>FSVW01001601.1_pt1 | contig 10219 bp, 8 predicted proteins | sample 1637551 | NCBI WGS metagenome assembly FSVW01 (sample SAMEA3914814, study PRJEB12502) | metagenome | biome: forest; material: soil | place: USA | collected 2011-09-16 | depth 0.1 m | reverse complement strand
GAAGTGGACGTGCGCAATGTCGGCGAGCGCACGGGCGACGAGGTGGTGCAGCTGTATGTGCACCAGCGCCGCGCCTCGGTGGCGCGGCCGGTCAAGCAGCTGCGCGGCTTTGCGCGCATCACGCTGGCGCCGGGCGAGACCCAGACCGTCAGGCTCGCGCTCGACGCGCGCGCGTTTGCGCTGTGGGATGCGCAGATGCGCGAGGTGGTCGAGCCTGGGCTTTATGAGCTGATGACGGGCAGCAACTCGCGCGACTTGCAGGGGACGGTGCTGGAGATTGTTTGAGCGCCGCTGCGCCTCGGATCACGCGGCAGGACTGTTGACAGCCAGCTGAGCGGCGAAAGCCCGTTGGTAGGCGGGCCGCGCTTCCCCACGAGCGACGTAGGCAGCCAGCGTCGGGAACTCGTCCAGGAGGCCCGACATCCTCAGCCTGAGCAGCACGGACACCATCAGGAGATCGCCCGCGCTGAAGGCAGCGCCGTCGAGCCACTCGGCATCGCCCAGGCGAAGGGAAAGCTGACCCAGCCGATGGCGGATGCGATCCCGGATCAGGGGCAGGCGCTCTGCGGTCCAGGGCTTGTCGCCCTCGATGAACCTGGCGGTCACCAGCTCGAGGATCGGCTGCTCCACCGTGCTGAGCGCGGCGAACATCCATGTGATGGCACGCGCCCGTGCATGGGCATCGTCCGGCAAGAGCCCGACATGGTGCTCGGCAATGTGGAAGACGATCGCGCCGGTCTCGAACAGGACGAGCCCGCCCTCTTCATAGGTCGGAATCTGGCCGAAGGGATGAAGGCCCAGATGCGCCGACTCCTTCATCGCCTGGAACGAGACCAGGCGGACTTCATAGGGCAGGCCCACCTCTTCAAGCGCCCAGCGAACGCGCGTGTCGCGCGCCAGCCCCTTGCCGCCATCGGGAGACTGTTCAAAGGCGGTAATGACGATGCTCATCGTGAGGCTGCGCGGAGTGGTTCGTCGCGCATCTTAGCCATGCGGTCGGCCAGGCAAAACGGTGCAGCCTGGGCGCCTTCCCGTGTCAGCTTGCCCATCGCGTTAGCACCTGGCACGCAACCTGCTAATAACAGCTCACTGATTGTCTCCTCCATCCCCAACGATGGATTCAAGCCCAGGGCTTCCCGCCCTGGGCTTTTTTTTGCCTGAAAAAACTGCAGGCCCTCGCCTCATCTTGGTTTGCCTGCACCGTGGCAGGGACTGGAATCCCCGCTGCGGTGCAGGTCGGTTTGGCGTCGCGTCCTACGCCGACGCAGGGCTGCCTCCCGCGCTCTGCCAATCCATCTGCACGGACGATGCGGCTCACAAGCTCAGGAACGGTGTACGTAAGAAAACGCTCCCGAGACCGATACCTGAACAACAAAGGAACCCATCATGAGCCTGACCCTGCTGCTGTTGATCGTATTGATCCTGATGCTCGTCGGCGCCGTGCCGGCCTGGCCACACAGCCGCGGCTGGGGCTACGGACCCAGCGGCGCGCTGGGCTTGGTGCTGCTGATCCTGCTGGTCCTCATGTTGATGGGACGGATCTGACGCACCTGCAGATGATGGCGATGCACGGCGGAGCTTCAAGGCCTGCGTGAACGCGCGAGCAAATAGAACGCTGCGCCGTGCGTGATCATCAGCAGCGGCACGTAGAGAACCGGGATCGCGTAGGCGGCCCCGAGTTCACCGGCCACGGCCGGCAGGCCAAGCTGAATGGCGTGGCCGTAGTCGCAGACGAGGTCGACCACGCCCGCCAGATTGAACAGCACGACAAAGAGCCAGAACAGCGGGCGCCTCCTGACGGTGAGCAGCGCGAGCAGGGCCAGCAGGCCCGTCGCCAAGTCCCCATAAGCCGCGAACGTCGTGAAGCCGCCCGGCAGGTGCGAGCCGACCACGCCGGGCACGATGAAGACAAGCCCGAAGAAGCGGAAGCTGTGAAGCGTGGCGATGGCGCGTTGCGCCTGCAGGTGATCCATCGCCTTGAGCCTCGGCCAGAGGTACGTGCCGAAGCACAGAAGCCAGGCAAGGTAGCCGAGCACGAGATGGGTCTGGAAGATCATTTCTGTGGACATGGTTCAAAGCGCCTTTCGCACTCAGGATAGGCAGGCCGGAGTCCGGTGATAAGCGGGCACAATCTTCATGAACCATGAAGCCGAACTACACAGTGGCGCGTGGCGCCCTGGAAGGCGTCGAGGCCTTTCTGCGCGTGGCCGAGCGGCGCAGCTTCCGCCAGGCGGCCGATGATCTCGGCCTCACGCCGTCCGCGGTCAGCCAGACCATCCGGGGGTTGGAGGCGCGCGTCGGCGTCGCGCTGTTCACGCGCACCACGCGCAATGTCGGCCTGACCGAAGCCGGCGAGCGCTTTCTGGAACGCGCGCGGCCGGCCTTCGAGGAGATGGTGGCCGCTGGCGACGCGGCACGAGGCTTGGCACAGCGGCCGTCAGGGCTGCTGCGCCTGGCGGTGCCGCGATCCGTCGTGCCGCTGCTTCTGCAGCCAATCCTCGCCTCCTTCGCGCAGGCCTGTCCCGAGGTGGTGGTGGAAATCGCCGCCAGCGAAGAGCTCGTCGATCTGGCCAAGGATGGCTTCGATGCGGGCATCCGCCTGGGCGAGTTCATTGCGGCCGACATGACCGTCGTGCGCCTCACGCCGGCCTTGCGCTACGCCATCGTCGCAAGCCCGGCCTACCTGGCGCGCTGCGGCAGGCCCAAGCGGCCCGAAGACCTTCACGCGCATGCCTGCGTGCGGATGCGGCGCTCCAGCGGCGCCTTTGCGCCGTGGCGGCTGGAGGACGGCGGCCGGGCGCTCGAACTGGTGGTCAACGGGCCGCTGGTCGTCAATGACTTTCCGACCATGCTCGGTGCCGCGCTCGGCGGTGTCGGGCTGGCCCAGATGCCCGCGCCGATTGCCGCCGAGGACCTCGCCGCAGGGCGGCTGGAGGAGGTGCTGGGCGCGTACGCATCCTCGACACCGGGCGTTTTCCTCTATCACTCGGGCCGCCGCCAGGTGCTGCCCAAGCTGCGCGCCTTCATCGATCACATCCGCTCGCACCCGCCGGAAATCGTCGGCCTTGCGCGCAGCTCAGGGGCCTCGGCAGCGGGCTGATCTTCCTCTCGCACGGACGGGAAATATTGCCCGGCAAGCTCGCGAACGGGTGGGGTAGTCTCGCAGCCCGCTGCTGCAGTTGAGGCGCGCGATTCCCCACCTTTGCAAGGCACAGCGATGAAGCCAGCAAGCCCGGAGTTGATGGCATGGACGAACCGGCTGCATGTCTTGCTGAGAGGCAGGCAGCGCAGGGTCCCGGAGCCCGAACCTGAGCGCGGCCCGGACCTGGATGAGGCGGCGCTGGGCGATGCCGAGGCCTATCGCGGCGCGCTGCTGCGAATGCTCCGCCAGCTCAAGGCGCAGCCGCTGAACATCGGCATCGCCCTGGGCAAGCTGCCCGAGGAGCACCGGGTCCTGCTGCACCGATCCACCGCCGGCCGGCAGATGGCGGCTGCGCTGCAGCGGGCCACGGCGTCGACGCTCCTGACCTGGGGGCGCGCCTCGGCACATCCCGAGCGCGACAACACCTTCGTGCTCGACATCGAGGGCCGGCAGCTCGGCCGGCTGAAGTCGCGGCTGGAGGCGATGCTGAAGGCCTTCAATCCGCAGCCCTTCAGCAAGGTCCAGCTGAAGATGCTGGGGCAGGAGGTCGACGAAGCCGAGGCCGACGAAGGCGACGAGGCCGCACCGGTCAGGCCCGCAACGAGCAGCACCGCGCCCGACCCCATCGCCACCCTCAAGGCCGAAGGCCTGGCCGCCCTGGAGGCCCTGGAAGCAGCACACGACCCGGACGCATTCGGCCGGGCCGTGGAATCGCTGCGCATCCGCGCCGATCTGCTCGCGGACCTGCATGGCGACAAGGTCTCCGCAGCGGCACTGATCTCACGCGCGATGGACTGCGTCCGGCGCGCTCACGACGAGCAGGCCTTCGAGCTTCAGAAGATTGCGCAGCTCGGCAAGCTGACGGACCGGGCCTTCAAGTTCGGCGTCCTGAAAGGCGGCCTGCTCGGCGGCGGCCTTGAGGAGGAGCGGCTGCAGGCGGCGGAGGCCGGCTGTGCCGAGGACCCGGTTGCGGCCATGGCGCAATGGGAGCTGGCTTTTGAACTCGCAACCAAGACAAAGAACTACCTGGCATGCGCAGAGTCGCTGTATCGGATGGCCCGGCGGCGCGAGGACCCGCATTGGCTCGGACGCGCCGCCGTGCTCATGCGTTCCATCCGAAACGAGCGCATGCGGGAGGTCGGGCAGGAGTACGCCGAGGCCGCCCAAAAGGCCGAGGACCCGAGCCTCATGCTCAACGCTGCAGGCAATCTGCTGAACCTGGGTGTGGACGATGAATCGCTGGTGAGCCTCGTCCACGCCTCGACATCGCTCGCCCACGACAAGCGCGATGCGCCCTCGCTTCGGGGGGGCGCCGAGCTCCTGATCGACGTCGCAGCACGGCTTCAAAAACAACAACAACAGCAGCAGCAGCAGCATCAACAAGAAGGCCCGGCCCAGTCCCTGTTGGGCGACGCCGCTCAAGCCGCCCAAGCCGCCCTCAGGATCGGCTTTGAAGATGCCGATGTCCAGCAAGCCTGGCTGGCCCTGGGATCGCTGTCGCGGGCGCTGAAGCATCTCGCCGCGATCGATCCGGCGCATCCCGAGCTCGCCAAGGCCGCAAAGATCGTCGGTGACGCTTCGCTCGACGTCTGCCGCATGGCCATGGAAAAAAGGGAGTGGCCGCTGGTGATCAACGCCGCCCACCGGCTCGGCGGAATGGGTTCCCTCGCCGCCGCGGGCGATGCCATCCGGACGCTGCTCTCCACCGATCCGGACGAGGACCCCGATTTGGCAGAAGCCTTGCTGGATGCGGCGCTGGTCGGCCTGGAGATCGCCGAGCAATTGGCAAGATCAGAGGAACCCAATGCCAGGGCGCATGCGCTGGAGCTGGTGGACTTGAGCGCCGGAACCGCACGGAGCCTGCTGGCGACGGCCCGGAAGGAGGCCGACCCGGACGATGTCTCGATGGCCAGCTACGGGCTTCTGGACGCGGCCTCGCTGCTGGGCAGCCTGCACGGCGAAACCGCGCGAAAGCTGGTCATTCAACTGGTCCATGAAGCGGGCGACGCCGCGGCGCAGGCTTCGAACTCCCGGCTCGCGCTGCGTGCAGCCGAAATGCTGGTAGGGCTGAACGAGCCCGTGCAGGCGGGCGTGCTGGTCGAAAGCGCACTGAACATTGAAGGGGTGGCCCTGAGAGCCGCCATCGAACTCGACGACGCCGAAGCCATTCTTGAAAGCCTGGAAGATCTGCGCCCCCTGCTCGGCATGGCCTCGGAGCACAGCGAAACTGCCGCAGGGCTGCGAGGCATGTTGAGCACCGCCCTGCTCGGCATGGCCGATGCCGCCGTGCAGGAAGGGCTGCGCGGCACGGCCATCGAGCGCCTCGGCCAGGCCCTGCATGTGAATCCGCTCGCCGCGCAGGCGGTGGCCGCCAAGGCCAGGGATGAGCTGGTGTTCCAGCAGCTGGCCGCCGAACGAGCGGAGGCCAACCAGCAGGCCGACGATAGAGACGACAGCGCGGACGCCGACGAGGATGTTCGGCTGCCTGAATTCGACGCCGAAGCCACGCTCGACGCGGCCTACCTGCTGCTGGAAACCGCGCCGATGATCGAAGGCCCGCAGGAGTCTCTGGAGCTGGCAAAGCGGATGGTGGAGCGCGTGCTGGCCATGGAAGGCGGCATCGGCGATTCGGAGGTCTGCATCCGGGCGAAAGTCTTCCTCCAGATGCTGGCGCAGGCGGCAGCGGCCTCGGAGTCGGCCCAGGCTGCGTCTTCTTCCTCCTCGTCCTCCATCACGGAGCTGCCGAGCTTCGAAGCCATCAAGGACACCTCGGAATTCAAGTACAAGGACTTGATCTCCAAGGCCAAGACCTTCGACAAGGCGAAGGTCATCCACTACACCTCGGCCGGCGGCCATCAGCTGAGCAAGGAGCAACGCGAGACCGTGCATGATTTTGCCGAGAAGGTGACCCAGCTGACGATGACGGCGACCTATGAGCTGCTGCGCTGCGATTTCTCGGACTGGAACCGCGATGGCTCGCACCTGGTCCAGATGCTGAACCTGCAGGAAGACTGGGGCACCGCCGGCGGCGACAAGGCGAAGTTCTACGACCTGCAGAAGCTGCGCACGCTGCAGGCCGACAAGCCGCTCGAAAGCGGCAAGTACAACCGCGAGCTGACGCGCGATCTCGAAGCCGCGGGCTGGGGGAAGGACGACTTCAGCGAGGACGATTTCCTTGAACGGCGCGCGCAGAAGCACAGCGAAAATCCGGACTCGAAGGCCTATGCCGAGCAGCGTTCCCTGAACATGCTGCACAAGGTCGCCGGCTATCTGGTGGAGGAGCGCACCTACCAGCTGATGCCGTCCCGGGACGAGGTGCCGTGGACCGACCAGGACACGGAAATCCTCGGCGCCGGCACCCGGCCCGACATCGTGCTGAGCATCAGCAGCGAGCCGCGCCTGGCCGCCTTGCTGGACATCACGGCCAGCGACTCGCAGGGGCACATCTTCGACAAGCAACCCCGCTGGACCAACAGCCTCAAGGTATGCGACTCGATCGAGATCCTCTACCCCTCGATGGACCACGCGACCCTGTTCAGCGTGATGCTGGAAAAGAAGAGCTTCACGAAGGAGGAGATCGAGCGCCGCCGCGAGGCCGTGCGGGCTCGCGAGGAAGAGAAGATGGCGGCGCGCCAGAAGGCCCGCCAGGAAATCCTCACCATCCTGGGCAAGCTGGGGGCCAATGCCTTCCGCCTGCTTGTGGGCGGACGGACGCCGGCCAACCACCTCCTGAAATCGCAGGGCGTTGTCCGCAAGGGCTTCAACAAATCGATGGCACTGAAGGCAGACACGGCCGCAGCCGCGCAGGCCAAGCTGGACGCCTGGCTGCAGGAGCAGATCATGCATTGAGGCGCTCAAAGCGCTCCAGGCTCGCATCATCTTGACCGGCTATCAGTCGACGTATACAGTGTATACATGCCTCGCCTGACCACTCAAGAAAAGATCCTGCGTGCCGCCGCCAGGCTGCTGGAGCGCGAGGGCGCGGCATCGGTGAGCATGCGCCGCGTCGCCGACGCCGTCGGCATCACGCCGATGGCCATCTATCGCCACTTCCCCAATCGCGAAGCGCTGCTGAAGCACATCTCCGATGCCGCCTTCACCGCCATCGCCGAGGACTGGCAGGCGCAGGCCAGCCACCCCGATCTGATGCACAGGCTCAGGCAGACGATGGCGAACTACCTCGACTACGCGCTGCAGCATCCGCACCTGTTCGACCACAGCTTCTCGGTGCGCCGCGAGGACGCACGGCAATTCCCGGAAGGCTTTCGTGACCGGCAGTCGCCCACGCTGACCGTGATGGCCGACCTGCTGGTCGAGGGCATGCGCGAGGGCCTGTTGCGTGAGGCCGACCCCTGGGATGTCGCCATGACGCTGTGGGCCCAGGGGCACGGCCTGATCGCGCTCTACCGCGCGGGGCGCTTCAGCTACGACGACGCGCAATTCCGCGCCTTTTATCTGCAATCCCTGGAGCGGCTTTTCGATGGCATCGCACAGCACAACTAGAACACTGACGGCAGCGGGCCTGCTCGCAACGGCACTGTCGGGCCTGGCCTGGTGGTTCGGCACCGGCCTGACGCCCCAAGCCATGCTGACCTGGCTCGCACCGCTGCCCGTCCTGTTGCTGGCGCCGCGGGTCCGCCTGCGCTGGGCGCTGCTCGCCGCGGCCGCCGCAGGGGCCTGCGCCGGGCTCAATGAATGGCACTACCTGCACGACATCATCCGCCTGCCGCTGCCGGTCGATCTGCTCGTCGTCGCCGTACCGGCCCTCACGTTCGCGCTGTGCGTCGCGCTGTTCCGTCGGCTGTGGCGCGGCGGCCGTCTCGGGAGTGCGGCCCTGGCGATGCCGGCGCTCTGGGGTGCGATCGACTTCCTCAGCGCGCTGGGCTCGCCGCATGGCACTTTCGGCAACCTCGGCTACACGCAGATGGACCTGCTGCCCGTGATCCAGATCGCCGCGCTCACCGGCATCTGGGGCATCAGCTTTGTGCTCCTGCTCCTGCCTTCGGCGCTGGCCGTGCTGCTGCTGCCCGGCCCACCCGCGAGGCTTCGCGTCCTCGTCGGCGGCACCTCGCTGGCGCTGCTTGCCGCCACGCTTTTCTATGGCCACCTGCGCCTGCAAGAGCCGGCAACGAGCCGCCTGCGCGTCGGCCTCGTCGCCCTGACGGGCCCGGTGCGCGCGGCAGTGAGCGAACCGGCAGGCCAGGCGCTGCAGCAGCGCTATGTCGATGCCATCGACCGGCTCGCCGCACAGGGCGCGAAGGTCGTCGTCTTGCCCGAAACATCGTTCGTCGCGGCCACGGATGCCGGCCTGCCCGTGCTGGCCGACAGCGCGGCCCGGCATGCGCTGACGCTGGACGTCGGCGTGGCACTCAGCAGTCCGCGGCAGCGCGAGCAGAACACGGCCTTGGCCTTCGGGCCTGCGTCGCGCGCGTCATCGTCATCATCACCCGCGGCCTATCGCAAGCGTCATCTGATTCCGGGGCTGGAGGACAACTATCTTGCCGGCACCGAGTTCACCCTGCTGCCGGGCTCGCCGCAGATCGGCCTGGCCATCTGCAAGGACATGGACTTTCAGGACATCGGCAAGGCCTACGCCGCGCGCGGCGCGCAACTGCTGCTGGTGCCTGCGTGGGACTTCGGCGCGGACGGCTGGCTGCACAGCCGCATGGCCATCCTGCGCGGCGTCGAAAGCGGTTTCGCCATCGCCCGCACGGCGCGCAGCGGCCGCCTGACCCTCAGCGACGACCGCGGCCGCGTGGTGGCCGAAGCATCGAGCGAAAAGCAGGACGCCGAGCTGATTGGCGAGCTGCCCTTGCGCGCTTCGCCGACGCTCTACGCGCGATGGGGCGACTGGTTCGCGTGGCTGAATCTGGGCTTGCTGATTGGGGTGTTGTGGCGGGCGGGGCGGGCGTCCTAGGCTGGCAGATTGGTGGGCGAGATTCAGGGGCGGCGACACGATGGGGCCGTGGTGACTTTCGTGTTTCGAATTGGGGCTTTCGACCCTGAGCTGCCGGTCGAAATCTCAATTGAGCCGCCACAAAGCTGACCTTCGTGCCGCGCATCAGTGGATGTCGCTGATCGACCCTGAGCGGAAATTCAGCTCGCCATTTTCGTCGCCAGAAACCCGACGTTCGGGGCGGCCCGCGCCACAATACTCAGGCCCCTCAACATCCGTCTACCCCATGAATGCCGACGCTCTGCACACTGCAGCCCGCCATATCGTTGCGCGCAACGTCGGAGACAACGTTGCTCTTGCCGCTGTCGCTTGGGAACAAGAAGCACGACATCTAACGCTCAGATTTTCATTCACGCGTCCTCCGAGCGAAGGCGACCTCGAAGACCAGGAACTGGTGATGACCGAGCTTGTCGCAGAGTTTCCGGACATAGCCACTTGTGAATGCAGTTCCACCGCGCTGAACGACACTGTGCCGCGCGACGATGTGACGGTGTACGAAAGGCGTATTGCGCTTCTCTAGGCCATCTCAGAATGCCCAAAGCAGCCCATTGTGGCCGGCAGCTCCTGGCCGCGATTCGCCGGTCGACGGACTGCAAGCAGTGGACTCACCGGCGGAACTCGTGGATGACTTCGATCAGTCCGATGATGTGATCGTTAAGTGCATCAAGCTCCTCAGCAGGCACCCACCATTCCGTGTGTCCTGAGCCACCAACCTGTTGGACGGGATAGCGCGCCATGAACTCTGAGGCAACGGCAAACCGAGTGACGCATCCGTATCCGCTCGCCGGTACGTTCCACTCCCTCGCAATCTGAATTGCGTACTGTTCGTTGGTGACCGGGTAAAAGATCGGTTGATCCGGCAAACGTGGCGGCCAACGCTTGAAACCACTTGCCCGGACCAGCTCCAGCTCTTCCGGTCCGGTTGGGCGGTACATGACGACGGTTGATTCCATTGGATTTGTCAGAAGATCGTTTCGTGTCGCAAGCCTACTCGATAGCAGTCGCTCGCGAGCTACCGCTCATGGCCGACATCGGCCAGCATGTGCTCTTATAGATGTACTGCGACTGGGCGCCAAAACCAGCCTCGATAAAACGCCATGACTGCGGAAATTATCTGTTCG
>FSVW01003153.1_pt1 | contig 10220 bp, 6 predicted proteins | sample 1637551 | NCBI WGS metagenome assembly FSVW01 (sample SAMEA3914814, study PRJEB12502) | metagenome | biome: forest; material: soil | place: USA | collected 2011-09-16 | depth 0.1 m | reverse complement strand
GCCCGCCAAATACGGCCGCGAATTCTTCGGCCTCTTCTCTCACAAGCTGAGCAACGAACTGGGCGTGATGGTCTCGCTGTCTCGCGACGAGCGCCAGCTCTCGCAGCAGGGCCTGGATACCTTCTCCGGCTACAAGCAGTACATCGATCCGAGCAAGTCCGCCACCGTGCCGGTCTTCGGCGACCAGGACGTGCGCGCCACCGACATCCAGGAAGACCGCCGCAAGACCGGGGCCAGCGCCGCGATCCAATGGCGGCCCAAGCCCGGTTTCGAACTGGTGGCCGACACCTTCGCCTCCAAGCTCACATCGGCGCGCGACCGCTACTGGATCGGCTTCAACCCGACCTCGGGCCTGAGCAATGCCAAGTATTCGGACAACAACATCCTGCTCTCCGGCACGGCCACGGTGCCGGTGCAGACGAACACCGAGTTCGCCGACATCAAGGCGAACGTCGTCTCCTCAGCACTGCGCGGCAAGTTCATGGTGTCGGAAGGCTTGACCGGCAGCGCCGAGATCTCCGCCGGCCGGGCCAGCTCCAGCTATCACCAGCTCTACATGCGCTTGCAGCCGGCTGCGGGCATCACCAGCAGCGTCGACTTCGACCTGACCCAGGGGCCCTTCGGCGCCTTCGCCATCAAGGGTGTGGACCTGAGCAACCCGGCGCAGATGGTGCAGACCATCATGTTCGACAGCTGGTACACCGCGGTCACCGAGAACAAGGCCGCCCGCGCCGACTTCAAGGCCGCGCTCAATGCCGGCTTGCTGGACTCAGCGGAGTTCGGCGCCCGCACGTCGCGCATCGACTCCACGCAGGACCCGCTGGTTGCCGACATCCGGCCGGCCGGCGGCGTGCCGGTGACCCAGCTGTCGGCCTTCATGACGACCTACTCGGATCCGTCCTTCGCATCGGGCTATTTCCAGGGCCTGCCGCGCAGCTATATCGCGCCCTCGCGCAGCGCCTTTACCGGCTGCGCGGCGTTCACCTCGATACCGGCCATCTCGCAGAACGTCTCCTGCACCAACCCCGCCTCGCAACTGGCCTCCATCGCCGCCACCTTCGACATCAAGGAGACGATCAACGAAGGCTACGGCAAGCTGAACTTCGACACCGACGTGGCCGGCCGCTCGCTCTCCGGCAACCTCGGCCTGCGTGCGGTGCAGCGCAAGCTGACCTCGATCGGCAACCTGATCGCCGCCGACGGCACCGCGGCGCCGAACACCGCAGACCGCACCGACAACGAGTGGCTGCCCTCCGCCGTCGCCCGCTTCGAGCTGGCGTCCGACACGATCATTCGCGTCGGCGCGGCCAAGGTGGTTTCCTTCCCCAACACCGCCGACCTGAACAACGGCGTGCGCCTCTATGCGCCGGTGTACACCAACGGGGTCATCACGGTGCCCGGCACAGGCACTGGCGGTTCGCCGCAGTTGATGCCCTTCAAGGCCAACCAGTTCGATGTTTCCTTCGAGAAGTATTTCGGCAAGCAGGCGGTCGCCTCGCTGGGTCTATTCGACAAGGACGTGTCGACCTACATCATCCAGAAGCAGATCTCGGAGAACTACGGCGGAGTCGACTATCTCGTCAACCGCAAGGTCAACGGCGAGGGTGCCAAGGTGCGCGGCGCGGAACTGCTGCTGCAGCTGCCCTTCTACTTCCTGCCCGCGCCGCTGAACGGCTTCGGCACCATGGCCACCTACTCCTACATCGACTCCAAGACGCCGGTCAAGGATGCCGCCGGCCGCACCTTGAGCTTCCCGGGCCTGTCGACCAACAACGTCAACCTGATCGGCTACTACGAGCAGGGACCGCTGAGCGTGCGGGTGGCGATGAACTGGCGCGACAAGTACCTGGTGAGTCTCTCCGCCGCCAACACCGGCATCTACAACGATTCGTACACCGATCTGTCGGCGACGCTGCGCTACGATTTTTCGAAGCTGGTGTCGCTGGGCCTGGAGGCCAACAACCTGCGCAACAGCAAGCAGCGCACCTATGACGGCTCGACCGAAGGCCTGCGCACCAACGCCATCTTCGGGCGCATCTTCAAGGCCAATGCGACGATGAAGTTCTGATGGGACAGGCGCGATCAGAGGTCGAGGTACGGGAGGCAAGGATGGATGAGGAGTTGAGTAGGCGGCGCGCGCTGGTCACAGGTGCGGCCAGCGGCATCGGCGCGGCGATCGTGCGGCGGCTGCAGGCGGACGGCGCGAAGGTCGCCGGGCTGGATCTCGATCCGGCCTTCGAGTCGGATTGCAATCTGGTCGCCGACATGCGCTCGGATGTCGCGTTAGCAGCGGCCGTCATGCAGATGGAGCAGCGCATCGGCATGCCGGACCTGATCGTCCACGCCGCGGCGATGAGCGCGAACGGCGGCGTGCTCGACGTCAACCCGGAAAAAGTGCTGGCCATCTACGACGTCAACGTCGTCGGCGCGCTGCGGCTGCTGCGCCTGTGCGTGCCGGCGATGAAAGCGCAGGGAGGAGGCTCGGTGGTGCTGATGTCCTCGATCAACGCGGACTTCGCCACGCCGACACTGGCGGCCTATGCGGCTTCCAAGGCGGCGCTCAACAGCATCGTGAAGACGGCGGCGCTGGAGCTGGCGCCGGCGCGGATCCGCGTCAACGCGGTGGCGCCGGCCTCGATCGACACGCCCGCCTTGCGCGCGGGCATTGCCGGCAACGCCGATCCCGAGCAGGCGGCGCGGACCAATCAAGCCCGGCATCCGCTTTCTCGTTGGGGCACGCCAGAGGAGGTCGCGGAGCTGACGCTGTTCCTGCTGTCCGATCGCGCGTCGTGGATCACCGGCGCGGTGCACCGCATCGACGGAGGCGCCAGTGTCACGCGACGTTGAGCCTCAAGCCGAACCGCTGCACAGCAGCGAAGACATCATCGGAATCAACTGGGGCAGCAGCAATTTCAGGGCCTACCGGATCGACGCACAGGGCAGCAAGGTCGATGAATTCAGCAAGGCCGCCGGAGTGGCCTCGCTGGGCCGCAGCGGCATGGTCGACGTGATGCGCGAACTCCAGGAGCTTTGGCCGGTACCCGCGGCGCGGGTCTATGCCTCGGGCATGGTCGGCTCCAATATCGGCTGGGCCGAGGCGCCCTATGTGCGCGCGCCGGCGCGGCTCGACGAATTGCGGCGCGGCCTGGTGCCGGTGGTGATCGGCGAGACCGAAGTCCATATCGTTCCCGGCGTCAGCTGCCGCCGCAACTTCGACGAAGGACCGGACGTCATGCGCGGCGAGGAGATGGAGCTGTTCGGCTTCGCCGCCACCCATCCCGAGTGGAATGGCTTGATCGCACTGCCCGGCACGCATACCAAATGGGCCCGCTTCAGCGCCGGCCGCATCGTCGATTTCTTCACCAGCATGTCGGGCGAAATCTTCGACCGCCTGACCGCCGCGGGGCTGCTGGCGTCGATCGTCGACGGCCCCGCCGTCGACGGGCCGGCCTTCCGCGAAGGCGTGCTGACCGGCCGCAGGCGGCACTTGGGCCTGTCGACCACGCTCTTCGGCGCGCGGGCCCGGGTGATGCACGGCAAGCTTGACCGATCGGACGCGGCCTCTTACCTGCGCGGGCTGCTGATCGGCTCCGAGATCGCTGATGCGCTGGCGATTCATCCCGGCTTGCAGCGGGCGCCCTTGCCGCTGGTGGGCAGCAGCCCGCTGTGCAAGCTCTATGCGGGCGCGCTGGAGAGCGCGGGCATGGCGGGCGTCGTCGTCGAATCGGGCGAGGCCTGCGTGAGCGGCTTCGCGAACCTGCATGCAGCCAGCGAGGTCGTATGAGCGAAAAGAAGAAAACCTCCCCGATCGCCCACGTCGAGACGATCTACCTGCGCGTGCCGCGGCCGCTGGCACCGCACATGGGCCACGCCTTGCAGCCCAATGCCCAGGGCTATCTGATCGATCCGGACAACGGCACGATCTACCCGGCCGACGACCGAACGCTGCTGCTGCGCGTGACGCTCGAAGACGGCACGGTCGGCTGGGGGGAGACCTACGGCATCGTCGCAGCCGGCGTGGTGCGCGAGCTGGTCGACGACGTGATCGGCCCATTCCTGCACGGCAAGGATCCGCTGGACGTGCAGCTGATCTGGCAGCAGCTCTACGACATGATGCGGGTGCGCGGCTACACGACCGGCTTCTGGCTCGATGCGATGGCCGCGACCGACATCGCGCTGTGGGACCTCTGCGGCAAACTGCTCGGTCAGCCGCTGCGCAAACTGCTCGGCGGCGGCGATCGCGAGGAGATCCCAGCCTACATCACCAACATCCCCGGCAGTGACGAGGCCGCGAAGCTGGAGGCAGTCTCCGACCTCCGCGCCCAGGGCTACAAGGCCTTCAAGGTGCATGCATCCTCGTCCTTCGATTCGGTGGCCTTGATCCATTCGATGCGCGAGCGCCACACCGACATCGCCATCATGCTCGACCTGCACTGGTGTCACACCGCCGGCGAGGCGATGGGCATCGCCCGCGCGATCGAACCCTGCAACATCGCCTTCCTCGAAGCGCCGGTCCACACGGAAGACATCGACGGCCTTGCGCGGCTTGCGGCGTCGACATGCATCCCGATCGCCGTCGGCGAAGAGTGGCGCACTGTCTTCGATGCGCACCTGCGGATGAAGACCGGCGCCGTGTCCGTCGTCCAGCCGGAGATGGGCCGCACCGGCATCACGCAGTTCATGCGGATCTGCCAGTTGGCAGAGGTCCATCATGCCCGCGTCGCGCCGCACGCGACCATCGGCTTCGGCGTGTTCCTGGCGGCGAGCCTGCATGCGTCGGCCGCGGCCCGGATGCTGAGCCTGCATGAGGTGCAGAATCATTTCGTCCATCGCTACCTGCCGCACTTCGAGACGACGATGCATTGCGAAGCCGGCCGCTATGGGATGCCGGAAGGCCCGGGCCTCGGCATCGCGCCGAAGGCCTCGATGCTGGACTACGCCGTCCGATGAACATGACCGGCAAACGTTGGCTCGCGTGGGCCGTGATGGCCATGCTGGCCTTCTCCACCTTCCTCAACTACCTCGATCGCCAGGTGCTGGCCTTGCTGGCGCGCCCCGTGCAACAGGCGCTGGCGATGGACGACCACGGCTATGCGCTGATCGTCACCGCCTTCATGACCGCGTACACGCTGGGCAATCTCAGCTCGGGCTTCCTGCTGGACCGGCTCGGCGCGGTGCGGGCCATGCCCTTCTTCGTCGGCGCCTGGTCGATCGCCGGCTGCATGAGCGGGCTGGCCCACAGCACGGCGCAGTTGGCGACCAGCCGCTTCTTCCTCGGCCTGTTCGAGACGGGCAACTTCATCGCCGCGCCTGTCGTGGTGGCCTTGTTCCTGCCGGCGCGGCAGAAGGCGATGGGCATCGGCGTCTACACGGCCGCGGCCATGTTCGGTGCAGCAGTCTCACCGCCGCTGGTGACGGCGATCGACGCCGCCTTCGGCTGGCGCACGGCCTTCCTGCTACTCGGCAGCACGGGGCTGTGCTGGGTCGCCGGCTGGTGGCTGCTGCCGCTGCGCGCGCCGAAGGACGCGCCGACCGAAACGCCGTCGAGCGAAGCCGCAATGGCGGGCCTCACCGACCCACGCACATGGGGTCAGGTCTTGACCGAACCCAAGGTCTGGGCCTTCGGCATCGGCCAGATGCTGAGCTTCCCGGTCTGGTTCTTCTACCTGAACTGGTTCCCCAAGTACCTGACCGACGAACGTGGCCTGAGCACCCTGGAGATGGGCAGCCGCGCCTGGGCCGTCTACCTGGCTGCAGCCTTCGGTTCGCTGTCGGCCGGCGGCGTGATTGCGCTGCTGGCGCGCCGCAAGCTTTCGCCGGTGGCTGCCCGGCTGGTGGCGATGGGCGGCGTCGCCGTGCTGGCGCCGCTGGGCGGCATCAACTACTTCCAGCCGGCGATAGCGATCAGCATCGCCTCGGCGGCGGTGGTGGCCTTCCTGCACATGATCTGGCAGGTGACGATCACCTCGCTGCCGCTGGAGATCTTCACGCCGCGCAGCCTGGGCAAGGTGCTTGCCGTGGTCGGCGTGACCAACGGCATCGGCGGCATCGCCAGCACCTGGCTGATCGGCAGCCTGGTCGGCACGGTCAGCTACCGGCCGATGTTCCTGGTGATGGCCTGCTCCTACGCCGTGGCGTTGACGCTCGTGTTGCTGCTGCTCTCGCGCGGCCGGCCCGGCAAGCGCGGCCTCCTCCCTTCTTTCTGAACGCTCATGAACATGCCCTTGCCCGCCGCCGCGGCGGTCCTCGCACGCCTGGATGCCGCACTCGAATCGTTGCCGCTGATCGCGATCCTTCGCGGCCTGCGGGGCGGAGAGGCCGAAGAAGCCGAGGACATCGTCCAGGCCCTCTTCGACGCCGGCTTTCGCATCGCCGAAGTGCCGCTGAATTCGCCGAACGCCTTCGACACGATCGCCCGCCTGGTGAAGCGCTTCGGCGAGCAGATGGTGATCGGCGCGGGCACGGTGACCGATGTCGACTCGGTACTGCGGCTGGCCGAGACCGGCGCACAGCTGTGCGTCGCGCCGAACACTGATGCGGCCGTGATCCGGGCAGCCATCGCGAACGGACTCGCTATGGTGCCTGGTTACATGTCGCCGTCCGAGGCCTTCGCCGCGGTGGCGGCCGGCGCACGGCATTTGAAGCTGTTTCCCGCGGCAGGTCGCGAATCCGACCTCGCCGCGCTGCGCGCCGTGCTGCCGCGCGACGTGAAGCTGGTGGCAGTCGGCGGCGCACGACCCGCAGACCTGCAGGCCCTGCTGGCCGCAGGCGCCGATGCGGCGGGCATCGGCTCGGACCTATACCGCCCCGGCGACTCGGCCGACAAGGTGGGGCAACGAGCGCGTGTCTGGAGTGCAGCGGTCAAAACCACACGCTCGGCACCCGTCGCCGAACTTTGCTGGAATCCGAACGCCACGATCGGCGAAGGGCCGGTCCATCGCCCCGGAAGCGGCGTGGTCACCTGGGTCGACCCAGTCCGCCGCCGACTACTGAGCTGGAACAGCAAGACACGGCACAGCCACGAGCTCAGTCTTCACGAACCCGTCTACTCACTGGCCCTGCTGCCGACTGGCGAACTGGTCGGCGCATTGGACGATGGCCTCGCTGTCGTCAACGAACGCAGCGGCGCGATCGAGAAGCTCCCACCGGCGCTGCTCGACGCCGGCTGCCGCTTCAATGACATGACTGTCGACTCCAGGGGCGGCCTCTGGGTCGGGTCCATGCACAAGGGCCTGCTGGCCACACGCGGCGCCATCCACTACGCACCGAGCATCGGCGCACCGCTGCGCCGCGTCGCCCGCGGCCTGGGCGTTCCGAACGGCATGGCCTTCGACGCCGACGAGCGCACGCTCTTCATGATCGACACGCTGTCTCGCCACCTGCTGGCCTTCCCGATCGACGTCAAGCCGGCCCAGCTCGGCGAGCCGGTGATCGTCACCGACTTCCTCGACCTGCCCGGCAAGCCCGACGGTCTGACGATCGCGCCGGACGGCAGCCTCTGGGTCGCGATGTGGGGCGGCAGCTGCGTACTCCGCGTGGGCCGCAACGGCGCGATCGAGCAGAAGCTGCGCATACCGGCCCTGCATGTCAGCAGCGTCTGTTTCGGCAGCGACTGCGGCAGCAGCGAACTCTGGGTCACGACCTCGCGCGCTCGCCAGATCGATGAGCAGTTGGCAGCGACACCGGGCGCCGGCGGGCTGTTCCGGATCAAGCTCGCCTCAGTCTGACGGCACTCTCGGCCAAGGCTCAGGGCCTTCAGCCCTTTCCCTGCCGATAGACGCCCGGCGCGCTTCCGGTCCAGCTCTTGAATGCGCGCTGGAAGGCTGCGCTGTCGGCGAAACCCAGCTCTTCGGCCAGCATCGCGAAGGACACGGTGCTGGTGTTCAGCCGTGTGATGGCAATGTCGCGCCGCAGTTCATCCTTCAATAGCTGGAAAGTCGTCCTCTCGTTCGCCAGCCGCCGTTGCAGGGTCGACGGCGACATGAACAACGCGCTCGCGATCGCGCCGAGGTCGCCCCAGCGCGGCAGCATGCGCTGCAGTTGGCTGCGCACGATGTGCGTGACGCCTTCATCGCGGCGCGGCAGGATGACGTTGGCCTGCGCCGCGGCGATGAACTTGGACAGCGACTCCTCGTCACGCCGCACGTTCTTCAGGAGCTGGTCGGCGTCGAACCACATGGCCGAGCGCGGGCTGGAGAATCGCAGCGGCGCGGGGAACACCTTGGTATAGCTGTCGAAGTAGTCGGGCCGCTCGAAGGCGAAGTCGAAGACCCTCACGGGCAGCCGGGCATCGATCAGCCAGGCCATCAATCGCCAGCTGACCCGCAGCAGCAGGTTGTGCAGGAACTCCGGATGCGCGGCCGACGGATTGCACAGGCGCAGCTCGATGCCGGCCAGCTCGCCGTTGCGCACGTGCTTGATCACCACGTCGTCCTGCAGCAGCGCAAAGGTCCGGCCCATCCGGCGGATCGCGGCTTCCAGGGTCGGCGCGCCAACGCCCTCGCGGGCTATCAAGGCGAAGCTGCCGCGCCGCAGCGGCCGCGACAGGAAACCCAGGGCCTCGTCGTTGCGGCGATTGATCAGCCGCTGGAACAGCGCAATGTACTGCTCCGCCGTCACCCGCGCACTGGCTTCCTGCAGCAGCTCGGGCGCGATGCCGGCGGCCGTCATGCAGTCTTCCACCGCTTCGCCGCGCGCGCAGATGCCCGAGAGCATGCCGTGGACCAAGGCTATCGAGATGGTGACGGGCGGAGGGATCATGGGCTTTGGTCGCGCAACGGATTGCGGCGTTGTGACATGCGATCGGTGTGATCTGCCATCGCCCAACGGGTGGCCGGTTTTTACCATAGGCACCACTGAGGAAAAAACCTCGGCAGATCTAGAAAAACGATGGAGACACCCATGAACCCGATCCGCTCATCCTGGCCGTTGGCCCCGCCCGATCCGGGCCGCCCCGCGCGGCGAGATCGCTTCCTGCTGTCGCGTCGCAGGGCACCGTCAGCCTGACGGAACACGACCGAATTCCCTTGACGACGCAGCCCTGCGCCGTCATCGACGCTCCTGCCGCAGACGCCTGCCAACGACGCCCCATGCGTCGGGTCCGCGTTCGCACGGCCGGGCCGCATGACAACGCTACCGAGACAAAAGAACCATGAATTCATCAACCTGCAAACGCCTTGATAGGACCTCCGCCGCCATCGCCGCCTCGCTGCTGTGCTGCTCGCTCGCACCGCTGGCCCAAGCGCAATCGACGACGACGACAGCGCCGGCCGAAGTCGCCACGCTCGACAAGGTCATCGTCACCGCCAACAAGCGTGAGCAGGCCGCCATCGACGTACCCGCCTCGGTCGCCGCGATCAGCGCCACGCGCCTCACGCTCGGCGGTTCCAACCGACTGGCGGACTTCGCTGCAGAGATCCCCGGCCTCTCGGTCATCGAGCAAACGCGCGGCCAGATGGCCGTGGTGCTGCGCGGCATCAGCACCGGCGCGCTGCAGTCCACGCCGACGACGGCGCAATACATCGACGAAGCGCCGGTCGGCTCGGTCAACGCCTATGCGGCCGGCGCCACCTTGACGCCCGATCTGAACCCGGCCGACCTCCAGCGGATCGAAGTCTTGAAAGGCCCGCAAGGCACTTTGTACGGCGCAGGCGCCGTTGGCGGCCTGCTGCGCTATGTCAGCACACCGGCCAATACCGAACTGTTCAGCGGCGTGGTCTCGGTCGGCGGCAGCAAGGTCAGCGGCGGCGGCTCCGGCGCGAACGAGCGCTTCGCGCTCAACGTGCCGCTGGTCACGGACAAGCTCGGCCTGCGGGTCAGCGCCTTCAACCGCGAGGAGCCAGGCTATATCGACAACCCCGTCAACGGCCAGAAGAACGTCAACAAGGCGAACGTGCGCGGCGGGCGGGTCGCGCTGGACTGGAAGCTCGATCCCGAGTGGACTGTCAAGGCCTGGGCGCTGACGCAGAAGCTGAGGGCCGATGGATACGGCAGCGAGGACGTGGTGGCGCCCAGCCTCACGCCGCTGACCGGCGACCTGCAGCGCTCGACCTGGGCACCCGAGCCACAGACGATGACGCTCGACCTCGGCAACGTCAGCATCAAGGGGCACGCGGGCGACTTCGAACTGGTCTCGTCCACGACCTGGCAGAAGAACGAATCGCATGCCTTCTCCGACACCAGCCGCGCCAACACGGTGATCCTGCAAGCCGTCTTCGGCG
>FSVW01003469.1_pt1 | contig 10223 bp, 9 predicted proteins | sample 1637551 | NCBI WGS metagenome assembly FSVW01 (sample SAMEA3914814, study PRJEB12502) | metagenome | biome: forest; material: soil | place: USA | collected 2011-09-16 | depth 0.1 m | reverse complement strand
GTTGTGGATCGACAGGCATGGCCGTTGGCTCGTAAATGTTTGTGGGCAATGGTAGCGCGTGCGGCCCGAGTGGCGTAACCGTTGAAACGTTTCAGCGCAGATAGGCATCCCAGCCGGTCTTGAGGATCAGCAAGGACACCACCACCACGAAGAAGCCGCGCACGAAACCGGCGCCGCGCGCCAGCGCCATGCGCGTGCCCAGCAGGCTGCCGATCACATTCGTCACCGCCATCACCGCCGCCAGCTGCCACCAGAAGTGGCCTTTGCTGACGAACAGCGCAATCGCGGCGATGTTCGTCGCCACGTTCATCAGCTTGGCCGTGGCCGAGGCGTGGAGGAAGTCGTAGCCGAGCACGCGCACGAAGAGGAAGACGAAGAAGCTGCCTGTGCCGGGGCCGAAGAAGCCGTCGTAGAAACCGATGAGCAGGGCGATGACGCCGGCGGCCAGGGTTTCGGCGCGGCCGTGATAGCGCGGCTCGTGATGGCGGCCGAGTTCCTTGCGAGCCAGGGTGTAGGCCAGCACGGCCAGCAGGATCACCGGCAGGGCCTTGCGCAGAGCGTCGGGACTGACCAGGGTCAGGGTCCAGGCGCCGAAGAAGCCGCCCACCAGGGCCATGCCGGCGGCAGGCATCAGGGCGCGCCAGTTCAGCGTCACGCGGCTGGCGTATTGGCTCAGCGCCCAGCCCGTGCCCCAGACCGAAGCTCCCTTATTGCTGCCCAGCAGCGTGGCCGGCGCGATGTTCGGGAAGACGCTGAACAAGGCGGGCACGAGGACCAAGCCGCCACCGCCGACGACAGCATCCACGAAACCGGCCGCGAGAGAGGCCAGGGCGACGGTGAGGAATTCAGCAAACATCAGCAGCGATCAGCGGACAAGGAGCGAGAGCCAGAAATAGAAAAGGCGCCAAGCTTGCACTTGGCGCCTCGAATTGTGACGGTGTCACTTTTATCTTGATCTTCGAATTGGTGTTTTGTCTCCTCAGCCCCGCCTGGCGAACTCGTTTTCACAAGATTCGCATCGAGTGGCCGGACTGTAGTGAGCGGCGACTGCGCACGCACTTGGGGTTTCCACGGTAATTACGCACCGAAACAGTGCCGTTGGTGAGTACATGCTCTCAATGTATCGCCTGAAAAAGCTTAGATATGGCCAAATGGTAGCGCGCACCTTGAATGTCAGTTTGATGAAACAGGGCTGCTTCTCCACCCGAAATGCGTGGGGCTTTTGTTGAAAGACCGCATCTTTTCGACGAAAGACGCACTTCTTTTGCCCCAGTCGGGAACTTTCGGCGATCGCCAGGCCAATACGTTGAAATCGACCGTCATGAATCCCAACAACGATGCTTCGCTTCCTGCCCATGGACCCACGCGCCGGCCGTGACGACACGCTTGCCCTGATGGCGCGCCTGCGTCAAGGCGACGCACAGGCACTGGAGCCGCTGTATCGCAGCGAATCGGGGCCGGTGTATCGATATGCCCTGGCCCTGTGCGCGAACCCGGCCTGGGCGGCCGACGCGATGCAGGAATCTTTTGTGGCCCTGGCCAGCAGCCCCGAAACCTTCGACCCGCTGCGCGGCAGCCTTGGCGGCTGGCTGGCCGGCGTGGCCCGGCACCATCTGCTGGCGCGTTGGCGCGAGGCGCGTCGCGAGGTGCAGGACGAAGACGCGCTGAGCCCCGAAGCCGCGCCACTGACCGAAACGCCGGAGAACCGCTTGATCGAAACCCAGGACCAGACCGCAGTCTGGCAAGCAATCCAAGCCTTGCCCTGGCCGTTCCGCGAAGCCCTGGTGCTCGTGGATCTGCAGGAACGCGCTTATGTGGAGGCCGCGCGCATCGCCGGCATCGAGATCAATACCTTGCGCAGCCGCTTGCACCGTGCGCGCCTGAAACTGGCCGAGGCTCTGCGGCCCGTTGTCGCCCAGCAGCCTCGTCAAGGGAGTGCAGCATGAATAAGTCCCAAGCCCTCCCGCTGAACCCTCTCAACAGTCTGGACGACTGGCGCCACGCCGCACCCACGCCGGCCATGGAGGCTTCCACCCTGGCCGCCGCGCGCCGCGCCATGGTCCGCCGTCGCAGCAAACTTCCCGCTTGGATGGCTCGCGTGCTGAGCTGGCTGCCCGCCCGTCCGCTCGTCTGGGCCAGCGTCACCAGCTGTGTGCTGGGACTCGTCGGCACGATCGCGGTGTTCAGCGTCAGCCTGCCGCAAACGGCGCACGCCGAATTCAGCGCCAGCGCCTTCGTGCCCCTGGTGTCGGACGAGCGGCTCCAGGGTGCGTTGAGCAAGCCAGCCGGCGCCGCCGAAGACCAGCCGCGCGAAGGCCAGGCTTGGGTCGTGGCCACCGAAATCCCGAGCGAGCGCCTGGCCTTGCTGGGCCTGCCCTACGACCCCTCCGCCGCCGGCCAGCGCGTGCGCGCCGAGTTGCTGATGCGGCCGAACGGCGAAGTGCTGGCCGTTCGACTTGTCCATTGATCGATTGATTGATCGATTCGTCTCTCCATTCCCCGCTGTCCATGAAAGGCAAAACCATGAAGACTTCTTTCCAACGCACGCTGCTGTCCGCGGCCCTGCTGATCGCTCTGGCGCCGGCAGCCCACGCCGAGACGCCCGCGCCTGACGCTGCGCCGCAGCCACGCGTGGAGCGCCAGGTGGTCGTCCACGTCGACGGCAAGACCACGACCCGGACCGTGAGCGACAAGCAGCAGTTCGAGATCGATGTTCAACGTATTTCGGAAGACGCGCGCCGCACGGCCCAGGAGTCGATGGTGCAAGCCGATATCGAGCTGAATTTCGTCGGCCAGGAAATGGGCCGTGGCCGCGTCGTCAAGGGCGCGCCCTATTGCGCCGATGCCGTGCATGAAAGCATCCAGCCCCTGGCCGACGGCAACCGCATCGTGAAGACCCAGACCGACCGCCAGTGCCGCGACGGTGAAGGCCGCACGCGCCAGGAAGTGGACCGCGGCGGCAAGCGCATCGTCTACCTGCGCGACCCGGTCTCCAAGGAAAACTGGGTGCTCGACGCCAAGGCCAAGACGGCCAGCAAGGCCGGCATGGCCTGGATCACCACTGACGATGGCCAATGGAAAATATTTACCAGGCAGATGCGCGAAATGGCCGTGAAGGTGCGCGATCAAATGCACGGCGACCCGCTGCCGCCCGCACCGCTTGCGGCGCCTGCAGCGCCGAAGCCACCGCTGCCGCCAGAACCCGTGGTTCTGACAGAGAACATCCGCGGCGGTGAAGGCCGGGACGGCCGCGATGTGCGCGTGCAGGTCGTACGCCTGGGCGATGGCAAAGGCCTCACGCCGCTGCCCGCCCTGCAAGCCCCACCCGCCGTGCTGGCCCGCACCATGGCCTTTGCGCCGCGCGGCGAAGGCGCTACCAGCTCGCTCGGAGCCAAGGAAATCGAAGGCGTGAAGGTCAATGGCGAACGCACGAGCTGGACCATCGAGGCCGGCAAGATCGGCAACGAAAAGCCCATCGTCATGACGCGCGATGTGTGGACCTCGCCCGAGCTGATGCTGACCGTCGGCAGCCGCGACTTCGATCCGCGCAGCGGCGAGACCAACTACCGTCTGCAGAACATCAAGCGTGGTGAGCCCGATGTGGCGCTGCTGAAGGTGCCGGCCGACTTCAAGAAGGTCGAAGCCCGCGATGAGATGCGTGTGATTCGTGACCGGGAACCCAGGCCTGCGGCCAAGGCGCCCAAGGCCGCCAGCAAGCCGTGAGGTGCTAGTACTTGATCCGCCCGCCGGGCCGCTCCCTAGGGCGGATCAAGTCGATGTCCATGCCGGCCGCTGCCGGTATGGATCGACGTCCCCCCGGGGGACCGCTCAAGGTACTCGCCGGGCGAGGGGCTTCACTTATTCCGCCCAGTGCTGGGCGATCCATTCGACCGGCAGCACGTAGCGCCGCAGCGTGCGCAGTTTGCGCTTGGCCTTGAGGCTGTCCTTCAGGTGCTGGATCCGGCTCGGAAAGGCGGCCTGGTCGTCCTCCCAGCGGCCCAGTTGCACATCGCTGGGATTGGGTCCGCCGGCGAAAGTCACCATCTTGGCCGTGGGCGGCAATTTCGCCTGCATGAAGTAGCCCAGAGGGAAGGGCGGCATGCAGTGCAGGCGGAAGTGACGCGTCCAGCTTTCGGGCCAGAACTGGATGCCGCCGGGCACCGACTCGGTGATGTAGTGCTGCTCGAAGCGCAGCCGCTCGGCGATGGCTTGCGAGTTGGCGCGGAAGTTCTCGAGGATCTGCGGATTGCGGCCGACCGGGAAGCGGAACACCGAGGTCTGCCCCAGGCGATGAAGTGGCTTGGACCAATTGCGCGCCAGGTAGACCTGGTCCGGGTCGCCGTGGGTGAAGTAGTCATCGATGTTCTGGACGATGACGGTATCCAGGTCGACGAACAGCACCGCGCCAGAGAGTCCCGTCAGCGCCGGAATATTGCCGCCCCACAGCACCAGCTTTTTCCATTTGCCCATGGTGCCTTGCGGGATCTCGCAGCCCAGTTCGGGCAGGGGAAAGGCATCGATCTCGGGGCGCAGGCCGCTCGCGTCGTCCGTCAGGCAGACCAGGCGCATGGGCCCGGTGATGTGGCGTCGCGCCATGGCGTAGAGCCGGTTCACGTAGTCCGGGCTGTACTTGGTGCCCCACTTCACGCAGATCAGCTGCTTCATGTCTTTGCCTTCATAAGCCTTGCAACGGGCTGACTTTATTCAGTCTGGAGAGCTTTTGCGCGGCTGGCGGATGAAGTTGTGTAAAAAGTGGGGTTTTGCAGCCCACAAATGGCATCTACCTCGGTGATGCTTCCAGGAATGGCGCCGCGGCGGCGCTGGAACAATCGCGGCCATGCTTCGTATCAACCCTCGTCTTTCCCTGCCCGTCGGCCGATGGCTGCTTGGCTTGGCCTTTGTCCTCAGCGCATGTGGGGGCGGTGGCGGGGGCTCTTCAACGAGCCTTACGACCCCGACAGTGCCAACGGTGCCGATGAGCACGCTCGTCGTGAGCCTGCCCAATCACGGTCTTGTCGCGGCCCAACTGGGTCTGGTGGTGATCGCCGGCGACAGCGCCTCGGAAGCCATGGCCGCCTACTACCAGCAGGCGCGCGGCGTGCCGGCCGCCAATATCGTGAAGGTCAGCCTGCCGGCCGGCGTGACGGCGAGCGCGGGCCTGGACGTGGCCACCTTCAACCAGCTCAAGGCAGCCGTGGACGCCGCCATGCCGGGCACCGTGCAGGCCCTGCTGCTGGCCTGGCGCCTGCCCTCGCAGGTGGTGGGCAGCACCTGCAGCATGAGCATCACCAGCGCCATGGCCTTCGGTTTCGATGCGCGCTACTGCGGCGGTTGCCCGGCGACCAAGGCCTCGGCCTATTACGACAGCGAATCGACGCAGCCTTTTACCGACCTGAACATGCGTCCCACCATGCTCCTGGGCACCGACACGCTGGAGGCCGCCAAGGCCTTGATCGACCGCGGCGTGCAGGCCGATGGCAGCCAGCCGGGCGGCACGGGCTGGCTGATCCGCACCACCGACGCCACCCGCTCGGTGCGTTTCTCGGACTTCAGCCCTCTGCCCGCAAGCTGGGCCGGATGGCTCACGCTGAACTATGTGAACAACGCCTCCGGCACGACAGCCGACGACGTCATCACCGGCAAGACCGGCGTGATGTTCTATTTCACCGGCCTGCCTACCGTGTCAGGCCTGGCGACCAATACCTATCGCCCGGGCGCCGTAGGCGACAGCTTGAGTTCCACCGGTGGTGCCTTGGGTGGGCTGAGTGGCCAAGGCCTGGTCACAGACTGGTTGGCGGCCGGCCTGACTGCCAGCTACGGCAGCGTCGAGGAACCCTGCAACTATGCGGAGAAGTTCCCGAGGGCCAGCGTGCTGCTCGATCACTACTGGCGCGGCGATACCCTGATCGAGGCCTACTGGAAATCGGTGCAATGGCCGGGCCAGGGTCTCTTTGTCGGCGAGCCCTTGGCGCGGCCCTGGCCCGATACGCGAAGCTTCGCCATCGTCAACGGCCAGTACAGCATCGGCACCCGCAGCTGGCGGCCGGGCTCGCAGTACTGGGTGCAATATCGCAAGGCAACCGAAACCGACTGGACCCTGCTGCAGACCCTCAAGCCGGCGAGGGGCGCGGCACAGACGCTGACCTCGCCGCTGGCGCCGGTTGATGCGAGCCAGATCCGTTTTCTCGGCCCCTGCTATTACGACCTTGGCACGCTGTGCGTGCTGGCGCAGACGCCTTAGTTGATCAAGAGAAGCGCACGGCGCGCTCGCCGCGGCACCAGCCGTAGAGCGCCAGGCCACTGTTCTTCGCGATCTCGATCGCCATCGAAGTCGGCGCCGAAATGGTGGCCAGCAGCGGCACCTGCAGCCGCGCGCACTTGAGCACAAGCTCGGAACTGGCGCGGCTGCTCATGATGACGAAGCCGGCGCCTAACGGCGTGCCTGAACGGACACGCTGGCCGAGCAATTTGTCGAGCGCATTGTGGCGTCCCACGTCTTCCATCACGAGCAGCAGTTCGCCGTCTGGCGTCGACCAGCCGGCCGCATGGTGAGCGCCCGATTGCTTGTTGAGCACTTGAAGCGCGGGCAGTTGCTCGAAGGCATGCGAAACAGCAGCGGCGTTGATCTGCAGCGGCGCTTGCAAGGGCTTTGGCGCCAGATCCAGCGCCTCAAGACTGTCGATGCCACAAAGGCCGCAGCCCGTGCGTCCCGTCAGATTGCGGCGCCGCTCCTTCAAGCGCATCTCGGCCGCCGCGGCAATGTCGAGCTGCACCTCGCAGCCCATCGCGCCTTCGACTACCTCGATGCCGTAGCACTCGCTGGCCCGCTCCAGCAGACCTTCGGACAAGGCAAAGCCCAGCGCAAAGTCTTCAAGATCGGCCGGCGTCGCCATCATCACAGCGTGCGAGATGCCATTGAAGACCAGGGCCACCGCGGCCTCGACGGCCACGAGGTCAAGCTCGGCCCGGGCATCCTCAGCGCCACGCCGAACCTCAACCTCCTGCAGCGGCTTCACTCCGGCTGCAGCCTACCGCGATGTTGGCGAAGCGCGTCGGCGGTGGTGGCGTTGAAGTCGCTGTAGCCAGCGCTGTCCAGATGCTCCAGCAAAGCGCGGCGCATGCGCGGTTCCCAGAACTTTCGGATGTGCGTGGCCACGCCGTCGAGCGCCTCGGCCCGGTCCGAGAAGGAGGCAAAGAAGTCGCCAATCTGGTTGGCCATCTTGATCAGGTTTTCAACGTGCATGGTTCAAAAACTCTTCCTGCTGCTTGTTGAATTCCTTGTATTCCTTCTGCCACGCGGAGGGCTGCATCACCGGCAGCACCTGCACCGCCGTCACCTTGTACTCGGGGCAATTCGTGGCCCAGTCGGAGTTGTCGGTGGTGATGACGTTGGCGCCCGACTCGGGAAAGTGGAAGGTCGTGTAGACCACACCGGGCTGCATGCGGTCGCTGATCACGGCGCGCAGCACGGTCTCGCCGGCGCGGCTTTCGATGCCGACCCAGTCGCCTTCCTTGATGCCGCGTTCTTCGGCGTCGTGAGCGTGGATCTCCAGGCGATCCTCGCTGTGCCACTGGTTGTTTGGCGTGCGACGTGTCTGCGCACCGACGTTGTACTGGCTCAGGATGCGGCCTGTGGTCAGCAGCAGCGGGAACTTGCGCGTCACCTTTTCGGTCGACGGGATGTATTGCGTGATCAGGAAGCGACCCTTGCCACGCACGAACTTGCCCACGTGCATGATGGTCGTGCCGCCAGCCTCGGTGTCTTCATTGCAAGGCCACTGCACGCTGCCCATGGCGTCGATCTTCTCGAAGCTCACACCTTGGAAAGTGGGTGTCAGCGCCGCGATCTCGTCCATGATCTGCGAAGGATGCCGATAGTTCATCGGGTAGCCCAGCGCGTTGGAGAGCTTGCAGGTCACTTCCCAATCGGCCAGACCGGCCAGCGGCGGCATGACCTTGCGCACGCGCGAAATGCGCCGCTCGGCGTTCGTGAAGGTGCCGTCTTTTTCCAGGAACGAAGAACCCGGCAGCAGCACGTGCGCGTACTTGGCCGTCTCGTTCAGGAAGATGTCCTGCACCACGATGCATTCCATGGCCGAGAGCGCCGAGGCCACGTGCTGCGTGTTGGGGTCGGACTGCACGATGTCCTCGCCCTGGCAGTACAGGCCCATGAAGCTGCCGCTCAGCGCGGCCTCGAACATGTTCGGGATGCGCAGGCCCGGCTCGGGCTGCAGCTCCACGCCCCAGTGCGCTTCGAACTGCGCACGCACGGTGGTGTCGGAGATGTGGCGATAGCCGGGCAGCTCATGCGGGAAGCTGCCCATGTCGCAGCTGCCCTGCACGTTGTTCTGGCCGCGCAGCGGGTTCACGCCCACGCCTTCGCGTCCCACATTGCCCGTGGCCATGGCGAGATTGGCAATGCCGATCACCATCGTCGAACCCTGCGCGTGTTCGGTCACGCCGAGGCCGTAATAGATGGCCGCGTTGCCGCCCGTCGCATACAGACGCGCAGCGGCTCGCAGCTCGGCGGCCGGCACGCCGCTGTCGGCCTGCAGTGTCTCGGGCGAGTTCTCGGGCCTGGCCACGAAGTCGCGCCATTGCTGGAAGGACTTCGAATCGCAGCGCTCGGCCACATAGGCTTCGTCCACCAAACCTTCGGTCACGACCACATGGGCCAGCGCCGTGATGACGGCCACGTTCGTGCCGGGCCGCAGCGCCAGATGGTGCTCGGCCTTGATGTGCGGCGCGTTGACGAGGTCGATCGCGCGCGGGTCCACGACGATGAGCTTCGCGCCCTCGCGCAGCCGCTTCTTCATGCGCGAGCCGAACACCGGATGCGCCTCGCTCGGATTCGCGCCGATGACCATGATCACGTCGGCATGCTCCACCGACTTGAAGGTCTGCGTGCCGGCCGAGGTGCCGTAGGTCTGGCCCAGGCCATAGCCCGTCGGCGAATGGCAGACGCGGGCGCAGGTGTCCACATTGTTGTTGCCGAAGGCCGCGCGAATCAGCTTCTGGACGAGATAGGTTTCCTCGTTCGTGCAGCGCGATGAGGTGATGCCGCCGATCGAGTCGCGGCCATGCTTGGCCTGGATGCGGCGGAACTCCGAAGCAGCATGGTTGATGGCCTCGTCCCAGCTCACTTCCTGCCACGGGTCGGTGATCTTGGCGCGGATCATCGGCTTGGTGATGCGGTCCTTGTGCGTGGCGTAGCCCCAGGCAAAACGGCCCTTGATGCAGGAGTGGCCCTCGTTGGCCTTGCCGTCTTTCCACGGCGTCATGCGCACGACTTCATTGCCCTTCATCTCGGCCTTGAAGGCGCAGCCCACGCCGCAGTAGGCGCAGGTGGTGATGGCGCTGTGCTCGGGCAGGCCGCGTTCGATGACGGTCTTCTCTTGCAGTGTGGCGGTGGGGCAGGCCTGCACGCAGGCACCGCAGCTCACGCACTCGCTGTCCATGAAGGATTCGCTCATGCCGGGCGACACGCGGCTCTCGAAACCGCGGCCCGAGATCGTCAGCGCAAACGTGCCCTGCGTTTCTTCGCAAGCGCGCACGCAGCGGTTGCAGACGATGCACTTGCTCGCGTCATACGTGAAGTAGGGGTTGGACTCGTCCTTCTGGTCCTTCAGATGGTTGGCGCCATCGAAGCCGTAGCGCACATTGCGCAGGCCCACCACACCGGCCTGGGTCTGCAGTTCACAGTCGCCATTGGCCGAGCAGGTCAGGCAGTCCAGCGGATGGTCGCTGATGTAGAGCTCCATCACGCCCTTGCGCAGTTCCTGCAGCTTGGGTGACTGGGTGCGCACCATCATGCCGGCTTCGGCAGGCGTTGTGCACGAAGCTGGGTAGCCCTTGCGGCCATCGATTTCCACCAGGCACAGGCGACAGGAACCAAACGGCTCCAGGCTGTCGGTGGCGCAGAGTTTGGGCACCATCACGCCGGCCTCCGTGGCCGCGCGCATCAGCGAGGTGCCGGCCGGAACGGTGACGGGCATGCCGTCGATGGTGAGCGTTACTTCCTTTTCGGATTCGCGCTTGGGCGTGCCGTAGTCGACGTCAATCATGTGTCGCTCCTCAGTCCGAAGTCTTCAGGGTAATGCGTCAGGGCCGACATCACCGGGTACGGGGTCATGCCGCCCATGGCGCACAGCGAGCCGTGGACCATGGTGTCGCACAGGTCGCGCAGCAGTTGCACCTGTTGTTCATGCTGCTTGCCGGCGTTG
>FSVW01004015.1_pt1 | contig 10230 bp, 7 predicted proteins | sample 1637551 | NCBI WGS metagenome assembly FSVW01 (sample SAMEA3914814, study PRJEB12502) | metagenome | biome: forest; material: soil | place: USA | collected 2011-09-16 | depth 0.1 m | reverse complement strand
GTGCTGCACGGCTTCGTGGACGACATCGCGCCGCACTTTGCCAATGCGCGGATCGCCATCGTGCCCGAAGAGATCGGCGGCGGCTTCAAGCTCAAGTTCCTCGACTACATCTTCGGCCGGGTCGCCGTGGCCAGCTTGACGCACGCCACCGCCGGCCTGCCCGCGGAGATCCGCCAGGCCATGATCTGCCGCGACGATATCGCCGGCCTGGTGCGCGGCATTGTCGAGAACATCGACGATGCCGACGCGCTCACGCGCATGCAGGACGAAGCGCTTGCAGCGGCGCAGGCGCGCTACCGCTGGGAGGATCGCGGCCGCGATCTGCTGGCGGCCATCCTGCAGCACCGCGTCGCCCGTCCCGTGGCGCCGCTGAACACCGCCCGCATCGACGCCCGGGCCGCTTCATGACGAGGACCTGGCTTTTCGTCGACGGGGCCGCGATGTTCGGCGGCCACGAGGTGATGCTGTTGCGCTGGATCGAGGAGCTGCAGCGGCAGGAGGAAAGCAGCGGCGTGCATCCGCGCCTGCTCGCCCGCAGCGGCAGCCGGCTGCATCAGCTGGCGCCGGGTGCTACGCGCGCGCAGTCCTTTCCCGCCGAGGGTGGCGGCTTCTGGCAGGACGCGATGACGCTGCGCCGAGCGCTCAGGCAAGAGCAGCCGGAGTGGGTCGTGTTCGCCAGCGGCGCCCTGGGCTTCCAGGTCCTGCTGGTCATGCTGGCTCGGCTGCTGGGTGCGCGGGTGCTGGTCTACGTGCCGCTGCTCGATACCTTCGCGGCCATGGGTTATCAGGCCGGCTGGGTCAAAGACTTGTTCGTCCGCTGGTGCTATGCCTGGGTGCCGCAGGGATGGGTGGCGATCACCGCCGGCCAGGCCGCGCAGTTCCGGGCCTGGGCGCGTCCCGGCGGGCCGGTCCATGTGCTGCCGAACACGGTGGCTCGCGAGATCGAGGACGCGCCGCGGCTGGCGCTGCGCGACGTCCCCGCGGACGATCGCCTGCGGGTGCTGGTGCTCGGACGCCTCGACCACAAGCAGAAGGGCCTGGACCTGCTGCTCGACCATCTGGAAGCCGCGCCGGCCGAGGTGCAGGACCGTCTGCTGGTCAACCTGGTCGGCGAAGGCCCGTACCGCGCCATCGTCGAGGCCCGCTGCGCCGCCAATCCGGCGCTGGCGCGCTGCGTCACGCTCGGCGCCTGGATGCCGGCGTGCGAGGCGCTGGCGGCGAACGACGTGCTGCTGATGCCCTCGCGCTACGAAGGCGTGCCGCTGGTGATGCTGGAGGCGATGGCGCTGGGGCTGCCGGTCGTAGGCTCGGACCTGCCCGGCTTGCGAGCCTATCTGCCGGAGGAGCAGTTGTTCGCCGTCGGAGACATCTCGCAAGGCCTGGCACGGCTGGAGTCGTTACGCGAGCGCAGCGCCCACGAGCGCGCGGCGGCAGCCGGCCGTGCAGCCTACGAGGCCGGCGCTTCCAGCTCAGCCTTCGCACAGGCGGTGGCCGCGCTGGCGCGGTCGCTGCGCGTGGCTGACGGGACGCATGCCGCGGTCGTGCCAGGAATGCTCCGATGAATGCCGACAGGTCGAGGTTGCTGACGTTGGACGCAATGCGCGGGCTCGGCGCGTTCGCGGTCCTGCCGTTCCACTTCATGATCGATGGCCAGATGGTGGCCCCGCGCGGCTATCTGGCCGTGGACATCTTCTTCATGCTCAGCGGCCTCGTGATCGCGCGCACGTACGATGCGCGGCTGCGTAGCGGTATGCCGTTCTCGACGTTTGTCCGTGCACCGGTTGATCCGCCTGTATCCGCTATTTCTCGCGGGACTGGTGTTCGGCGCGGCGCGGCGCTTCGGCTGCGCGATGCTGGACCGCGGGGACAGCGCCTCGGTTGCGGAGCTGCTGAAGACCAGCCTGTTCGAAGTGCTGATGCTGCCAGCGTCGCTCGGGCCGAACCTGTTCGTGCTGAACGGACCCTGCTGGTCGCTTTTCTTCGAGATGGCTGTGAGCCTGCTTTACGCCGGCTTGCTGTTCCGCATGGGCACCCGCATGCTGACGGTCGTGGCGGCGGGTTTTGGCCTGCTGCTGGTCTTCGCCGCGTTTCAGAACGGCTCGCTCGAAATGGGCCTGAAATGGCACTGGTTCCACGGCGGCATGGCACGTACCGGCTTCTCGTTCACGCTGGGCATGCTGATCGCGCGCGGCCTGGACCGGCCGCCGCGCATCAGCTGGCTGGCGCTGCTGCCGGCCGGCGCGCTGCTGGCGATCCTGCTGGTGCAGGCGCCGTTCGGGCCTTTGTTCGATCTCTCGATCGTGATGGTCGTCGCGCCGGTGCTGGTTTGGACCGCCGCGCGCTTCGATCCGCCGGCGCTGCTGCAGCCGGCAGCACGCTGGCTCGGCGAGCTGTCGTATCCGGTCTACGCGATCCACTATCCGCTGATGTTCCTGTGGCTGTTCTTCGCCAAGCGGGCCCACGTGCCGGTGCTGCTGCAGCTGATCGCCTATGTCGTGCTGGTCGGCGTGCTCGCTGGCTTGCTGAACCGCTACTGGGATCAACCGATGCGACGCCGTCTCAACGCATGGCTTGCGGGCGAGCGGCGTGGTGCCATCGGGGCTCCGGCCTTGCACGAGTGACCCACGACGAGCACCCAGTCCCCCAACTTCCGGGCCCACGATGACGATCCTCAATGCCTACGAGCAACTGCTCGCGAACCACAACCGAAGTCCCTTCCATGAAGTGGAAGGCGACGATGTGCAGCCTCCCGCCGATCCGGCCGTCCAGCTGATTGCCTTCCACCTCCCGCAGTTCCATCCGATTCCCGAGAACGACGAGTGGTGGGGCAAGGGCTTTACCGAATGGACCAATGTCTCCAAGGCGCTGCCGCACTTCCCCGGCCACTACCAGCCGCACCTGCCGGCCGACCTGGGCTTCTACGACCTGAGGTTGCCCGAGACGCTGCGTGCGCAGGCCCGGCTCGCCAAGCGCTATGGCATCAGCGCCTTCTGCTTCCATTGGTACTGGTTCAGCGGCAAGAAGCTGCTCGACACGCCCTTGAACCTGCTGCTGGCGAATCCGGACATCGACCTGCCCTTCTTTATCAACTGGGCCAACGAGAACTGGTCGCGGACCTGGGACGGCAAGGAGAAATCGTTGCTGATGGCCCAGCAGTACCGGCCCGAGGACGACCTGGCCCTGGCCGACGAATTCCTGACCGTCATGCGCGACCCGCGCTACTACCGCATCAACGGCCGGCCGGTGCTGATGCTCTACCGGCCCTTCCTGATGCCGGACGGCCGGGCGTCCGTCGAGCGCCTGCGCCAGCGCTTCGTCGAGCGCGGCGAAGCCGACCCGTACATCCTGATGGACCATGCGTCCGACGAGCACGATCCGAAGGCCTACGGCATCGAGGCGACGGTGCAGTTTCCACCGCACAACAAGGGGCCGGACACCGACCGCGTGGTCGAGCGCCTCGCGTATGACGAACGCTTCAACGGCCGGATCTTCAGCTATGACAAGCTGGTCGAGGGGATGCTGGCGATGGCCGAGCGGACCCCGACGGTCCTGCGTGGCGTTTGCCCTTCCTGGGACAGCACCGCGCGGCGGCCCAACGATGGCCTGATCTTTCATGGCTCGACGCCGGCCAAGTACGGCCGCTGGCTGGCCGAGACCGCGCAGCGCGCCGTCGAGACTCGGCCGCCGGCCGAGCGCCTGGTCTTCATCAACGCCTGGAACGAGTGGGCCGAAGGGGCCCATCTGGAGCCGGATCGCCATTTCGGCCATGCCTACCTGCGGGAGACCGCCCGGGCGCTCTGCGCGGTGGGAGACCGCCAGCGCGTCGAGGCCTTCAAGGGCCGGAACGCGGGGGTGCAGACGCCTGTCGAAGAAGAGGAATGGGCTTCCGCGGTCGAGGCCTTCCTGATCCGCGTGAAGCGCAAGATCGCGCGGACCCTGTCACCGGCGCGGGCATGAGCGGAGCCATCGAGCGGTGAGCGCCTCGCAACTCTCCAGGCACTTCGCCTACAACGTGCTGGGCGTCGTGCTGCCGGTGGCCATCACGATCTTCACCACGCCGATCTACCTGCGGACCATCGGGCCGGAGCGCTACGGCGTGCTGGCCCTGCTGTGGATCGTCGTCGGCTATTTCGGCCTGCTCGATCTCGGCCTGTCGCGGGCCAGCGCGAACCGGCTGGCGCTCGTGCAGGACCAGGAGACCGGCGTCGAGATCTTCTGGGCCGCGGTCTGGACCAGCCTCTCAATCGGGGTCGCCGGCGGCATCGCGCTGTACGCCGGCGGGCTGGTCTGGGAAGCACGATCCAGCGGCACGGCTTTCAGCCGCGAACTGGCCCAGGCGCTGCCTTGCCTCGCCCTGTTCATTCCGCTGGCGACAGGCAGCGGCGTGCTCACCGGCGCGCTCGAATCCCGCCAGCGCTTCCTGACCGTCAACATCGTGGGCATCTCCGGCACCCTGCTGTTCGCGCTGCTGCCGCTGGCGATCGCGCTGCTCTTCACGACAAGCCTGGCCTGGCTGATTCCGGCCGCCCTGCTGAGCCGCTTCATCAGCTTTTGCTGGCTGGCCGTTGCCGCGACCCGCGCGCTCGGCGTGCGGCAGATGGTCAGGCCGGCGGGCCGGCATGTCCGCGACCTGCTGTCCTTCGGCGGTTGGGCGGCGGTGTCGTCCTTCGTCGGCACGATCATGAACAGCGTCGACAAGCTCGCGATCGGCGCGGCGCTCGGTGCGGCGTCGGTGGCGCACTACGTCGTGCCGTTCAACGCCATCTCGAGGCTGTCCATCGTCCCCAGCGCGCTCCTGCGCGCGCTGTTCCCCCGCATGTCCCAGGCCGATGCCCAATCGTCGAAGGCGATGGAGGTCCACGCGCTCGAGACGCTGACCATCGTGATGACGGGCCTGTGCTGCGGCCTGATCCTCAATCTGCGCGCGCTGCTCGAGCTGTGGCTCGGCGCCCAGCTGGTGCCGATATCGGTGCCAATCGCGATGATCCTGGCCGCCGGCATCTGGTGCAACAGTCTGGCGAGCGTGCCCTTCTGGGCGCTGCAGGCGCAGCAGAAGCCCCATGTGCCCGCGCGCATCCATCTGCTCCAGGTGATTCCGTACCTCGTGGTGCTGATGCTTGCGCTGCACTTCTTCGGCTTGCTGGGCGCGGCGGTCGCGTGGAGCGGCCGCATGCTGGTCGATGCGCTGCTGCTGGCTCGGGCGTCCAGATATTCGCAGTCCGCCTTGCGACCGGTCGGGCTGGGCGCGGCCGCCGTAGTTGCAGCCCTGGCGGCGGGCCTGGGCACGGCCGACCGCCAGGCCCTCTTCTACGTGACCTTGCTGCTGGCCCCCGTCTTCGTCTTCTGGGCCCAGCGGTCGAGCCCGCAGTTGCGCCAAAAGCTCACCGACCTTTTCCGAAACCTGGCGGCGCGCGGAAGGCCGCGCGCCCCGTAGGCCGCAAGCTCAGTGCGGGACGCTGAGGGCGGGAGCCCGGACGCGTTCGTACAGGTCGATCAAGGCAGCCACCTGACGTTGCGCGGAGAAGCGCAGCTGGGATGTGCGGCGCCAGGCCGGATCGGCCAGGCGGGCCCGTAGCGCGATCAGCCCTTCGGCCAGCATCTCGTCGATATGGATCTGCGGCCGGTACTCCTCGTCAGGCACGCTGAACATGTCCGGCACCCCATAACGCCGAACTTCAGCGTCAGCGTCGAACACCAGGCGGCTGAACGGGCTGTCGGGAATCAGCAGCCGCGCGCCGGTGGCGTGGGCCTCCCAGTACGACAGCGTGAAGGTGGTGAAGATCGCCACATCGGCCGCGCTGTAGACGGCACGCAGCTCCGCGGCCGGCACCTGGTCGATGTACAGCTCGTCGCCTGGCGGCAGCTGGGCCAGCGCGGCCCCCACGTCCTGCGCGATCGTGCCGACCAGCGCGAGCCGGTAGCCGGCCTTGCGGCAGGCCATCACCACCTCGGGCACGCGCTTGTAGATGCTCATCTTGCCGGTCATCACGGCGAAGGGGCGGTCGTCGGCGATGCCATGGCGTTCGCGCCAGCCGCTGCGGCCGAGCGGGTCGAAGAAGAAGCGCTTGGGGTCCACGCCCAGCGGCGCGAACATCGTGTCGACCTGTCGGCGCAGGCTGTTGGCCATGAAGTGCTCGCGGTTGGCGAGCACCGTGTGCCGCACCGCGTCCACGAACAGCGAGCCGACGCGGATCAGCTGCCGCCGCCAGAAGCTGTCGGCCCGGCTGTACCAGGTGGCGAGCCGGTCGCCGCGCTGCTCGTGGTCATAGATGACCGGCTTGCGTAACAGCTTGGCCAGTGCCGCGATCAGCACGGTCACGCCGGTGCGGAACTCGATGATGTGCACGACGTCCGCACGCCGGATTTCGCTCAGCAGCGGCCGGTACAGCACGAAGTCGCTGTAGCGGAAGAACACATGGCGCCGGAACAGCCGGACACCGGTTTCGGCGACGAACTCGGCATCGTTCGCGGTCGGCTCGGTCGGCTTGAGCTTGACCCGGCTGCCCGTCCAGATGTGGCTGCGGTCTCCGCACATCAGGGTCACGTCATGGCCGGCCGCTGCGAGCTGCTGGCAGTACGAGTATTCGCGGTACGAGGGGAGTTGGCTCTCGAAGAATCCGGAGGCGACGAGGATACGCATGGTGCTACTTCCTTGCAGTGTTCATCGGGATTGCGGCTTCTGGTACACGCGGACCCAGTCGATGTCCAGCGACTGCGGAAAGGCGCTGTCGTCAATGCCGAAGCGGCCGGCCCAGTGGCCGCCGATCGCCAGGTTCAGCATGATGTGTCCGGGCGCGGCCAGAACGCCATCGCTGTATTCCCAGGCATAGACGCGCGACATGATGCTCAGCCCGTCCACATACCAGCTCAATCGCTCGGGGGTCCATTCGATGGCGATGGTGTGCCAGCCCTTGTCGAAGTCGAAGGGCGCCACCCAGTCGTGGACCAGCGGCTTGAAGCCCGGGTCCTTGTAGAGCCAGACCGGCGCCGTGCCCTTGGGCAGGTTGGCGGCGATGTGGATCTTGTTGACCTTGTCGTTCTCCACGTTGTTGACGAACTCGAACACGTCGATCTCCGGCGGCCAGCTGATGCGGCCGGTGTCGTCGGCGTCGGAGGTCAGCCAGAAGGCCGGCCAGACGCCCTTGCCGCCGGGCATCTTCACGCGGGCCTCGAGAAAGCCGTAACGCAGCGTCCAGTCCGAGCGGATCATGCCGGACTGGTAGTTCAGCCCGCCGGGCTGGTCGGTGGGCAGCCGGCGCGCGACCAGGTGCAGGATGCCGTCGGCCTCGACGTGGTTGTCCTTGTCGGCGTAGCGCTGCTTTTCGTCGTTCAGCCGGTCCAGCGTGCCGCCGCCCTCTGGGCCGTTGCTGATCAGGCGGGTGAACCATTTGCTGCGGTTGAGTTCGCTGCCGTTGAACTCGTCGTTGAACACCAGCGCGTAGCCGGGCGGCGTGTACGAATGATCCCAGTCCTCGACCTTGACGGCTTCGCTGGCCGCGATCGGCGCGCGCATCTGCAACGAGACACTGGAAACGGTCAGCGGCGCGCCGCCCTTCGTGTACAGCGCGATCTCGGCCATGGCGGCGTAGGCCGGAGCGGTGAACTCGAGCCGGTAGTCACCGGGCTGTGTGATGGCCTTGCTGAAGGTGCGGAAGGCCAGGCCCTGCTTGGGTTCGCGAAAACGCGCGACCAGGGTCGCGGCCTTGCCGGCGGCGACCTTCAGGTTCAGCACGTAGGCGCGGCCCGCGATCAAGGCGTCGGCGGGCAGCTTTTGCGTCGCCGTACTGGCCACGCGCATCGCTCGGCCCGAGTCCTGCTCGAGCAGACGAAGGTCGCCTTTGTCGCTGTTCCAGTTGCCGTCGAGCTCATTGACGAAACGGCTGTTGACCATCAGCTCGGCAGGCTGCAGCGGATAGGCAGGCAGCGCGGCCGTCGGCGGATGGACCGCGGCCGTGTTCATCGGCAACTGGCGCAGGCCGGGATCGACGGCCTGGGCCCAGGCGAGGCCGTGGGCGAGAAGCAGCAAGCCGAGGGCAAAGGTCTTCATGATGGCCGCGCCGGTCGAGCCTCAGGCGCCGATCTTCTGCAGCACGCCCAGCCAGGCGAGTTCCATCCGCCGGCGATGCGAAGCCGCTGTTGGGACGACGGCAAAGTCCTCCGGTTTGACCTGGCCATCGACGCGCACCCGGCTGGCCTGGGCGGGGGTCGTGCGCACCGATGCGCCGCCTCGCTGCAGGGCATAACGGACAAGCCGCTCGGAGTGCAAGGGCCGGCCGGTGCTCCGGCAATATTCGATCACGCGATCGATGCGTTCGCCATAGTCCCGGTAGATCTGTGAACCGCAGAGCGCGAAGCGATCGTTGTAGCCGCTCCACCAGTGCCAGTCAGGGATCACGCAGCGACGCGGGCGCGCGGCGACCCGCTCCAGTTCCGCGGCGGAAAAGCCAGACGCATAGCGCAGGTCAGGGCGCAGGAAGAGCACCACGTCAGGCTGCCAGTCGGCGACCCTGCGCGTCACCCGCTGCAACGAATGAAGCTGGTGGACCAGGTTCCGGATCGAACGAAAGCCGTCTTCGTAGAAGTCCCCGAAGGCCTTGATCTGCTCGAAGCGGTGCAGGGCCAGGCAGTGCTCCGGAGCTTCCAGTTCGCCGTCGAAGTCCTCGAACGGTTCATAGGCATCGCCGGGCATCGCCGCCTCCTCGCCCGAACGCGGATTGATGACGCGGTCCTGCAGGTAGAGGTGATGGAAGACGCGGCACTCGCCAGCGGCCTGCGCCGGCCGGATGAAGTGCTCTTCGATCGTCGGCATCGTCACGCTCGAACCGCGCGGAATGCCGAACATGGCGATGGCGATCTTCATGGATTCCTTCGGACCTGGCGAACCTTCGACGACGTCCGGCCTTTGCGAAATGGGCCGCGGTTGCTCGTCATTGCGCCGCTGCAAGCGCGGGCGCGCGGCCGATGGCGTGGTATTCGATCTGCAAGGTGGCCATCAGTTCCGGGTCGTACAGATTGCGACCGTCAAACACGACCGGTCGCTTCAGCTTGCTGCGGATCTGATCGAAGTCCGGGCTCTTGAACTGCCGCCATTCGGTCACGATCAGCAGCGCGTCTGAGCCTTGCATCACGTCCGCCTGCCGGTCGACGAAACTGAGGCCGGGCTCCTGGCCGAAGATCCGCTTTGCTTCGTCCATGGCGACCGGATCAAAGGCCTTTACCGTGGCGCCACGGCGCAGCAGTTCGGCGATGACCACGCGGCTCGGCGCTTCGCGCATGTCGTCGGTGTCCGGCTTGAAGGCCAGGCCCCAGAGGGCGAACTGGCGGCCGGTCAGATCTTCGCCGAAGCGTGCAACGACCTTGTCCACCAGCACCATCTTCTGGCGCTCGTTCGCCGCCTCGACGGCACCGAGGACTTTCAGCGTTATGCCCTTACCTTCAGCCGTGTGCAGCAAGGCCTTCACATCCTTCGGGAAGCAGGAACCGCCGTAGCCGACGCCGGGATAGAGGAACTGCGTGCCGATGCGCGGGTCGCTGCCGATGCCCTGGCGCACGCGTTCGATGTCGGCGCCCACGGATTCCGCAAGCAGGGCCAGCTCGTTCATGAAACTGATGCGCGTGGCCAGCATCGCATTGGCCGCGTACTTGGTGAATTCCGCGCTGCGCCGGTCCATCAGGATGATGCGGTCGCGGTTGCGCGTGAAAGGCGAGTACAGGGCTCGCATCAGCAGCAGCGCCTGCTCGTCGTCGGCGCCGATGATGACCCGGTCGGGCCGCATGAAATCGTCGACTGCGGCACCCTCTTTCAGGAACTCCGGATTCGAGACCACAGCGAAGCGCAGGTCCGCCATGCCGCGCGCTGCCAGTTCCTCGCGGATCGCCGCGTCCACCTGATCGCCGGTTCCCACGGGCACCGTGCTCTTGTCGACGACCACCTTGTAGTCGGTCATGTGGCGGCCGATGCTGCGCGCGGCGGCCAGCACATATTGCATGTCGGCGGACCCGTCTTCATCGGGCGGGGTGCCGACGCCGATGAACTGCATCGTGCCGTGCTGCACCGAGGCGGCAACATCGGTCGTGAAGTGCAGGCGGCCGGCGACCACGTTGCGCAGGACCATCTCCTGCAGGCCCGGTTCGTGGATCGGGATCTTGCCGTCCTTGAGCATCGCGATCTTGCGTTCGTCCACGTCCACGCAGACGACGTCATTGCCCATCTCCGCCAGGCAGGCGCCG
>FSVW01002493.1_pt1 | contig 10233 bp, 4 predicted proteins | sample 1637551 | NCBI WGS metagenome assembly FSVW01 (sample SAMEA3914814, study PRJEB12502) | metagenome | biome: forest; material: soil | place: USA | collected 2011-09-16 | depth 0.1 m | reverse complement strand
TCGCTCGACGAATCACACCTCGCACCTAACGGGACCGTCCAAGGTCGACAGGAATCGGCCAGTTGAAGACACTCGTGCGTGACAGCTTTGTGGGATCGCAGAAGAGTATTACTTTACGAGATTGGGAACGTTCGACATGAAGTGGGTCACAAGCATCGACGCGTTGTATGACTTCATCGGCTACGTCGTCCTACGCGCGCCCGACCGATTTCCGAAGGAAGACTACCTCCGCCCAGACGAGCAGATGACGCTGGAGAAGGCATTTGAAGAACTCGATGCGGGCCTCGCGTTCGTAGACTCTTCCGTCGTTGGCGAGGAGACGGCGGCTCGTCTAGGGGCGCTGCTACATGAATCGAAGCTGGCTTATCTCGATGGGGATCGCCTCAAGGGTGCCCACACCCTTCAAGACTTTGAAGCGCTTATCTTCAAGACGTAGCGTAGGACTGGCGGCAGCGCCTGCGAGTGCCTGGTTTCGGGCGGCGAGTTCGGGTATCGCAAGGACAGCAACGGGTCGATAGCACGCACTCGATACGCCCATCATCGCCGCTGCGCCATCCACTCCAGCACCGCTTTGCCCGCCTTGCCAAACGGCGGCCGCAGCAGAAACAGCGGATCGATACGCGGGCTGCGGAACACCGCGCGGGAGTGGCTGAAAGTGCGGAAGCCGAACTCGCCGTGATAGGAGCCCATGCCCGAGGCGCCGACGCCGCCGAAGGGCAGGCTGTCCTGCAGCACATGGACCATGGTGTCGTTGATGGCGGCGCCGCCCGAGGTGGTCTGCGACAGCACCTGCTCGGTTTCTTCATCACTGCCGAAGGCATAGAGCGCCAGCGGATGCGGGCCGGCGTTGATGTGCGCGATGGCCTCGCCGATCTGCTGATAGGTGCGCACCGGCAGCAAGGGGCCGAAGATTTCCTCGCGCATCACGCGCAAGCCCGGATCGGGGTTGATCAGCAGGGTCGGCGCGATCTTGCAGAACTCGCCGCTGCTCAAATCTTCCTGCGCCGGGTTGATCTCGACCAGGCGCACGCCCGCGCTTTTCGCTTCCTGCACATAGCTCTGCAGGCGGCGCAGCTGCACGGGGCTGATGATGGCCGTGTAGTCGGGGTTGTCGCGCAGGCTCGGGTACTGGCGCGCCACTTCGGCCTGCGCGGCGATGATGAATTCTTCGAGCCGCTCCTCGGGCAGGAATACATGGTCGGGCGCGATGCAGGCCTGGCCGCCGTTGATCAGCTTGCCCCAGATGATGCGGCGCACCGCCAGCGCCATGTCGGCGCCACGGCCGATCACGGTGGGCGATTTGCCGCCGAGTTCGAGCGTTAGGGGCGTGAGGTTCAGCGCCGCGGCCTGCATCACCAGCGAGCCCACTCGCGTGCTGCCGGTGAAGATGATGTGGTCGAAAGGTAATGCTGCAAAGGCCGCGCCGACGCGCGCATCGCCGTTGATGACGCAGACCTCGCTCGCATCGAAGAACTTGGGCAGCAGGCGTTCGGCCAGCGCGCCGGTCTTGGGCGTCAGTTCCGAGAACTTCACCATCATGCGATTGCCCGCGGCCAGCGCGCCGGCCATGGGCGCGAACATGGCGCCGACGGGGAAGTTCCAGGGCACGATATTGCCGACCACGCCCTTGGGCTGGAAGTGCAGCTCGGAGCGCCCACCGATCAGGTTGTAGGGAAAGTTGGACGCATGCTTTTCGGGCCGCATCCAGCGGCGCAGGTTCTTCTTGGCGTGGCGCATCGCGTCGATGGAAGCGACGATGTCGACGATCAGCGAAAGCTCGCGCGAGCGGCAGCCGAAGTCGGCGTCCATGGCAGCGGCCCATTCGCTGCGGTGGTCCGACAGCAGCGTGATCGCACGATCCAACCGGTCGCGGCGCACGGCCTCCGATGGGAAGCGATCCCGCGCGAAGGCGGCGCGCTGGCGCTCGAACAATTCCTGCAGGCCGGGCGGACTGCTGTTGCTGCTGTCAGTCGAGGCTGAGGGTTTGGACAGGACGGGCGTGTCGATCATCGGAAAGCTCCAGAAGGCAAAGCCAGTCTAGAAAGGGGCTTGGCGGGCCGATGGTCTTTGCGCCCATTTCACTGGTTCGCAGGACCACTGATCCCACGCCCAAGACCAGCGGCGCCGCGGCGCGATTCCTAAGCTGCGACGGATGGACAACACCCTGTTTGACTACATCGTCGTGGGCGGCGGATCCGCCGGTTGCGTGCTGGCCGCGCGGCTGAGCGAGAACCCCGCCGTGCGTGTCTGCCTGCTCGAAGCCGGCGCTTCCGATCAGAACGCGCTGATCCAGTGTCCGGCCGGCATCGCCGCGCTGATTCCGTATCCGCTGTTCAACTGGGCCTTCAAGACCGAGCCCAACACCGGCATGAAGGGCCGCATCGGCTACCAGCCGCGTGGCAAGGCGCTGGGCGGCTCCAGCTCGATCAACGGCATGATGTACATCCGCGGCCATCGCAATGATTACGACGGCTGGGCCGCGCAGGGCAACGCGGGCTGGAGCTTCGATGAGGTGCTGCCCTACTTCCGCAAGTCCGAGCACAACGAGTTCTGGGGCGCCAGCGAATTCCATGGCGCGGGCGGCCCGCTCAATGTGGCCGACGTGATGGAGCCGAGCCCCTACAGCCGCGCCTTCGTGGCCGCGGCGGTGCAGGCCGGCCACGCGCCCAACCCCGACTTCAACGGCGCGCAGCAGCAGGGCGTGGGCCTGACCCAGGTCACGCAAAAGGACGGCGAACGCTGCAGCGCGGCCAAGGGCTACCTGACGCCGCACCTCGGCCGGCCGAACCTGACCGTCATCACCCAGGCGCGCGCCACGCGGGTGCTGGTGGACGGGCTTCGCGCCGTCGGCGTGGAGTATCTCGATGGCCAGGGCGTTCTGCAGCAGGTGCACGCGCGCTGCGAGGTGCTGGTGTCGGCCGGCGCCTTGCAATCACCGCAGCTGCTGATGCTCTCGGGCATCGGCCCGGCCGAACATCTGAAGACACACGGCATAACGGTCAAGCTCGACGCACCCGGCGTCGGCCAGAACCTGCAGGACCACATCGACATCGTGCACAGCTACGAGGCCGGCGGATTTTTTGGAGGAACTGCACGCGGCCTCTTCGGCCTGGCGCCAGGCGCGCTGTGGGCGGGCCTCAAGGGCGCGTGGCACTGGATGCGCCACCGCCGCGGCATGCTCACCAGCAATCTGGCCGAAGGCACCGGCTTCATCTGCACCGACGAGAGCGAAACGCAGCCCGATGTGCAGCTCGTCTTCATCATCGCCAAGCTGATGGACCATGGCCGCAAGATCCTCTACGGCGCGGGCTACTCGATCCACTGCGGCCTCCTGCGGCCGAAGTCGCGCGGCAGTGTTTCGCTGCACAGCGCCGACCCGCTTGCGCCGCCGAAGATCGCCACCAATTTCCTCGCCGAACCCGACGATCTGGACCGGCTGCGGCGCGGCCTGAAGCAGATCCGCAAGATCATGCGGCAGCCGGCGCTGGCACGCTTTGGCGGACGCGAGTCGCGCGTCTCGGCGCGCGCACAGACCGATGCCGAGATCGAAGAATTCATCCGCAGCCACGCCGACTGCGCCTATCACCCGGTCGGCACCTGCCGCATGGGCACAGGGCCGATGGACGTGGTGGACGCGCAGCTGCGCGTGAAGGGCATCGAGGGCCTGCGCGTGGTCGATGCTTCGGTGATGCCGGACATCGTCTCGGGCAACACCAATGCGCCGACGATCATGATTGCCGAGAAGGCCGCGGACATGATCATCCAGGCCGCCGCTCGGACGCACAGCTGAGCCACCAGCCCCACCCCCCGCCGCGGGGGGCCGGGCATTCCAGCAGACAGGATCTTTGCACACGGGAAAACAGGTCGTCCGTGAATAGGATCGCGCCGCCCTGCCTCATACCGAGCTGCTTTCGTTCGACAACAACCGTTCGGGCTGAGCTTGTCGAAGCCTTGCGTCAGGCCAACCCTGCGACAAGCTCAGGGCGAACGGTTTTCTCACAGCGAACGGTTTCTCACAGCGAACGGCTTTTTTAGGCGCACGTTTTTATATCTTTGAACGCAAAGCCTTGTCGAATTCACCTGCTCCCGATCTGCTGCTCCGGGTCACCCCGCCACGCGTGCCGCGTCATCTGCTGGGCCGCGAATCCCTCTCGATCAATGGCGCGCGCCTGGCCGATGTGCCGACCCTGCTGGTACAGGCCCCGGCCGGCTACGGCAAGACCACGCTGCTGGCCCAGTGGCGACTGGAGCTGCTGGCCCGCGGCGTGGTGGTGGCCTGGCTCACGGGCCAGGCCGATGACGACGAGACGCGCCTGCTGCAGGGCCTGGCGCTGGGCTTGCGCATCGGCACGGGCCGGCCCGGCTTCGGCGCGCAAGTGCTGGAAAGAAGCGATGGCGCCGTGCCGGCGCGGCAAGCCCTGCTGAGTCTCCTGTCCGAGCTGGTGCAAAGCGCGCTGAACGTGGTGCTCATCCTCGATGACGTGGACCGCATGCCCGCGGCTTCGCAGGCGCTGCTGGCCCTGCTGCTGCGCAAGCAGCCATCGAACCTGCGCGTCTTCATCGGCGCGCGCAGCAACAGCAATAGCAACAACAACGGTCTCGATCTGGCCAGCCTGCTGAACTACGGCCAGGCCATCCGACTGAAGCCGGCCGAGTTGCGCTTCAAGCTGACCGAGACCTTCGAGCTGATCCGCGCCCGCCTGGGCTCGGGCTTCGAACCCGACTTCGCCGCGCGCCTGCATGCGGCCTGCGAAGGCTGGCCGCTGGGCCTGCAACTGCTGCTGGCCGCGCTGGCCGACGGCACCGAAGCGCATGAGGTGCTGGCCGCGCTGGAGCCCTGCAACGGCCCCGGCCCGGCAGCCGATCTGCGCCAGCAGTTGATGGCCCTGCTCTTCGTCGATCTGACCGAGGCGGACCTGCATCTGCTGGAGAACATCGCCGTCGTGGACACGCTTCCCCCAGGCCTCGGCGAAAGCCTCGGCGGCGTGGCCGACGCGAGCGAACAACTGGCGCGGCTGGCGCGTGACACGCCCCTGTTGCACAGCCAGGAGGCGGGCGATGCGATGCGCCTGCTGCCGCTCGCACGCGAGCATCTGCGCCAGCGTTTGCACGATCAACGCCCGCCCGCTGAAGTGGCCGCGCTGCATCGCCGCGCCCACCAATGGCTGCAGCAGCAGGGCCTGCTTGAAGCCGCTGCCCACCACGCCTGGGAAGCCGGCGATCAGGGCCTGGCGCTGGACCTGGCCGAGCAAAGCCTGTACGAGGCGCTCACGCAGCGCGGCCGGCAATCGGTGGTCAGCAGCTGGCTGCAACGACTGCCCGACACAGAGCTGCAAGGCCGGCCGCGCCTGCTGCTGGCGGCGGCCTGGTCGCAGGCGATCAGCGACGACCACCTGGCTGCCGCGGCCAGCGTGGAGCGGCGCCTGAGCTGGTCCGATGCCGACGAGCCTGCGCTGCGCTGCGAATGCGCGCTGATCCTCAGCACCGCCGCGGCCTTTGCCGACGATCCTGATCGCTTCGTGGCGCTCGTCGGTCCCTGGCAGGACGCGCCGCCGCTGCAGGAGGATCCGGTGCTGCTGCAGATCCATGCCAACGCCAGCGCCCACTGCCTCGTGCTGCAGGGCGAACCGGCGCTGGCGCGCATCCGCCTTCAGCAGCATCCCAAGCTCGCGGCCGGCTCGCGCTACGGCAGCTATTGGGGCGAGCTGGTCCAGGGCCTGAGCTATCTCGGCGAAGGTCAGGTGCGCCAGGCGCAAGCCCAGTTGCAGCCGGCGCTGCGGCGTGCCGATGCCGAACTCGGAAGACGCAGCGCCATGGCCTGCATGCTGGCCGCGCTGTCGGCTGCCTGCGCCTGGGAGCAGGGCCGAGCCGGCGAGGCGCAAGCCCTGCTGGCCGACCGGCTCGACGTGCTTGAACGCAGCGGCCTGCCCGACACGCTGATCCTGGCCTATCGCACGCTGGCCTGCATCGCCGGCATGGAAGGCGCCGAGCACCGTTCGCTGGAACTGCTGGGCGCGCTCGATGCCGTTGGCCAGCAGCGCGGCCTGCCGCGCCTGCGCATTGCCAGCCTGGCCGAACAGTTGCGCCTGCATGCGCGGCGCCATCGCAACGAGACCTGCAAGGCGCTGATCGCGCGCATGGACGCGCTGCTGGCCTCGCCCGATCTTGCGCAAGGTGCTCTGTGGCGAGCCGGCGTGCTGATCACCGCCGAGCTGGCGCGTGGCCACGCCTGCATCGCCGCGCGCGAATGGCGCAATGCCGCGCTTCACCTGGAGGCCGCAGCCACGGCGGCACAGGCCTTGCGGCTCGGCCGTTTCCAGATCGAGGCGCAGGCCCTGCGGGCGTTTGCGCTCGAGCGCTGCGGCGAGCGTTCGGCCGCGGCCCTGCTGCGCGAATGCGTGGACCTGGCGGCTGCGCTCGGGCTCAAGCGCGCCCTGGCCGATGCCCACCCCGAGCTGGGCCAGGTGGCCGAGAAAATCGCGGCGATCTCCACGCCCGTGCAGGCGGTGAAAGCCGCCGCCGCGCCGCCGGTGTCCAACCCCGCGCCCTTGCAACCGATCTCCACCATGCTGCTGACGCCGCGCGAGCGCGAGCTGCTCGATCTGCTGGCCCGCAACCTCAGCAACAAGGAAGCGGCGCTGGCCATGCAGGTGGGCAAGGAGACGATCAAGTGGCACGTCAAGAACCTGTTCACCAAGCTCGATGCCGGCACGCGCAAGCAAGTCGTCGGCCGCGCCCGCATCCTGGGGCTGATTCCCTCGCTCGAATCGCGCTTCGAATAGCGCCTCGAACAGCACGGACCTGCTCAGTGAAAACACCCCTCCCCCCGATTGCGGGGATGGGCAATCACCGCTGATGAGCTGCGGCCCACCCCCCCTCCGGGAGGGGGAGCTCAGCAAGCCTCGGGCAAGAAAATTTTTTGCATGACCGCGACTTCCGTCACGCGCTGAACCGAACCAGCAGCGCAGCGGCATCCACTTCAGCCACGACAGGAATTCTTCCCATGCGCCCCAGCCGAATCAAGCCGTCCCGAACCGCGCTTTCAAGCGCCGCACTGCTGGCCGTGTTGGCCATCAGCGGCACCGCCCAGGCGGCCGACGTCACCTGGAACGCCGGCACCGACAGCACCTGGAACACGAGCACGTCCAACTGGTCGACCGGCGCGTGGAACAACGCGGCCGGCAATGGCGCGATCTTCGGCACGGCCGGCGCGGGCCCGATCACGGTGGCCAGCCCGGTCTTCGTGGACAGCCTGAACTTCCACGCCAACGGCTATGTGCTGAGCGGCCCAGGCGCGATCAACTTCGTGGCCGGCAGCAGCACGCTGGGCAGCGGCTGGGTCAATGTGGACCCGGGCCTCACGGCCAGCATCAACACCGCCATCAACAGCAGCGTGCCCTTCGTCATGGGCGGTGGCGGCACGCTGCAACTGAGCGGCCCGCTGACGCTGACCGGCGCCGGCACGCCCTACGCCGTGGGCGGCGTGCACAAGCAGCTGTTCAATGACGTGGTGGTGTCGGGCATCAGCGAGTCGACCCTGGGCGGCACCCTGCAGATCATGAACAGCAATGTGCTGGCTCCCAGCACCCGCGTAGGCATCGGCAACGGCTACCTCGACATCGGCAACAACACCGTCACGATCGCGCAGCTGAACTTCGTCAACCAGGCCGATGGCGCGCCGTGGAACTCGTCGATCAACGCGGCGGCCAACGGCGTGATCGGCACCGGCACGCTGCGCGTGACCGGCGACATCAACGTGATGGGCGTGGGCTACGGCAATGACGGTGGCAACACCATCGCCGCCAATCTGGATCTGGGCGGCGGCACACAGGTCGTGCGCGTGGCCGGCAATGGCAATTTCTACCTGAACGACGCGCTGATGTTCACCGGCTCGCTGTCCAACGGTTCGCTGCTGAAGACCTTCGGCTACACCGAGAACGGCGTCATCGGCACGCCCGACGGCCTGAGCCTGTACGCCAACAACACCTACACCGGCTCCACCGTGCTGAACGGCGGCACGAGCGTGGTGACGGGCACCAACGCCAGCACGCTGCTCAAGGTGACCGGCGTCAGCGGCGCCTTCGGCAGCTCCGTCGCCCTGCAAGGCGCGAACGGCTCCTTCCTGCAAGCCACCAAGATCCAGGCCTTTGCGGGCAGCTCCTTCATCATCGACAACACCGCCTCGGTGGGTGACGCCGGCTACAACGAGCCACCGATTGCCGCGGCGCAGAACAACAACCGCATCAGCGACACGGCCGAAGTCCAGCTGCGCGACGGCAGCTTCGTCTATCGCGGCAAGTCCAACACCGCGGCCAGCGAGACCTTTGGCAAGCTCAACCTGATGGGCGGCAACAACGGCCTGACGCTCACGCCCGCCGGCACCGGCAGCGTGACGCTGACCACCGGCGAACTCGCCATGGCGCCGCGCGCCACGCTGGCCGTCAACTCCACCACGCTGGGCGGCACCAGCAAGTTCTTCATCACCGGCGCGATGCCCGCGGCAGACGCCACCGGCGTGCTGGCCCGCATGGCTACCGGCAGCGACTTCCTGACCTACAACGCCACCACCGGCCTCACGCCACTGTCGGCCGCTTCGTATGCCAGCAGCTTCACGGCCGGCGCCAACGTGGCGATGACGGCAAGCTCGACGCTGGCCGCTTCGGTCAACGTCAATGCGATCAAGACCACCGGCACGGTGACCACCACCCTCGCCAGCGGCCAGACCCTGGGCGTCGCCTCGGGCATGATCCTGAACGCCAACTTCGGCACCGCGAAGTACGTCGGCGGCACGATGGCCTTCGGCGCCGCACCGGGCACCTTCTTCGGCGGCACGACCACGGTCAGCAGCGCGATCACCGGCACCTCGGGCCTGATCAACGCCAACTCCTCGCTGACGCTGAACGGCGATCTGTCGGGCCTGTCGGGCGTGATCACCAACAATTCGGGCACCACCAACCTGGCGACCAACACCTTCGCCGGCGGACTCGAAGTGCGGGCCGGCACCTTCAACATCAACACCAGCCAGACCCTGGCCGGCCAAGGCGCGATCACCATGGGCGTGGCGCAGAACGACGCCAACCTGGTGGGCTCGATTCCCGTGCTGGGCATCTCCGGCGCCGGCGCCAACGCGGTCATCGGCCGCGACATCATCATCGACAACGGCTCGCTCAGCGCAGCCGGCCTGGAGCTGAGCTACGCCTACGTGGCCTCGATCTCGCCGCTCAGCAATTCGAGCGGTTCGCAAACCCTCAGCGGCAACATCCTGCTGAACAGCCCGGTGCGCCTGCAAGGCGGCGGCGGCAGCGGCACGGGTTCGACGAACCTGACCGGCAACATCTCCGGCCAGGCAATGTTCTACGTGCCCAACGGCCGCGCCAACTTCAGCGGCAACGTGAGCAATGCTGGTGGTTTCCGCATCGGCGAAGGCGGCTTCACCGCGCAGGTCACGTTCTCGGGCACGACCACGGGCTCGGCACCGATCACGCTGACCGGTGGCAACAACACCACGCTGAGCTACGCACCGGGCGCACTGCCCACCGGCACGCTGGCAATCGAGAACGGCTACGGCAGCAACGCACCGACGATCATTCCGCTCGCCACCTCGTCGATCAACAACAACATCACCGCGCTCGTCGCCGACATCAAGACCACCGTCGGCGCCGGCATCACTTCCACCTGGAACGGTTCGGTGACTTCGGGTGTGGACGGCTACCTGATCAAGCAAGGCGCAGGCACCCTGGTGCTGACGAACGCGGGCAACAGCGTCGGCTCCACGCAGGTCAATGGCGGCACGCTGCTGGTCAATGGCAATCTGGGCGGCCTCGGCGTGGCCGTGAACACCGGCAGCATCCTCGGCGGTACGGGCCATGTGACGGGCCAGATCCTCGTGAACGCAGGCGGCACGGTGGCGGCCGGTGGCGTCAACAGCATCGGCACGCTGAGCGCCGACAGCCTGGCGCTGACGGGCACGATGGCCGAGGACATCGACCTCGCCGGTGGCGCCGACCTGCTCAAGCTGGGCACGGGCGGCGTGACTCTTGGCGGCGCGCTGCAGCTGTCGCTGGCCAATATCGGCAGCGGCTTCACGAGCGGCACTTACCTGCTGGCTTCGCAGGACGGCGCCGCGGCGATCAGCGGCAGCTTCGCCAGCGTGCTGGGCCTGCCGGCGGGCTACACCTACTCGGTCAACTACGCCTTCAGCGGCACCGACTCGCTCGGTCGCATCGGCGACGG
>FSVW01003708.1_pt1 | contig 10236 bp, 5 predicted proteins | sample 1637551 | NCBI WGS metagenome assembly FSVW01 (sample SAMEA3914814, study PRJEB12502) | metagenome | biome: forest; material: soil | place: USA | collected 2011-09-16 | depth 0.1 m | reverse complement strand
GCGTACACGGTCGGCACCCTGGTCATGCACCTGGGCGCGCCGGTGCTCGTCACGCTGGTCGCGGCCATCGCCGTCACCGCACTGTTCGGCGCCTTGCTGGCCCTGCCCGCCTTGCGCGTCACCGGGCCGTATCTGGCGATGGTGACGCTGGCCTTCGGCACCATCATCCAGATCCTCATCAACGAGATGGATTTCTTCACCGCCGGGCCGCTGGGCATCATGCTGACCAAGCCCATCCTGCTGACGCACCAGCTCACCGACACCGAGTTCTTCTGGCTCGTCGCCGTGCTGATGATCGCCTCGCTGGTCTTCGTGGACCGCGTGCTGCACTCGCACCTGGGCCGCACCTTCGAGGCCCTGCGCGGCAGCCCGGTCGCGTCCGACTGCATGGGCGTTTCGGTCTATCGCTACAAGGTCTACGCCTTCGTCGTCAGCGCCGGCCTGGCGGGCCTGGCGGGCGGCCTGTATGCCTACTCCGAGCAGTACATCTCGCCCAACACCTACAACTTCGAGCTGACCGTGCTCTTCCTGCTGGCCATCATCATGGGTGGGCGCAAGTCGCGCGCCGGCGCGCTGATCGGCGCCACCATCCTCGTGATGCTGCCCAATCTGCTCGATGACATCAGCCAGTTCCGCGTCGTGGCCTCGGTGCTGACGCTGCTGGTGCTGGTCTCGGTGGGCGTGGCGATCAAGCGCGGCAAGATGAGCGTCAAGGCCGCCCTGGTGCCGGTGATCGGCTCTGCTGCGCTGACGCTGGTGTCCTTCAAGCTCAACGCGCTGTCCGACTGGCGCCTCACCATCTACGGCCTGATCACGCTCTTCATCGTCTACTACCTGCAGGACGGCATCGTCGGCTTCCTGCGCATCGCCTTCAACCTGCGCAGCGGTGGCGCGGCGGCGGCCGATGAAGCCAAGGCGGCAGCAGCGGCGGGCCTCAAGGCCGAGCCGCTGGCCAAGCGCACCGAAGCCGGCAGCGAAGTGCTGCTCGACGTGCGCCAGGTGCTGATGCAATTCGGCGGCCTCAAGGCGCTGAACCTGGTCGACCTGCAGATCAAGCGCGGCAGCATCCACGGCCTGATCGGCCCCAACGGCTCGGGCAAGAGCACGATGATGAACGTGCTCACCGGCATCTACCTGCCCACGGCCGGCACGCTGATGTTCAAGCAGCGCGAGGTCGGCGGGCGCAGCTCCGCGCAGATCGCGCTCTCGGGCATTGCTCGCACCTTCCAGAACGTGCAGCTCTTCGGCGAGATGACCGCGCTGCAGAACGTGCAGGTCGGCCTGCACCACACCTACAAGGCCAACCTGCTTGAAGTGGCGCTCACACTCCCGCGCATGCGCCGTGAGCGCCGCGAGAACGCCGCCCGCGCCCTGGCCCTGCTCGATTTCGTCGGCCTCGCCGACCTCGCCGGCGAGGAGGCGCGCAACCTGCCCTACGGCAAGCAGCGCGTGCTCGAGATCGCCCGCGCCCTGGCACTCGACCCGGAGCTGCTGCTGCTCGACGAGCCCGCCGCCGGCCTCACCGCGCCCGACATCGAGGAGCTGCTGCGCATCATCAAGAAGATCCGCGAACGCGGCGTTACCGTGATCCTGATCGAGCACCACATGGACGTGGTGATGAGCCTGTGCGACACCGTCTCGGTGCTGGACTTCGGCCAGAAGATCGCCGAAGGCACGCCTGCGCAGGTGCAGGCTGATCCCAAAGTCATCGAGGCCTACCTCGGTGGCCAGGCCGCTTGAGGACGACGTTATGCTGACCATCAACAAACTCAGCGCCGGCTACGGCAAGGTACAAGTCCTGCACGGCATCGACATCGAAGTGCCCAAGGGCAAGGTCGTCACGCTGATCGGCTCCAACGGCGCCGGCAAGACCACCACCATGCGCGCCATCAGCGGCATGATCCGCGCCAGCAGCGGCGAGATCAGCCTCAACGGCAAGCGCATCGAGGGCCTCGAGAGCTATCACATCGCCCGCCTCGGCCTCGCGCATTCACCCGAGGGCCGGCGCGTGTTTGCCACCATGACGGTGACCGACAACCTGCGCCTCGGCGCCTTTCCGCGCTTCACCGGCGCAAGGCCCAAGGGCGACGTGGACGGCGATCTCGAACGCGCAATGGAGCTCTTCCCACGCCTGAAGGAACGCCGCATGCAGCTGGCCGGCACGCTCTCGGGCGGCGAGCAGCAGATGCTGGCGATGGCCCGCGCGGTGATGCTCAACCCCGAGGTCGTGCTGCTCGACGAACCCTCGATGGGCCTGGCGCCCATCCTCGTGGAAGAAGTCTTCCGCATCATCAGCGAGCTCAAGAGCCGCGGCGTCACCATGCTCTTGGTGGAGCAGTTCGCCGCCGCCGCACTCGCCGTCGCGGATTACGGTTATGTGCTGGAGAACGGCCGCATCTCCTTGCACGGCCCGGCCACGCAACTGCGCGACGATCCTGGCGTCAAGGCTGCCTATCTGGGCGGCGGGCACTGACGAAGGCTGCCAGGCCAAAACGCTGACGCAGCGTGCGGTCCATCCAGCGCGTCGGCAGCAGGCGCTTCATCAGCGGCAGGATCAGGCTGCGCTTGCCGGTGCGGCAGATCGGCCCGCTTGACGGGTCCAGCAGATGGCGGGCCACGGTGCGCGCAAACACCTCGGTCGGCGTGGCCTGGAGCTGTGAAACCTTCGCGCGCCGCAGGATCAGCTTGGACATCGGCTGAAAAGGCGAAGCCGGCGGCATGTGGATGTGCTCGCTGCCCGCGTTGCCGAAGTTCGACACGATGCCGCCCGGCTGCACCGTCACCACGCGGATGCCGAAGCTCGCGAGTTCCATGCGCATCGCATCGGCCACCGCATGCAGGGCCGCCTTGCTGGCCGCATAGGCGCCCGAGAAGGGCGTGGGCACGAGGCCCGAGATGCTGCCCACATGGGCCACGCAGGGCTGCGCGCTTCGTCTCAATGAGGGCAGCAGCGCGCCGGTCAGCGCCACGGGCGCGAAGACATTGGTGTCGAACTGCGCGCGCAGGTCGGCCACGGTCTGGTCCGTCATCGCGCCGAACTGGCCGTAGCCGGCGTTGTTGATCAGCAGGTCGAGCGGTTCATCGCCGAGCGAGCGCACCAGGCCTTCGATGCTCGCGGCGTCGGTCACATCCAGCACCCAGCTGCGCATGCCTGCTGCAGCCAGCGGCGCCAGGGCTTCGAGCTTGCGCCCCGTGGCGATCACGCGGTGGCCGCGCGCATGGAACTCGCGCGCCAGTGCGGCGCCGATGCCGCTTGAACAACCGGTGATGAGGATGGTCCGGGCTGGGCTCATTGAGGCTCCATGAATGGCAGGGCATTGTGACCAAGTCAACCCATGATCAGGGCCTAACTCGTTATTTACCGGCACAGCGCGCGCCGCTAGCATCGGCCCATGCGCGCGCTCCTGCATCTCTTGCTCGTTTCCTTTGCCTTGCTCCTGCTGCCGGCCGCGGCACATGCGCAGCAGTCGGACGAGGGCTCGGGCTTCGACGAGAGCGAGCTGGACACCCCCGCCATGGACCCCGCGCAGGCTCGCGCGCTGCTGGGCCAGGCGCTGCCCGAGGCACCGCCCGAGCGCTATGCCCTGCTGCAGAAGCAGGCCGCCGCGGCCGAATCGCTGGAGCAGCGCGAGCGGCAGATCGCCGTGCTGGAAGAGCTGGCCCGCCTGGGCCCGACGCAGGGGGGCGAAGGCTGGGTGCGCGGCTATTTAACGGCCGAATACACCTGGGGCAGTCAGGGCAAGGCCGTGGCCGCGGCCGAAGGCTTCGTCAGCGACCGCCGCCTCTCGCCGCCGCTGCGCGCCAGCCTGGCCTTGCGGCAAGCCTATTTCGCCGCCAACGCCAGCGACCGCGCCATCCTCGGCCGCCTCTGGTCGCGTGCAGACGGCATGGCGCGCGAGCAGATCAAGGCCCTCGGCCCGCAGAGCGAGGTGGCCCAGCGCCTGCAGATCGAGCGGCTGCAGGTGCAGTCCGAGATCGAGCGCTGGAACGGCGCGCTGGCCACCTCGGTGGCCTCGCTGCGCGAAGCCGTGCGCGACTCCGAGAAGCTGATGCCCGCGGCCAAGGACGCCGCCGCGCGCCAGTACGCGCAGCGCCTGCTCGACGGCTCGCTCGGCATGCTCAGCTATGCGCTGGTGCGCCAGGGCCGCTCGCCCGAGGCCGTGGCGATTGCGCAGAACTACATCGCGCTGTGGCGCGCTGGGCGTCTGGCCGACAACTTCGGCGCGCGCTGGCTCTACCGCCTGGCCAGCGGCCTCGTGGCCACGCAGCATTTCAGCGAAGGGCTGGCCGCTGCGCGCGAGTCCGACGCCATGCTCGCGCGCAGCGGCGCCAGCCTGACGAGCCACACACGCTGGCTGGCGCGCCAGCAGATGCTCAATGCGCTGCTGGGCCTGCGCCAATGGGCCGAGGCCGACAAGCTCTACCAGGAGTTTCTGGCCGCGGTGCAGGACGACGGCAGCGCACGCGAGCGTGCCTCCGACTGGCGCCTGCGCGCGCTGCTGGCCGCCAAGAACGGCCGCGTGGACGAGGCGCTGGAGACCGTCGAGCGCATCCACCGCTTCCGCACGCGGCTGTACGGCAGCGCGCATCCGCAGGTGCAGGAAGCGGCCGGCGTGCGCGGCTTCGTGCGCCTCGTGCGCGGCGACATGAGCGGCGCCCTGAGCGACTACGAGCAGCTCTTCACCGCCCTGCTCGACAGCCCCGGCGGCTGGCTCGACCTGGACCTGCGCGGCGTGCGCGGCTTCGTGCTGGGCATCGCGCTGCAGCAGTTCCTCGACAGCGTGGCCGAGCGCGGCCTCGCGGGCCAGCCCATCCCCGCGGCCATGGTCGACCGCGCCCTGCAGCTGGCCGATCGCCTGCGCCTGTCCAGCGCCCAGCGTGCGCTGGCCGACAGCACGGCGCGCCTGCTGGCCGCCACGCCGGCCCTGGCCGAGCTGCTCAGCAGCGAGCAGCAGTTGCGCCGCACCCAGGCCGAGCGCGCGTCCGAGCTGGGCCCGCTGCTCAGCGAGGAAGACCGCCGCCGCAAGGAGATCGGCAGCGAGGAGTTCAAGGCCCGGCCCGAAGCCGAGCGTGATGCGGCCAAGGCGGAGCTCAAGAAGCTGCGCGATCGCATCAAGGCCGGCCAGGCCGCCGTGGCCTCGGCGCGCGCGGCGCTGGGCCAGCAGCGCGAGCGCATCGCCCAGGCCTACCCGGCCTATGCCGACCTGCTGACGCCGCCCGTGCCCACGCCCGCGCAATTGCGCGCCTTGCTGGCACCCGACGAGGCCCTGCTGCTCGTGCATGCGCTCGACAGCGCCACGCTGGTGTGGCTGATCGCGCCGGGCCAGCGCGAGACGCTGCTGCAGGTCAGCCGCGTCAAATCGGTCGAGCTGATGCAGCGCGTGGCCCGGGCGCGCCGCATGCTCGACCTGAGCCAGGCCGGCGCGCCGACGCTGGACGAAGCGCCGCTGCTCGCGCTCTATCGCGATCTGATCGCGCCGCTCAAGCCGGACTACCGGCAGATCCATTCGCTGATCGTCGCCAGCAGCGGCCCGCTGGCCAGCCTGCCCATGGCGGCGCTGGTGACCGAGCCCGGCGGCGGCCACTGGCTGGTGAAGAGCGCGGCCGTCACGCAGCTGCCCGCGGCGAGTGCGCTCCTGAGCCTGCGCCGTGTTGCAGCCGCGCGCGCCGGTGCCAAGCCGCTGATCGGTTTCGGCGATCCCGCCTTCCGCGCCGGTACGGCAGGCAAGAGCCGGTCGCTGGGCATCGCCTCCACCGCCTACGACGCCGCTTGGGGATTCCGTTATGCCGACATCCCGCCACTGCCCGACACGCGCACCGAGCTGCTGGCCATCGCCACGGTGCTTGGCGCCAAGCCGAGCGACCTGATCCTGGGTGCCGCCGCCACGCGCGAGGCCGTGCTGCGCGCGCCGCTGGCCGACTACCGCGTGGTCGCCTTCGCCACCCACGGCCTGATGCCCGGCGAACTGCCCGGCGTTTCCAAGCCTGCGCTGGCCATGGCCGCCACGGGGCAGGAGGGCGAGTCGCCGCTGCTGGAGCTGGACGACGTGCTGGGCCTGCACCTCAAGGCCGACTGGGTCCTGCTGTCTGCCTGCAACACCGCCGCGGCCGACGAGCAGGGCGGGGCGGCCATGTCGGGCCTGGTGCGCGGCTTCTTTTTTGCCGGCAGCCGCGCCGTGCTGGCCACGCACTGGTCGGTCGATTCGGAGGCGTCGAGCCAGCTCGTGCCCGTGGCGCTGAAGCCGGGCGGCGGGCGCGCGCAAGCTTTGCGACAAGCACAGCTGGCCCTGATGGAGGACGGCCAGGGGCGCTGGAAGCACCCGTACTTCTGGGCCGGCTATGCGCTCTTCGGCGATCCCCTCAAATAACTGTCTAGCCACATGCACAGCGGTGCTCTAGCATCGCGCCGATACATTTGTGCAAACCAAATCCCCGGAGTCTTTCCATGCGCGCAGCTTTCGTGTTCCTGATGATCTTGTCGGCTGCTTCGGCTGCCTCGTCGGCCTGGGCCGAGCCGGTCTGCACCGTGGCCGGCGTCTCGGGCGAGGCACGCAGCGCGGGCAAGCTGCTGGCCAAGGGCGACGGGCTCGCCGAAGGCGCGGAAATCCGCACTGGCGCCAAGGGCCGTGTGCGCTTGCGCTGCGTGGATGGCTCCAGCCTGGTGCTGGGGGATAACAGTCAACTCACACTGACCCGCTACGCCGCCGCAGCCGGCGAGCAGCCGCGCACGGTGGCGCTGTGGCTGGAGGTGGGCGTGATGGGCCAGAAGGTCACGCCCGGCGGCGCCAACGGCAGCTGGGAGGTGCGCACGCCGAGCGCGGTGACGGCGGTGCGCGGCACCGAGTTCGTGGTCGAGGTCAATGCCGAGCAGACCACCGCCGTGCATGTGGACACCGGCGAAGTGGCCGTGGACAGCACGGCCAAGACGCGCAGCCTCAAGCACCGTCCGCCGGCCAAGCTCGACGCCAAGACCAACGGCACGCAATGCACGGCCTCGGCCGGCTGCGCGGAAGCCTCGGCCTGGACGCCTGATCGCGTGAAGGCCCTGGCCGATCGGCTGGCCGGCGTATGAAGCAGCGCCTCGCCTACCTGCTGGTCGCGATTTTTTCGATCACGATTGCGGCCCTGCTGTGGGAGGGGCGTGCCGAGGGCATGCTGGAGCGGCTGGACCGCATCACGCTGGACGCGCAGATGCATTGGCGCGGCCCGCTCAAGCCCGAGGCGCCGATCACGCTGCTGGTGCTGGACGACCGCAGCCTGCAGGCCCTGGGCACGACCGACCGCCGCGGTGTGGCGCAGGCACTGGACCGGCTCGGCGCGGCGCGGCTCGTGGCGCTGGACATGCTGCTGGTCGAGCCCGGCGATCCTGGGTCGGACCAGGAGCTGGCACGCGCCATCGCCCGCAACGGCCACGTGCTGCTGCCCTTTGCGCTGCCGGCCGAAAGTGGCCCGGCCGTCGAGCCGAGCAAGGCCGTGCTCGACAACGCCTTTGCCTCCAGCCGCGGCGAGGAGGCCGCCGCGCTGCTGCCGCTTCACCCGGCACGCCTGCTGGCGCCGCGGCCCGAGTTTGCCGAGGCGGCGCTGGGCCTGGGCCATGTGACCGCGCCGCGCGGGGCCGATGGCGCCGTGCGTTTCGACCTGCCGGGCTTGATGCTCGATGGCGAGGCCTATCCCTCGCTGGCCCTGCGCAGCGCCGTGGCCTCGCAAGGCGTGGCCTGGCCGCAGGCCCGCATCGCCTTTGGCGAGGGCATCCAGGCCGGGGCGGTGCAGCTGCCGCTGGACCTCTTCTCGCGCCAATGGATCAACTACTACGGCCCGGCCGGCAGCTTCCCGCAGATCCGCCTCGACGATCTGCTGGCCGGCAGGGTCGACAAGGCGCAGATCGCCGGCCGCATTGTGATCGCGGGCGTCACCGCCGTGGGCAGCAGCGACACCTTCCCCACGCCCTTCGATGCCGGCCTGCCCGGCGTGGAGCGGCTGGCCACCTCGATGGACAACCTCATCAGCGGCCGCACGCTGACGCGTCCGCCCTGGAGCGCCGGTGCCGAGCTGATGGCGCTCGTGCTGCTGCCGCTGCTGGCCGTGGGCCTGATCGGCGGGCTGAGCCTGCGCCGCGGGCTGGTGGTGCTGGGTGTCGTCGTGCTGGGCCTGCTGGCGCTGATGCAGCAGCGCTTCGAGACGCATCACGAGTTCGTCTCGCCGATCTTCCCCGTGCTCGGCCTGCTGCTGGCCACGCTCGGCGCCATGGCCGTGCGCAGCGGCATCGAACGTGCGCGCAAGCTCGCCGCCGTGCAGCAGCTGCGCGCCAGCGAGGAGCGTTACGCGCTGGCTGCGCAAGGCGCCAACGACGGGCTGTGGGACTGGGACATCGCGGCCGGCGAGGTGCACTTCTCGCCGCGCTGGCTGACGCTGATGGGCCTGGCCGCGGACGAAGCGCAGAACATGCAGGCCTGGATCAAGCCGCTGGCCAACGCGCAGCGCCTGGCCTTCGACGCCGCGCTTGAGGATCACCTGCAGGGCCGCAGCCAGCAGTTGCACCACCTGCTGGAATTCACGCAGGGCGGCCAGTCGCGCTGGCTGCTGGCCCGCGGCGTGGCCACGCGCGAGGGCGACAAACCGGTGCGCATGGCCGGCTCGCTGACCGACGTGAGCGAGTTGCACCGCCTGCAGCACCAGCTGAGCCACGACGCGCTGCACGACCGGCTCACCGGCCTGGGCAACCGCAATCTCTTCCGCGCGCAGCTGGAGCAGCTCCTGGCCAGCAAGCCGGCCAGCGGCGTGGGCATGCTGCTGATCGGCCTGGACGGTTTCCGCACCTTCAACGAGACGAATGGCGTGATCGTGGGCGACGCAGCGCTGGCCGAAGTGGCGCGCCGCCTGCGCCAGCGCGAGGGCCTGGCCGTGCCGGTGGCGCGCATCGGCCCCGACGAGTTCGCGCTCGCCACCTCGATCAAGGCCGGCGATGCGGAGTTGATGAAGTGGGCGCAGTCCTGCTTTGCCGAGGCCTTCGCGCTCGGTGAGGCGCAGCCCCTGCGCCTCACGGCCGGCGTGGGCCTGGCGCACACCAGCGAGGGCCTGGCCACGCCGGACGAGCTGATCGTGGCGGCCGAGGCGGCGATGGCCAAGGCCAAGACGCAGGGCCTCGGCCAGGCCCATCGCTTCGATGCGGCCGAGGCCCTGGTGGAGCAGTCGCGCCGCTGGATGGTCGACCAGATCGACATCGCGCTGAAATCCCCCGGCCAGTTCGCGCTGCACTACCAGCCCTTCATCCGCCTGAGCGACCGCCAGCTGCTGGGCTTCGAGGCGCTGATCCGCTGGACCCATCCGACCAAGGGCCTGGTGATGCCGGGCGACTTCATCCCCGTGGCCGAAGCCAGCGGCCAGATTGCCGACATCGGCCGCTGGACGCTGATGGAAACCGCGCGGCAGCTGCGCATCTGGCACGCGCAGGGCTTCACCGGCGAGATCGCCGTCAACGTCTCGGGCGTGCAGCTGGAGCGCGACGTGGAGCTGCTCGCCGATGCGCGCGCGCTGCTGGCGGCCCTGGGCCCGGTGCCCGCGCGTCAGCTGAAGCTCGAAGTTACTGAGAGCATGGCCATGAGCAACCCGCAACGCAGCGCCGAGACGCTGCAGGAGCTCGCGCGCATGGGCTTCAAGATCAGCATCGACGACTTCGGCACGGGCTATTCATCGCTGGCGTACCTGCACCGCTTCCCGTTCGACACGCTGAAGATCGACCGCAGCTTCGTCATGCGCCTGGGCGCCGGCCGCGAGGCGCAGGAGATCGTGCGCACCATCGTCGGCCTGACGATCGCGCTGGACAAGCAGGCCCTGGCCGAGGGCGTGGAAGACGAAACGCAGGCCCGCATCCTGGAGGAACTGGGCGTGCAGGTGGGCCAGGGCTGGCTGTGGTCCAAGGCGCTGCCGGCGGCGCAGGCCGAGGCGCTGCTGACCAAGGTGACGTGGAAGCCGAAGGCGGTAGTCGCCGAGATGGCGGCGCAAGGAGCATGACGATGAGGACGAACGTGCGAGCGATCTTGACCTTATGTGCGGGCGTTTTGCTGATGGCCAGCGTGGCCTATTCCGCGCCCGGCGAGCCTGGCGCATCAGCTGCGCCTGCCGCATCCGCGGGCCACATCACCGGCGTGGGCGGCGTGTTCTTCAAGGCCAAGGACCCGAAGGCGCTGGCCGCCTGGTACCGCGACGTGCTGGGCCTGCCCGTGCAGGCCTGGGGCG
>FSVW01001574.1_pt1 | contig 10268 bp, 10 predicted proteins | sample 1637551 | NCBI WGS metagenome assembly FSVW01 (sample SAMEA3914814, study PRJEB12502) | metagenome | biome: forest; material: soil | place: USA | collected 2011-09-16 | depth 0.1 m | reverse complement strand
GAGACCTGACCCTGATGTGCTCTGATGTGCTTCTGATGTGCTCGTTCTTGTCTGGTTATTCGGGAGATTCAATGAATTCGACGTTTTCCCTGTTGCTGCTACTGGCCACGACATCGGCTTGCGCTTCCGCGACCCCCGCTTTGTCCAAGCCATCCGATCTGTTGGGTACTTGGCGTTGCGGCCCTGTCGTGATGCAAGGTTCCGGGTTCACCGTCACCTACAGCGAGCAGATCACTTGGGAAGGAGGTGGGACCTACGTGTCCTACGGCGCGACGGTCATGGCGACGCCCAACAAAGTTCCGGTCACGCTGACGGACCGAAGCAATGGCACGTGGAAGCTTGAAGACGGAATCATCGAGACGCACGTCTTGCGTTCGCAGTTCTTGTCGGCCTCTGACCCTGCGGTGACAAGAGAAGCCGGCCAGAAGGCCCACGATGACCAGATCAAGAAGAAGTCGGTCTACCAGAATCGAATCCTGGAACACACGGCTGACAGGTACCGTACCTTTCCGGTCAATGCCATGTACAAGGAAGCAGAAGTCGAGCTGAGTTGTGATCGAAGCAAGCCGATCTCTGCCGCTCAATAAATATCCTTCGCCACCACCCTGATCCCCTGCAGCAACTGCCTCGCCCCCGGCGACAGCAGATGCCCCTCACGCGTGATGATGCCGAACGCATCCATGGTGCAGGGCAGCTCGATCGGCAGGATGCTCAACACATTGAGCGATTCGTAGTAACGCGCCACCTCGACGGACATCACGTGCAGGAAATCGATCTGCTGGAGCCGGGCGGCGTTGGCCCACGGTTCAAACCCTGCAGATCTCAAATGCCTCCGCGAAAGAAGCAAACGGATCGCCCCGCGTCGCATTGAATTCATGCGCAAGGAAGCCCGCGAAGTTCAGATCGGCGATCGCCGTGGCGATGGCGCGATAGTTCAGTTCCTGTGTCGCGTTGATTTCGTGGCGGCCCGGAACGCCGCCCGTATGGAAGTGGCCGATCCAATGGCTGTTGTCTCGGATCGTGCGGATCACGTCGCCTTCCATGATCTGCATGTGATAGATGTCGTAGAGCAGCTTGATGTTCGGCGAACCGATGCCTTTCATCACAGCGACGCCGAACGCGGTATGGTCGCCCTGATAACCCCGATGGTCGACCTTGCTGTTGAGCAGCTCCACGCAGATCGTGACGCCGTTCTCAGCCGCGAGGGGAGCGATCTTGGACAGGCCGGCGACGCAGTTGTCGATCGCCGCGCCCTCGTCGATTGCCGGATTGCGGTTGCCGAACATCGCAATCAGATTCTTCACCCCCGCACGTTTGGCCAGTGGAATCGCGGTTTCCAATTCCTTGAGCAACATCGCGTGATGGGCCGGATCGTTGAATCCGGTCTGAATGAACTTCTCGCGTCGGCTGGCGTAGCCCATCGACACGGCCAGGCCGCTGTCGTTGGCGACGCTCCACTCGTCCGGATAAAGCAGATCGATGCCGGCAAACCCCATCGACCGCAAGCGCTGGCACAGGTCGGGCAAGGGCATCTTCGACGTCCAGCGACACAGGGATTGCTTGAGTCGTCCCACCGCCGGCTTCGTCGTCGTCGTCTGTCTTTCTTTTACTGAAACGGACTCCGCAGCCGACAAAGTCGACGCTGCGCCTGCCGCAGCGATCGCCGCGATGCGAGCCAGCGCTGCGCGTCGATGAATTCCGTTCGTTTCCTTCGACATGCCTTTTCTTTTCACCTCGGCTGTTGATGTTGATCCACCGACTGATACGCTGATCGCTCAATAAATATCCTTCGCCACCACCCTGATCTCCTGCAGCAACTGCCTCGCCCCCGGCGACAGCAGATGCCCCTCGCGGGTGACGATGCCGAAGGCATCCATGGTGCAGGGCAGCTCGATCGGCAGGATGCTCAGCACGTTGAGCGAGGCGTAGTAACGCGCAACCTCGACGGGCATCACGTGCAGGGAATCGGTCTGCTGGAGCAGGGCGGTGATGAGCAGCAGCGAGGTCGTGTCCACGGCGTTGGCGGGCGGTTCCAGCGCGGCGCGGCGGAACATCAGGTCCCAGCGGTGGCGCAGCACGCTGCCGGGCGGCGGCAGGATCCAGGCCTGGGTGGCGAGGTCGGCGAGCTGGAGGTTGTCATCCTTCAGCATGGGGTGGCCCACGCGCGCCACGGCGCAGGCGGGCTCGACGGTGAGCTCTTCGTAGTTCAGGCCGATGGCGCCCTGCTCATCGACGATGCGGCCGACCATGAAATCCAGCGTGCCGCGCTGGAGCATGTCCAGCAGCACCTTGCTCGAATCCATCTGCACGCCGATGCGCAGGAGCGGCGCCCTGAGCTTGATGCGCGCAATCGCCTTGGGCAGCAGGCCCATGGCGGGGGTCATGATGACGCCCACTTCGACCTGGCCGATGATGCCCTTCTTCAGCGCGACGATGTCTTCGTGCGCGGCCGAGAGGCTGGTCAGCGCCATGCGGGCGTGGCGGATCATGGCCTCGCCGAACAGCGTGGGTTCCATGCCGCGCGGCAGGCGCTCGAAGAGGCGCACCTCCAGCATGTCCTCCAGGTCCTTGAGCTGCTTGGACGCGGCCGGCTGCGTCATGCATAACGCCTCGGCTGCACGGTGGATGTTGCGCTGCTCGTCCAGCGCGATCAGCAGCAGGAGCTGGCGCGTTTTGAGGCGCGCGCGCAGGAACCAATTGGGGTTGGTGTCGTCGGCTGGTGTGTTCACGCGAGGTCCACGCCGCCGTTGCCGGAAAGGATGGTCGTCAGGTCGTCGCCGGTCTCTTCGAGCTGCACCATGGTGGCTTGCCGCGCACCGAGCGGGTCGCGGTTTTGCAGCGCCGTCAGGATGGCCTTGTGCCGCGGCAGCGAGAGCGCGTGCGTGTTGGGCAGCTGGCTGCTGAGGATGATGGATTCGCGCAGCGCCAGCGACAGCATGTTGCCGATGTAGGCCAGCAGATCGTTGCCCGTGGCCTCGGCGATGCGGCGATGGAAGGCCAGGTCGGGCTCCAGCAATTCTTCCGTGGTGCTGGCGGCTTCCATGCCGGCAAAGGCGTCGGCGATGGAGGCCAGCTGCGTATCGCTGGCAGCGCGGGCGGCCAGCGCGGCGGCGGCGGGCTCGAAGATGCGACGCACTTCCAAGAGCGTCTGCACGAACTCGCCTTGCGGCTTGGCCTGGATCAGCCAGTACAGCACGTCCGGGTCCAGCAGATGCCACTCGTTGCGCGGCCGCACGATGGCGCCGGCGCGTTGGCGCGACATCACCAAGCCCTTGGCCACGAGCACGCGCACGGCCTCGCGCAGCACCGGGCGGCTCACCACATAACGCTCAAGCAGGACGGGTTCGGCAGGCAGCTTGTCGCCGGGCTTCAACTCGCCCGCGACGATGGACTGGCCCAGCTCGCTGACGATCCGCCCGTGCATGCTCTTGCCTTCGGGCTTGGTCGTGCTGTAGGTGGATTGATCGGCTCGGGATTTCATCGGGGAAACTTTAGTTGAAGACGGCGACGAAGCCGCCGCTGGGCTTCATGGTGATGATCGCGTTTGCGGAAGTGGGCAGCTTGCTTTGAACGAAGTCGCGTTCGCGTTCGCCGTCGGTGATCAGCTGCCCCTCGCGCTTGCCGAGAAATCCCAAGTCCAGCGTCACGGTCTTGTCTGCGTCTTCCGCATTGATGCCCGCCACAAACCAGCGCTTGCCCGCGCGCCGCGCCAGCACCACATGCTTGCCCGGCTCGCCGCTGAGGAAACGCACTTCGTCCCAGCGCCGCGGCAGATCATGCAGCAGCGCCTTCACCTGCGGCGGCACGGTGGCCATGCCTTCGGGCGTTTCTGCAAAGTGCTGGATGCCCGAGAGGAAGAGCACCGCCTCGGCCAGCTCGAAGCCATTGCGAGTCACGCGTTTGATGTTGGGGATGTCGCCGAACACCATCGGCGTGAAGTCCATCGGGTCGAAAAGATTGCGGGCAAAGGGCAGCATGGCCGCGTGACGCGCAATCGGGTCCTGGCCGGCCTGCTCGAAGGTGGTGAATTCGAAGCCTCTCACCGCCTCGGCCGTCATCATGTTGGGATAGGTTCGCGTCCAGCCTCGCGGCAGGGTGGCGCCGTGGAAGTTGACCAGCAGGCCGTGCGCGGCGGTGGCCTTCAGCAGCTCGATGTAGTAGGCGATCATCGATTGCCCGTCGCCATTGAAGAAGTCGATCTTCACGCCCTTGATGCCGAGCTTGCGCATGCGTTCGAACTCATGGTCGCGCTGCGCGGGGGTGAGCAGGGCGCTCTTGGGCGTGTACTTGGTGTCGTTCCAGTCGCCCGAGGAGTTGTACCAAACCAGGATGCCGATGCCCTTTGTTTTGGCGTAGTCCACCAGCTCACCCATCTTCACGTCGCCGATCTTCTGGTCCCAGTCGGCGTCCACCAGCGCGTAGTCCCAGTGCATGTCGGCGGCGTAGTCGACAAAGCGCTTCTGCACGTCGAACACGGTGCCGTCGTCCTTCAGCAGCGCCCAGCTCCACGCCGCGTGGCCGGGTCGGACCTTGGCCTTATCGAAGGCAACAGCGGGCGCGGCGAGGTCGGTGCCGAGCGTCGATTCCATTACCGTCTTCAGCGAGCCGAGGGCCAGCACGCGCCAGGGTGTGGTCAGCGTGCCCGTGACGTTGGCGAGCAGGCCGCCGCCGGTGAACACTTCGGGCGTCATCGGCGTGCCGAGCCGGTATTGGCCGCCCGGCGACTCGGCGCGCAAGCGAGAGGCGTGGAAGCTGCCGTCCATGTTGGCTTCGGTCAGCGCGACCCAGTTGTCGTCACCAGTCTTGAACAGGCCTGGGAACACCCAGCCGGCGGGCGAGGGCGAAGCCGTGCCCACCGCGATGTCCATCTGGTACAGCTCTTCGTACGACGGGTTGACGCGACTCCAGCCGGTCTGCGCCACGGACATGGGCTGCAGCCAGGCTCGCGCACTCGGCGCGAAATGGAAGCTCGTCAGCTCCTCGACAAAGACCTTGCGTGCCAGCGTCGGTTCCGCCACGACGTAGCGAAAAGCCACGCCGTCATTCGACACGCGGAACGTGATCTGCATGCGCTGACCCTGGGCGTTAGCCACAGTGATCGTCTGCTCGTTCGCAAGGGTGTGGATCTCGCTGCGCTTGCCCACGGCCATGCGGTAGTGCTCTTCGTGGCGCTTGATGGCCGAGCGGGATTGGATGCCCAGGGCGGATGCGAGGTCGGCGCCTTCGAGCTGCAGGCCCAGGCGCGATTCTTCGAGCACGGCCCGGTCATCGCGCTGGATCGCATAGACGAGCTGCTGCGCGGCGTTGATGCGTACGTCAACGCTCAGGTGCTTGTCGGGACTGCTCAACGCGGCGTCGGCGAACGCTGGTGCCGCGAGCGCGGACAGCAAGGCGAGAGTGATGGTGAAGAAGCGCATGAGGATCAAGCCTTGTCGGAGATCGGGCTATCGGCCACGGGCACGCCGAAGTCCGGCAGGCCATCGTCAGCGCGCCATCCAAAGGGCTGCACGCGCGCATGGCGGTTGGGGTCGTTCAGCGGGTCGCCGACGATGTCGCGGTAGTTGCGGGCGTGATAGACGAGCAGGTCGGTCTGGCCGTCCTTCGTCGTCGTGAAGCTGTTGTGGCCGGGGCCGTACTGGCCATTCGCACTGGCGAACACGGGCTGCGGCGACTTGTGCCACGAGTTGGCATCCAGAAGGTCCGCGTTCTCGTCGGCCCACAGCAGGCCCATGCAGTAGTTCGCGTCGGTGGCGCTGGCCGAATAGTTGATCAGCACGCGGCCATGGCGGTGCAGGACGGCCGGACCTTCGTTGACGAGGAAGCCGATGCGTTCCCAAGCCTGGTCTGGGCGGCTGATCAACACCGGCGGCGTGGCCAGAGTCCAGGGGTTCGCCAGCTCGGCGAGATAGAGATTGCTCTCTGTGGCCGGGTCCTTCTGCGCCCAGCAAAGATAGCGTTTGCCGCGGTGCTCGAAGGGCGTGGCGTCGAGCGAGAAACCTTCGACAGGCGTGACGATCTGGCCGCGCTCGATCCACGCGTCGCGCAGCGGATCCTCGCCCTGGCACTCCAGCACGTACATGCGCAGCTTCCAGATGTCGTCCCGCTCGCTGGCCGCGAAGTAGATGAACCAGCGGCCGTCGACGCGGTGCAGCTCCGGCGCCCAGACGTGCCAGCTCATCGGGCCTTGCGCGTGTTTGCGCCAGATGATGTGGGGCTCGGCGGTGCTCAGGTTGGCGATGTCGTCGGCCGTGCGGAGCTCGATGGCATCGAACGAAGGCACCGAAGCGGTGAACCAGTAGCGCCCCTCATGCAGCGACAGATGCGGGTCCGCACGTTGCGGGATCAGCGGGTTGGTCCAGCTCGTCATTGGCGCACCGCCTTTGTGACGATCACGTTCCACGACGCAGGCTGCAGCTGCACGCGCAGTTGCTCGCCCTGCATAACCACACCGTTCAGCGGCGTGGGTGCGACCTTGCCGGGCTCGGCCTCGGTGTTGGTGGCCTGCAGATCATCGTGATGCAGCTGCAGCGCCTCGACCAGCACGCGCTCTTCGCCGAGACCACGCAGCGTGATGCTCAGGTCCATCGCCTCGCTCAGATGGCGGTTCAGGATGAACACCGCCGTGGTTCCGCTCTCAGCGTCATCGACCACGCTGGCGCACAGGTACGCGCACTCGCCATGCTTCTTGTTGGCATAGCCGGGCGAATCGATCACGGGCCGAAGCACCGTGCCCCGCGCCCATTTCGCGGCCTGCGCGAACGGGTGAAAAATGGTCTGCCGCCAGGCCGGGCCGTTAGGCGCTGTCATGATCGGCCCGATCACGTTCACCAGCTGCGCCATGCAGGCCACCTTCACGCGGTCGGCGTGGTTCATCAACATGGTCAGCATGCCGCCGATCAGCAGCGCGTCTTCCATGTTGTAGATCTCTTCGAGCAGGCGCGGCGCCTGCGGCCAGCCGACGGGTTTCACATGCTCGCCATGCCGCGCGCGATACCAGACGTTCCATTCATCGAAGGACAGCATCAGCCGCTTGGGCGAGTGGCGCCGCGCCGCCACCGCATCGGCCACGGCCACCGTGTCTTCGATATAACGGGCGTTGGTTTCGATCTGCGCGAAAAAGGTTTCGGTGCTGGTGTCTTCGGGAGGCTTGACGAAGTAGCTGTGCAGCGAAAGGAAATCCGTCACCTCGAAGCAATGCTCCAGCACGCGGTCTTCCCACACGCCGTAGGTCGGCATGTCGTAGGCCGAGGAGCCGCAGGCGGCCAGCTCGATGCTCGGATCCACCATCTTCATCAGCTTGCCGGTTTCGAGGGCGAGGCGGCCGTACTCGTCGGGCGTCTTGCGGCAGATCTGCCAGGGGCCGTCCATCTCGTTGCCCAGGCACCAGAACTTGATGGCGTGGGGCGCTTCCACGCCGTGCGAGCGGCGCAGGTCCGACAGCGCGGTGCCGCCCGGGTGGTTGCAATATTCGAGGTAATGCCGCGCTTCGTCGGGCCCGCGCGTGCCCAGGTTGACGCCGAACATCGGCGTTATGTCCACCTTCCTGCACCAGGCCATGAACTCGTTGGTGCCGACCTGATTCGTCTCGGTCGAGTACCAGGCCAGGTCCAGGCGAACGGGGCGGTCTTCCTTGGGCCCCACGCCGTCTTCCCAGTTGTAGCCCGACATGAAATTGCCGCCGGGGTAGCGCACGATGGTGGCGCCGAGTTCGCGCGTCAGTTCTGCCACGTCGCCGCGGAATCCGTCGGCGTCAGCGGTCAGATGGCCGGGCTCGTAGATGCCGGTGTAGACGCAGCGGCCGAGGTGTTCGACAAAAACGCCGAAGAGGCGGCGGTCCAGCGGTGCGATCTCGAAATCGCGGTCGACGGTGAGCGAGGCTTTGAACGTCATCTATCTGCGAGCCTTCTTGAGTGCGATGTTGACCCGCTTCTCCACGCTGGCCTGCACATCGGCCACCGGCTTGGCGGAAATCATCAGGTTGGCCACGTCTTCGCCGATCAGCAGTTCGATGGCGCGTTGCGTGGGCACGTTGCCGGGCATGCCGATGCCGGTGGCGGTGATCTCGGTCAGGCCGCTGCGCAACGGCAGATTGCGGAAAGCCTCGCTCTCGGACACGCTCTGGCGCACCGGCAGATGCCCTGTGCGCGCCCATTCAGCGCTGTGGTCCCAGATGAACTTCAAGAGCTTGACGGCGGCCTGGTGTTGCCGCTCGTCCTTGGCGCCACCCTTGAACAGCGCCCAGGAATGGCCGTCGGCAAACACGGCCTTGCGCTCGAAGAGCTGCGGGAAGGGCACGACCGCATAGCCGCGTTGCAAAGCGGAGTCGGGCTTTTGCGATTCGCGCAGGAATTGGTCGATCGTCCAGGTGCCCACCAGCACCACGCCGGCCTCGCCGTTGAGGAAAGCCTGGTTGGCGGCGGCGTAGTCGAGATTGGGCTTGACCATGCCCTCGGCGTAGAGCTGCTGCATCAGCTTCAGCGCGTTCATCACTGCGGGCTGCTGCATGTTGATGGTCTTGCCGTTGGCGGCGAACAGCTGCGCGTTCTGCTGCGCGACGAGGGTCATGAAGGTGCGGTCATTCGCGGCCGTTTCGTTGGCCACGGCCCAGGCGAAGTAAGGCTTGCCCGTGGCCTTGCGGAACTGCCGTGCCTGGGCCAGCAGTTCCTCGGGCGAGTGGGGCAGCAGCGGCTGCCCGTCCGCGCCCATCAGGCCGGCCTGCTTCATCAGGCGTGTGTTGATGTGCCAGAGCCAGGCCCAGGTGTCGAAGGGCAGCGCGTACTTTGCGCCGTCCTCAAAAGTCACGCCGCGCTGCGCCTGCGCGGTGAAGTCTTTCGTGTCGATGCCCGCCGAAGCAAAGTCGGCATCGAGCGGCAGGATCAGCTTGCGCCGCACGTAGTCGCCCAGCGCGGACTCGTGCATCACGGCCACGGTGGGCACGTCCTTGGCCACGAGGCGGGCGGTCAGCTGGTCGTAGTACGGGCCCCATTCGGCCACCTGCGTGCGCACCACGATGCCGTCCTTGTTCGTGGCGTTGAACTCGTTGACGAGCGTGGTGACGATGCCGCATTCGCCCACGCCCTGGCGTGCATCGGTGATCTGCGCGTACTTGGCGTCGCAGCTGCCGAAGAAGCGCATCAGGGTGATCTCGGTCTTGGCGGGATCGTTGCCGTTCTGCTTGTCGCTGCAGGCAACAAGACACGCGAGGCCTAACGCGATGATCAAGCGTACTGATTTCATGCGCGCCCCGTGCCGGCCACAGCCGTGACCAGATGCCGCTGGAAGAACAGGTAGAGCACCAGCACTGGCAGGCCCGCGAACACGGCCTGCGCCATCAAAAATCCCAGCCCTTCGGACTGCGCGAAGTTCGTCTGCGTGGACGCGAGGCCGCGCGTCAGCGTGTACATGTCGGGCTGCGTGGCGATGACGAGCGGCCAGAGGTAGTCATTCCAGCAGCCCAGGAAGGTGAAGATCCCCAGCGTGGCCTGCGCGGGCAGGCTCAGCGGCAGGACGACGCGCAGAAAAGTCTTCAGGCGCGAAGCGTTGTCCAGCATCGCGGCCTCTTCCAGGTCGATGGGGATGGCCTTGAAGTACTGCGTCATCAGGTACACGCCGAAGGGCGCGGCCAGGCCGGGCAGGATCAGGCCGGCGTAGGTGTTCTGCAGGTTCCAGTCCGAGAACAAATGGTGCAGCGGAATGAAGGTGGACTGCGCCGGCACGGCCAGGCCGAACATCACCAGGGCGAAGACCCAGCGCCGGCCGGGGAACTCGGTGCGCGCGAAGCCGTAGCCGGCCAGCGACGAGAGCACGAGCACGCCGATCGTCTGCAGCAGCGCCACGAGCGCGCTGTTGCCGAGCCAGCGGAAGACGGAAGACGTTTGCAGGATGTCGAGATAGTTGCCCAGCGTGTAGGGCGGGGCCAGGAACACGTCGGTGTGGGTGAGCAAAAACTCGTTGGGCTTGAACGAGAGCGCCAGCACCCACAAGAGCGGGGCGATCCAGGCGAGAGCCAGCAGGCACAAGGCCGCCATCAGCATCTTGTCGAATTTGCTCCGTCGAAGTAACGGGTTACTCATGGTGCAACCCTCCGGTCGCGTTCCAGCCACAGCTGCGCTGAAACCCCGATCAGCATGATCGCGAACAGCACCTGCGAAGCCGCCGCGGCGTAACCGAGCGAGAGCTGCATGAAGGCCTGCTCGTAGATGAACTGCACGATGGAGCGGGTGGTGTTGTTGGGCCCGCCATTGGTCATCAGCATGATCTGCGGGAAG
>FSVW01002612.1_pt1 | contig 10285 bp, 10 predicted proteins | sample 1637551 | NCBI WGS metagenome assembly FSVW01 (sample SAMEA3914814, study PRJEB12502) | metagenome | biome: forest; material: soil | place: USA | collected 2011-09-16 | depth 0.1 m | reverse complement strand
GCGGCTGCCATTGCGGCAGCACGGCCTGCAGGCGGCCGGCGCGCAGGTCTTCGCCGATGGCGTAGGTGGGCAGCACGGCCAAGCCCATGCCAGCCAGCGCGGCGACGCGCAGCGACTCGCTGCTGTTGGCGGTCAGCCCGCTCTCGAAGCGCAAGGCGCCGTGCGCCTGCACCTCGGCCATGCCATGGCGTGCATGGCGAAAGCGCCAGGGCTCCTGCGAGTGCAGATGGCCGAAGCGCAGGCAGCGGTGCTTCTCCAGATCGGCCACGCGGCGCGGCTTGCCGTGCTCGGCGAAATAGGCTGGCGCGGCGCACAGCGCGTAGCGGATGCTCGCGAGCTTGCGCGCCACCAAGCCGGGGCTGGGCTTGGCGGTCAGGCGCAGCACCAGGTCGAAGCCTTCTTCGGCCAGATCCACATAGCGGTCGTTGAGCCCCAGCACGACCTGCACGCGCGGATGCCGCGCGCAGAACTCGGTCAGCAGCTGCGTCGCCTGCAGATTGCCGAAGGCCGTGGAGACCGAGAGCCGCAGCACGCCCGAGGGCTCGCCGCTGCTGGCGAGTTCGTCCTCCAGCGCCTGCGCATCTTCCAGCAGGCGCAAGGCGCGCTCGTGCACGCGCTGGCCCTCGGCCATGGCGCTGATGGAGCGCGTGGTGCGGTGGAGCAGCCGTGCGCCGAGCTGGTCCTCCAGCCGCGCCACCTGCTTGCTCAGCGCCGATTTGCTCGTGCCCAGGCGCCGCGCCGCGCCCGAGAAGCTGCGCGCGTCCACCACGCGGGCAAAGGCCAGCAGGTCTTCGAGGCGTCCCATGGCATCTCTCCTTGTGTTCTCGATCTGGAAACACTGCGTCTGAATTGATATGGATTGTGTCCGATGGAGATCGATTGAAGAATCCCGCCATGAACACCGCCACCTGCACCCAGCCGCCGCGCGCAAGCGCCACAGCCATCCCCTTCGTGCCCGCGGCCAGCCTGCCCCTGCTCTTCGTCCTGCTGTGGAGCACGGGCTATCCGGCCGGCAAGATCGGCCTGGCCCACGCCGGGCCGCTGACGCTGCTGAGCCTGCGCTTCGGCCTGGCTGCCTTGCTGCTCTTGATCGTGGCGCTCGTCACGCGCGCGCCCTGGCCCAGGCGCTGGCAGGACTGGGGCCATCTGGCCGTCGTCGGCACGCTGATCCAGGGCCTGCATTTCGTCGGCGTGTACGAGGGCATCCACCTGGGCCTCTCGGCGGGCGTGGCGGCGCTGCTGATCGGGCTGATGCCGCTGGCCACGGCTTTGGGCGCGCGCTGGTTCCTGGGCGAGTCGATGGGCCGTTCGCAAGGTTTCGCCCTGCTGGGCGGCCTGGCCGGTGTGGGCCTCGTGGTGGCGAGCCGGCCTGTGCATGGCGCGGCCGTGGCGGCCTATGCAGCCGCCTTGCTGGGCCTCGCCGGCCTGGTGCTGGGCACGCTCTACCAGAAGCGCTTTTGCGCCCACATGGACCTGCGCAGCGGCGCCAGCGTGCAGATGGGTGTGGCGGGCTTGCTGGTGGCGGCGGCCGCGGGGCCGGTCGAGCATTTCTCGGTGCAATGGAGCGGCGAGCTGTTCGGCGCGGTGGCATGGATGGCCGTGGTCAACGCCATCGGCGCCTTCAGCCTGATGTTCGTGCTGATCCGTCGCGGCCAGGCTTCGGCGGTGGCACGGCTGTTCTTCATGGTTCCCGGTGTCTCGGCCCTGATGGGTTTTGCGCTGCTGGGCGAGCGGCTCTCGGCCCTGGCGGTGGCGGGCTTCGCGCTGGGTGCGCTGGCGGTGGCCTGGGGCGCTTCGCGGCGCTGATGCCGACACCCCTAGAATCTTGCTGAAACCTTGCCATTGGGTGAAGATTCCTTTAGGCTTAAAGCTGAGTCGGCCGCATGGCTGGCTTGAGTCCTCGCCTGATCGCGGCTGCTTTCGTGCAGGCGATGGCTGTTCGTTCAAGGACCCGCGTGCCCGTGCCGGGCATGTCGATGTTGCCAAGCGCTTCACCTTTCGGGTCGCTTGAGTTCTTGCCGGTCTCGCAGCCTTGCGAGGCCGACTGATCGCCGCAGGCCGCCCTGGCCCGAAGCGATCCGGTGTGTCGGGTTGCGCCTTGCTGGCGCTGTCGGCGGGCCACCTGAAGAAGTGATGACGCCATGAGAAGTATCGGCAGGCCTTCACCCTCCGAGATTTCATCGTTCCTGCTGCGCCAGGCCTGCGCCAAGGATGGAGCCGCGCTGTGGCGCTGGGCCCGCGCCACGGGCACGCTGGAGCAGAACTCCCCGTATTTCTATCTGCTGTTTGCCAGCGACTTCTGCGACACCTGCCTGATCGCCGAGCCGATCGAGAAGGCCGGCGCGGGCGAGATGGCCGGTGCCGTGCTTGGCTACCACCCGCCGCGCGAACCGGATGCCGCTTTCGTCTGGCAGATCGGCGTGCTGCCGCGCTGGCGGGGCCAGGGCCTGGGCGTGCAGATGCTGAAAGCCTGGCGGGCACTGCCGGGCAACCGGGGCCGCAAGTGGCTCACGACCACGGTGGCGGAGGACAACCGCGCCTCGCAGGCATTGTTCGAGCGCTTCGCCCGCGAGCAGGGCGCGAGCTGCCAGGTGCACCCGCATTTCACCCGCGACCTGTTCCCGCGGAAACACGCAGCCGAGCCGCTGTACCGGATCGGCCCCTTGCGCAGCCTGCGCGGCAACGCGCCGGCCAGATTCCCAAAATCATGAAGGAGAACCCCATGCTGAATTCCATCAAGACCTTCGAAGACCATGAGTCCGAAGTGCGCGGCTATTGCCGCAGCTTTCCCACCGTGTTCAGCAGCGCCAAGGGTGCGTGGATGAGCGACATCGGCGGCCGCCACTACCTCGACTTCTTCAGCGGCGCGGGCGTGCTCAATTACGGCCACAACCCCGACAAGATCAAGCAGGCGCTGATCGGCTACCTGGCACGCGACGGCATCACGCACACGCTGGACATGTACAGCGAGGCCAAGGAGCACTTCATCCGCAAGTTCGTCGACGTGATCCTCAAGCCGCGCGGGCTGGACTACAAGCTGCAGTTCCCCGGCCCGACCGGCACCAATGCCGTGGAGGCCGCGCTCAAGCTGGCGCGCAAGGTCACCGGCCGCAGCCAGGTGGTCAGCTTCACCAATGCCTTCCACGGCATGACGCTGGGCTCGCTCGCGGTGACGGGCAACGGTTTCAAGCGCGCCGGCGCGGGCGTGCCGCTGGAGCATTGCGCGGCCGTGCCTTTCGACGGCTATCTGGGCCCGGACGTGGACACGCTGGACTACTTCGAAGCGATGATCGGCGATGAGGGCAGCGGCATGGACAAGCCCGCTGCCGTCATCGTCGAGACCGTGCAGGCCGAGGGCGGCGTCAACGTGGCCAGCAAGGCCTGGCTGCAGCGCCTGCGCCGCCTGACCTTCGAGCACGGCATCGTGCTGATCGTGGACGACATCCAGGTCGGCTGCGGGCGCACGGGCCGTTTCTTCAGCTTCGAGGAAGCGGGCATCGTGCCGGACATCGTCACGCTGTCCAAGTCGCTGTCGGGCTATGGCCTGCCGCTGGCCCTGGTGCTGATCCGGCCCGAGCTGGACCAGTGGACGCCGGGCGAACACAACGGCACCTTCCGCGGCAGCTGCCCCGCCTTCGTCACGGCCACGGCGGCGCTGAGCTACTGGGAAACGCCGCAGCTGGAGCGTTCCACCGCCGCCAAGGCGCATTGGGTGGAGAAGCGGCTCAACAGCATGGCCAAGGCCCTGGGCGTGGACACCAAGGTGCGCGGCCGCGGCCTGATCTGGGGCGTGGAGTTCGCGCAGGCCGGCCTGGCGGCCCGGGCCTCGCGGCAATGCTTCGAACGCGGCCTGGTCATCGAGACCGCCGGCGTGGACGACCAGGTGCTCAAGCTGCTGCCCAGCCTCACCCTGTCGCGCGAAGAACTGAACCAGGGCCTGGACATCATCGAGGCGAGCTTGCAGCAGGTGCTGCAGCAGCAGGCCAGCGCCGCGCCGGCCAAGTCGCTGGCCGCGGCCTGAAGCCGCGCCGCAAGCAAGAAGGAGAGATCAACATGCTCATCAGACATCTGGACCAGGTCGTGGGCAGCGCCCATGAAGTGCAAACCGAAGGCTGGATCAGCCGCCGCCTGATCACCAGGGAGGCGGGCGTGGGCTATTCGGTCAACGACACCACCATCAAGCCCGGCGCGGTGCTGGAGATGGAATACAAGCACCATTTCGAGTCCTGCTACTGCATCGAGGGTGAGGGCGAGCTCACCGAGCTTGCCACCGGCATCACCCACCCGATCCGCCCCGGCGTGCTCTACGCGCTGAACCAGCACGATCGGCATGTGCTGCGCGCCAACAAGGGCACGCACATGCGCCTGGTCTGTGTCTTCAACCCGCCGCTGACGGGCCGCGAGGTGCACGACGAATCCGGCGCGTATGCGCTGGCCGACTGAAAGGAGGCATCGATGATGAACACGGCCCCTATGAGGAAGAGCGACAAGGGGAGCAGGGACGGCGCCCACGCACTGAGCCGGCCGCGCACGGGAGACCGCTATCCCTCGCGCTTCGGCGCGGTGGCGCATGCCGCCAAGCGCCTGGACCCGGTGGTGCACGGCAGCCGCAGCGCCGGCCCGCTGAGCGCCTACCAGCTGCGCTTTTACGAGGAGAAGGGCTATCTGCGCGTGGACGGGGTGCTCGCGCCCGAAGACCTGCAGCACTGCCTCGACGAGTTGCAGCGCCTGCGCGCCGACGCGGCGCTCGTCGACAGGGCCGAGGCCGTGGTGGAACCCGGCAGCGGCGAGCTGCGCTCCATCTTTGCCGTGCACCAGGGCAGCAGCGTGGTGCTGGAAGCCGTGTGCAGCCACCCCAAGCTGGTCGCGATCGCGCGGCAGCTGCTGGGCAGCGAGGTCTACATCCACCAGTCGCGCATCAACTACAAGAGCGGCTTCCACGGCAAGGAGTTCTACTGGCACTCGGACTTCGAGACCTGGCATGTGGAGGACGGCATTCCCGCCATGCGCATGCTCAGCTGCTCGATCGCGCTGACGCCCAACACCCCGCACAACGGCCCGCTGATGGTGATCCCCGGCTCGCACACGCGCTATGTGGCCTGCAGCGACGCGACGCCCGACAGGCACTACGAGGCCTCGCTGCAGAAGCAGGAGGTGGGCGTGCCCGATGACGACACGCTGGCGCAGCTGGTGGAGGAGTTCGGCATTGCCGCACCCATCGGCCCGGCGGGCTCGGTGACGCTGTTCGACTGCAACCTGATGCACGGTTCCAACTCCAACATCACGCCGCTGCCGCGCAGCAATCTGTTCGTGGTCTACAACAGCGTGCTCAATCGCCCGGTCGAACCCTTCTGCGGCCTGGACCCGCGGCCCAACTACATCGCCGAGCGCGTGGACTTCCGCCCGCTGAGCGGCCGGTGATGCGCCTCGCCAAGCCCTGCGCGCTGTTCCTGCTGGCGGCGCTGGCGCTGCTGGCCAGCAGCAGCGCGGCGGCGCAGGGCGCGACGCTGCACAAGATCCGCCAGCAGGGCTTCATCCGCGTGGGCTTTGCCAACGAGGCGCCGTACGCCTACACCGATGCCGACGGCCGGCTGGTGGGCGAGTCGCCGGCCGTTTTCAGGCATGTGATGCAGCAGCTCGGCGTGCCGCGCGTGGACGGCGTGCTGACCGAATGGGGCTCGCTGATCCCGGGCCTCAAGGCGGGCCGCTTCGACGCCATCGTGGCCTCCATGTACATCACGCCGCGGCGCTGCCGGCAGGTGCTGTTCGCCAACCCGACCTATGGCGTGGGCGAGGCCTTCATCGTGCGCGCCGGCAACCCGGACGGCATCAGCACCTACGCAGACGCCGTGGCCGGGCGGCGCAGGATGGCCTTCGTGGCGGGCACCGACGAGATGCGGCATGGCCGGCTCGCCGGCCTCAAGCGCGCGCAGCTGATGGTGGTGGCCGACATGGCCGGCGCGGTGGCGGCGGTCAAGGGGGGCCGCGCCTCGGCAGCGGCCTTCACTGCGCTGACGGCCCAGGATCTTGCCGGCAAGGATGCCGCGCTGGAGCGCGCCGAGCCCTTCACCTTCGAGCACGCGGGCAAGCGTTATCGCGGTGAGGGTTCCTTCGCCTTCCGCCGACAGGACCGCGCGCTGCGCGACGCGGTCAACGCCGAGCTGGCCCGCTTCATCGGCACCGACGCGCACCTGGCCCTGGTGGCCGGCTTCGGCTTCGACAGGAGCACGCTTCCCGAGAAGACCGCCGCCCAGCTCTGCGCGGGGAGTTGAGCGTGGGCGGCCTCGCCGGCTTCCTGCCGGAACTGCTGCGGGGCGTGCAGGTCACCGTGCAGGTGAGCCTGAGCGCCGCCCTGCTGGCCGTGATGGTGGCCGTGCCGGCCGCGCTGGCCAAGCTCTACGGCCCGGCGCCGCTGCGGGCGCTGGCCGTGGCCTATATCGAGGTCTTCCGCGGCACCTCGGCCCTGGTCCAGCTGTTCTGGCTGTTCTTCGTGCTGCCGCAGTTCGGCCTGTTGCTGGAGCCGCTGACCGCGGGCATTCTGGCCCTGGGGCTGAACACCGGCGCCTACGGGGCCGAGGTGGTGCGCGGTGCCGTGCTGGCCGTGCCGCGCGGCCAATGGGAAGCCGGCTCGGCGCTGAACCTCTCGCGCCTCCAGGCGCTGCGCCACCTCATCCTGCCGCAGGCCTGCGTGGCCATGATCCCGCCCTGGGGCAACCTCTGGATCGAGCTGCTCAAGGCCAGCTCCCTGGTCTCGCTGATCACGCTGGCGGACTTGAGCTTCAAGGCCCGCCAGCTCAACCAGAACACCTTGCAGACGGCCGAGGTGTTCTCGCTCACCCTGCTGCTGTATCTGGCGATGGCGCTGCTGATCACGCTGGGCATGCGGCTGCTGGAGCGCCGCGTCACGCGCGGCCTGGGCCGGCGGAGGCTCACCTGATGGATGCCTTGCCGGATGCCGTGTGGGATTGGCCTTATGCCTGGGAGGTGCTGCCGCTGCTGGCCGAGGCCTCGCTCGTCACCCTGCAGGCCACGGTGCTCGGCTTCGCGCTGGCCCTGGTCGTGGGCCTGATGCTGGCCATCGCCCGCATGGCCGGGCCGCGCTGGCTGCGCCTGGGCGCGGGCGGCGTGGTGGAGTTCATCCGCTCCACGCCGCTGCTGATCCAGATCTTCTTCCTCTACTACGTGCTGCCCGACTTCGGCCTGCGGCTGAACGCCTTGCTGACCGGCGTGCTGGCCCTGGGCCTGCACTACGGCGCCTACTGCGCCGAGGTCTACCGCGCCGGCTTCAACAGCGTGCCGCGCGGGCAGTGGGAGGCGGCGCTGGCGCTGGACCTTTCGCCGTGGACGAGCTTGCGCGCCGTCGTCCTGCCGCAGGCCCTGCCGCCCGTGGTGCCGGCCCTGGGCAACTACCTGGTGGCGCTGTTCAAGGAGACGCCGCTGCTCTCGGTCATCTCGGTGCTGGAGCTGATGCAGACGGCCAAGATGCTGGGCGCAGAGAGCTTCCGCTACACCGAGCCGATCACCTTGGTGGGGCTCATCTTCCTGTTGCTCAGCCTGCTGTCCGCGGCGCTCATCCGCCGGCTGGAGCAGCGCCTGAACCGGCGCAAGGGGCAGAGGCAATGACGCAAGACAAGCCCATGGTCCGCTTCGAGCGGGTCTGCAAGCGCTACGGTGCGCTGACCGTGCTGGACGGGCTCGACCTGGACATCGCGGCGCAGGAAAAAGTGGCCCTCATCGGCCCCTCCGGCTCGGGCAAGACCACGGTGCTGCGCGTGCTGATGGGGCTGGAGCGCATCGACGACGGCGTCATCCACCTGCACGGCGAAACGATGAGCCACATGGAGCGCGGCGGCCGCGAGGTGCGCGCTGATCTGCAGCACCTGCGGCGCATGCGCAGGCACGTGGGCATGGTGTTCCAGCAGTTCAACCTGTTCCCGCACATGACGGCGCTGAAGAACTGCATGATCGCGCCCATCACCGTGCTGGGCCTGAGCGCCGACGAAGCCTGCGAGCGCGCCGCCGAGTTGCTGCGCATGGTGGGCCTGGAGGACAAGGTGCACGAGTACCCGGCGCGCTTGTCGGGCGGCCAGCAGCAGCGCGTGGCGATTGCCCGCGCCCTGGCCATGCGGCCGCATGTGATGCTGTTCGACGAGGTCACCTCGGCGCTGGACCCGGAGCTGTGCGGCGAGGTGCTGCAGGTCATCCGCGCCCTGGGCGACAAGCACGAGCTGACCCTGCTGATGGTCACGCACCAGATGGGCTTTGCCAGGGAGTTCGCCGACCGCGTGTGCTTCTTCGACCAGGGCCGCGTCGTCGAGCAGGGACCGGCGAAACAGCTGCTTGAGAACCCGCAGCACGAGCGCACGCAGCAGTTCCTGCGCGCCGTGCTGGAGGCGGTGTAGGGAGGTTTTGATGGAGTTCCCCGAGGCCCTGCTGCAGAGTTCACCCGACCCCAGGATCTGGCTGAGCCAGGTTTTTCTGGTGGTGCTGGCCACCGTCAGCCTCAACTTCGTGCTGATGCGCGTGGCCAGCCTGGCCGAGCGGATGGCCGGCCGCAACGGCGAGGCCTGGCACGGCATCCTGCTCAGGGCGGCGCGCGTGCCGGTGCGGCTGCTGGTCTGGGTGGTCGGCCTGTCGGTGGCGATCGCCATCCTCGACCAGGTCCAGGATGCCAGCGTGTTCGACTACGCACCCGATGCGCGGCGCATCGCGGTGGTGCTCGCGGCCGCCCTGTTCCTGTCGCGGGCCGTGCGGCTGGCAGAACGCAAGCTGGTGGACCCCAAGCGCACCGAGAAACCCGTGGACGAAACCACGGCCCGCGCGATGGCCCGCCTGCTGCGCGTGGCCATCGCGATCACGGCCAGCCTGATCGTCGTGCAGACCCTGGGCTATTCCATCTCGGGCGCGCTGGCCTTCGGCGGCATCGGCGGCGTGGCCGTGGGCTTCGCGGCCAAGGACCTGCTGGCCAATTTCTTCGGCGGGCTGATGATCTACCTCGACAAGCCCTTCTCGGTGGGCGACTGGGTGCGCTCGCCCGACCGCGACATCGAGGGCACGGTGGAGGACATCGGCTGGCGGCTGACGCGCATCCGCACCTTCGAGCTGCGCCCGCTCTACATTCCCAACTCGCTGTTCGCCACCATCTCGGTGGAAAACCCCTCGCGCATGACGCACCGGCGCATCTACGAGAAGCTGGGCATCCGCTACCAGGACGGCGCACGCATGAGCCCGGTCTGCCAGCGCATCCGGCAGATGCTGGTGGAGCATCCGGGCATCGACCAGCAGGAAGTCCAGCTCGTCCATTTCAACAGTTATGCCGCCTCGCACCTGGAGCTCATGCTGTGGTGCCACACCAGGACCACGGCCTGGACGGAATACCACTGCGTCAAGGAGGACGTGCTCCTGAAAATCATGAACATCATCCAGGAAGAGGGCGCCGAGTTCGCCTTTCCGACGCAGACCCTGCACCTGGCGAGGACGCCACCCGCCGATAATGCGGCGAGAACTACAGGAACGCCGCATGAAGCCCTTGGACGACCCCACCCATGACCGCGAAGCCGGATCTCGCGATGCCACGCACGACAGCACCCGTACCGACGACACGCGCATCGGCGCCGTGCGCCCGCTGATCTCGCCGGCCCTGCTGTTCGACGAGCTGCCCGCGCCCGACGCCACCTTAAGCCTGGTGGAGAGCGCCCGCCAGCAGGCCTCGGCCATCCTGCATGGCCGCGATGACCGCCTGCTCGTCGTCGTCGGCCCCTGCTCCATCCATGACCACGACCAGGCGATGGAGTACGCGCGCCTGCTCAAGGGCACAGCCGATGCGTTGAAGGACGAGCTGCTCGTCATCATGCGGGTCTACTTCGAGAAGCCGCGCACGACGGTGGGCTGGAAGGGCTACATCAACGACCCGCGCCTGGATGGCTCCTTCCACATGAACGAAGGCCTGCGCCTGGCGCGCCAACTGCTGCTGGAGGTGAACGGCCTGGGCTTGCCGGCGGGCACCGAGTTCCTCGATCTGCTCTCCCCGCAATACATCGCCGACCTGATCGCCTGGGGCGCCATCGGCGCACGCACGACGGAAAGCCAGAGCCACCGCCAGCTGGCGTCGGGCCTGAGCTGCCCGGTCGGCTTCAAGAACGGCACGGACGGCGGCATCAAGGTGGCGAGCGACGCCGTGCTGGCCGCCAGCGCGCCGCACGCCTTCATGGGCATGACCAAGATGGGCGCGGCGGCGATTTTCGAGACCCGCGGCAACAACGACTGTCACATCATTCTGCGCGGC
>FSVW01000332.1_pt1 | contig 10288 bp, 8 predicted proteins | sample 1637551 | NCBI WGS metagenome assembly FSVW01 (sample SAMEA3914814, study PRJEB12502) | metagenome | biome: forest; material: soil | place: USA | collected 2011-09-16 | depth 0.1 m | reverse complement strand
GTTGCCGGCGCGAATTTCTTGAGCGATCTTCATAGTGTTCCGAGCTTGGGGAATGGTTTGATGTGCGGTTGGCTGGAAAGCCGCCCAGCTTGCGCGCCCCAACAATGAAGATTGCCCCAAATCTTCCCCTGGCGCGGCAGCAAAGCCGCTGATTTTAGCCTGAACTGGCGACGAAGCGCTGCAACTGGGTGGTCAGATCTGGCTGGGCTGCCAATTGCGCACGCCACGCCAAGGGCCGTTCCGTGTCCAGCAAAGGCAGGGTGGCGGGCCATGCGCCACGGCCATTCCAGGCCCCGAACAGGGCCTGCATGGCGGCGCTCGGCTGGTAGAGCCGCAGGAAGGCCTCCAGCTTCGGCCCGTGCGCACCATCGTCCTGGAAATAGATCTGCCAGAGAAAGGGCTTGCCGGCCCATTGGGCGCGCACGAAGGAATCCTCGCCCCGCACGCAATTGAAATCACAGGCGCGCAGCAAACGGTCGTACTCGGCTTGCGGCAGGTAGGGCAGCGTTTGCCAGCGCACGCCGGCCGGCAGGGTGGGCCGGTGGAACTTGCCCGGGCTGCAAAGGATCAGCGTCGGCTCGTCAGCCAGCAGCCCGACGAGGCGCTGCACATCGGCCTGCGGGTAGGCGAAAAGGCTCATCAGCCGCTCGCCGTCGCGGCGTGCTATCCCTTGCGAGGCGAGCCAGGCGGGCGCATCGAAATCCTGCTCCAGCAGCCCCGGCTCGCGCAACAGGCCGCCCGTGCGCTCGGTGAAGCCGGGGTAGAAGAAATGCTTGGTCAGGCCACGGCCGGCACCGCTGAACTGGGGTGAGGGCAGGCCGTGGCTGCGCTCCACATAGTCTTCGGCGCTCAGGTATTCGAGGTTGATCCAGCGCGGAGGCACGGCCCGTGCCGCCATGCGCTGAAGGATGGCGTCAGGCAGCTCGCAGCCGAAGAGCTCGATCACCACGTCACCGATCTCCTCAGGCACCTGGCCCCAGGGCAGCACCTCGATACCGGCCGCATCGCGCGCACGGTCGGGCGCCATCCAGGCCAGGGCCGAGGCGTCATCCAGCCACAACCGGACCTGTTCGCCACGCGCGGCGAGATCACGGCTCAGGCGCCAGGCCACGCCGATGTCGCCGTGGTTGTCGATGACGCGGCAATGCAGGTCCCATCTCATGGCGCAAATTATCATCGCCGCATGCATCCCGACGAAGACAGCGCCGAGCCCGGCACCCCAGCGCAGGCCGAGAGTGCCGCGGAGCACGCGACCATCGAAGCCGCGGAGGCCCGGCGCGTGGCCGAGATGGAGCTGGCCGCGCGCGAAATGCGCGAGCGCATCCTGCTCGAAGTGGCCGCGCTGCCGCAACTGCCCGGCGTCTACCGCTACTTCGACGCACAGGACCAGGTGCTGTACGTGGGCAAGGCCAAGAGCCTGAAGAAGCGCGTCTCCAGCTACTTCCAGAAGGACCACGGCGGCACGCGCATCGGCCTGATGGTGGCCCGCATCGCGCGGATGGAAACCACGGTGGTGCGTACCGAGGCCGAGGCCCTGCTGCTTGAGAACAACCTGATCAAGGCGCTGGCCCCGAAGTTCAACATCCTCTTCCGCGATGACAAGAGCTACCCCTATCTGAAGCTCAGCGGCCATGCCTATCCACGCATGAGCTACTACCGCGGCAGCGTGGACAAGCGGCATCGCTACTTCGGCCCTTACCCGAGCGCCTGGGCGGTGAAGGAGACCATCCAGCTGATGCAGAAGGTCTTCCGGCTGCGCACCTGCGAGGACACGGTCTTCGCCAACCGAAGCCGGCCCTGTCTGCTCTACCAGATCAAGCGCTGCTCGGGGCCTTGCGTGCCCGAGGGCCAGGGCGAGGGCTATGCGCGAGACGTGCGCAATGCCGAGCGCTTCCTGATGGGCGAGACGCAGGAGGTGATGGAAGGCCTGCAGGGCGAGATGATGGCCTACGCTGAACGACAGCGTTATGAGGAAGCGGCCGAGGTGCGCAACCAGATCCAGTCGTTGTCCAAGGTGCTGCAGCAGCAATCCGTGGACGAGAACAGCGCCAGCGGACGCGACCGCGACGTGGACATCCTGGCGGTGAAGGTGCAGGGCGGCCGCGCCTGCGTCAACCTGGCGATGGTGCGCGGCGGCCGGCACCTCGGCGACCGGGCGTATTTCCCCAGGCATGTGCTCGAAGCCACGGCCCTGCTGCTGGAGGACGATGTGCCTGCCAGTCCCGAGCGCCAGGTGCTCGAAGCCTTCATCGCCCAGCATTACCTGGAGATCGCCGTACCGCCGCTGATCGTGGTCAGCGACGAAGTGGATGCTGGCCTGGCTGATGTCCTGGGCGAGCAGGCCGGGTACAAGGTCAGCACGCAAGCGCAGCCGCGCGGCCAGCGCCGCATCTGGCAGGAGATGTGCATCAAGGGTGCCGAACTGGCCCTGGCGCGGCTGCTGAGCGAGGAAGGCTCGCAACATGCGCGCACGCGTGCGCTGGTGGATGCGCTTGATCTTTCCGTTACGGAACTCGATACCTTTCGCATCGAATGTTTCGACATCAGCCACACCGCGGGCGAGGCAACCATGGCATCGTGTGTGGTGTTCGAAGGGCACCAGATGCAAAGCAGCCAATACCGTCGCTACAACATCGAGGGCATCACCGGCGGTGACGACTACGCTGCCATGCGCCAGGTGCTGACGCGTCGCTATGGCAAGCTGGCCGAGGCCGCGCAACTGGGCACGGGCCGCCTGCCTGACCTGGTGCTGGTGGACGGTGGCCGCGGCCAGGTGAGCATGGCGCGCGAAGTCTTCGAGGAACTCGGCCTCGATCTGGCGCTGATCGTCGGCGTCGAGAAGGGCGAGGGCCGCAAGGTGGGCCTGGAGGAACTCGTATTCGCCGATGGCCGCGAGAAGGTGGGACTGGGCCGCGAATCTGCGGCGCTGATGCTGGTGGCGCAGATCCGCGACGAGGCGCACCGCTTTGCCATCACCGGCATGCGCGCCAAGCGCGCCAGCGCACGCACGGGCGGCTCGCGCCTGGAGGACGTGCCGGGTATCGGCCCCAAGAAACGCGCGCAGTTGCTGCAGCGCTTTGGCGGCGTGCGCGGCGTAGCCGCGGCCAGCGTGGAGGAGATCGCCGGCGTGAAGGGCATCGGCCGCGAGATGGCGGAGGAGATCTACCGTGCACTCCACTGAACGTCGACGTTATGGTCACTATGCCCTGGTGACCGCCACGGCATTGCTCTCGGGCTGCACGACGGTCTCGCTGGCACCCGAGCCGCCGCCGGTGCAGACGCCTCGCGCTGAGCCTGCTCGACTGGCGCCGGTCCCGGCGCCAACGCCGGCAACAGGGGTGCTCAAGCTGGAGCCGGGTCCCCGGCTCGGCCCGCCCAGGACGCCGCGCAACGCTGCCGAACTGAGTCGCCAGGCCGCCGAGCGCCTGGTGGCCGCCAATCCCGATCAGACCTACATGGGCAAGCCGCAGGACATCCTGCTGGCCATTCCCGTGCTGGAGGTCGAGCTCAATGCCGATGGCTCCATCAAGCGCGTCATCGTGATGCGCAAGCCGGGCCAGGCGCCCGAGACCGTTCAACTGGCCATCGACGCCGTGTTTCGCGCCGCACCTTTTGGTGATGTTTCCAGACTGCCCAAACCCTGGCGCTTCATCGAGACTTTTCTCTTCAACGACGACCATCGCTTCAAGCCGAGAACATTGGACGGCGGTTGAACCAGCGTGGTGCACAATCGCCGCACCATGTTTTTCACCATCCCGACCCTGCTGACCTGGGCTCGCATCGTGGCCATCCCGGCCATCGTGGGCGTCTACTACCTGGATTGGCAGCCCGAGAGCGCGAACCTCTTCGCCACGGTGCTCTTCGTGGTGGTGGCCCTAACGGACTGGCTAGACGGCTACCTGGCGCGCAAGCTCAACCAGACCTCGTCCTTCGGCGCCTTCCTCGATCCCGTCGCCGACAAGCTGATGGTCTGCGCGGCGCTGCTGGTGCTCCTGCACCTGCATCGCGTGGATGCGCTGGTGTCGCTGGTGATCGTGGGCCGCGAGATCACCATTTCGGCCTTGCGTGAATGGATGGCGCAGATCGGCGCCTCGCGCAGCGTGGCCGTGCATATGGTGGGCAAGCTCAAGACCACGGTGCAGATGGTGGCGATTCCCTTCCTGCTCTTCGATGGCACCCTGTTCGGCGTGATCGACACCCGCCTCGTCGGCAGCGTGCTGATCTACCTGGCCGCGGTGCTGACCATCTGGTCCATGGCTTACTACATGCAAAAGGCCTTGCCGGAAATCCGCGCGAAGGCCAAGTGAATCAGGACTTTTACCGCCCCGGAGCGGGCGATGAAACCGCATAGAATCCGCTTCCCCGCGTTCGCTCGACGGCCCGTTGCCGCGTCGGCTTTGCTGCCTTGATGGCCACTCACCTGGTCCATCAGACGGCGTCCAGCGGTCCCGAATTTCCACACTCATGTGCAATCCTTACCCAGGGGTACTTCAGTGAACAAGTCCGAATTGATCGAGCACATCGCCAAGCAGGCCGACATCTCCAAGGCGGCCGCCGGCCGTGCGCTGGAGGCGCTGATCGGCGGCGTCAAGACGACGCTCAAGAAGAACGGCACCGTCTCGCTGGTGGGCTTCGGCACCTTCAGCGTGACCAAGCGCGCTGCACGCGCAGGCCGCAACCCGCGCACCGGCGACACCATCAAGATCAAATCGGCCAAGGTTCCTAAATTCCGTCCCGGCAAGGCTCTCAAGGACGCAGTCAATTAAACTCTGCTTCCGTTTCCGGAAAAATTCCGGGTGCTTAGCTCAGTTGGTAGAGCAGCTGCCTTACACGCAGCATGTCAGCGGTTCGAGCCCGTTAGCACCCACCATCCAATGCGCGCATTGCGAAGGCGAACCCCGAGTTCGCCTTTGTCACATCTAGCGCATGCCCGAGGTTTTCGATGTTTGAGTTTGTTCGCGCCCACACGCGCCTGTTCCAGTTCCTGCTGCTGCTTGTCATCCTCCCCTCGTTCGCCCTCGTGGGCATGTCGAGCTATACGAGCATGATGGACCAGGCCAATTCCAGCGTGGCCACCGTCGACGGCGTCAAAGTCACGCAGACCCAGCTGGACGCCGCCGAGCGCCAGCAGATCGAGCGCATCCGCGCGCAGAACCCGACCGTTGACCCGAAGCTGCTCGACACGCCCGAGATGAAGAAGCGCGTGCTCGACGACCTCGTGCGCGAGCGCCTGCTGCAGGCCGCGGCCGAGAAGGACCATCTGGCGATGAGCACTGAGCGTGCGCTGCAGATCATCCACACCGACCCGAGCTTCGCCGCCATCTACAACCCGGACGGCACGGTCAACAAGGCCTTGCTGGCCGCCCAGGGCATGACGCCCGCTCTGCTTGAACAGCGGGTGCGCCAGAGCATGTCGCAGCAGCAGGTGCTGGCCGGGGTGGGTGAGTCCGGCATCGCCAGCACTGCCAACGCCGCGGTCGGCTTCGACGCCCTCCTGCAGCAGCGCGAAGTGCAACTGCAGCGTTTCGATGCCAAGGACTTTGCCGCCAAGATCAACCCCAGCGACGCCGAGATCGAGGCCTTCTACAAGGACTCCGCCAACGCCAAGCAGTTCGAGCAGGCCGAGAACGCGCAAATCCAGTACATCGTGCTCGACGTGAATGCGCTGAAGGCTGGCGTTACGGTCAGCGAGGATGACCTGCGCAACTACTACAAGGAAAACACCGCGCGCTACAACGTGGCCGAAGAGCGCCGCGCGAGTCACATCCTGATCAAGGCCGACAAGAGCGCCCCCGCGGCGGATCGCGCCAAGGCCAAGGCCCGTGCGGAAGAGCTGCTCGCCCAGGTGCGCAAGAACCCAGGCCAGTTTGCCGAACTCGCCAAGAAGAACTCGCAGGATGAAGGTTCCGCGCCCAACGGCGGCGATCTCGATTTCTTTGGTCATGGCGCCATGGTCAAGCCCTTTGAAGACGCGGCCTATTCGCTCAAGCAGGGCGAGATCAGCAATGTGGTCGAGTCCGATTTCGGCTATCACATCATCCAGCTGACCGGCGTGCGCGGTGGCACCCAGAAGAGCTTCGACGAAGTGCGCCCGCAGATCGAGGAAGAAGTGCGCAAGCAGCTCGCGCAGAAGCGCTTTACCGAACTGGCCGAGCAATTCACCAATATGGTCTACGAGCAGCCTGACAGCCTGCAGGCCGCGGCCGACAAGTTCAAGCTGCCGCTGCAGACGGCCACCGTCACGCGCACGCCCTCGCTGACCGCCAGCGGCCCGCTGGCCTCGCAGAAGCTGCTCGAAACCATCTTCTCCAACGACACCCTGCGCAACAAGCGCAACACCGAAGCCGTGGAGACCTCGCCCAACCAGCTCGTTTCGGCCCGCGTGCAGAAGTACAACCCCGCACAGGCGCAGCCACTCGCCGAGATCAAGGACCGCGTGCGCGATCTGCTGGTCAAGAAGCTGGCTGCAGCGCAGGCGGTCAAGGCCGGTCAGGAACGCCTGGCTGCGCTGCAAAAGGGCGGTGATGCTGCCGGTCTCGGCGATGCGCAAGTCGTCTCGCGCGCCAAGCCGCCGCAAGGCCTGCCGCCCAAGGTGCTGGACGCCATCCTGTCGGCCGACGCCGCCAAGCTGCCGGCCGACGTGGGCGTGGACGCAGGTGAGGGCGTTTACGTCGTGGCCCGCGTCGGCAAGCTGTTGCCGCGCGACCCGGCCGTGATTGATGCCAAGCGGATGACAGAGCAATACGCCAAGGCCTGGGCCAACGCCGAGACCGCCGCCTACTACGACGCGCTGAAGACCCGCTACAAGGTCACCGTCAAGGCGCCGGCCGCCGCCGCTTCCGCGGCTGGCCAATAAAAGTCCAGAGAATCCCTTAGAGCCCGAATTTCCGGGCTATAATTTTTGGCTCAGCGGTGGCTATAGCTCAGTTGGTAGAGTCCCAGATTGTGATTCTGGTTGTCGTGGGTTCGAGTCCCATTAGCCACCCCAAGAAATCCGAACGGCGACAATGACTTAGGTCTTGTCGCCGTTTCTGTTTCCGACACCTTTTCCTTCGTCCAAACCCGTCGTCGTTTTCCGCTCAACGAGTCTCGTTGCGAATTAATTGCATTTGCGAATAATTCGCATTTATGATGCCTTCATCCGCTGAGGCGATGAGGAGTGGGCCATGTGCGAGAAATGTGAAAAGTGCGAGAAGTCCGAGCAAGACCAGAGCTGCAAGCCGGTCCAGATGGCATCGAGCGTCGAGAACCTTCCTGTCTTCATTGCCCCGCCCACGACGCAAAGCTCACGCCGCCGTCGCCTGTGGGAGCTGTCTGCTTCATCGCTGTGCCCGGTCGTCGGCGTCTGCCTGCCCATGCCCGTGCTGCGCAAGCGCCTGCAAAAGCTGCTGGGCAAAGATTTGGCGGCGGGCGACTACGAGCTGCACTGCGGCGTCATCCACGATTGCGGCCATCGCTCCACGGTGGCCGAGGCGCTGCAGCGCGAGCTGGAGCAGCGCTATGCCGGTGCCATCCGCCTGGCCGCCCAGCACAAGACCACAGAAGCCCTGGGCCGCTGGTGGGCCGTGGCGAAGCGCGAGCAGGACGTGGCCGGCGTGCTCTGGGCGACGCTGACGCACGCGCGCTGCGACGAAGCGCTGCAGGAGCAGGTGCTGCGCGACATCCACATGCTGCAGCACCAGGTGGGCAGTGCCGATCGGGCAGACCTGCAGCGCCTGGCCGAACTGCAGAAGGAGAACGGCGTGCTGGGCCGCGAGCTGGCGCAGGCGCAGAGCCGCTGCACGCGGCTGACGCAGGAGAGGGCGCAGGAGTCTGAGCGGCTGCAGGCTTGCGTGCTGCAACTCCGCGCCGAGCTGCTGGGCCGCGACACCTTGCTGGCCGGCCTGCGCGACGAGCTCCAGCAACTGGGGGCCGCCGTGCCCGGCCTGCGCAACCGCCAGGAGCAGGCCGAGCAGATCCGCGCGCAGCTGGGCCGCATCCACGATCTGGAGCGTGCCTTGCTGGCCGCTCGCCAGCAGCAGGAACATGAACGGCGGCGAGCCGACGAAGCGCAAGCCTTGCTCTCGCAAGCTCTGGCCAGAGCGAAGGAGCTGGTTGCCGAAGACGAAGAGATCGCGCTGCCGGAACTCGCCAGCCAGGCCGTGCTCTGCGTCGGCGGCCGGCCTTCCATCGTGCCCATCTACCGCCAGATGATCGAGCGCACCGGCGGGCGCTTTCTGCACCACGACGGCGGCGAGGAAGATGCCGCCGCCAAGCTCGACGCCAGCCTCGCCGCGGCCGATCTCGTGATCTGCCAGACCGGTTGCATCAGCCATCACGCGTACTGGCGTGTGAAGGACCACTGCAAGCGCCACAACAAGCGCTGCGTCTTCGTGGACAAGCCCAGCGCCAGCAGCCTGCAGCGCGCGCTGGAGAAGGTGCCGCACCAGCAAGCCTGAACGTTTCGCGGCATCATCTGCCCCTTCGCGAATCACGCCAGCCAAGGAAGTCTCGACATGGTCACCCCTGTTCGCGGTTATGCCGCCCTCTCCGCCACCTCGCCCCTGGGCCTGTTCAGCTTCGTGCGCCGAGACCCGCGGCCGGGCGACGTCGCCATCGAGATCCTCTACGCTGGCGTCTGCCACTCCGACCTGCACAGCGCGCGCAACGACTGGGGCAGCGCCAAGTACCCCATGGTGCCGGGCCACGAGATCATCGGCCGCGTCACGGCCGTGGGCGCAGAAGTCAGTCGCTTCAAGCCAGGTGACATGGTCGGCGTGGGCTGCATCGTCGACTCCTGCCAGCGCTGCGGCTCCTGCGGCAAGGGCCTGGAGCAGTACTGTGAGAAGGGCGCCACGCTGACCTACAACGGCGTGGACCGCATCGACGGTACGCCCACCCAGGGCGGCTACTCCGAGCACATCGTCGTCTCCGACAAGTTCGTCGTGAAGGTGCCCGAGAACCTCGACCCTGCGGGCGCGGCCCCACTGCTGTGCGCGGGCATCACCTGCTGGTCGCCGCTGCGGCATTGGAAGGTCGGTCCGGGCTCCAAGGTCGCCGTGGTGGGCCTGGGTGGCCTCGGCCACATGGGGCTCAAGCTGGCCAAGGCGCTGGGCGCGCACGTCACGCTGTTCAGCCGCTCGGTGGGCAAGGAAGACGACGCGCACCGCCTCGGTGCTGACCGCGTCGTGATCTCCACCGACCCCGCGCAGATGAAAGCCGTGCGCGGCCAGTTCGATCTCATCATCGATACCGTGCCCTATGTGCACGACGTCAATCCGTACGTGAGCACGCTCGCGCTCTCGGGCACGCTGGTGATGGTCGGCTACCTGGGCCCGCTGGACACGCCCCTGCACTCCACGCCGCTGATCGTGGGCCGCAAGTCGGTGGCCGGCTCGATGATCGGCGGCATTGCCGAGACCCAGGAGATGCTCGACTTCTGCGGCCAGCACGGCATCACTTCCGACGTGGAGCTGATCCCCATCCAGGGCATCAACGAGGCTTATGAGCGCATGCTCAAAAGTGATGTGAAGTACCGCTTCGTCATCGACATAGCCTCGCTTGCTGCCTAACTGAGTGTCTGGACGGTAAATAGGGCAGGCTGTTTTGGCTGAGTCCCTGCAAGGAATCTGAAGGCCAGCTATCCTCGCGGGCTTGTTCACCTGGAGCGCGCCCCCGATGCAGCCCTCTCACGGAGCACCGACATGCTGATCGGTGCCGTTCGCGTTGCCCTGCAACGCCCCTATACCTTCTTCGTCCTCGCGCTGCTGCTGCTGATCTTCGGCCCGCTGGCGGCGCTGCGCACGCCCACCGACATCTTCCCCGAGATCCGCATCCCGGTGATTGCCGTGGCCTGGCAGTTCACGGGCCTGCCGCCCGACCAGATGGCGGGACGCATCTCCACGCTGTTCCAGCGCACGCTGACGACGACCGTCAACGACATCGAGCACATCGAGGCCAACACCTATCCCGGCGTCTCGGTGGTGAAGATCTTCTTCCAGCCCGGCGTCAACGTGGCGGTGGCCAATGCGCAGGTCACGGCCATCTCGCAGGTGGTGCTCAAGCAGATGCCGCCCGGCATCACGCCGCCGCTGATCCTCAACTACAACGCAGCCACGGTGCCGATCCTGCAGCTGGCGCTCTCGGGCAAGGGCCTGAGTGAGCAGCAGCTGTTCGACCTCGGCTTCAACACCGTGCGCACGCCGCTGGTGACCGTGCCCGGCGCGGCCATCCCCTTCCCCTACGGCGGCAAGCAGCGCCAGGTGGCGGTGGACCTCAACGCCGCCGCCATGCAGGCGCGCGGGCTGTC
>FSVW01001944.1_pt1 | contig 10290 bp, 9 predicted proteins | sample 1637551 | NCBI WGS metagenome assembly FSVW01 (sample SAMEA3914814, study PRJEB12502) | metagenome | biome: forest; material: soil | place: USA | collected 2011-09-16 | depth 0.1 m | reverse complement strand
GGCTCGGCCATGTTCTATTCGGTCACCTATGTGCTGACCACGCTGGGCACCTTCGGCATGGTCATGCTGCTCTCGCGCGCCGGCCATGAAGCCGAGGAGATCAAGGACTTGGCCGGCCTGGCCAAGCGCAGCCCCTGGTATGCGCTGGTGATGACCATCTTCATGTTCTCGCTGGCCGGCATTCCGCCCACCGCGGGCTTCTACGCCAAGCTGGCCGTGCTGCAGGCGGTCGTCGCCACCGGCGTGCCGCTGTACATCGGCCTGGCCATCGCCGCCGTCGTGCTGTCGCTGATCGGCGCCTTCTACTACCTGCGTGTCATCAAGGTCATGTTCTTCGATGAGCCGGCCGACGCCAGCCCGATCGGCGCGCCCATCGATGCCCGCATCGTCATGTCGATCAACGGCGCGGCCGTGCTCGTGTTCGGCCTGCTGCCGGGCGGCCTGATGGCCTGGTGCGCCTACGCCATCAAGCAGACCCTGACGACATGATGCCCCCACGCGTGCTATCGCCCGCGGCCCCCCGAGGGGGCGTTCAGCGCCTTCGGGCGGCCGGGCGGCGCTGAGATGGACCAGAACGCCGCGATCTGGGCGGTCCTGGTGGCCGCCGCACTCGCGGCCAACGCGCCGTACTTCAGCAACCGCATCCTGCTCGTCGGCCCCAAGCGAGCGCCCAAGCCTGCGGGTTGGCGTCTGCTGGAGCTGTTCCTGCTGGCCCTGCTGACCCTGGCCCTGGGCTTCGCGCTCGAGTCCCGCATCGGCCAGCGGCAGGAGCAGGGCTGGGCCTTCTACGCCGCCGCGGCCTGCCTGTTCATCACGCTGGGGTTCCCGGGCTTTGTATGGCGCTACCTGCGCCGCGCTCACCATGAGTGACGAAAAGCACCTGATCGAGACGCGGCTGGAATCCACGCCGGTCTACGAAGGCAATTTCCTCAAGGTCAGCTGCGACCGTGTGCGCCTGCCCGATGGCCGCGAAGCCACGCGCGAGTTCATCCATCACCCCGGCGCCGTGATGGTCGTGCCGCTGCTCGACGACGGCCGCTTGCTGCTGGAGCGCCAGTACCGCTATCCGCTCGAACGCGTGATGCTCGAATTCCCGGCTGGCAAGCTCGACCCGAACGAGACGCCGCTCGTCTGCGGCCAGCGCGAGCTGCTCGAAGAAACCGGCTACCGCGCTGCCGAATGGGCCTATGCCGGCGTGCTGCACAACGCCATCGCGTATTCCGACGAAGGCATCCACATCTTCTTCGCCCGCGGCTTGGTGGCCGGTGAGCGGCAGCTTGACGAAGGCGAGTTCCTCGACCTCGTCACCCACACACCGGCTGAGCTGGACGAACTGGCCTTCAAGGGTGAGCTGACCGACGCCAAGACCTTGATCGGCATGCTCTGGCTCAGCCGCTGGCAGCAGGGCGCTTGGGCGCTCGACTGGAAAGAAGAAGCCTGAATGCTGGTGCTCAACCTCGCCTGCGCACTGGACCACGGCTTCGAAGGTTGGTTCGGCTCGGCCGATGATTTCGAGTCGCAGCGCGAGCGCGGCCTCGTCAGCTGCCCCATCTGCGCTAACGTCGAAATCAAGCGCATGCCGAGCGCGCCGCGCCTGAACGTGCGCTCGGCAATCGAGCCTGTCCCGGCGGCCGATCTGCGGGCCCAGATGATGCAGGCCGTCCAGCAGATCATCAGCAAGACCGAAGACGTCGGTCCGCGCTTCGCCGAAGAAGCCCGCCGCATCCACCACGGTGAGGCACCCGAGCGGGCCATCCGCGGCCAGGCCAGTGCTGAAGAGACGCGCGAACTGGTGGATGAGGGTATTCCCGTGCTTCCGCTGCCGGTTCTGACGGACGGCGCCTTGCACTGACGCTTTATCGCGCCCCGGCGCATTCTGTCGGTCCTATTCACCGACCGTCGTTCGACTTTTGGCATCTTTGGGCTTGCCCGATATGCTGCCGAGGTTTTCAGCAGTTCCCACCCATTCAATCGCCCCCTCGCTTGGAGAAGAGATGATTCACCGTTCGCGCGCCGCGTCCGCCCGCCCCCTGATTGCCATCGCTGCCCTGGCTGCGTTCGCGACCCTGGCCGGCTGCCAGAAGGGCGCTGCCAAGGATGACAAGGAGAAACTGCCTCCCGCCGTCCAGCTCGCTGCCGAAGACAAGCTCGTGATGGGCCAGAGCGAGCACAGCAACGGTCCGCTGGTCACCGGTTCCGTGCAGGCCGAGCGCCGCGCCGATCTGCGCGCTGAGGTGGCTGCCGTGGTGCAGCAAGTCTTCAAGGAAAACGGCGAGGCCGTGCGCAAGGGTGACCTGCTGGTGCGGCTGGACCCGACCTCGATCCGCGACAGCCTGACCTCGGCCGAGGAGTCCGTGCGAGCCGCCAAGGACGCCTTCGAGCAGAACGACCGCCAGTACGAGCGCCAGAAAGCGCTGCAGGCACAGGGCATGGTCTCCGTGCAGGCGCTGGAAGACGCGCAGAACCGCCGCGCTGCGGCGCTGAGCGAGAAGGTCGCCTCCGAGGCCCGCCTGGTTGCTGCGCGCCAGCAGATGAGCCGCACCGAGGCCCGCGCGCCTTTCGACGGCATCGTCAGCGAGCGCCAGGTCTCGGCCGGCGACACGGCCCAGGTCGGCAAGGCCCTGCTCAAGGTCATCGACCCGAGCTCCATGCGATTTGAAGGTTATGTCTCGGCCGACCAGCGCAACGATCTCAAGGTCGGACAGATGGTCGACCTGCGCATCAACGGCGCCAGCAAGGGCCAGCTCGAAGGCAAGATCCGCCGCATCGACGTGGCCGCCGACCCGGTGAGCCGCCAGGTGGCCGTGATCGTTGACTTCATCGACCCGCGCGCCGCCAGCGTGGCCGGCCTGTACGGCGAAGGCCATGTCCGCACCACCAGCGCCGTGGCCCTGATGCTCGGCGAATCCGATCTGCAGCGCGACGGCGATTCCGCCTTCGCCTGGGTCGTCAAGGACAGCAAGCTGCACCGCCAGCCCATCAAGCTCGGTGAGCGCGATGCGCGCACGGGCGATTTCGTGGTCACCCAGGGCCTGGCCATCGGCGACGTGCTGATCCGCAACCCCAGCCGCACACTGGTCGAGAACACACCGGTCCAGCCCGCCGCGCGCGCCTCGGCGCCGGCGGCCAGCAGCCCGAAGGGAGTCTGAGCCATGTTCATTTCGGATTTCGCCATCAAGAAGCCGCTGGTGACAGTGGTCTTCATCATCAGCATGATGGCCATGGGCCTTCTCGCGCTGTCCAAGCTCAAGGTCAACCAGAACCCCGACGTCCAGATCCCGATCCTGGTCGTCGTCGTGCCGTATCCGGGCGCCTCGCCGGAGACCGCGGAACGAGAAATCGTCAATCGCCTTGAGCGGCCCCTGCAGGCCGTTTCCGGCGTGACTGAAGTGCAGGCCAATGCCCAGGAAGGGCAGGCCGTCTTCGTGATGAAGTTCGACTTCAAGAAAAACCTGATCGAAGCCACCGATGACGTGCGCAACGCCATCGCCCAGGTGCGCTACTACCTGCCGCAGGAAATGCGCGAGCCCATCGTGCAGCGCGTCGATCCGTCCGCGGATCCGATCATGCAGCTCTCGCTGGAGTCCACCACGCTGAGCCACGCCGAGCTCTCGCGCATTGCCGAGGACGATCTGGCCGACAAGTTCCGCGCCATCAACGGCGTGGGCACGGTGGAAATCTACGGTTCGCTGAACCGCGAACTGTCGGTGCTGCTGTCGGGCCAGAAGCTGCGTGAATTCAACGTCTCGGTCACCGAGGTCGTGAACGCGCTGCGCAACCAGAACATGTCGGCCCCGGTCGGCAAGGTACGTGGCGATTTCGAAGACCAGAGCATCCGCCTGGTGGGCCGTATTCCGACGCCGGAAGAGTTCAACAACATCGTCGTTAAGAAGAGCGCCGGCGAACTTGTGCGTCTAGGCCAGGTTGCCGCAATCGAAGACGGCTTTGCCGAGCGTACCCATCTGTCGGTGCGCAACACGCGTCCGAACGTCGGTATGAACATCACCCGCTCACGCGAAGCCTCGACGGTCAGCGTGGCCAAGGCGGTGCGCAAGATCCTCGAAGAAACGCGCAAGACCCTGCCCAAGGGCACGACGATTGACATCATTGACGACGGCGGCGAGCACGCACAGGACAGCCTGGACAACGTTGTTGACGCCCTGGCCCTCGGTGCCGGCCTGACCATCCTCGTCGTCTACGTTTTCCTGAACAGCTGGCGCTCCACGCTGATCACCGCCACCTCGCTGCCGACCTCCGTGCTCGCCGCTTTCATCGCGGTGTGGCTGTGCGGCTTCACGCTCAACTTCATGAGCCTGCTGGGCCTGTCGCTGGCCATTGGCGTGCTGATCGACGACGCGATCGTGGTGCGAGAGAACATCGTGCGCCACATGGAACGTGGCGCGGACCGGCGCACAGCGGCCTTCAAGGGCACGGCCGAAATCGGCCTCGCCGTGGCCGCCACCACCTTCTCCATCGTGGCCGTGTTCGTGCCCGTGGCCTTCATCCCGGGCATCTCGGGCGAATGGTTCCGCCCCTTCGCGCTGACCGTGGTCGCCTCGGTGCTGGTGAGTCTCTTGATCTCCTTCACGCTCGACCCGATGCTGTCGGCCTTCTGGGGCGATCCCCCGGGCTACCACGAGAAGCCGAAGAAAGGCCTCTCGCTGCTGCTGCAGAAGTTCAACCACTGGTTCGATCACCAGGCTGATCGCTATGGCCGCGTGATCGCCTGGGCGCTGCATCATCGTCGTGTGATGGCCTTTATTGCGCACCTGAGCTTCATTGCTGCGATTGGTCTCCAGGTTCTGTTCGGTGGCACCGAGTTTGTACCCAAGTCCGACTACGGCACCATCGCCGTGGACATCCGCACGCCGCCGAGCGCAAGCCTCGCCTATGCAAGCAAGAAGTTCGCCGCGGTGGAGGCCATCGCGCGCCAGATTCCTGAGGTGAAGAGCACCGACAGCGGGATCAACAACGTCGGTGGCAAGATCTGGATCGGCATTGGCAAGAGCACCGAGCGCAAGCGCAGCGCCCAGGACATCGCGTCCGACCTGCGCGAGCGCCTCAAGGTGCTCACCGGCGCGGAGTACGTGGTGCTCGATGACCTGAACAATGGCGCGCAGAAGCCCGTGCAGATCCAGTTCTACGGCGCGGACACCCGGATCCTGATGTCCATGACCGAGGACTATATGCAGCGCCTGCGCAAGGTGCCCGGCGCGGTGGACGTGGGCCTCTCGCGGCAGGACACGCAGGACGAGATTCAGATCGAGCTGCACCGCGGCCTGGCCAACGCCATGGGCATTTCTGTCGGCGACGCGGCCAATGCGCTGCGCGTCGCCTTCGCCGGCATCCAGATCGGCGATTGGATTGACCCTACGGGCAAGACCCGCGATGTCTCCGTGCGGCTACAGGCTTCTGATCGCGTGGATGCGGCCAACATCGAGCGCCTGCCGATCACCGTGGCCGGCACGGGCCAGATGGTGCCGCTGGGCCAGATTGCCACCGTCACCATGGGCAAGGGGCCGGCCGGTATCCAGCATCTGGACGGCATGCGCACGGTCGGCGTCAGTGCCAACGTGCAGGGCCGTGCCGCCGGTGAAGTCTCGTCCGATGCGCTGAAGCTGGCCAAGGCCATGAGTTTCCCGCCCGGCTACGGCATCAAGCTCGGTGGCGCATCCAAGGACCAGGCGGAGGTGTTCGGCTCGCTCGGCCTCGGCCTGTTTGCAGGCATCTTTCTCATGTACCTCGTGCTCGTGATCCAGTTCAACTCCTTCACGGCGCCGTTGGCCGTGATGCTTTCACAGCCGCTGTCCTTGATCGGCGTGGTCGTGGCCCTGCTGCTGACCAAAGGCACGATCAACCTCATGAGTCTGATCGGCATCGTGATGCTGGCCGGCCTGGTGGCGAAGAACGCCATCCTGCTGCTCGACGCCGCGCGCGCCGAGGAGGCGGCGGGCGTGCCGCGCGAGGAGGCGCTGATGCATGCGGGCCGCAAGCGCTTCCGTCCGATCCTGATGACAACCTTCGCCCTGATCGCCGGCATGTTGCCCGTGGCCATCGGCATGGGTGAGGGCGGCGAGTTCTACCGCCCGATGGCCGTGGCCATCATCGGCGGCACGATCACGTCGACCTTCCTCACGCTCTTGATGGTGCCAAGCTTCTATGACAGCATCGAGATGTACATGGAGAGGCGCAAGGCCAGGAGGCAGGCCCTCAGCGCTCGTTGGACATTTGTGGGCGCCTATCTGATTACTCGAGCTCAGACTGCGCTCGTGCTATTGGGATTCGCGACGCTGACTATCTATGTCTACTGGGGTGTGATGGCGCTGCTGGGCAAGGGCCGCGGACGCCGGCCGGCTCCGCGAGTCGGCCAGCCGCAGGAGGCTGCTCGCTGATGCCTGCGCCCACCGCCGTCATCACCGGCGCAGCCTCGGGCTTCGGCCTCGAGGTCGCCCGGCTGGCGGCGGCGCGCGGCATGAACCTCGTGCTCTGCGACGTGCAGGCCGACGCGCTGGACCGCGTGGCGGCCGAGTTCGCGGGCCGCGAGCTGCTGCTGCAGTGCGTGGACGTCTCCAACGCAAAGGCCATGGAAGCCATGGCCGCCGTTGCGCGGGCCCGCTTCGGCGCCCCGCATTTCGTCTTCAACAATGCCGGCGTGGGCTGCGGCGGCCTGGTGTGGGAGAACACGGTCGCCGATTGGGAATGGGTGCTCGGCGCCAACCTCTGGGGCGTGATCCATGGCGTGCGCCTGTTCACGCCGATGATGCTCGAAGCCGCGGCGGCCGATCCGGCCTACGCGGGCCATATCGTCAACACCGCCTCGATGGCCGGCCTGGTCAACATGCCGAACATGGGCGTGTACAACGTCAGCAAGCATGCCGTGGTCTCGCTCAGCGAGACGCTCTACCAGGACCTGGCCCTGGTGACCGACCGCATCCATTGCTCGGTGCTGTGCCCCTTCTTCGTGCCCACCGGCATCGCGAACAGCGAGCGAAATCGCCGAAATGGGTCCGGCGAACAGGCCCGGCCCACGCGCAGCCAGCTCGTTGGCCAGGCCATGATTGAAAAGGCCGTGGCCCACGGCAAGGTCAGCGCGGCGGATGTGGCGGCCAAGGTCTTCGAAGCGGTGGACGCGCGTCAGTTCTACATCTACAGCCATCCCGAGGCGCTGAGTGCCGTGCATCAGCGCGCTGCGGATGTCACGCAGGGCCGCAATCCGGCCGATGCCTTCCAGGATCGGCCCGAGATCGGCGAGCGCCTCAGGCAGGCGCTGCGTTAGAAGGCCGGGACGGGATTGCGCCCGCTGATCAGTTTGTAGCCTTGCTTCTGGTAGCGGTAGACCAGCGTTTCCTGTACCGGCTTCAGTGGCGCCTTGGGATCGGCCTGGCTGCGTCCGCTGAACATGATGCGCAGCGCACCGGGCTCCTCGTCATTGCCAAGCGCGAGCGAGTACTTGCCACTCACATTGAAACAGGCATAGCCGACTTTTTCGGTAACGGGTTTGCCGGACAGAAGATCAGTGCAGGCTTCGCTGGCGTTCTCACTTGAGGCCTGGAGCGGCGTGCTCCTGAGCAAGGTCTGCACGCTGCTTGCCCCCAACTCGTAGATCGAGAGCCAGGTCCCGCAGAAGCCCTGCCAACAGCTGTCGTTCTGCAGGGTCAGGACAACACGATGCGGAGCGATGCGCTCGATGCGGGTGGCGCCGACTGCTCCAAAGAATCCCTGTTGGTCGAATCCATCGATGCGTGAGCTGAGCGTCCAGCCATCGGCGCCGAGGGAAAAAAAATATGCGCCCAACCATGCGCTCGCCGCATGGCTCGCTTGAAGCTGGCCGTCGCTGATCTCAACCGCCTGCGTCAGCACCACGGCGTGCCCATCATCCAGGCGAACCACCTGGAGCGGAGAGACGAGGGCAGCGACTGCGTGCTCGCTGCCAGCGATCAGGCGCCAGTGCTTGTCTTGATTGCGAAGCTGCAACTCGACCTTGCGTCCGGGCTCGGTCTCTTGCCAATGCGGGAAGACCAGTCGCATCAGATCCGCGCGCTGAAGCTCACTCGGCATCGCCGAGGCGGCCGCAGGTCCGAGGAGCAGGGTCACGAGGCTGGCCACGCTGAGCAGGAGCTTTCCGACGTGCCTCATCGCGACCGTCCGATCTCTCAAAGCACTCGCCCCGGATTCAGCAGGTTCTGCGGATCCAGCGCCTGCTTGATCGCTCGCATCATGCCCATCGCCACCGGGCTCTTGCGCATCGCCAACTCGTCACGCTTGAGCCGCCCGATGCCATGCTCGGCCGAGAACGAGCCACCGTGCAGATCAACCAGGTCATACACCGCGGTGTTCACCTCTTGCTCATGGTCCAGCGGCGCCTGCACGTTGTAGTGCAGATTGCCGTCGCCCAGATGGCCGAAGTTGATCAGCTGCGCGTCCGGGATCAGCCGCAGCACCGCCGCATCGGCCTCGCGCACAAAGGCAGGAATGGCGGAGGCGGGCAGGGCGATGTCGTGCTTGATGTTGAGCCCCTGCTGGCTTTGCGCGAGCGGGATGTGCTCGCGCAAGGCCCACATGGCCTGCGATTGCGCCGTGCTCTGAGCCACGGCGGCGGTACTGATCAGCTCCTGCTCCATCGCGGCTTCCAGCAGCGCGTAGAACTGGTTCTGCGCGTGCACCTCGCTCTCACTGTCCGAGAGTTCCATCAGCACGGCCCAGGGCGTCCTGAAAGGTTGGCTCAGCTGCGGGAAATGCTTGCCGACGAGCAGCAGCGAGCTCGCGTTCATCAGCTCGAAGCCGCTCAAGGCCGAACCTGCTTTCTGCCGCGCCAGCGAAAGCAGTGCCACCGCCTGCTCCAGCGTCTCGCAGCCCGCCAGCGCCGTCATCTGCGCGGCCGGCTGCGGGTAGAGCTTGAGCGTGGCCGCGGTGATGATGCCGAGCGTGCCTTCGCTGCCGATGAAGAGATCGCGCAGGTCGTAGCCGGTGTTGTCCTTGCGCAGGCCCGAAAGGCCGGACCAGATCTCGCCCTGCGCGGTCACCACTTCCAGGCCCAGGCACAGCTCGCGCGCATTGCCGTAACGCAGCACCTGCGTGCCGCCGGCATTGCTGGCCAGGTTGCCGCCGATGGTGCAGCTGCCCTCGGCCGCCAGGCTCAGGGGGAACAGAAAGCCAGCATCGGCCGCCGCGTCCTGCACCGCCTGCAGCACGCAGCCGGCTTCTGCGGTCAGGGTGAGATTGGCGGCGTCGATGCCGCGAATGCGGTTCATGCGTGCGAGGCACAACACCAGTTGCTCGCCGCTTTCATCGGGCGTCGACCCACCGACCAGGCCGGTGTTGCCGCCTTGCGGGACGATGCTCACGCCGGCCGCCGCGCAAAGGCGCACCACAGCGGCCACTTGCTCGGCATCCGCAGGCCGCGCCACTGCCAGTGCCCGCCCGGCATAACGGCGTCGCCAATCGGACTCATACGCGGCCAGATCCTGCGTCAGCAGCCCGGCTTCGCCGAGCAGTCCGCGCAGATCGTCCAGCAGTTTGTTCATGCGCTCTTGGCGGCGGTCAGGCGCAGCCGCACGTGCATGGCGCAGGCGACGAAGATCACCAGCGACAGCAGCACTTCGAGGCCCGCCACCCAGGCGCCCGCGCTGTTGCGCTCGCTGGTGGCGCGCACGGCGCCTTCGAGGAAGTACAGCCACACCAAGAGGCTGAGCCAGCGGAAGGTGTAGAGCCGGTAGCGCCACAGGCCGGCAATCGGCACCAGCAGCGGCAAGGCCTTGATCGCCAGCGTGCCGCGGCCGGTGGGCGCGAGCCATAACTCCCAGATCAAGCAGAGTGCGAACAGGGCGATGAGCGCGCCGAGCGCGAGGTTGCGCGAGAGGGTTTCGCGCGGGCTGGCAAGGCTGCGCAAGGACGGGTTTGCAGCTGCGTTTTCGGGGGAGTCTGGAGGCATGCTGGCATCATAGCGAGCATGTCCCCGACCCTGTCCTTCCCCTCGTCCCCGCTGCTGAGCACGCTTGCCGCCATTTTTCAAAACCTGCGCGAGCGTTTCCGCGAAGGCCGACTGGCGCAAACAGCCGGCAGCCTGACCTTCACCACGCTGATCTCGCTGGTGCCGCTGCTGACCGTGATGCTGGCCCTGTTCACGGCCTTCCCGATGTTCTCGTCCTTCCAGTCGGCGCTGCAGGACTACTTCCTCAAGAGCCTCGTGCCCGACACCATCGCCAAGCCCGTGCTGGGCGCGCTGACGCAGTTCTCGTCCAAGGCCAGCCGCCTGGGCACGGTCGGCCTGATCGCCCTGGGCGTCTCGGC
>FSVW01003636.1_pt1 | contig 10303 bp, 6 predicted proteins | sample 1637551 | NCBI WGS metagenome assembly FSVW01 (sample SAMEA3914814, study PRJEB12502) | metagenome | biome: forest; material: soil | place: USA | collected 2011-09-16 | depth 0.1 m | reverse complement strand
GCGCTGGCGCGCGCAGGCCTTGCCCTTCGAGCAGGGCGAGAGCTGAATTCAGCAGCGCATCCTTCGCACTTCGCTCGCACTTCATTCACGCATCAAGCCCAGCACTGGATAGCGGCGCCACTCCGGTTCCGCATGGGCCCGGCCGTGATTGAAGATGAAACCCAGCACCTGTTCGGGGTCGCCGAGCTTGTCGGGATTTGCGAGCTTCCATTGCTCGAAAGCGGCTCGCAGGCCCGGCTCTTCGTCCAGCATCCGGCTCGCGGTGTCTTCGAACACGTAGGCCGAAAAATGTTCCTTGCGTTCGAGCACGCTGTTGAAGAAACCCCAGCGGAAAAAGCTGTCGTGCGCCACGGGCTCCAGCGTCTCGACCGCATAACGGGCCTGGGCCTGGTCGAGCGAGATCCACACGTCGCCCGCGCGCGCCTGGGCTGCTTCGATCCGCGCCTGAAGCTGTACCTCGTCGTGGAATAGATGCCCTTCGTACGGCCCATTCCGTGATTGCACGCTTTCGATTCGATAGACGCGCGCGGCCGGGAACACCTGGTCCTGCTCCAGGCGCTTCATTTGCACACCATTCCAGGCCAGGCGCTCAATCACCTCGCGCCAGGCCTGCGGAATCAGGTAGGCCTGGGGAGCCTCGACGCCGCTGCTTTCCAGGTAGCGGTCGAAGTGCGGAATGTCCCTTTCCCAGGGCTGGCTGCGGTCGTAGGACAGGCGCTGGTAGTGGCCTAACGCGCTGGCTGAGCGGACTGCCTGGTAGCCGCTGAAGCGCAAGCTGGCCGGCCGGCTCGGATCGCTTCGCCAGGTCAGCGGCCAGCGCGCCTGCCGGGCGGCGGCCTTCGCTTCACGGCGCAGGCGCTGGATGTCTTGGGCATGCGTGATCGTGAAGTCCAGCACCACCTCGACCAGGCTGCGCATCGAAGCCACGCGGTCGCCATAGGGCTTCAGCATGTGCGTCTCGGGCATGAAGCCGATCGTGTGATGCAGGGCCGCGTAGCCGGTGGAAAAGCGCGGCAGGTCGAGGAAGTCGGCGATGCCTTCGTCCGGCGTGTCGGCCACGCAGTTCACGTAGGGGCAGGTCGGCCAGCCGCGAACGACCATGCCTTCGTAGATCGCGGGCAGCATCCGTTCGCGCAGGAAGGGGCCGAGGCCGTTGCCGAGCTTGTCGGGCTGGGTCGCGATCAACGTCATCGTGTAGCTGTAGTCGGCGCCGTTGGAGGTGTGGGTGTCGACCATCACGTCCGGGTCCCAGGCGCTGAAGAACTGGTTGAACATCTGCGCGGCCAGGCTGTCGCACTTGACGAAGTCGCGGTTCAGGTCCAGGTGCCGCGCATTGCCGCGGAAGCCGAAGGACTCCGGCCCCAGCTGGTTCGCGCGAGAGCTGCTCTGCCGGTTGAGGCAGCCGTCCACGTTGTAGACCGGGATGAACAGGAAGACGGTGTCGCCCAGCGCCGCGCGCTTCTCGGGCTGGGTGCAGAAGTCGCGCACCAGGGCCATGCAGCTGTCGATGCCTTCGGGCTCGCCGGGGTGGATGCCGTTGTTGTTGAAGAACACCGGCCGCCCCTGCCGCTTGAGGGTCTCGCGGTCGAACTCGCCATCGGCTGTGACGATGCCGGCATGGATGGGGAAGCCCGAGTCCAACAGCCCGATCTGCGTCCATCGCAGCGCCCGCGGGGAGCGCGCGGCCAGGCGCTCGTAGAAGGCGACGCAGTCGGCCCAGGTGGTGGTCTGGTTCTGGTTGCCGGTCTCGAAGGGCGTGAGAAGGCTTGCGTCGGTCTCGAGGGTCATGGGACTTTGACGGTTATGCCGCATCGGCGATGGCGCTGCCGGCAGGCCTGAACTTTGCCATGGCGTAGTAGACCGCTGCCGCGACGAGGATGCCCAGCACCGAGCGCAGCGGATGGCTGACAACCAGCATCGACGCCACGCCGCAAGCCCATGAAAAGATGCCGTTGAGGTTCCAGCCGCTGAGCGCATGGCGGCTGTAGCTGCGGGCGATCCAGTAGTCGCTGACAAGCACGCCGGCGATCGGCGGCACCGTCAGCGTGAGCATCATCAGGAAGCCCATGAAGTTCGCGAAGATGCCCGATGCGGCCAGCAGCGAGCCCAGCACGCCGGCGATCAAGGTGGCGATCTGCCGGCGGCTGGCGGGCCAGTGCAGCAGCTGGTTGATCGCAAGGCCCGAGGAGTAGGCGTTCATCACATTGGTCGTCCAGGTGGCGATGATCAGCACGCTCAGCGCCAGCACCGGCCTGCCGAGCTTGGCGTAGATCTCGACGATGTCATAGGTGCTCTCGATGATGGCCAGCATCGCGCCGCAGGCGGCCAGGCCGAGGGCCGCGGGCAGCAGGCCGAGCACCGAGCCGAGGACGGCATCGAGCCGCGTGTTCGCATGGCGCGCGTAGTCCGGCGAGATCACGCCGCCGACCGAAAAGAAGCCGATGGACAGGCCGATCGCGGTCAGGAAGTCGAGCTGGTGCGCGGGATCCGGCCGGTAGTTCGTGATGACGTCGAAGCTTTGGCTCTGGAAGGCCAGCACGACCGCGTAGACGACCAGCAGGACCTTGCAGGGCACGGCCACGAAGTTCAGCCACTTCAGGTACTTGAAGCCGAACACGGCGGTCAGCATCATCGCGATGCCGACGAGGAAGGACGCCCAGGCCGACGAGATGTCCAGCCCGAAGGAAAGCTGGCCGATCTTGGCGATCGAGGCGCCGGCCACGCCGCTCTGCACGCCGAACCACCCGAGCAGCGAGACGCCCAGTGCCAGCCCGACGACGATGTTCGCGCCGCTGCGGCCGAAGGCGCTGGAAGCCAGCTCCACCGTGTCCAGCCGCTGCTCGACCGCGGCCACGCTTTCCAGGCTCATGAAGGCGACGACGACGCAGAAGCCGAGGAAGCCGGCGAGCAGCGCGTCCCAGAAGGGCAGGCCGGCGACGAGGGTGCTGCCGATCAGCAGCGAGGGCACGGAGATCATGCCGCCGAACCAGATGGTGGCGAGACCGATCCAGTTCAACCCCGGCGCTTGTTTGCTGTTGTTCATGGGTGTTCCTCGGTCAGTGGAATCAGAAAGTCAGGCGCTTCAATGCCGGCGCTGTTTGATACAGCCCGAACCTCGCCAGCTCTTCCTCCGGCGGCGGCTCGCAGCTCCAGCGCCGGCTCGGAGCCCAGCCGAACTGCTGCTTCATCTGCGCCAGGTGCTCGGCCTGCTTGAACGAGGCGACCACCGCGTCGATCACCGGCACGCCGACGGCGCGCTGCACTTCCTCGAAGAAACCGAACTCGATCGTGCAGCCGAGCACGATGGCCTCGGCCTTGTCTTCCTCGACCGCGCGGCGCGCCTCCTCGATGATGCGGGCCCGCGTCACCGCGTGATCGCGCTGGAAGTCGTCCACGCCCATCTCCAGCGTGCGGAAGGAGGCCAGGCGATCGGCCATGCCGTAGTCCCTGACCCGGTCGTCCATCTGCTTGATCCACTTCTGGCGGCCGACGATGATCGAGAAGCGGTTCGCCAGCTTCGAGGCGACCGTGAGGCTGGCCTCGCAGGGAGCGACGACAACCGTGCCGCCCGACATCTCGCGCGCATCGAGCAGGGCCGGGTCGTAGAAGCAGCCGATCACCATCGCGTCGACGCCGCTCCGCCCGGCATCCCGCGCGCACTCGACGATCCCGCGAGTCACGGTGGCCTCGTAGGCGCGGTATTCCAGATGGCTGGAGAAGGCCGGCATGTCGGCGAAGGAGACCATCTCGACGGTCGTGCCGGGCTGCTTGATGCCGGCCAGCAGATCGCCGATCGGCGCGTCGAAGGCATCGAAGCCGATAGGGTTCAGCCAGCGCACGGTGATATTGGATTGCCTGTTCATGATTGATCCGCCTCAGGCCTGATAGCCGTAATCCCCAGCGGCTTCCTGCGCGCTGATGTAGCCGTCGCGCAGGTCGCGCTTCACCGCCTCGCGGTCCCGCTGCTTCGGGTCGCCGAACCCGCCGCCGTGGCCGGTCATCACGCGGATCAATTCGCCTCGCTTGACCGACAGGCCGGTGGTCATATTGCTGCGCTCGATCTGGCCGTCAGCCCGGTGGACTTCACCTCGGTTGGACGTGCCGAGGCTGCCGCCGTGCAGGCCCCAGGGCTGGCTGGCGGTGCGGCTGTAGGTGGCGGTGAGGAAGGCTTCCTCGGCCGTTACGCGGTAGTCGAGCACCACGCCGCGGCCGCCGCGGAACTGGCCGGCGCCGCCGCGTTCGGCATGGAAGGCGTACTGCTCGATGCGCACGCCGTAGCGGCTTTCGGCCAGCTCGATGGGGATGTTGTAGGTCTCGCCATTGGCGCAGCAGAACAGGCCGTTGACGCCGTCGCGATCCTGCGTCGCGCCCCAGCCGCCGACCAGCGGCTCGCCGAGCACGAAGAACTGCTGGCTGTCCGGGTGCGTGCCGGCCAGGAAGGTGCCGCCGACCGTGCGGTAATGGCCCGCGGGCAGCTTGCCCGGCATGGCCGGGGCCAGCGCCTTCCACACCAGTTCGATCACCGCGACGAGCGACTCGTAGTACAGCGAGACCGGCGCGGGGCTCACCGCAGTCAGCAAGGTGCCCTCGGGGCAGACGATGTCCACATGGCGGAAGCAGCCGCCGTTGGCCGGGATGTCCGGATCGGTGATGGCCTTCAGCGCGCAGCGCACGGCGGTGACCAGCGCGGTGCGGGCCGAGTTGATGGGCCCTGGCGCCTGCGGGCTGGTGCCGGTGAAGTCCGCTGTCATGCGCCCGTTTGCGATCGTGACCTTCACCTTCAGCGCAAACGGGCCGTTGCCTAGGCCGTCTTCCTCGATCAGGTCCTCGGCCTCGAACACGCCTTCGGGCAGCTCGCGCAGCTGCGAAGCAGTCAGACGCTCGCCGTAGTCGAGCAGGTCGGCCATCGCGTAATTCACCGTTTCATTACCGTAGCGCTCGAACAGCTGCATCACGCGCTTCTCGCCAGTGCGCGCGGCGGCCACGCCGGCATGCATGTCGCCCAGCGTTTGTTCGGGCAGGCGCACGTTGGCGCGGATCACCTCGACCAGCGCCTGGTTCAGCCGGCCTTCGTCATAGAGCTTCAGGAAGCGCAGATGCAGGCCTTCCTGGAAGATCTCGCGCGAGGTGGTGGAGACGCTGCCGGCGTCCTTGCCGCCGACTTCGGTCCAGTGGGACTTGTTGCCCGAGAAGCCGACCACCACGCCGCCGACGACGATGGGCACGATGATGATCACGTCGGAGAGATGCGTGCCGCCGCCTTCGTACGGCGAGTTGGTGATGATCACGTCGCCGGCTTTCAGCGTGTGCGCCGGGTGGTGGATCAGCGCGCTCTGCACCGCGGTGTCCAAGGTCGCGAGGAAGCCGGAGACGCCATTGCCCTGGGCGATCAGCTCGCCCTTCGCATCGGTGAGGCCGACGGCGAAATCTGTCGTCTCGTAGATGATCGGGCTCATGCTGGTGCGGATCATGACCTGGAACATTTCCTGGCCGATGGCGGTCAAGGCGTCCTTGATTACTTGCAGCGTCACGGGGTCATGACGCTTGGAAAACGAGTTGTTCATGCAGCCTCCTGAAGCGCAGCGATATGAAGATCGATGATGAAGTTGCCGTAGGAATCGATGGACAGTTCGTGCCGCGGCGGCAGCACCAGCGATGACGATGCGTCCTGCACGATGGCCGGGCCGATGAGGCGCATGCCGGGTTCCAGCAGGGCGCCGTCGTAGATGGTGGCGTGTTGCTCGCCGTCGTGCTCGAAGAAGACCGAGCGCGAGCCGAGGCGCGCTTCCTCGACCTTGCGCGGGCCGGCAGTCCGCAGCTGCGGCTTGGGCTTGACCACATGCACGCTGGCCACCAGGTGGAAGTTCACCAGCTCCAGGCCGGCCTCGGGCAGGCGGTAGGTGTAGCGGGTTTCGTGGTCGGCGTGGAAGCGTTCGGCGATGGCGTCGACACCCTGGGTCAGGTCCACCGGGATCTTCACCGTGTGCTCCTGGCCGAGATAGCGCAAGTCGGCAAAGTGGCTGAAGGTCATCTCCGCCTCGTTCATGCCGTTGGCCACGAACTCGGCGCGGGCGCGGGCCTGCATGGTGGCGAAGGTGTCGGCCATCGATGCGCTTGAATCGGCAGTTAGCGTCTGCAGCGCGGTCATCGTGTAGTCGCGCCGGATGTCGGTCAGCAGCATGCCCCAGGCGGAGAACACCGCGGCGTTGGTCGGGATGATCACGCGCGGAATGCGCAGCTCTTCGGCCAGCTCCAGCGCATGCAGTGCGCCGCCGCCACCGAAGCACATCAGCGCGAAGTCGCGCGGGTCGTAGCCCTTGTTGGTGGAGACCAGCTTCAGCGCATTGACCATGTTCGCGTTGGCCAGGCGCAGCACGCCTTGCGCCGTCTCGATCGCATCGAGGCCCAGCGGCCGGCCGACTTCGGCGAAGGCGGCAGCGACCTGGGCGAGGTCCGGGTCCACCTGACCGCCGAGGAAGTTGTCCGCGTCGATGCGGCCCAGCAGCAGGTTGGCGTCGGTTGTCGTCGGGTGCTTGCCGCCGCGGCCGTAGGCGACCGGCCCGGGCAGTGCGCCCGCGCTGCGCGGGCCGACCTTGATGCGACCGCCGGCATCGACGCTGGCGATCGAGCCGCCCCCCTGTCCGATCTCGACCAGATCGATCACGGCCGTCTGGATCGGGTAGCCAGGGTGCTTGGCCGTGCGTTCGATGTGGTACTCGGTCGTCACCGGCAACTGGCCCTTGTGGATCAAGGTGCACTTGGCAGTCGTGCCGCCGACGTCCAGCGCAATCAGATTCGCTTCGCCGATCAGCTGCCCGAGCGCTTGCGCCGCCAGCATGCCGCTCGCAGGACCGGACTCGACCATCGAGACCGGATTCGCCACCGCGCCGGCGCTGCTGGTCATGCCGCCGTTGGACTGCATCAGGTAGAGCTTGCCGTCGAAGCCCTGTTCGCCCAGCGCCGCCTGCAGCGCGCCGACGTACTTGCGCACGACCGGCGAGACGAAGGCGCTGGCGACTGTCGTGTTGCTGCGCTCGTACTCGCGCCACTCGCGGCTGATCTCGTGCGAGGCCACAACCGGTACCTCAGGCATCAGCTGACGTAACTCGTTAGCGATGGCAGCCTCGTTCTCCGGATTGCGATAGGCATGCAGGCAGCAGACCGCGATCGCCTCGACGCCGTCTCGCCTGAACTGCGCGGCGATCGCGGCCAGTTCATCGAGCGCCGGCTGCTGGAGGATCTCGCCGAGATGCGTGATGCGCTCCGTCACTTCGGCGCGCAGGTAGCGCTCGACAAAAGGCACCGGCTTCTCGAAGTTCAGGTTGAACAGGTCGGGCCGGTTGCCGCGGCCGATCTCCAGCACATCGCGGAAACCGCGCGTCGTCACCAGCGCAGTCTTGGCGCCGCGGCGCTCGGTCAGCGCATTGATGACGACGGTCGCGCCGTGCGCCATCAGGCTCACGTCGCTCAGGTCGGCACCGCTTCGGGCAATGGCGTTCAGTACGCCCTGCTCGAAGTTCGGCGGCGTCGTGTCCACCTTCAAGGTGCGCAGTTCGCCGCGCAAGGTCTGCGGGTCGTAGTCGTAGAGGACGAGGTCGGTGAAGGTGCCGCCGACGTCGGTGGCGATGTGGAGGGTCATGTCTTGTCTCCCTGTTTCAGAAGTTGTATCGGAGGTCGAATCGCACGATGCGTGGCAGGGCAGGGGTGACGAAGCCGCCGTCGACGAACTCGGCGTTGTAGACCTTGTCGGTGGCGTTGTTGACGCTGAGGGCGGCGGTCCACTTGCCTTTGGCGTCCTCGACCGAGGCGCGCAGATTGAGCAAGGTGATCTGGTCGCGCGGCTGGCTGTTCTCCGGGTCCCAGTACTGCTTGCCTTTGTTGATCACGTCGGCGCGCACGGTCATGTCCACGCCGGTGAACAGTGAAAAGCGGTACTGCGAGCCGAGGTTCCAGCCGATCTTGGGCACATAGGGCGCCTGCTTGCCGATGTCCGCCGGGTTGGCCAGGTACTGCTTGATCTTGCTGTCGGTGATGCCGAGGCCGGCGTAGGCATCGAGGCCCGGCGCGAGCTTGGCGACCAGTTCCAGCTCGCCGCCGGTCAGCGTGATCTTGTCGATCGGCACCAGCACCTGGGCACCGACGGCGCCGACGAATTCGAAGTACGGCGCGTTCTTCACCTCGGTGCGGTAGAGCGCCGCGTTCAGCTGAACCTTGCCGTTAGCGAAGGTGCTCTTGTAGCCGAGCTCGGCCGAGGTCGTGATCTCTGCGCCGATGCGGTCCTGCACCCCGAGCACCGGCGGGTTGGACGCCGCGGCCGCCGCGCCGACGCCGCTCTGGTTGAACTGGCCCGAGCGGAAGCCCTTGCCGACCGAGGCGTAGACGAGAGAGTCGTCGTCGGCCTTGTAGCGCAGCGAGACCTTGGGCTGCATGGCGCTGTAGACCGCGTGGTTGTCGCAGGCGGCCGCGCCTGGCGTGGTGCAGCCGGCCGGCTTGTTGCCGTCGGCCTGGCGGTAGTCGACGGTCTGGTTTCGCTCGTCGCGGTCATAGCGGGCGGCGAGCGACAGTTCCATCTTCGGCGTGATGTCGTAGTCGATATTGCCGAAGGCGGCCGAGGCCTTGTTGTGGTTGTCGTCGGCGAACCAGGTCGCGGTCGGGTTGCTCGTGCTGTCGAAGCGCGGGTCGTGGCTGACGAAGTCGATGCCGTGGCCGAGGTCGGAGCCGGTCGTCGTCGAGATGAAGCGGTCGGTCTTCAGGCCGTAAACGCCGGCCATCCAGCGCAGGCCCTTCTTCGTCGGCGAGGTCAGGCGCAGCTCGAAGGCATTGCTTACCGTGTTAACGAACTGCGTCTGCGTGCCGTCTATGCCGGCGGCGATGTCCATCGAGGCGGTGTAGGGGAACTGGTCAGCCGCCAGATACTCGTTGACCTTGTTGTGCGAGAACACGCCGGTCAGCGTGGCGAAGCCGAGCGCGTAGTCGGCCTTCAGCGTGATCTCGTCCATCGCGCGGGTGTTGATGCCCTGGTTGTTGTTGCAGAACAGGCGCGTGACGCGGTTCGGGTCCACCTGGCTGAAGTCGAACAGATTGGCCGGGTCGGCCGTGCAGTCTGCTTTGACGTGAGTCGGCTGGTACTGGAAGTTGCCGCCACCGGCGTTGTCGCGGACGAAGCTGGTGCGCAGGTCCAGCGTCAGCGCGTCGCTGACGTTCCAGGTCAGCAGGCCGCGCAGGGTCTTGTCCCGGTAAGGATCGGCCTTGGCGTGGGTCGCGCCGTTGTCGAAGTAACCGTCGCGATCGGTGTAGCTGCCGGCCAGGCGGTACATCAGCCGGTCGTCGACGATGGCGCCGCTGACGGCACCCTGCACGGCCTTCTCGCCACCGCTGCCGATCGTGGTCTGCACGAAGCCGCTGGTCTCGTTGGTCGGCTGCTTGGTGCGGATCAGGATCGCGCCGCCCGAGGCATTGCGGCCGTACAGCGCACCCTGCGGGCCGCGCAGCACCTCGATGCTCTGCACGTCGAACAATTCCTGCGTGAACTGCTTGGCATCGGACTGAGCCACGCCGTCGACGACGACTGCCATCGGCGCCTCGCCATTGCGCACCTGCGACAGGCCGCGGATGGTCATGAACGAAGTGCCGACCGACTGGGTCTCGGTCAGCGAAAGATTCGGTGTCATGGCCACGAAGTCACCCGGCTTGCGGATGCCGGCATCCTCGATCGCCTGGGCCGAAAAGGCCTTCACCGAGACCGGCACACTCTGCAAGGTTTCGTTGCGGCCGCGGGCATTGATGACGACAGTTTCCAGGGTGCTGCTGCTCGCGGCGGGCTCGGATGCGGCCGCGGCTGGTGCGACCGCGCTGGCCGCCTGCTGCTGGGCATGGGCGAGCAAGGGCAGGGCCATGGCCACGGCGGTGGCGAGCAACAGGCGGCGGCTTGGAAATGAGGCTGGGACGGGCATGGCGGAGATCCTTGGGTGCGTGGGGTTTCGACGTTTGGACTGCTTCTTTGCTGAAGGCCAATGTAGAAACGCAGCCGGGCCCACGCCAGCGGCGCGCCGGGTAGGCGGCAGGGGTCGGACGGGATGCGCTACCCGGCTGGGTAGGTTTGTTGGGGCTCGCCCTTAGACGGCGGTTAGAGCACGGAGTCCGGAGACCGATGCCCGACGGCTTGCTGTGCCTTGAATCCCTGCTGCAGCGCCGCCCCGATCGCCGCGCCGCGGCTATCCACCTGCAGCTTCTGGAAGATCTGCTTCAGGTGGAACTTGACCGTGTTCTCGGAGACGTCGAGCGCACGCGCCATCATCTTGTT
>FSVW01003915.1_pt1 | contig 10319 bp, 8 predicted proteins | sample 1637551 | NCBI WGS metagenome assembly FSVW01 (sample SAMEA3914814, study PRJEB12502) | metagenome | biome: forest; material: soil | place: USA | collected 2011-09-16 | depth 0.1 m | reverse complement strand
GTGTTCCGCGAGTCCACGATCCGCTCGCTGTTTGACGAAATCCTGCGCGGTTTGCGCATCGTGCACCAGCACAAGATGCTGCACCTGGACATCAAGCCGGCCAACATCTTCATCACAAATGACAACAAGGCCGTGCTGCTGGACTTCGGCGCCGCGCGCGAAGTGCTGAGCAAGGAAGGCAACTTCATCCGGCCGATGTACACGCCCGGCTTTGCCGCGCCCGAGATGTACCGTCGGGATGGCTCGTTAGGCCCCTGGACCGACATCTACGCCATCGGCGCCTGTATCTACGCCTGCATGCAGGGCTACCCGCCCAACGACGCGCCTCAGCGCATTGAAAAAGACCGCCTGGCGCTGAGCCTCTCGCGCCTGCGCAATGTCTACTCCGACAACCTCATCGAGGTGACCGAGTGGTGCATGTCGCTCGACCCGCTGGCGCGCCCGCAGAGCGTGTTCGCGCTGCAGAAGGAGCTGGCCCGCGAGACCGAGCGGCGCTACACCAAGCTCAGTTTTTCTGAGCGCCTCAAACTCCAGCTGGAGAACCTGAAGACCGGGGCGAAGGCGTGATTTCCAGCGTGAAGTCCATTGCGGGGATTTCGGCGTGAGGTTCAACGTCTTTCAGGTCAGCCGAAAAGGCGGGCGTGAAAAGAACGAAGACCGCATGGGCTATTGCTTCACGCGGGAGTCTGGCCTGTTCGCCCTGGCCGACGGCATGGGCGGCCATCCGGAAGGCGAAGTCGCTTCGCAGATGGCCCTGCATTCACTGGCTGCCCTGTTCCAGCGCGATGCCAAGCCTGCGCTGAGCGACCCGCAAAACTATCTGATGGACGGCGTGCTGATCGCCCATCAGCAATTGCTGCAGTACGCGCGCGGCAAGAAGCTCGCCGACACGCCGCGCACCACGATCGTGGCCTGCGTGATGCAGGGCAAGAGCTGCTACTGGGCCCATTGCGGCGACTCGCGCCTGTACCTCGTGCGTGGCGGCGAGCTGGTGGCGCGTACGCGCGACCATTCGTATCTCGAACTGCAGGAGGCCTTGGGTCGCCCCGGCGGCGTACCGGGCGCCGAGCGCTTCAACCGCAACGTGCTCTTCACCTGCCTGGGCAGTCCCGGCAAGCCCATGATCGACGTGCAGGGGCCTTTCCGCATGCGGCGCGGTGACCGCCTGCTGCTGTGCTCGGACGGGCTGTGGGGCAATGTCAGCGACGCGGAGATCACCACCCGCCTGTGCGCCGCCTCGCTCAACGACGCGGCGCTCGACCTCGTGGAGGTGGCGCTGCGGGTGGGCGGCCCGCGCTGCGACAATGTCACCGTGCTGGCGGTGGAATGGGAAGGCGAGGGCGAGCTGGATGCCGATTCCAGCCAGGAGCTGGACGAAAGCGGCTTCGCCTCCACCATCCAGGCGCCGGATGGCGCCGAGCCCGTCGATGATGCCGAGATCAACCGCCAGGTGCGTGAGATCAACGAGGCCATCGAGCATCGCGGCCGCAAATAAACACTGAAAGCTTTTCTGATGACTGCTGATTTCAAGCGCACGCAAGAACGTGCCGCCAACGCATTGCGCCCTGTGACCATCACGCGCCGCTACACCCGCCATGCCGAGGGCTCCGTGCTGATCGAGTTCGGCGGCACCAAGGTGCTGTGCACCGCTTCCGTGGAAGAGCGCGTGCCGCCGCACAAGCGCGGCTCGGGCGAGGGCTGGGTCACGGCCGAATACGGCATGCTGCCGCGCGCCACGCACACACGTTCCGACCGCGAGGCGGCCAAGGGCAAGCAGAGCGGCCGCACGCAGGAGATCCAGCGCCTGATCGGCCGCAGCTTGCGTTGCGTGTTCGATCTGAAGCTGCTGGGTGAACGCACGATCTCGCTCGATTGCGATGTGATCCAGGCCGATGGCGGCACGCGCACGGCGGCCATCACCGGCGCCTACGTGGCCGCTCATGATGCGGTGAGCTGGCTTCTCGCTAACGGCAAGATCACACGCAGCCCGATCAAGGACGCGGTGGCCGCGATCTCGGTCGGTATCGTCGAGGGCGTGCCTCTGCTGGACCTCGAATACGTGGAGGACTCGGCCTGCGACACCGACATGAACGTCGTGATGACCGCGGCCGGCGGCTTCGTCGAGCTGCAAGGCACGGCCGAAGGCGTCGCCTTCACGCGCAAGGAAATGAATGCGCTGCTGGATCTGGCCGAGAAGGGCATCGGCGAATTGCTGGTGGCTCAAAAGGCGGCTCTGAAGGACTGAGATGAAGCTCGTTCTTGCGTCCAACAACGCCAAGAAGCTGGCCGAGTTGCAAGCCTTGTTCGCGCGACTTGGGATTGAACTGATCGCGCAAGGCTCACTGGGCATCCCGGAGGCCGAAGAGCCTTTCCATACTTTCGTGGAGAACGCGCTGACCAAGGCGCGCCACGCGTCGAAGTTGAGCGGCCTGCCGGCGCTGGCCGACGATTCGGGCCTCGCTGTCGAATGCCTGCGTGGCGCGCCCGGCGTGCTCTCCGCCCGCTACGCCACGCTGTTCGGCCAGCCCAAGAGCGATGCGGACAATAACCGTGTGCTGCTCGAACAACTGGCCGGCAAGACCGATCGCGCCGCGCGCTTTGTCAGTGCACTGGTCGCGGTGCGTTCTGCCGATGACCCGGAGCCGCTGATCGCCATGGGCCGCTGGCAAGGCGAGGTCTTGCACGAAGCCTCGGGCGAGGGCGGCTTCGGCTATGACCCGCTGATGTTCATTCCATCGCTCGGCCGCAGCGTGGCGCAACTCAGCAGCGCCGAGAAAAACTCGCTGAGCCATCGTGCACTCGCGACCGTCGATTTGCTCCGCCAGATGCGCGAGGCCTGGCACCTTGGCTGATGTCATCCACATGATGCGGCCGGGCACCCTGAGCCTCGCCGCATTGCCACCTCTCTCGCTTTACGTGCACCTGCCCTGGTGCATCAAGAAGTGCCCTTACTGCGACTTCAATTCGCACGAGTTTCGCAACGGCAAGGAACTCGACGCAGACACGGCCCATCAATACCTCGCCGCACTGCGCGCCGATCTCGAAGCTGCGCTGCCCTTGATCTGGGGCCGGCGCATCGTGAGCATCTTCATCGGCGGCGGCACGCCCAGCCTGTTCGCGCCTGAAGCCATCGCGCAGTTGATCTCGGACATCCGCGCGCGGCTGCCGCTGGAGCCGGCCTGCGAGATCACGCTGGAAGCCAACCCGGGCACCTTCGAGCGCGAACGCTTCAAGGGCTTCCGCGCGGCGGGTGTCACGCGCCTGTCGGTCGGTGTGCAGAGCTTTGACGACGCCAAGCTCAAGGCGCTCGGCCGCGTGCACGACAACACGCAGGCCCGCGCTGCGGTTGAGGAGGCTGCGCAGGCTTTCGACACCTTCAACATCGACCTGATGTACGCGCTGCCCGGCCAGACGCTCACCGAGCTGGAGCGCGAGCTCGACACCGCACTGGCATTCAAGCCGCCGCACCTCTCGGTCTATCACCTGACCATCGAGCCCAACACGCTCTTTGCCACGCGCACGCCCGAGAACCTGCCTGACCCGGACCTGGCCAGTGACATGCTCGACCTCATCACCGCCCGCACGGGCTCCGTCGGAATGGAGCGTTATGAGGTGTCGGCCTATGCGCTGGCCGGCCATCGCTGCGAGCACAACCTCAACTACTGGCAGTTCGGCGACTACCTGGGCATTGGTGCCGGTGCGCACAGCAAGCTGAGCTTCCCGCACCGCGTGCTGCGCCAGGTGCGTTGGCGTGAGCCGGCGGCCTACATGACGCAGGCGATGCAGGGTGCCGCGGTGTCGAATGAAAACGAAGTGCAGCGCAAGGAGCTGCCCTTCGAGTTCATGCTCAACGCGCTGCGATTGAAGGAGGGCGTGCCGCTCACACAGTGCCTCGAACGCACCGGCCTGCCGCCTTCCAGTATTGCCAAAGCGATGGAACAGGGCCGCGCCAAGGGCCTGCTGGAGGCTGATCCAGTGCGCATCTGCGCCACGGCGCGCGGCTTCGATTTTCTGAGCGATCTGCAAGCGCTGTTCCTCGCCGCTGAGTAAGCCTTCGCGCCGTGGTGCGGGTACGCGCGAGTACGTGACGCAGGCGTCCGCACATTGTTAAGAAGTGCAAATTTATTTGTCTTAGGGGGAGGTGGGAAAGCGCCAAGCCCTGCTCCAGACCTGCATTCATACGATGAAGCCTCCTAAGTTATTTTCCCAGGAGATCATTGATGAAGTTGATCAAGTCCCGGTTCGCAACCGCGCCTATCGCGGCGGCATGCGTGGCGTTCTTGCTGCCCGCCGTTGCGATGGCCCAGACCGCCGAATTGACGGATATGGGCGCTGCCGCCGATGAGCAGCAGCTTGAAATCGCGATCGCACTCAAGCCGGTCAATCGCGACGAGTTGGTGAAGTACGTCGCTTCGACGGTGGACCCGTCGAGCCCCAATTTCCACAAGTTCATCACCCCGGAGCAGTTCGCCAAGCGCTATGGCCAATCCGCCGCGGTGATTGACCGCGTGAAGACAGCCCTGGCCGGCCAGGGCATCCAGGTCACGAATGTGTTCAGCAATGACCTGGTGCTGCAAGGCAAGGCCACCAACGCGCAGATGTCGCGCCTGCTGGGTGTCTCGATCCACAACTATTCAGACGGCAAGCAGACCTATCAGCGCGCCACGGCGGCTCAAGCAACGCCCGCTGCATTGGCCGATGTGGTCGAGAGCATTGCCGGTGTCGACACCACGCCGCACTACAGGGCGCATCTGCGCAAGGCGCATTCGCAGCAGACACCTTACGCAACGCCGAATGCGGCACCGGTCTTTGGCTCGCGCGGTGCCCTGACCTTCAAGGACGTGGCGACCCTGTACAACGTGACGCCGCTGCAGAACCGCGGCATCACGGGCGCCGGCACCACGATCGGCATCATGACCTTCGCCTCGTTCACGACCTCCGACGTGACCACCTACTGGTCGACGGTGGGCCTGACCGGCGACGCCGCCGCGGCCGCGCGGATCACCACGGTCAAGGCGACCACGGGCACGATCAGCACCAGCGGTGCTGATGAAACGACGCTCGACATCCAGCAATCGGGCGGCATCGCCCCGGGCGCCAAGATCATCGTCTACGAAGCCGCCAACACCGGCGCGGGCGAGCTCGCCTTGTACACCAAGGCCATCAATGACAATCTGGTGGACACCTTGTCGATCAGCTGGGGCACGGAAGAGATCGCAGAAACCGCCAGCAACAGGCAGGCGCTGGAAAACCTGTTCCTGCAGGCCGCTGCGCAGGGCATTCCGATTTCCGCCTCGTCCGGCGACGACGGCGCGTACGACGCCAACAGCAGCTTTGCCTACCCGGGCTTCTCGACCCTGCTGGCGGTGGACTATCCGTCCAGCAGTCCCTCGATCGTGGCTGCGGGTGGCACCACGCTGCCGATGTCGATCACCTATCAAGGCCTGCCGATCGTCATTCCGCAGGTGCGCGCATGGTCCTGGGACTATTTCCGCGACATCGACACCATCAAGTCCGGCCTGGCCACGGTCTGGTCCGAGGACTATGCATCGGGCGCCGGTGGCGGCGTCAGCGTGATCTTCCCCGTGCCCGCCTATCAGCAAGGCCTGGCCGGTGTTCAGACTTCGGCGCCTGGCCAGGCCCTGTTCTGCCTCACCTCGCCGAATTGCAAGAATCCCCTCCTGAGCGGCACCGCCAACAGGTTTCCGTTTGGCACCAATGTGCTGACCTCCGCAAAGGGGTTTGGATTCACGAGCCCGTCCTTGCCGGCCGGCTTTGCAGGCCGCAACACGCCTGACGTTTCACTGAACGCCGACCCCGAGACCGGCTATGCCAGCTTCTTTGGCGGTGCCTGGGGCACGGGCGGCGGCGGCACCAGCTTTGTGGCGCCGCAGCTCAACGGCATCTTTGCCTTGATCACGCAACAGGTGGGCGGACGCATCGGGATGCCGCATGCACAGATGTATGCGGCCTTCAAGACCCTGGGCTATGGAGCCGGCTCGCCATTCACGCCGGTGGCCGCGGGGACCAACGGTTTCTACAAGTCCAGCAATGGCTACAACCCGGCCACAGGCCTGGGCCAACTGGACGTGGATGCGCTCTCCAACGTCATGACCAAGGCGGCCGCACAGGCTGCGTCGGCCACCCGTACCGCCAAGCGCTAATCAGAGGTGATTCAGATGAAGAAATTGAACAGTGTTCTTTTTGCGATGGCCACCCTGGCGGCCACCTGCGCCGCGCCGGCTTTCGCCACCCCCGGCAACAGCGGCATCATCGCGCCCGCCACGCCCACGACCGGCACGACGATGACCGCGAGCATGAGCTCAAGCTTTGCCGCAGCGGGCGCCTTCGACGACATGTTCCTGCTCATCACGCCGCCGCCGGATGCGACGGACGTGCACTTCCTGATCACGGCCGGAACCGGGGTCACGTTCACGAGCTTCAGCATCGGCTATTTCGGTGGTGGCGGTGACCCGATCTGGACGACGGGTTCGGTGCTACCGACCGGCATCGACATCGATATCCCCGGCGGGCTGATCTCGGGCGTTTACCAAGTCGACGTGCAAGGTGCCGCTCTGGCGGGCTCCAGCTACGGCGGTACGGTGACGCTGCAGACCGCCGCCGTGCCCGAGCCTTCGAGCTACGCACTGCTGGCGGCGGGTCTCGGTGTTGTCGGACTCGTCTCGCGCCGTCGGAGTAAGCAGGCGGCCTGAGCGTCGCTGCACCTGAGTCGCCGTGGTTTCGGCGGCCTCGCAAAGCCCGCTGCTCTTGCCGAGCAGCGGGCTTTTGCCGTGCGCTAAATCGCCATCACGTAGACGCCCAGCGGCCCATGCTTGGCATGGCGCTTGGCCACCGCGGCGGCGCTGGAAGAGGATCGTCAGCAGCTTTTGCTGGATCAGGTCGCGCACGCGCAGGCGTGATGAGGGTATGCGCTCAGCGCGTTCGGTGCGGGCCCGGGTCTCAATCATCTCGTTCGCCTTCATGTCGACGACCGGGGATGTCAGCTGAATATGACCGTTAGAAGTCGCGCCTGAGGCAGGCCTTGCCCGGTGCGGAAAGCTTCACGTAGCTCGTCTCCCAGCCAGAATTGCGTGCGTTGGCATGCGCAAAATGAGGCCTATTTATGTGACATATCGCACGAAACAGGGCTGGTTTCCCGTGAAGAAACGCAAAGAAAAATTTCTCTCAAAAGCGCGGGTTAGCGCCGATCTGTTTCTGTTTGACGCATAAATACGATCAATTCTCCTAATATTTTTGGCTGGAGAAGTTGATGGAATCGATCAAGTCACGGTTTAAAGGCTCACCCATTGCGGTGGCCTGCCTCTCACTCTGCGCCCTGTTGCCCGCCGCCGCGATGGCGCAGTCAGTCACCGATCTGGGCCCGGCGGCCGACGACCAGAGCATCGATATTGCGATCGCCTTGAAGCCGGTCAATCGCGATGATCTGGTGAAGTTCGTGGCCTCGACGGTGGACCCGTCCAACGCCAATTTCCGCAAGTTCCTGACCCCCGCGCAGTTCGCCCAGCGCTATGGCCAGTCGGCCGCGGTCATTGACCGCGTCAAGTCGACGCTGGCCGGCCAGGGCATCCAGGTCACAGGTGTGGCCGGCAACAACCTGGTTCTGCAAGGCCGGGCGACCAATGCGCAGATGGCGAGCCTGCTCGGCGTCTCGATCCACAACTATTCCGACGGCAAGCAGACTTTCCAGCACGCGACGGCCCGGCAGGTGGCAACGCCTGCAGCGCTGCAGGATGTGGTGCAGAGCATCGTCGGCGTGGACACCACGCCGCGCTACAAGCCGCATCTTCGCCAGGCTCGCATGGTGCTCGACGCCAGCGCCAACCCCGCCGCCACGCCTTCCTTCGGCAGCCTGCAGGCCTTGACCTTCAAGGACGTGGCGACGATGTACAACGTGACGCCGCTGCAGAACCGCGGCATCACGGGTGCGGGCACCACCATCGGCATCATGACCTTCGCCTCGTTCAAGACGGCCGACGCGGCGACCTACTGGTCCACGGTCGGCCTGACGGGCGCGGCAGCATCGGCCGCCCGCATCACCACCGTCAAGGCGGGCACCGGCACCATCACCAGCACCGGCGCTGACGAGACGACGCTGGACGTCGAGCAATCGGGCGGCATCGCTCCGGGCGCCAACATCATCGTCTACGAAGCTGCCAACACCGATGCGGGCGAGCTGGCCCTGTACACCCAGGCCATCACCGACAACTTGTCGGACACGCTGTCGATCAGCTGGGGCTTTGCCGAGTTCGGCGAAGCGACGGACCGCATCCAGGCGCTGGAGACGCTGTTCCTGCAGGCCGCCGCACAGGGCACGCCGATCTCGGCAGCCTCGGGCGACGACGGCGCCTATGACCTCAACAGCACCTTCGCTTACCCGACGTTCTCGACCACCTTGGCTGTGGACTATCCGGCCAGCAGCCCCTCGATCGTGGCGGCCGGCGGCACGACGCTGCCTGCGACCCTGAACTTCTCCACCGGAACGGTCGTGGTGCCTCAGGTGCGCGCATGGGGCTGGGACTATTTCCGTGACTTCGACATCGCCCATGGCGGCCTGTCCGTCGTCTGGTCTGAGGACTTCGCCGCGGGCGGAGGCGGTGGCGTGAGCGTGATCTTCCCGCTGCCTGACTACCAGCAAGGCCTTGCCGGTGTCCAGACCTCGGCGCCGGGCCAGGCGCTGCTGTGCATCAAGGCACCGACCTGCACCAACCCGCTGATCACCGGCAACAAGTTCACCATCGGCACCAACGTGCTGACGTCGGCCAACGGCTTCGGGCTGTCGAGCCCGGCCCTGCCGGCTGGCTTTGCCGGCCGCAACACGCCTGACGTGTCCTTGAATGCCGACCCCGAGACCGGCTACGCGCTGTACTACAACAGCAAGTGGACGACGGCCGGCGGCGGCACCAGCTTTGTGGCGCCCCAGCTCAACGGCATCTTCGCGCTGATCACGCAGCAGCTCGGCGGCCGCATCGGCATGCCGCATCCGCAGATGTACGCGGCCTTCAAGACCATGGGCTATGGCGCCGGCTCGCCGTTCACGCCGGTGACCGACGGGACCAACTGGTTCTACAAGTCCACCAATGGCTACAACCCGGCCACCGGCCTGGGGCAGCTGGATGTGGACGCGCTCTCCAAAGTCCTGACCAAAGCCACGCTGCCCGCACGTGCCAGCGCCAAGCGTTAATCAAAGGTGATGTCCATGAAAAAATCTCTCAGTGTTCTGTTTGCCGCGGCAACGCTTGCGGCGGCCTGTGCAGGCTCGGCCTGGGCTGACCCCGCCAACGGCGGCGTCATCGTGCTTGCCACGCCCACCTCGGGCCTGGTGATGACCGGTGCGGTGAGCTCCAGCTTCACCGCCGATGGCGCCTTCGATGACATGTTCATGCTCATCACGCCGCCGCCCGATGCAACCGATGTGAGCTTCAGCTTCACTGCTGGCGCCGGCATCACGTTCACCGACTTCACCATCGATTATTTCGGTGGCGGCGGCGACCCGATCGCGTTCACCGGCACGGTCACGTCGACCGGTATCAACATCGACATCCCGGGCGGCCTGATTTCGGGCGTCTACCAGGTCGATGTGAAGGGCTCTGCCTTGACAGGCTCCAGCTACACCGGCACGGTCTCGGCAACAACCGAGGGCGCGCTGCCGGTGCCGGAGCCATCGAGCTACCTGCTGCTGGGCGCCGGCCTCGGCGTGGTGGGCTGGATGCAGCGCCGCCGCGCACCGCGCCGCGCCTGAAGAACGACGAAGAACCGCACTCCCTGAGCCGCCGCACCCGCGGTGGCCCCTTCAAGCCTGCTGCTCATCACCACGAGCAGCAGGCTTTTTTCTATGTCCCTAGACGCGATTGGTGGACATGCCGGCCGTGGAACGCAAGCGCTCGATCAGCTTCCCGGCAATCTGGTTCAGCGGCAGCACCTCGTCGGCCGCCCCGGCGGCAATCGCCTCGCGCGGCATGCCGAAGACGACGCAGGTGGCTTCGTCCTGACAGATGTTGAAGGAGCCGGCATCCTTCATCACCTTCATGGCCTTGGCGCCGTCGGCACCCATGCCCGTGAGCATCACGCCTAGCGCGTTCGGCCCGACCACGCGTGCGGCCGAGAGGAACAGCGCCTCGACAGACGGCTTGTGGCGGTTGATCGGCTCGCCGTCCTGCACGCGGGCGATGTAGTTGGCGCCCGAGCGCTCGACCGACAGGTGCAGGCCGCCCGGCGCGATATAGCCGTGGCCGGGCAGGATGCGCTCGCCGTCCTGCGCTTCCTTGACGCGGATCTTGCACAGGCCGTCCAGGCGCTTG
>FSVW01004073.1_pt1 | contig 10340 bp, 10 predicted proteins | sample 1637551 | NCBI WGS metagenome assembly FSVW01 (sample SAMEA3914814, study PRJEB12502) | metagenome | biome: forest; material: soil | place: USA | collected 2011-09-16 | depth 0.1 m | reverse complement strand
CGAGACGGTGAGCTCCTGCGTCAGCCGCCGGTACTGCGCCTCGCTCATGCCCGAGGACGACACGCCGAGGCAGAAGAAGCAGGCGTCGAAGCCGCGCAGCCGATCTTCAAGGCCTTGCAGATCGAACAGATCGGGCACGACGATTTCAATCAGCTTGGCGTGCTGCAGGTCCAGGCTGGCGCGGCCCACGCAAAGCACCTGTTCCACATCATCGGCCCGCAGGCATTCGCGCAGGACGCCCTGGCCCACCATGCCGCTGGCGCCGAAGATCATCACCTTCATTGGACTGTCCTTGCTGCGCCAGCTTGCAACCTGCGCCTTACGCGCCAGCGGTGGGGGCTGGTGCCCTCCCAGCCCTGGAAGGCCCGCGTGAAGGAGTTCAATTCCTCGAAGCCCAGCACAAAGGCAATCTCGCCGGGCTCCAGCTCCGTGGCCGACAGCAGATGGCGCGCCGTCTCCTGCCGGACGTCGTCGAGCAGGCGCTGGTAGCTCGCGCCTTCCTCTTCAAGCCGGCGCTGCAGGGTGCGCGGGCTCACGCACAGCTCCTTGGCGACGAGCTCCACGCTCGGTCGCTGGCCGCGCATGCGTTTGGCGAGGATCTCGCGCACCTGTTGCGTCAGCGAGGCCGAGGCCGCGCGCCTGCAGCGCCGCCTCCAGCCCCGGCAGCATGAGGTCAAGCATCTCCGGGTGATGGCTGGTAAAGGGCAGGGCCAGCGCCTCCCTGGCAAACACGATCAGGTCGCTGGGCGCGTTGAAGCGGATCGGGCAGCCGAAGTGCTGGCCGAGCAGCGCCTCGTGCGCCGGGGCGCGCGTCAGCTCGATGCGCGTTGGCCGCAGTGCCTCGCTTCCCGTGCCGATGCGCGCGAGCTGGCACAGCCAGGCGAACGCCCCGTCGATCACCAGCGAAGGCACGGCCGAGCCGGCGCGCAGCCACAGCAGGCGCACGCGGGCTTCGGCGCCGTCGATGTTCAGCTCGATGTCTTCCGGACAGGTCAGCCGCTTGTAGCGCGCCAGCCGGGCCAGCGCCTCGCCGAAGTTCTCCGACAGCAGCGCCGCCGCCGAGGCCACGTCGAACTGATGGCTGGCCACCGACGAAGGCAATCGCAGCCCGAAATCCGGCGCCACGCCGGCCGCCTCCACGGCGTTCCAGAAGGCGAAGAACTGCGCCGTGTTCAGGCGCAGGCGGCCACCATCGGCTTGCGGCCGCGCACCGCTGCGCAGCAGCGCCGCGTGGAAGTCCACGCCGGCACGCTCCAGCAGCGGCTGCAGAAATGGCGGGACAGAGATCAGGTCGCCTTGCATCGTTGGGGTCTCATCGTCGGGCCAGTTTATGGGTCATGCGGCCTTGCGTACCGGGCCGGCGTTGCGCGGCGTGAGCCAGCCGTGGGCCAGCATGCTGTTCATGCTGTCTTCGACGATGGCTTCGATGTCGCGGTGCTGGTAGCGGTAGATCCGCGGGCTCAGCGTCTCGTACTGCAGATCGGTGCCGATGTGCGTCTGGATGCTGCGGACCTCGCCGGACACCCAGGCCAGCACGCGCACCAGCCAGGCCGGTGCCATGCGGATGGCGGGCTTGAAGCCGTGCGCGCCGAAGCGCGAGCCGATGATGCGCGCCAGGCCGGCGAAGGTCGCAGTAGTGGCCATCGACAAGTGGCGGCGGCCATCGGCCAGCGGGTCCGCCATCACGGCGATGTGCATGCGCGCGCAATCGCGCACATCGACCACCCGCATCGTCATGTCCACCATCAGCGGCATCTTGCCCCGCGCGATGGTGCTCAATAAGCCGAGGCTGAAGCGGCTCCACGGCACCAGCGAAGGGCCGAGGATCAGGCTCGGGTTGACCGTGGCCACGGGAATCCCGCGCGGATTGGCTTCGGCGCTGGCGGCGAGCTTCCAGGCCAGGCGTTCCGCGAGCGTCTTGCTGCGGAAGTAGTCGGCCGACTTGGCGATGACGTCGAGCTGGGTCCAGTCGTCCTCGTTGATCACGCGCTTGTCTGGCGGATGCCCGTAGGCGACGGCAGCCTCCGAACTCGTGACGACGATCTTGCGCACCGCCGGCTCGGCCAGCGCCGCGCGCATCAGGTGCATCGTGCCGCTGAGGGCGCCGCCGGTGCGGTCCCGTTCAGAAGAAACCGCCTGCGGGCTCGCGACGTGGAAGACCCACTGGCAGCCGGCCAGCGCAGGCGCCCAGCCGGCTTCGTCCCGCAGATCGGCGGCCACCAGCTCGATGCCAGGCAAGAGCTGCTTCAGGGTGACCACGCGCTGCGTGTCCTCCAGGCTTCGCACCGTGCCGCGGACGCGATAGCCCTGCTCCAGCAGATCCTTCGCGATCCACGAGGCCAGGTAGCCACTGGCGCCGGTCACCAGGCAGAGATCACCCTTCTTCATCGTCATCATGAGGCGATTCCTTGTCCATTGAACAAGGCCTCAGTCTGCGGGTGGGCGCCTTTCGGAAAAACTCCGATCGCGCCAGGCGCGCATCCGATGGCGCCATCCAGCTAAATCTTGAAGAAGGCCACCGCCTCGTTCAGCCGCGTCGTCTGCTGGCGCATGCTTTCGGCCGCGGCGGCGGTCTGCTCCACCAGCGCGGCGTTCTGCTGCGTGGCCTGGTCCAGCTGGCTCACCGCCACATTGATCTGCGTGACGCCCTCGGACTGCTCGCGGCTCGACGTCGTGATCTCGCCCACCAGGTCGGTCACCTTGCGCACCTCGCCCACCATCTGCTCGATGGTTTCGCGCGCCTTGTGCACCATCTGGCTGCCGGCCTCGACCTGGCTCACGCTGTCGCCGATGAGGGACTTGATTTCCTTGGCGGCCTGCGCGCTGCGCTGCGCGAGCGAGCGCACCTCGCTGGCCACGACCGCAAAGCCGCGGCCCTGCTCGCCCGCCCGCGCGGCTTCAACCGCTGCGTTCAAGGCCAGGATATTGGTTTGAAACGCGATGCCGTCGATCGTGCCGATGATGTCGGCGATCTTGCGGCTGGCCGCGGCGATGCCGTCCATCGTGCGCACCACCTCGCCCACCACCACGCCGCTGGCCTTGGCGGTTTCCGAGGCGTGATGCGCGAGCTGGTCGGCCTGGCGCGCGTTCTCGGCGTTGGCCCTGATCTGCGCCGTCATCTGCTCGACCGAGGCCGCGGTCTCCTCCAGATTGGAGGCCTGCGATTCGGTGCGGGAGGAGAGATCGCTGTTGCCCAGCGCGATCTCGGCGGCCGAATCATTGATCTGCCCACTGCCCGTGCGCACGCCGCTGACGATGCGCGAGAGGTTCCTGGTCATGTCGTTGAGCGTGTTGAGCAGGCTGCCGAGCTCGTCGCGCGATGTGCTGGAGACGTCGATCGTCAGGTCGCCCTGCGCCACCGCGCGCGCCGCGCTGGCCGCCTGCGCCACGGGCCGGGTGATGGATCGCGTGATGACCCAGGCCGCCACGATGCCGGCCGTCAGCGCGCCCAGCGCCACCAGCACGAAGACCCAGACCACCCGCGTGTAGGCCGCGCCCGCGGCTTCGGTGGTCTTTGCCGCGAGCTTGTCGTTGTAGGTCCACCAGTCGTTGAGCGTGTCGCGCAGGCTGGCGAAGGCGGCGCCCGCCGGGCCCCCGCTCAGGCGCCGGGCTTCCTTCGCTTCATCGGGCTTGGCCGCGCTCTGCTCAAGCGCCCTCAGTACCTGGCCCTGCGCTTCGAAGTAGGCGGCCGATGCCTGCTGGGCCTTCTTCATGAAGGCGCCGTCCGTGTCGTCGGAGACCAGGGCCTCATAGGACTTGAGCTGCCCCTGCACCGTCTCCCTGGCCTGCGCGATCTTGCCGGCCAGCGATTGGCGCTCGGCCGGGTCGTCCGCCAGCAGCATCTGCTGCTCCAGCTGGCGCGCATCGGCAGCGGCCTGGTCGAGCCGGAACAGCACCTTCACCGAAGGCAGGATGTCCTCCGGGTAGTAGCGCGCGAACTCATCGATGTCGCGAGCCTGCACGGCCCCGACGACGGCCATCAGCAGGAGCAGCAGCAGGACCATGCCGAAGGCGAGGGCCAGGCGCACGCCGATGCGCAGGTTGTTGAAAGCAGTCATCCGTCACTCCGAGCTTGAAGCATTGCTCCGGGATCGCCGCTCTTTGCCTAACGGCGAGGTTCGAGTGAAGTTTCAGCGCCGAGTGTTGCTGTGAGCTTGCTGCCAGACGACGGATGGCCGTGTGCCCGCGGCCATTCATGAACAACTGCGCACGGCTACGCGCCGCGTCGAAAGGCCGCGGGCGTCGCGCCCATGGCCTTGGCAAAGGCCTTGTGGAAAGCCGCCTCCGAGCGGTAGCCGACCTCCATGCCGATGTCGCCGGTGCCCCGCTGCGTCTGCCGCAGCAGCGTTGCGGCGCGGGCCAGCCGCACGGTGGTGATGAAGTCGCCGGGCGTCATGCCGGCTAACTGCGAGAACCAGCGCATGAAGGTGGCGCGCGACATGGCGCTCAAGGCAGCCAGTTGCTCGATGCTCCAGTCCTGCCCCGGCGCGTCCAGCACGGCCTGCGCCGCCCGCGCCAGGCGCGCGTCGCTGACCAGCCGCACAAGGCCGGGGGGCAGCGGGTCGCCCTCGGTGTGGACGCGCAAGGCCAGCGTGAACAGGGCCGTAGACAAGGCGGTCACCAGGGCCAGGACGCCGGGACGCTGCGCATCCACCTCCTGCCGGATCAGCGCCACCAGGGGGCCGAGCGGCCCGGCGGTCTCGGCCAGCGAGACGCGCAGCGCGCCGGGCAGCGCCGCGAACAAGGCATCAGCGGCCTTGGGGGCGGCGCGAAAGCGGCCGCACAGCAGATCCAGCTCATGCGGCTCGCCATCTTCCGCATTGCGGCGCAGGGGCAGGGCGCCGCCGGCCTGCATCACAAAGCTCTGCGGCGGCGTCGCGGGCGAGAGGCTCTCCACCCGGTGCGCCGTGCCGCGCGGCAGCGCCACGAAATCGCCAGGCCCCATCGGCAGCACCTCGCCGCCCGCCAGCACGATGCGGCAATGGCCCTGCAGGACCAGATGGAAGGGCAGGTCGCCCTCGGCGGCCGGCTCGTGATCGACGGCATAACTGCCGCCGAACTGGCAGCGCAGGTCGAGCCGCGCCTGCAGTCCGGCCAGCTCGATCAGGCGGCTCAGGGCGTCGGGGCTTGGGTGTGTAGCGGGGGCAGCAGGCTTGTGCATGGCGTCATGATGTGAGATCCACGACGATCTTGCCCTGCGCCTGTGCGCCTGTCACGCTCACTGCCCGCGATGCGCCTGCAGCGCGTCCAGCGTGCGCGCCGAATACACCATCGCCGCGCCGGCACTGATGGCCACGGCCACGCCCAGCGCCTCGGCCACTTCGGCGTCCGTCGCGCCCAGCTTGGCCGCTTGCGCCGTGTGCACGGTGATGCAGCCGTCGCAGCGCAGGGCCACGGCCACGGCCAGCGCCATCAGCTCGCGCGTCTTGGCGTCGAGCTGGCCGGTCTGGCTGCCGGCATGCGAGAGCGCCTGGTAGCCCTTGAGCGTCTCCGGCGAAAGACGGCCGAACTGGCCCACGCGACCCTGCAATTCCTTCTGATAGGCAACCCAATCCAGCATGACGATCTCCTCGCGGTTTGCGGCACCGGAACAGCCCTGCGCCGTGTCAGCACACTTTGCGCGTTAGGCATCTCGCCGGCCATGCTCGCCGCGCTCAGCCTTTTGTTCGGGAGTCTCGATCCCCGGCCTGCCGCCAACTCCGCACGATATCGACGTTAGCGCGCCTTGAAATCGGGACCGCGCTGGCTACACTCGCGCGCCCCTCGAAAAACCAGAACGTGATGTTGCATGGGGCTGCCTTGCTCCATGGTTCAACTCCAGCCGCTTCCCACCGTCCTGACCGAGCATTTCCGGCCGCTGCCCATTGGGCTCGGCCCCTTGCCGCCCAAGCTGGCCAGCTTCCTCGCGGCCGAGGTGACCGACCCCGCACCGCTGCCCACGCAGCCCATCGCTCACCCGCAGATCGCCAGTGCCGGCCCCGTGCGCATGGACAATGGCGGCAGCTACGACATGCTGGTCTACACCGGGCCCATGATGCAGTTCGCGCCTTTGCAGAAGACAGGGCAACTGGTCAACACGAGCGCCTGACATACTTCCCGGCATTGAGAAATGCTGAGGAGAAAGCAGTGGCAGAAGCCTTCATCGTGGCCACCGCGCGCACGGCCGCGGGCAAGCGCAAGGGGCGTCTCTCGGGCTGGCATCCGGTGGAACTTTCCGCCGCCATCCTCAACGCGCTGCTGGACCGCGCGGGCTGCGACCCGGCGCTGGTGGAGGACGTCTTCATGGGCTGCGTGAGCCAGATCGGCGAGCAGTCCAGCAATGTGGCGCGCAACGCGGTGCTGGCCTCGCGCCTGCCGCAAAGCGTGCCCGGCACCTCCATCGACCGCCAATGCGGCTCCTCGCAGCAGGCGCTGCACTTTGCGGCGCAGGCGGTGATGTCGGGCACGATGGACTGCGTGATCGCCGCGGGCGTGGAATCGATGACGCGCGTGCCGATGGGCTCGCCGCACGGGCTGGCCGAGAAGGCCGGCCTGGGCAGCTACATGAGCCCGGTGATCCAGCGGCTTTACGAGCGGCAGCTGTTCAGCCAGTTCGAGGGCGCGGAAATGGTGGCGCGCAAGTACGGCCTGGGCAAGGAAGTGCTCGACCTGTTCGCGCTGCAAAGCCATCAGAAGGCAGCCGCCGCCACGCAGGCCGGCGCGTTTGATACCGAGATCGTGCCAATCGATATCGGCAACGGCGAGCTGCACCGGGTGGACGAGGGCATCCGTTTCGATGCCACGCTGGAAGGCATTGCCGGCGTCAAGCTGCTGCAGGAGGGCGGCATGGTCACCGCGGCCAACGCCTCGCAGATCAGCGATGGCGCCAGCGGCGTGCTCGTCGTCAACGAGCGCGGGCTGAAGGCCCTGGGCGTGAAGCCGCTTGCGCGCATCCATCACATGAGCGTGATGGGCAGCGACCCGGTGATCATGCTGGAGACGCCGATTCCCGCGACCGGGCGTGCGCTGGCCAAGGCCGGCATGAAGCTCGCGGACATCGATCTGTTCGAGGTGAACGAGGCCTTTGCGAGCATTCCGCTCGCCTGGGCCCAGGCGCTGGGCGCTGATCCGGCGAGGCTCAACATCCACGGCGGCGCAATCGCACTGGGCCATCCGCTCGGTGCCTCGGGGACGCGGCTGATGAGCACGCTGGTCAACGCACTGCACCGTACGGCCGGCCGTTACGGGCTGCAGACGATGTGCGAGGGTGGCGGGATGGCGAACGTGACGATCATCGAGCGGCTTTGAAACGCATCATCTACGGCTTGCTGGCGCTGCTGGCCGTGGCGGCGCTGGTCAGCTGTGCCGCGGGCGAAGTCTTCAGCCGACCCGCACGGCGCGTGATCGGCGCGGCGCCGGCGGATCTGCAAGCGAGCTCAGTTCATTTCCCCACTCGCCGTGGCGATATTGTCTCGGGCTGGTTCGCCCGCAGCGATGCGCGCAAGGGTGCGGTACTGCTCCTGCATGGCGTGCGCGGCGATCGCGGGCAGATGATCCCGCGGGCGCGCTGGCTCAAGTCGCTCGGCTACTCGGTACTGCTGATCGACCTGCCTGCACATGGCGTGAGCACGGGGGACCGTATCACCTTCGGCCTGCGCGAAGGCGAGGGCGTGCGCGCGGCGATGGCCTATCTGCGGCGCGAACTGCCGGGCGAGCCGGTGGCCGTGATCGGCGTCTCACTCGGCGCGGCCTCGACGGTACTGGCCCGGCTGGAACCGGCGCCTGCTGCCGTGGTGCTGGAGTCCATGTACCCCGATATCACCGAAGCTGTCGAGGATCGGCTGGCCATCCGGCTTGGCAAACCCGGGCGCTGGCTCGCGCCGCTGCTGCTGGTCCAGCTGCCGCTGAGATTGGACGTTAGCGTGCATGACTTGAGACCCATCGATGTGCTGCCGCAGCTGCACGCGCCGGTCTTCCTGATCGCGGGAAGTGAGGACCAGCACACGCGGCTGGAAGAGAGCCTGCGGCTGTTCGAGGCGGCGATGCAGCCGAAGCAGTTCTGGGTGGTGCAGGGCGCGGCGCATGTGGATCTGTACGACTTCGATTCCTACGGCTACAGGGCGAGGACGCTGCGTTTCCTGGAGCAGTACCTGCAGCTTCCCCAGCAAACGCGTGAAGAGCGTGATCCCAACGCAAGTCCACGTTGATCTTCGCCGTCGCCATCGTCATGCGAGGCTCGCGCATGGCGATGTGCAGCCGCGCGCCGCTACAGTGGGCCGCATGATTCGAACCCTTCTGAGCACGGCCTGCCTCGTCGTCCTTGCCATGATCTGCCCCGTCGACGCAGCCGAGGCGACCAGGCCCGCGAATGACTTTGCCGTCGTCCGCTTCGAGATGCACGCGAGCCTGCTGATGAACCTGCATCACATGCTTTACGACGCAGGCCGCCATCCGGGCCGGCTCGAATCGGCACCCTGGGCCGCCGCCGCGGATCCGCAGGACCTGGCGGCGTTGCGCGATGCCGCGGCCTCGTATGGCCGGCAATATGCATCGCGCGATCTGCTGTTCGATGACGGGATGCGCGACATCAAGCATGCGCTTTCGGCTGCCGGCGATGAACAGACCAACCCGCGCGGCCTCGGGCTGCCTCCCGCGCTGGAGGCCACGCTCGCCAGTGCGGCACCCGCCTATGCGCGCGCCGCCTGGCCAGCGCAACGCGCGGTCGACCGCGCCCGCATGGGCGAGACGCAGGCACTGGAGCAGCGCTATGGCACGCGCATCCAGCGGCGCCTGGAGCGCATCTTCGGCCAGCCGTTCCCGGCCGCAATCCGGGTGGATTTTGTCGTCGAGACGGGCAGCTTCGCGGGCGGCTACACCGACGCGCCGCCGCCGCAGACCGTGCTGCCCGCCGGCCGTCCCGAGTACGGCGGCCCGGCAGCGCTGGAGATGCTGTGGCACGAGGCTTCGCACGCCGGGCCGGCCGACGCGCTGGAGATCGAGCTGAACGATGCGATCCGCGCTGCGCGTCGCGCGCCGGCCGATCAGCTCTGGCATGCGGCGCAGTTCTGGGCCGTCGGTGAGGTCGTGCGCGAGTTGCTGGCCGCAGATGGCGTGGACGAGACACCCTATGCGCAACGCAACGGCGTCTACCGCCGTGCGTGGCCGCAGTGGCTGCCGCTGCTGGAGACGGACTGGCAGCGCTGGGTCGAGAAGGACGGCGGGAAGGGCACGCGGGCGCAGGCGATTGCGGCGATGGTGGCGCGCCTGCCGGCGGCCGATTGACCAATTGGCCTCGGCACATTCACTGCATGGATGCTCCTGCGTCTTCGTCGAACCGGCATCTGGCTTCCATGTGCCTTGATCGCGTAGCGCTCTGCTTGCGGCCCTTGAAGTGGAGACGGATGGACTGCTGTCGCGGGCGGCGGTAGCGGCGGACGGCTTCGGCGTTCAAACCGGACGCTCAAGAAGAGCGCGTGCCCAATGGCCGCTTTTGGGTGAGTTGAATAGGAGCTATCGACCCAAAGCGGTCAGTCAGCCTCGCCTTGATGCCGATGCGCCGCGACGGCAGGCTGTAGCGCAAAAGACGACAACGCTCGCGCACCTGATCCAGCAATCCCACAGAGCGCAGCGGCGGCTGCTTTCCGACGGCCTGTGGGCGCAGGCTGCCGCGGGGCTCGGCAAAAGCGGAACCACAAATGCTGAAGGGCCGCTGAAGGAGGCCGCGCTATGCCGGACGCTTCCGCAGCGCTTGCAAGTCAGGGCTCGACAGCACTTCGTAGGCCATTTGTCGCAGATCCGCGAGATGTGGGTTGGTTACCTTGACCATCTGGCCGCCCTTCAGAACGACACTGATGGCACCCTCTCTTAGCAGTCGATAAGCGGCGTTCAGTTGAGCATCAACGTGTACGCCGCCGTCTTGCTCTGCAGCGGCAAGCACCAATCCTCTGCGGGTGATGGGCTCACCATCTTGGGCGTAGATCACCTGTTGCCACCAGTCGTCTCTTGAAACCCAACTGTGACTTTCGGGAAAGGATGCGAAGGTCGGCACGTACTCTCCATAGATCTCCGCTGATGTGCCTCGGACGCCGTTGTCGTCGTAGTAGATGATGGGATGGACGTCAATTTCTGCGATCGACAGCGCAGAGCCTGAATTGACGGTTAAGTCGGTGACAGGCTTGCCGCTGCTCAGGATTTGACCCACCGTATGCCCAGCGTCCTGAAGATGCGTAAGCACCGAGACACTCCGGCCAGCATCCTTAAAGAGGGTCCTGAGGACGGCCGCAATTCGCAGGCCTTCATCCTTGTGACCCTCATCAAATGCCTTGCATGACTGCTCCAAAAATCCCAGCTGCGTGTTTAGG
>FSVW01001281.1_pt1 | contig 10349 bp, 6 predicted proteins | sample 1637551 | NCBI WGS metagenome assembly FSVW01 (sample SAMEA3914814, study PRJEB12502) | metagenome | biome: forest; material: soil | place: USA | collected 2011-09-16 | depth 0.1 m | reverse complement strand
CAGTTCTAGGTACGCTCGGGGCAAAGGAGATTGCCTCACCATGCTGTTCCCCGACGAACATGAACTGATCGACCGCATCGCGCTCGCGCTGATCCGCCGCAAGGAGCGCATGGGCACGGCCGAGTCCTGCACCGGCGGGCTGATCGCCGCGGCCTGCACCGAGCTGTCCGGCTCCAGCCAATGGTTCGAGCGTGGCGTGGTCAGCTACAGCAACCAGGCCAAGACCGAGCTGCTGGGCGTGCCGCCGGCCTTGATCGAGCTGCACGGCTCCGTCAGCGGCGAAGTGGCGCGGCACATGGCGCGCGGCCTGCTGGCGCACGCGCCGGTGGAATGGGCGCTGGCCATCACCGGCATCGCCGGCCCCACGGGCGGCAGCGAAGGCAAGCCGGTCGGCACGGTCTGGCTGGCGCTGGCGCATCCGGGCGCCGAGACGCAGGTCTGGAAGGAACACTTCGAAGGCGACCGCCACGCGGTGCGCCTGGCCACTGTGCGCGCCGCGCTGGGCGCGCTGTGCGCGGCGGTTGAGGAAAAAGAGGACTGAGTTCCTGCACCCCCTAGGTAACGCCTTATTTAAGCGTACAGGCCTTGTTGCGCGCAACGCGGCGGACTAGCATGGGCCCCAGAGGGAATGGGTGCCCCACATGGCTGAGCAGACGGCGTACGAACTGTTTGCCTCGGACGAACAACTGGCCGAGCTGGAGGCCCGCTATTCGGCCGAGCCCGCGGCCATGGCCATGCCACTGGCCTGGGCCCTGCGCCAGCGCGATCCAGCATGGGCCTTGAGCCTGGCACGCGAGGCGGCGCAGGCCGATCCGGCCCTGCAGCCGCGCCTGTGGCTGATCGAAGGCGAGCGTGCGGCCGCCGATGTGCGGCTGGACGAGGCGCAGGCCTTGTACCTGCGCGCGCGGGCCGCTTTCAAGGCGACGGGCGATCAGATCGGCGTCGTGGACGCGCTGATGCTGATCGTCACCATCGAGCGCGAACGCAGCGCTGCCGCCGACCTGCTTTCCATGTTGGACGAAGCGATCTCCGAAGCTGATGGTGCGGGCGAACCCGGGCGACAAACCTATTGCCGCGTCTTCGCGGCGCGCCACCACATCTGGGCGCTCGGACCCGACGCCGAAGCACGCTGCCTGGCGCTCTTGCCGCCAGCAGACGCCGAGCTGCACCCATCCATAGGCAGCCAGTTGGCAAGCTATCGGGGCATCGTCCGGGCCTACAAGGGCGACCACTCCGGCGTGGTGCGGCATTTCGCTGAAGCCCACGCCCTGGCCTTGCGCTCAGGCCAGGGCTTGCTGGCGCTGGGGTCCGCCGCCAATCTGGCCCTCATGCACGATGAGGCCGGCGAAGCGGCGCTGGCTCTCGAATGGGGACGGACCGCGGTCGGCCTGGCTCGCAAGGTCTGGCCGGCGCGATTGGCCGAGCGCCTGAACTGCAACGCCATTGCGCTGCGCCGCCTGGGGCAGCTGCAGAGGCGCGCGAGCTGGCGCAGGAGAGCGTGCAATGCGAGAGCAGCCGGCCCGGTTCGCGCATGGGGGCCCACGCGCAGATCGAGCTGGGCTTGATCGAGTTCGCACGCGGCGACGCGGAGTCGGCGTTGGTCATCCTGACGCAGGTGCTGACCATCCGGTGCTCCAGCATTCGCGGCGCTTTCTACTGCGGGTGGAGTGCGCCGAGATCCTGCAGCGCCTGGGCCGCCAAGCCGAGGCCGAGGCCTTGCTTGGCGAAGCGCTGGCCATGGAGGAAAAGGGGACCATGCCCATGCACCGCGTGCGTGCCCGCGGGCTGCTGGCGGATGCGTGGCTTGCGCAGGGGCGGCCGGAAGAAGCCCAGCAGGCCTATGCTGCGCTGCTTCAGCACTGCACCACCTTGCCCGACTTCAAGCCCTGGGCCTCCACGCTCAGGGGCGCCGCGCGGGCCTACGCGGCGGCCGGTCTGCATGCCGAGGCCTTTGCCCTGGGCGAGCGCGCCATGGACACGCTGGAGCAGCGCCACAGCCTGCAGGCCGAGCAGCGTTCGCGTGCCCTGTACACGCAGTTCCGCACCGAGCGCGCGCAGCTCGAAGCCGAGCACCTGCGCAGCCTGGCAGAGGCCTCGGCCGGGCGGCTGAAGCAGCTCGAGCGCAACCGCTCGATCCTCGACCAGCTCGGCGCCATCGGCCGCGAGCTGACGGCCCAGCTTGACGCCGGCCGTGCGCTGGAGGTGCTGGCTGCACATGTGCAGTCGCTGCTGTCGGTCGATTGCCTGACGGTCTACCTGCTCGATGCCACGGGCCAGAAGCTCGAATGCGCGCTGGGCGTGGACGAGGGCCGCAAGATCGAGGGCGCCACTTTTGCCCTGGACGACCCGGTCTCGCTGACCGCCCGTTGCGCCCGCGAGCGCCAGGTCCTGCTGTTGCAGGATGAGGCCCTGCGCGGCCAGGGCATCCGCAGCACCGAGTCGGCTTGCAGGAAGCGCAGCGTGCTGTTCGCGCCGCTCGCCATCGGCACGCGGCTGGTGGGCGTGATGAGCGTGCAGTCGCCGCAGGCCGAGGCCTTCGGCCCCGAGCCGCGGCTGATCTTCGACACGCTGTGTGCCTACGCCGCCATCGCGCTGGACAACGCGCAGGCCTACCAGCGCCTGGGCCAGATGCAGCGCCAGCTGCGCGCGCAGGAACGCATGGCCGCGCTGGGCTCGATGGTGGCCGGCGTGGCGCACGAACTCAACACGCCGCTGGGCAATGCGCTGCTGGCGGTGAGCACGCTGAGCGAGCATTCGGCGAGCCTGGAGCAGCGCTTGAATGCCGGCACGCTGCGCCGCTCCGACCTGCAGCAGCATGCCCAGGCCATGCATTCGGGCCTGGGCATGATCATGAGCGGCGTGGACACCTCGCTGCGCCTGGTCAACAACTTCCGCCAGGTGGCGCAGCGCCGCGACACGCAGCAGCGCCGGCGCTTCCCGCTGGCAGCGCTGTGCCGGCAATCGCTGGTGGTGCGCAGCACGCAGGCCGAACGCAGCGGCCACGCCATCGAGATCGAGGTGCCAGCTGACCTGGAACTCAACAGTTATGCCTACGCCGTGGACCAGGCCCTGGACATCCTGGTGGGCAACGCGCTGCAGCACGGCCTGAGTGACAGCAAGCCGGGCCATGTACGGCTGCGAGCCCGGCGGGTCAATGGCGAGCACTGCCGGCTGGAGGTCATCGATGACGGTATCGGCATGAGCCCGGACGTTCTGCAGCGCGCCTTCGAGCCCTTCTTCACCACCACCTTCGGCAAGGGCGGCAACGGCCTGGGCCTGAGCATCTGCCACACCCTGGTGGCCGATGTGCTGGGCGGGCAGATCGAGGCCTTCAGCGAAGCGGGCCAGGGCAGCCGCTTCGTGATGGAGCTGCCCTTGAGTGCACCTTGAGCGGCGGATCGACATCCGGGCGAGTAACGAGTTAGTTGAGCGCGCAAGCCTTGTGACAGTTTGGTACGCCAGCTAGCATGGGCCTCAGAGGAGGTGGGTGCTCGCAATGGCAAAGCCGATGGCGCTCGAACTGTTTGCTTCGGACGAGAGTCTGGCCGAGCTGGAGGCCGGCTGCGCCGTTGAGCCCGTTGCGGCCGACGCCGCGATGGCACTGGCCTGGGCCTTGCGCCAGCGCGATCCGCCCCGCTGCCTGAGCCTGGCGCGGCTGGCCGTCGAAGCCGACGCCGCCCTGCGCCCGCGGCTGTGGCTGATCGAGGGCGAGCGTGCCGTGGCCGAGGGGCATGTGGATGATGCGCAGGCCTTTTGCACGCGTGCGCAAGCCGCGTTTGAGGCCTCGCGCGACCGGGCCGGCGCTGCGGATGCCTTGCTGCTGAGCCAGATCATTGCCAGCGAGCGCAGCGCCGTGGCCGATCTGGTCGAGCTCGGCAGGCAGGCCCTGGCCGCCGCCGAGGCGGCCGATGATGCCCGGCGTCGGGCGTATTTCCAGGTCTCGCTCGCACGGCAATTCATCGTGAGCCAGGGCCTGGAAGCCGAGCCGCTCTGCCTGCCGCTGCTGCCGCCCGAAGGCCAGGCCCTTTTGCATCCGGCCGTGGCCGCGCAGCTGGCCATGTACCGCGGCATGCGGCTGATGCGCCTGGGCGATCACCCGGGTGCGCTGGAGCGTTTTGCCGAGGTCCACCGATTCGCGCTGGCCTCGGGCCAGGGCCGGTTGGCGGTGATGGCGGCCAACAACCTGGCCCTGGTTTACGACACGGTCGATGACCCGGCCCACGCGCTCGAATGGGGCCAGGCCATGCTCGGTCTGGCGCGCCGCATCTGGCCGGCCCTGCTGAGCCACAGCCTGTGCACCACGGCCACGCTGCTGCGGCGCCTGGGGCAGCGCCAGGAGGCGCGCGAGCTGGTGCAGGAATGCCTGCAGCGCGAGATCGGCCGGCCCAACTCGCGCGCCAGCATCACGGCGCTGGCGGAGTTGGGCGTGATCGAGCTTGCCAGCACGCAGCTCGAGCGCGCGCTGGCCCACTTTGAGCAGGTGCTGGGCCATGCCGCGCTGTGGCCCAACCAGCGCTTCGAGACCCTGCTCGACCGTACCGATGCCCTGTTGCGCCTGGGGCGCCATGCGCAGGCCGAGGCCTCGGCGAACGAGAGCCTGCGCATGCAGGGCGTGGCCTCCATCTCGGCGCTGATGCTCAGGGCTCGTGCACAGTTGGCCGATGCCTGGCTGGGGCAAGGCAAGGCCGAGCAGGCGCAGGCGGCCTATGCCGCCATCCTGGCCGACGGCGCGGCGCTGCCGGATTTCAAGCCGCTGGTCTCGGTGCTCGAAGGCGCCGCGCTGGCGCATGCCGCGGTGGGCCGCCATGCCGAGGCGTTCGCGCTGAGCCGGCGCGCCGCCGCCGTGCAGGAAAGCCGCCAGAGCCATCTGGCCGACCAGCGTTCGCGCGCGCTCTATGCCCAGTTCCGCACCGAGCGGCACCAGCTGGAGGCCGAGCATCTGCATCGCCTGGCCGAAGCTTCGGTCGAGCGGCTGGAGGTGCTGGAGCGCAGCCATGCGGTGCTGGATCAGCTCGGCATCATCGGCCGCGAGCTGACCGCCCAGCTCGATGCCGGCCGCGCCCTGCGCGTGTTGGCCGAGCATGTGCGCAACCTGCTGCCGGTCGACCTGCTGATGGTCTACCTGCTCGACGCTGGCGGCCAGCAGCTGGCCTGCGCGCTGTGCGAGGAGCAGGGCCGCAGCGTGCCTGCGCCGATGCTGGCGCTCGATTCGGCCGAATCCCTGGTGGCCCGCTGCGCCCGCGAGCGCGAGGCGCTGGTGCTACAGGACGAGGGCTCGCAGGCGCAAGGCATCCCGCTGCCCGGCGTGTCGCCCAAGCGCAGCGTGATGCTGGCGCCGCTCAACAGCGGTGCGCGCCTGGTCGGCGTGATGAGCGTGCAGTCGGACGAGCTGGAGGCTTTTGGCCCCGAGTCCCAGCTGATCTTCGCCACGCTGTGTGCCTACGCGGCGATTGCGCTGGACAACGCACAGGCCTACCAGCGCCTGAGCCAGATGCAGCGCCAGCTGCGCGCGCAGGAGCGCATGGTGTCGCTCGGTTCGCTGGTGGCAGGCGTGGCGCATGAGCTCAACACGCCGCTGGGCAATGCGCTGCTGGCGGTGAGCACGCTCAACGAACGCTCGACGGGCTTTGAGCGGCAGCTCCATCAAGGCGGCTTGCGCCGGACCGACTGGCAGCAGCATGCCGAGGCCATGCACACCGGCCTGGGCCTGGTGCAGGGCAATATCGACGCGGCACTGCGCCTGGTCGACAACTTCCGCCAGGTGGCCCAACGTCGCGACACCCAGCAGCGCAGGAGCTTCGCGCTGGCTGCGCTGTGCGGGCAATCGCTGGTGGTGCGCTCGGCCCAGGCGCAGCGCAGCGGGCACCGCATCGAGATCGAGGTGCCGGCTGCCCTGGAACTCAACAGTTATGCCTATGCGGTGGACCAGGCCCTGGACATCCTGATCGGCAACGCGCTGCAGCACGGCCTGAGCGCCGAGCGCCCCGGCCACGTGTGGCTGCGGGCGCAAAAAGTTGCCGACGGGCATTGCCGGATCGAGGTCATTGACGACGGCCAAGGCATGAGCCGCGAGGTGCTGGAGCGCGTCTTCGAACCCTTCTTCACCACCACCTTCGGCAGGGGCGGCAACGGCCTGGGCCTGAGCATCTGCCACACGCTGGTGGAAGACGTGCTGGGCGGCCACATCGAGGCCTTCAGCGAAGCGGGCCGGGGCAGCCGCTTCGTGATGGAGCTGCCTTTGTCAGCTCCGTAGCGCGAGCTGCGGGCCGCGCTGCGCGGCAAGTTCGACCAGCATCAGCGCCAGGCGGCGCAAACCCATCCAGGGATCGCTGGGCCAGCCCGGGTGGCGCAGGCCTTTGGCAAGCCCGTCGCAGATCTGCGCGGCCTCCACCAGCGGCGCCAGGTCGCGGCCCTTGAGCCCGGGCGCGAGTCGCTCGATGAAGCGCTCGCGCGGGCCCCACACGCGGGCCTCGCGCAGAGCCACGGGCAGCGGCTTGCCGGCGTCCATTGCATCGCGCACGCGCTTGAGTGCGCGGGCGTCCTCGGCCAGGGCCCAATGCACGAGCACGGCGGCCTCGCCCTCGGCCTGCAGGCCGTCGAGCATGCGCAGCACGCGCGGCAGCTGGCCCGAGAGCACGGCTTCGCTGAGCTTGAACACGTCGAAGCGGGCGACGTCGAGCACGGCGGCTTCGATCTGCTCGAAGCTGAGCGTGCCCGCGGGATGGAGCAGCGCGAGCTTTTGCAGTTCTTGATGCGCGGCGAGCAGATTGCCTTCGACGCGGTCAGAGAAGAAGGCCAGCGTGCGTTGGCCGGCCTCGCCTTCTTCCACATGCTGGCCTTGCGCGGCCAGGCGCTTGGCGATCCATTGCGGCAGGGCGTGGCGCTCGACCGGGTCCACGCGCACGGTGGCGCCGCGCTGATCGAGGGCCTGGAACCAGGCGCTGTTGAGCTGGGTCTTGTCGAGCTTGGGCAGGGTGACGAGCGTCAGCACGTCGTCCGGCGCGGCATCGGCATAACGCTGCAGCGCATCGGAGCCGTCCTTGCCTGGCTTGCCGGAAGGAATGCGGATCTCGATGAACTGGCGCTCGGCGAACAGGCTCATCGCCTGCGCCGCGGCCAGCACGGGCGACCAGTCGAAATACGCGCCCGCGACGGTGAAGATCTGCCGCTCGCCATAACCGTTGGCCTTGGCGGCGGCGCGGATCGCATCCGCCGCTTCCTGCGCGAGCAGGGGCTCGTCGCCGTAGACGGTGTAGATGGGCTTCAGCCCCTTGGCCAGAGCCGGTGCGAGCGCGTCGGCGCGCAACTGCATCAGTCGACTTTCAGGACGGAGAGCCGGCGCAGCACCTGGTGGATCGCGTCGCTCTGCATCGCGCGGTAGAGCTGGGCTTCCTCCTGCTCCTTGGCCAGGGCCTGCGTCTCGGTGTAGGTCATTTCACGCGTGATCGTCATCTCGGTGCGCGGCAGCAGCACCTCGCCGTCGGGCCGGCGTAGTACGTAGTCGAGGTGCAGGCGCAGTTCCCACTCGCGCACCTGGCCCGCGCTGGTCGGCACGACCACCACCTTCTCGCGCGTGTCGCGCTCAGCCTCGATCACCACCTGCGCGCGGCTCGGGTCGTCCAGCACCTGCACCGAGGTGCGCGAAAGCTGGCGGCGCAACTCGGCCTCCAGCGCCGAGTGGCGCGAGAAGCCGGTCAGGCCCACCGAGCGGAAATGCAGCTCGGGTTCCTTGCGCAGTTCGAAGCCGCAGGCGGAGAGGGCGAGCAGGCTGAGCAGGGCGGCGCGGCGTTGAATCTTCATGATGATCAGGCGACCACGTTGACGAGACGGCCGGGGACGACGATGACTTTCTTCGCCGGGCGGCCTTCCATGAACTTGATGCATTCCTCGTTGGCGAGCGCTGCGGCTTCGATGACCGCCTTATCGGCTGCCGCTGGCACCTTGATGGAACCGCGCAGCTTGCCGTTGACCTGCAGCATCAGCTCGATCTGGTCCTGCACCAGCGCGCCCTCATCGACCTGCGGCCAGGCGGCGTCGAGCAGTTCGCCGAGTTCGCCGGCAAAGCCCATCTCGACCCACAACGTATGCGTGATGTGCGGGCAGGCCGGGTAGAGCGTGCGCAGCAGCACGCTGAAGCCTTCGCGGATGACCGCCGCGTTTGCTCCAGACACGTCACCCTTGAAGCCTTCCAGCGCATTGAGCAGCTTCATCGCGCCGGAGACGACGGTGTTGTACTGCATGCGTTCGTAGTCGTGCGAGACCTGCTTGAGCACGAGGTGCACTTCGCGGCGCAAGGCCTTGGCGTCTTCGCTCAAGCCCGAGAAATCAGCGCCCGCGCTCTTGATGGCCGCATCGTTCTTGACGCCGAAGCCCCAGACGCGCTTAAGGAAGCGATGCGCGCCTTCCACGCCCGCATCGTTCCACTCCAGCGTCTGCTCGGGCGGAGAGGCGAACATGACGAACAGGCGTGCCGTGTCGGCGCCGTACTCGTCGATCAGCGCCTGCGGGTCCACGCCGTTGCTCTTGGACTTGGACATCGTCGTCATCTCGTACTCGAGCGGCAGGCCATCAGCCTTCAGCGTGCCGCCTGTGGGCATGCCGTGCTCGTTGCGCGTGACGTCGACCTCGTGTTCCCAGTAGTAGTTCTTGCCCGCATCGGCCGGCTTGCGGAAGTAGGCGCCCTTGAGCACCATGCCCTGCGTGAGCAGCTGCTTGAAGGGCTCGTCCATCTTGACCAGGCCCAGGTCGCGCATGACCTTGGTCCAGAAGCGCGCGTACAGCAAATGCAGGATCGCGTGTTCGATGCCGCCGATGTACTGGTCCATGCCGGTGCCGGCCATCCAGTAGTCGGTGCCCGCGCCGACCATCGCGCCGCCGTTCTTGGCGTCGCAATAGCGCATGAAGTACCAGGACGAATCCACGAAGGTGTCCATGGTGTCGGTCTCGCGCTTGGCCAGCTTGCCGCACTTGGGGCACGAGCAATTCAGGAAGTCGGCGCGCTTGTTGAGCGGGTTGCCGCTGCCGTCGGTGATGCAGTCTTCCGGCAGCACGACGGGCAAATCCTTGTCCGGCACCGGCACCACGCCGCAATCGTCGCAATGGATGATCGGGATTGGCGTGCCCCAGTAGCGCTGGCGGCTGACGCCCCAGTCGCGCAGGCGCCAGGTGGTCTTCTTGGCGCCCAGGCCGAGGCCGCCGACCAGCTCGGCCACCTTGGCGACGGCGGCCTTGAAGCCCAGGCCGTCGAGCTCGCCGGAGTTGATGCAGACGCCATCCTTGGCGGCGTACCACTCCTGCCAGCGGTCGCTGGAGAATTGCACTTTCTTGAGCGCCCGAATCCGTGATTCAGGGTCGTCTTGGCCTTGTAAATCGTTCCAAACGACAGGGTGATCATTCGTACGAATTCCTTCTTTAGACGCGCGCTTAAATTCGATAACTACTTGGCCCTCGACGACCTGCTTGATCGGCAGCCCGTACTTGTTGGCGAACTCGAAGTCGCGCTCGTCATGCGCCGGCACGCCCATCACGGCGCCATCGCCATAGCTCATCAGCACATAGTTGCCGATCCAGACCTCGACTTGCGCGCCGGTCAGCGGATGCGTGACGAAGAGGCCCGTGGGCTTACCCTTCTTTTCCTGCGTGGCCAGCTCGGCTTCGGTCGTGCCGCCGCTCTTGCACTCGGCGATGAAGGCGGTCAGCTCAGGATTGCCGTTAGCGGCGTGGGTGGCGAGCGGATGCTCGGGTGCCACGGCGCAAAACGTGACGCCCATGATGGTGTCGGCGCGCGTGGTGAAGACGTAGAGATTGCCGTCCTGGATCAGTTGACCCTCGGCGTTAGCAATTTGGTGCGGGAAGGCGAAGCGCACGCCTTCGCTCTTGCCGATCCAGTTCTCCTGCATCAGTCGCACGCGCTCGGGCCAGCCGCTCAGGTATTGCGGGCTCGCAGGGTCAGCCACCGCGGCCAGCAGCTCTTCGGCGTACTGCGTGATGTTCAGGTAGTAGCCGGGGATCTCGCGCTTTTCAACCAAAGCGCCCGAGCGCCAGCCGCGGCCATCGATGACCTGCTCGTTGGCCAGCACGGTCATGTCGACCGGGTCCCAGTTGACGACCTGTGTGCGGCGCTCGGCGATGCCTTTTTCGAGCATCTTCAGGAACAGCCACTGGTTCCACTTGTAATACGTCGGGTCGCAGGTGGCGATCTCGCGCGACCAGTCGATGGCCAGCCCCATCGCCTGCATCTGCTTCTTCATGTAGGCGATGTTGTCGTAGGTCCACTGCGCCGGCGGCACGCCGTTCTTCATGGCGGCGTTCTCGGCCGGCAGGCCGAAGGCGTCCCAGCCCATCGGCAT
>FSVW01003010.1_pt1 | contig 10384 bp, 7 predicted proteins | sample 1637551 | NCBI WGS metagenome assembly FSVW01 (sample SAMEA3914814, study PRJEB12502) | metagenome | biome: forest; material: soil | place: USA | collected 2011-09-16 | depth 0.1 m | reverse complement strand
CCCACACGCAGACGCTCACGGTCGCCATCCAGAACGCAGAGCGGTCCGAGCGGCTCGGTACGCTCGTTGTCGCGCTGAACCCGCTGCGGCCACTCGACGAGGGCTACCGCGAATTCGTCACGCGGGTCGGTCGCCAGATCGCCCATGCCATCACCGACATCAAGGCGCTTGAGGCGGAACGCACGCGCGTGCACGCCGAGCAGGAACTGCGCCGCATGTTCGAACAGGCGCCCAGCTTCGTGTGCATCATGAAGGGGCCTGGGCATGTGTTCGAGTTCGTCAACCGCGCCCACTCGCTGCTTTTCAACAGCGCGGCCTGGCTTGGCAAACCGGTGCGCGAGGCCTTTCCCGACCTCGCCAACCAGGGCTACTTCGAGCGTCTCGATGAGGTCTATCGCACGGGCGAGCGCTTCATCGCCAGCTCGGCGTCGGTGCGCTATCGGCGCTCTTCAAATGGTGAGGAAGAAGAGCGTTTGCTCGACTTCATCTACGAAGCCATCCGCGACGAAGAAGGCCGCATCACCGGCATCTTCTGCGAAGGCTTCGACGTCACCGCGCAAAGGCGGGCCGAGGCCGAACTCGAACTGGCGCGGCAACAGACCGACGGGCAGCGGCGCCTGTACGAAGCGATCCTGGCCAACACGCCCGACCTGGCCTACGTGTTCGATCTCTCGCACCGTTTCATCTACGCCAACGACGTGCTGCTGCGCATGTGGGGCAAGCGCTGGGACGAGGCGATCGGCAAGACCTGCCTGGAGCTGGGCTACGAGCCCTGGCACGCGGAGATGCACGACCGCGAGATCGACCTCGTGGCCGCGACCAAGCAGCCCATCCGCGGCGAGGTGCCGTTCGACGGCGCGTTTGGCCGCCGCATGTACGACTACATCTTCGTGCCCGTCTACGGCGAAGGCGGCGAGGTGATTGCCGTGGCCGGCACCACGCGCGACGTCACCGAGATGAAGGAACTGGAGGCGACGCTGCGCAGCCAGGCCGACCAGTTGCGCGAGGGCGATCAGCGCAAGGACGAGTTCCTTGGCATGCTGGCCCACGAGCTGCGCAATCCGCTCGCGCCGCTGCGCAACGGCCTGGCCGTCATCCGCCGCCTGGCCTCAGCGCCCGAGGCCGCGCAGATCCAGCAAGTGCGCGCGATGATGGATCGCCAGGTCGTGCAGATGGTGCGCCTGATCGACGATCTGCTCGACGTCACGCGCATTTCCAGCGGCAAGATCCGCATCGCCAAGCAGCGGCTCGCGCTGGCCGAGGTGGTGCAGGCCGCCGTGGAAACCAGCCAACCCGGCATCGACCAGGCCGGCCATCGGCTGACCATCGCCACGCCGAGCCATCCGGTCTTTGTCGACGCCGATGCGACGCGGCTGGCGCAGGTGTTCGCCAATCTGCTGACGAACGCGGCGAAGTTCACCGGCCCCGGCGGCCACATCCAGATCACGACCGAAGTGCATCAGGAGCAAGGCGAGGTCAGCATCACCGTGCGCGACAACGGAGAGGGCATTCCGGCCGACATGCTGGGCCGCATCTTCGAGATGTTCGTGCAGGTGGACCGCTCGCTCGAACGCGAGAAGAGCGGCCTGGGCATCGGCCTGTGCCTCGCCCGCGGCTTGGTCACGCTGCATGGTGGCAGCATCGAGGCGCGCAGCCAGGGCCTGGGGCAGGGCAGTGCGTTTGTCGTGCGACTGCCGGTGGTGGCCGCCGGCCGGCTCGATCCTGAACAAAGCGGCGAGACCGATCTGGGCAGCCTGGCCGCCCGCCGCGTGCTGATCGCCGACGACAACGTGGACGCCGCGGAAAGCCTCGCCTCGCTGCTCGAGTTGATGGGCTCCAAGCCGCGCGTGGTGCACAACGGCCTTGATGCGGTTCGTGAAGCGCAAGCCTTCCAGCCCGAGCTGGTCATCCTCGACATCGGCATGCCGGGACTGAACGGCTACGAGAGCTGCGAAAAGATCAAGCAGCTGCCCGGCGGAAGAGACATGGTGGTGGTGGCGCTGACCGGTTGGGGTCAGGACAAGGACCGTGCGCGCGCCCGCGAGGCGGGCTTCGACGGGCACCTCGTCAAGCCGGTGAACCCCGATGCGATCCGCGCGCTGATCGCGGATTTCAAGCTGTAGTCTTCAAGCCAGGATTTCTGGCTAGGCCCAGCCGTGATGCTGCTCGGCGCCGAGAGTCAGTACCACCCGGAACGGCAAGAGGCGGCCTTCAACGCAAGGTGCATCGCGTTGCAAGGCTGCGCGGAAGGCAAGGGCCGCGTGGCGCAGGTGAGGAATCACTGCCATTTGCAGGATGCGTGGCGGACGCTGAGTGAACGGCCGGACCACCGCGATGGTCCGCCTTGTTCTCGTCAGTCCGTTCAGGGAATGCCGACGACGAAGGGCACGTCGAAGCTGTTCGCGCCAACCTTGACCTGCACGCGGCCCAGCAGGGTCTGGCCCGATTTGAAGGTACCGGCGTTGGCGGCCTTGGCGGTCCAGCGCAGGCGATAGGTTGGCTGGCTCAGGCTGGCCAGGGCGCCCACGCTGCCGTACAGCGAGAGCAGTTGCTGCGTGTTGTCGGCGTAGAGGAATGCGCCACCAGTCTGGTTGGCCAGCTCGCCCAGCGCAGCAATGTCCACGGCACCCGAGAGGCCGATCGTGAACAGCCGCGTGCCGTCCAGGCGGGCGCCGTCGATCGTGCGCTGGCGGGCGGCGCGGCAGTTTTCGGGGGTGCCGCAGGTGGTGTCGGCGCCATCGGTGAAGACGACGATGGCGCGCGCCAAGCCAGTCGGAGCGGCCGCGGCCGAGCCCGGTGTTCCGATCTGGACGCGCAGGCCGTCCACCGCTTCGTACAGCGGCGTCGCACCGCCGATCTTGGCGGTCAGCGAGTCAAGCGTGGAGAAGTAGGCCGAGCCGGCGCTCGCCTGATCCTGGAACGATCCATAAATCGTCAGCGGCGACACCGTGCTGATGGTGGCGGAGTCGCCGGCGAAGTCGGCCAGCAGCGCGCGGTCGTCAGGCCCGAGGCTCTTCAGGAAGGCCTTGGTCGAATAGATCCGCGCACCGGTCGGATCGGTGGTGGCGATGCTGCCGGTCTGGTCGAGCAGCAGCGCCACGGCAAACGGCACTTGCGGCGCGCCCGGAATCCAGGCCAGTGTGTCGGGCTGCGCGTTGGCAGGCGTGTAGGCCGCGTCGACGACTTCGCTTGCGCCTGCAACGCTGCTGGCGCCGCCCATGCAGTCGTTGGCGGGCGTATTCGCGTCCGGGGTGCAGGGGCGCAGCGTGAAGTCGGTGCTTGCGAGGTTGGCAATCGCCTTCGACTTGCCGTCGACGATGAGCAGTTCGATTTCGAAGCTGACTTGCTGCCCTGTCGCGTCAACGACCGGCGCCGTGCCGCTGCGGCTGGCGAGCGAGCCGCCAGCCGGGCTGGTCATGCGCTCCAGCGTGACCGTCGCCTCGTTGACCTTGCCTGTGGTGCTGGTGATGGGCACCGAGGTGCCGACGAAGCTGTCACGCGAGAGGCTGACCGTTTCGGTGGCGTCTGGCGTGGGCAGCGATACCAGCGCCACGCCTTGCGCGTCGGTGCGGGCCTGGCCGCTTGTGGCCTGGATCTTCACATCGGCCACGGGCGCGCCGTAGTCGTCCTTCACGGTCACCTTGACGAGGCCCAATTGCTTTGGGGTGGACGTGCTGCCGCTCCCTCCACTGCCTCCGCCGCCGCCTCCTCCACCGCCGCAGGCGGCCAGCGCAGCCAGGCATGCCATGGCCAGACAGCTTCGCAACGTCATGCGGGGAACCAGCGCGGACGATGACAGTTGCGACTTGTTGTTCATGATGGGTTCCTTGGCATCTTTGTGAATTTCGGACTGGCTCTGTGTATCAAAGCGATGAGGTCGGCCACTTGACCTTGGTCGCGCTGGGACGAGAAGGAATGCTAGGCAGACAGGTCGCGCGCAGCGGTAGTCAGGAACCTCGCAAAGATGTAGGACGGCGACTGAGGCCAGCGGCATGCTTGTTGCGCGTCGCTGACGCCGGCCGTTCGCCAGGCGCACGCGAGCCGCGAGACCGTGGAAACTCGCGCCCATGACGCTCACTCAGACGCTCACTCAGACGCCCGCCCCCACGCCCATCCGGCGCTGCATCGCCGCCCTTCTTTTCTTGTTCTTCGCCTTGCCCACCGCATCGGCCAAACTCATCGACGCCGAGCGAGCCCAGATCCTGCTGCTGCCCATCCTCCAGCCCGCGAAGCTGGCCGCGAATGCCGCGCCCGACGAGCGCGTGCTGCGGGCCGGCGACCTGATCTCGATCTTTCTGCCCGATGGCGCCGAGCTGAAGTTCCTCGATGCCAACGGACCGTCCAAGGATGTGGTGGTGGCGCTCGGCGAAGCGCGCTACCGCGAGCTGTCTGTGCAAGGCGGCGGGCACGTTCCTGACCCCGGCATCCCGCCCGTTCGCGGCCATGCATGGAAGCGCTTCGGCGCGGCCAAGGCCGGCGTGGTGCATCTGCAGATTCGCAAGGGCGGCGAGATCAAGTGGTTCCGCTTCGAGGTCGGCGCGGCCCCCGAGTTCAAGTACGGCAGCACGGTGCGTCGCGGCGAGCAGGACCAGGGCGAACCGGTGTCGTTGACGGAGTTCGACCAGCTGGTGCTGGAGCTTCCGGGCGAGGTGGGCGATGGCTGGACGACGAACGGCGAAGCGGCCAGCGGCCTGAAGCTCACTTCGCTGGCGCAGGCCGCTGAACATCGCGTGAGCCTGAGCTTCACGGTCATCCGAAAGGAAGGCGCGCCTTACGAACAGACCTTGGTGGTCAGCGGCCCCGCGAAGCAGTTCAACTACATCTGGCACCGCGCGGGCGTGGTGCTGGCGCGGTGATCATGATGAGCAATGTTCGATGCGGCTGGCTTGGGATCGCGTTGTTGCTGGTTTGCGCGAATGCCTCGGCCGCGCCTGACGCGGCGAACAAGCCCGCATGGGCCCGCTGCCTGCGGCCGGTCGCGTCAAAGAATGCGCCCACGCCCTATCTCGCCGACTTGGCGCTGGCCGGCGAATGGCGCCAGCGGCGCGAGTGCCTGGATGCATCACCGAGCAAGCAGCCCGAACTGCTGTCGGCGCGGGAAGAGGCACAGAAGCAGCACATCGAGGTGATCACGCGGATCTTCATCCGCGACCGTGAAGCGCTGCCGGAGCCGCCGCGCGTGAGCGAGAACGGCTGGCCGCGACTCGTTCGCACCGACACCTTCGATGCGCAGCAGCGCTTGCTGCAAAGCTCGGGCGCGCAGATCATCGCGGGCTCCACGGCCGAGGAAACGGTCCGGTGGAGCGTCTGGTCGGCCGATCCGGCGAAGGACACCGCGCTCTACTACTTCGTCGAGGCCGTCACGGGCGATCGCGAGACGCGCTTCGTCCAGATCGCGCTGACGCCGGCGACGCACGCGCCCTTGTGGAGGGACAGTCTCCAGCGTCGGCTCGACGGAAAAGCGCAGGCGCCGAAGCAAAAGTCCTCATCGAGCTGCCTGTTCGATCTCGCCGCCACGAAAGATGAGTTCATCTACAAGGACGGCCAGGTGCTGAGCCTGGCCGAAGGGGATCGCGCGATCGTGATGCTCTCGTCTGGCAAGAGCGCGCAGCAGTCTCTCGCCGCGCATCTGAGCCAGGCCCATGCGCAAGCGCCTGAAGCGATGGACCGCTTCGACAAGCTCGTCGCGCTGAGCAAGGTGCCGGGGCCGCAATCGCCGGGCTGCGCGGCGCTGAAGGATCACAGCGTCACGCGCACGCTGGGCATGCCCGGCATGATTCGCGCGCAGTTCCGCCAGCTGTGGCACGGCCTCAACGGCGGCATGCGCGCGCTCGGCGGCCATGATTTCGACGTGCTGCCCGAGTTCACGAACGATCGCCTGAGCGCTCTTGACATCACGCCGGCCAGGACCTTCGAGGCCGGTGATCAGCCCGGCGCCAGCGCCAAGCCGAGCTGGACGCCGCGCAATCATGACGAGGCCGAGGCGCTGCTGTCTCGCGGGCTGGGCCAGCTTGCCTATCGCCAGGCAGGCAGGGACGAGGACGGCGCCGAGGTCATCCGCAGCGTCTGGCGATTCGGACACGGCATCTATGCGGTACTGACCAATCTCACCGCGGCCGGCGCGACCGTGAGCATGACGGCCCGCATGGCGAAGGGCGTGGAGCAGACGTTGTCGCCCGAGCCACGGGCGCAAAGGCAGGCCGAAGCGCAGCGCCCCTGGCGCCTGCTCGTGTTCCATGCGTTCCGCCCCGGCATCCTGTCGCTGTGCGAGAACGCGCATCGCTGGCCCGGCTTCGAGCGCCTGGCCATGCCGGATCCGGCCGATCCGCTGAAGGCGCGCTGGCTTGATGAGGCCGCGTCCATCGAGTGGCGAGGCGGCACTTTCTCGCAGAGTGCAAGCACGGCAAACGCTGCCGATGCGCCGACGGCTCACCGCCTGCTCAGCGATGCCTGCTTCACGCTCTTCGTCGACGGCGCGCCGGTGATCTCGGGCGCGATCGTGCAGAGCTTTTCCGCACGGCGTTTCGAGTTTCCCGCGCTCGTGATCGAGCGCCGGCCTGCGGGCGCGCCACTCGCGTTGACCTTGGCCCCCGGCTTTCCGGTTCAGGCCGAGCAGCCGGTGCCTGCGGCCTGGGCTGAGTTGCTCAAGGGGCTTGCGAAAAGCGCTCCCTGACGGAACGTTTCAACGGTGGCAGATGGACGGCCACACGTCCCAGAAGAACGAGTCTTCTCTCAGATCACGCCAGGTGCTGGTGCCCCAGCCCTTGCCCTTGAATTTCACGGTCTTGGCGTCGTGATCGACGAGCCAGAAGAGGTTCTGGTAGATGATGATTTGCTTGTCTTCGCAGTTCAGGGCCATCTTCACGACCTTGACGTTGTAGGGGCCGTATTCGCTGGGCAGGCCGCGAACGGACTCCGGGCCGGTGAGCACATACCTGACCGAGAAAATCACCTCGGGATACTGGTCGCGCCGAACCGAGTTGGACTCGATCTCGGCCTTGGTCGCCGGATCGTCGAGCATCTTCAGCGTCGCCCAATTGCCCTTGAGCATGAAGTTCGTGTCGTCGGCTTCGTCGGCGAATGCGGGCAGGGCAGCGAGCGCGAGCAGCAGGCAGAGCAAATGCTTTGTCATCATCGTCATCAAGGGTTCCTGAAGTTTTGGGTCAGCGCGAGTGGATCACATCGAGCGGCGTCACCGCACCGCCGCGATTGCCCCAGGAATTGCGCACGAAGCTGGCCACCTGCGCGATTTCCTCATCGCTGAGGATCTGGCTGAAGGGCGGCATGCCGAAGGGCCGCGGCTTGCCCGGCGTGGTCGCCGCGAAGCCGCCGGCGCGCAGAATGTGCACGAGGTTCGTGGATGAAGCCATGGTCACTTTCCGGTTGCCGGCCAGGGCCGGGTAGATGCCGGCATAACCCTTACCTTCAGCGCCATGGCATTCGGCGCAATGCTTCTTGTAGATCGCGCCGCCGTGCAGCATGGTGTTGGCATCGGGCGCTTGCGGCTCGACCGCCTTCGCGGGGATCTCGGGCAGGGCTTTCAAATAGCTCGCGATGGCTGCCGCGTCCGCATCGTTCAGATGCTGCGTGCTCTGGAACACCACATCGGCCATCGGCCCCAGCGCCGATCCGCGCGCGGTGCTGCCGCTCTTCAACAGTTGCGCAATCTCGCTCGGCTCCCATTTCGCCACGCCGGCCTCGTTCGTCGCGTTCAGCGAAGGCGCGTACCAGCCCTGCAGCGGTATCAGGCCGCCTTCAAGATCGAACTGGCTCGTCGGCGCACCGAGGGCGTTGCGCGAGGAGTGGCAGGCCGTGCAGTGGCCGAGGCCGCGCACCAGATAGGCGCCGCGGTTCCACTCGGCAGATTGATCGGCCGTAGCCTCGAAGACCTGTGGCCGGAAGTACAGGGCGCGCCAGACGGCGAGCGCGATCTGGCTGTTGTAGGGAAAGGCCAGCGTGTGGGCGCGGTTACCCTGTTGGGCCGGCGCCTGGGCGCGCAGGAAGGCGAAGAGGGCGTCGGAGTCTGCGCGCGTGAGCTGCGTGAAGTTCGGATACGGAAACGCCGGGTAGAGCAGACGCCCGTCCTTCGAGCGGCCGTTGTGCATCGCGCGCCAGAACTCGGCGGGCGTCCAGGCGCCGATGCCGTGCTTTGCATCGGGCGTGAGATTGCTTGAATAGACCGTGCCAAAGGGTGTGGCCAGGCCCAGGCCGCCCGCGAAGGCGGCGCCGCCCTGCGCGGTGTGGCAGCCGGCGCAGTTGCCGATGCGGGCGAGGTAGGCGCCGCGCTCGATCAGTTCGGGCATAACGGCTTGCTTCGACGGTGGCGATTCGGCGAGATCGCCATCGCCGCGCGTGTTGAGCCACCACACGAGCGCGCTGGCGAGTGCGACCCCCAGCGCCACGACGATCAGGCTCTTGCTGAGCAGCTTCTTCATTTGGCGACGCTCCCGCATTCGAGCGGCAGCGGTGCCGGCAGGCTCGTGGCCGGGTGCGAATCGGCCGGCACCGGCAGCTGCGACAAATAGCTGACCACCGCGCGCAGGTCCTCAATGCCCAACTGCCGGCTGATCTCATTCATGCAGTCGGGCGACTTGGCCTTGCGCAGCGAAGTGCGCCAGGCGCCAAACTGGCCCAGCAGATAGGGTTTGGGCAGGCCCAGCAGGCCGGGCACGGCCGGTGCAAAACCTGTCATCGCTGCGCCGTGGCATTGCACGCAGGCCGGCACTTTCAACTTCGCATCGCCCAGGGAGACGAGCACGCGGCCACGCTCCAGTTCTGCGCTTGGTGCTGTGGATGGGGGCACCGGCGGATAAGGCAGATCGAGGCTCGCGAAGTAGCCGGCGATCTCCTTCAGATACTCGTCGGACATGTTCGCGATCAGCGCTGTCATCGCGCGGTTCTGGCGCCGGCCCTCACGGAAATTGACGAGCTGGTTGTAGAGGTATCCAGCGGGCTTGCCGGCAATGCGTGGGAAGTAGCCCTCGCCGGTGGCGCGGCCTTCCTTGCCGTGGCACACAGTGCAGGCCTGCACGCGCTGGGCGATGGTGTCGGGAGGCGGCACGGTCTGCGCTGGCGATGCGGCGGCCCATGACAGCATGGGCACAGCGAACAACATTCGAACCAGGTAGCGCTTCAATCACGACTCCTCTTTGCAGCGTGGTGCGGCGTGATTGATTCTCAGACATTGCCAAGGTTTGCGTGTGGACAGATTGTCCTAGCGCTGGCGTTTCAGCGCCGGCAAGCCCATCCACGGCCGCAGCCAATTCACGCGCATCGCAAGCCAGGCGCTGCCCAGGCAGACGATCGCCGTGAGGCCGACCAGCGTGGCGGCTTCAAGCGCCAGCGGCCATTGCAGCGGCGCCAGATAGTGGCCTGCCACGACGATCACGGTTTGGTGAACGATGTAGAACGGGAACACCGCCTGGCTCAGCCAACGCAGCCACGGACCATCGCGATGCGCGAGCAAATGTCGGCCCCAACCGAGCGCGGCGACGATGGGCAGCCATTGGCGCGAGGCCGAGAGGGCGCGCAGGGCCATCAGCTCGCCGGTGGGGATGTCGCCGTCGCCGTAGGAGCCCGACCAGAACTGGAACAACAACTGCGCCGCGATGGCCGCGATCAGCGCCACCCAGCGCAGCTTTTGCGCCGCGGCCCAGGCGCCGTGCTTGTCGTCGCGATGGCCGAACAAGGCGAATCCGAGCACGAACATGCTGAAGTACAGCGGGTGGTTGTAGCCGTCGTGAATCACATCGTGGGTGGCGGGGTAGAGCGCCATCAGGTGCTGGCGCAGCGGAATGAACACCAGCAGCGGCACCCACAGGATGCGGGTGCCTTGGGTCAGTGCGGACCAGGCGTTATGGTCGCCCCAGCGCTTGGGCAGCAGCAGCGCGATGACCGTGTACAGCCACAGGTAGGGCAGGAACCAAAGGTGATTCCAGGTCGGCAGGCTCAGGCAATGGCCGTCGCTTTCGCAGAAGCCGTGAAAACGCTGGAAGTAGAGACCGAGGAAGTCCCAGTAGCTGCCCGCGTAGTGCAGCTTCTCCACGACCTGGAGATAAGCCTGGGGCGGCACGATGACGGCCATGCCGAACAGCAGAGGCAGCAGCAGGCGCTTGCTGCGCTGGCGGATCAGGCCGGTGGTTTTGCCCTCGGTCATCAGCGCGGTGGCCGCGCCCGAGATGACGAAGAGCAGGGACATGCGCCAGGGATTGAGCCAGACCATCCAGGCTTCGAGCGCCGGGATGAGGCGCGGCGACTTCACGTGGTAGTCCCAACTCACATAGAACATGCCCACGTGATAGAGGATCAAAAGGCCGAAGGCGATCAGCCGCAGGCTGTCGAGCTCGGTCAGGCGATGGCCCAATTTTTGGGGTGTGATGGCTGT
>FSVW01001617.1_pt1 | contig 10406 bp, 9 predicted proteins | sample 1637551 | NCBI WGS metagenome assembly FSVW01 (sample SAMEA3914814, study PRJEB12502) | metagenome | biome: forest; material: soil | place: USA | collected 2011-09-16 | depth 0.1 m | reverse complement strand
TAGCGCAGCCTGGTAGCGCACTTGCATGGGGTGCAAGGGGTCGCGAGTTCGAATCCCGCCGCCCCGACCAAAAATAAGAAGATAGATCAACGGCCTAGCAGCTTCGGCAGCTAGGCCGTTTTTCATGGCCAAGGCGCGGACAAGGAAGCCAATGAGAACTCGCTGCATGTGTCTGTTTCAACGATGCCGGCTTGCGTTTGCCATCAGCTTGGTGCTCCCCGCGCTCGCCCAGGCGCAGTCGGGGTCTGCCATGCAGCAACTGCCCGCGGTCGTGATTTCGGCCACTCGCGCTGAAACGCCGGCCTTCGATGTACCCGCCTCGATCAGCCGCATCGGCAGCGACGAGGTTCGGAACGGCCATGCGCTGGTCAACATTTCCGAGGATCTTGCGGGCGTGCCGGGCCTGATGGCGCGGGACCGCCAGAACTACGCACAAGACGTGCAGATCTCCGTGCGCGGCTTCGGCACGCGTTCGACCTTCGGCATCCGCGGTGTACGCATCTATGTGGACGGCATTCCCGCCACATTGCCCGACGGGCAAGGCCAGATCACCAATGTCGACCTGAGTTCGGTCGGCCGCATCGAGGTGCTGCGCGGGCCCTTCTCGGCGCTGTATGGCAATTCATCTGGCGGTGTGATCCAGGTCTTTACCGCCGATGGCAGTGGCCGGCCCACGGTAGGCATGAGCGCCGAAGCGGGTAGCGATGGCGTGGTTCGCTTCGGCGTCCAGAGCAGCGGCAGGATCGACGGGGTGCCAGGCCATATGGGATACGTGCTCAGCGCCAGCCGTTTCCACATCGATGGCTACAGAGAGCACAGCGCCGCCGACCGCAATCTCGGCAACGCCAAGCTCACCTGGCATCCAGACACCGAGAGCAAGCTAACGCTGATCGTCAACAGCGTCGCGTTGCCCGAGGCGCTGGACCCGATGGGTCTTTCGCGCGCCCAGTACACGGCCAACCCGCGCGGCGTCGATACGTCCGCACTGGACTACAACACCCGCAAGACGGTCAACCAGACCCAGGCCGGCCTGGTCTACGAGCGCCGAATCAGCGAGACCGACAGCCTGCAACTGACGACCTATGGCGGCCACCGCGGGACGATGCAGTTCCAGTCCATTCCCAAGACTTCGCAGGGCAGTCCGCTGAACCCGGGCGGCGTCATCAATCTCGCCCGCGACTACCAGGGTGCGGAGTTGCGCTGGACGATGAGAAGCACGCTGTTCAATGCGCCTTTCTCGCTGATCGGTGGCCTGGCCTACGACGCGCTCGACGAGCATCGGCAGGGCTTCCAAAACTTCGTCGGCGACACGCTGGGCGTACTGGGCGCGCTGCGCCGCGACGAGAACAATGACGTCTCGAACATCGATGAATACCTGCAGGCCGAATGGAAGCTGGCGCCGCAGTGGACGCTCAACGCGGGCCTGCGCCACAGCAGCGTGCGCTTCGTCGACAAGGACCACTACGTCGTGCCCGGCAACCCCGACGACAGCGGCGCGGCCCGCTACGGCGCCACATTGCCCGTTGCCGGGCTGATGTATGCGCTCTCGCCCGAGCTTCATCTGTACGCGACCGCGGGCCGCGGCTTCGAGACGCCCACGCTGAACGAACTGGCCTACCGCCCGAACGGCGCCAGCGGCCTGAATTTTGGTTTGCAGGCCGCCACCAGCAACAGCTACGAACTCGGCATCAAGGCCCGGCTCGCGGCCTGGGGCGAGCTGAGCGCCGCCGTCTTCAAGACCACGACGCAACATGAGGTCGTCACGCAGACGAACACCGCGGGCAGGGCAACCTACCAGAACGCCGGCGGAACGCGGCGCAGCGGATTCGAGCTGGCCTGGTCCAACACCTGGCTGCGCGACCTGCGCATGCAGTTGGCGGCCACGCTGCTGGACGCTGTCTATACCGACGCGTTCACGACCTGCACGGCCACGCCTTGTCCCACGGCCAATGTGCTGATCCCGCGCGGCAGCCGGATGCCGGGCGTCGCTCGCGGCTCCCTGTTCGCGAGCATGGGCTGGATGCCCGCGACCGGCTTGCGAGCAGGCATCGAGCTGCGCCATCTCGGCAGCGTGCCCGTCAATGACGCGCACAGCGATGCCGCGGCAGCCTACGGCGTGGCCGCTGCAAACGTCGGCTATGCCTTGACCGTCGGGCGCTGGGATTTCAGCGCCTTCCTCCGAGCCGACAATCTGTTTGACCGCCGCTACGCCGGCTCGGTGATCGTCAATGAGGGCAACGGCCGCTTCTTCGAGCCAGCACCGGGGCGCACCTGGCTGACGAGCGTGGCGGCGACGATGAACTTCTAAAAAAAGCGCCCACTGTGGAGCCGCGCTTTTCGCGGCCCATTCCGCCCTGTGTGACGACTGTTCGCCTCTTGCAGCCGTCCGTCGCATCGGCCGCGCAGGCCGATGGCGACTGCGAATAAGCTTCGCTCATCCCATCAACTCCTTGGAGCGAAACATGAGCAACGCAGAAGAACTTTCCAAGCTCGCCGACCTGCATCAGCGCGGCGCTTTGACCGACGAAGAGTTCGCGCAAGCCAAGGCCCGCATTCTCTCCGGCCAGGGTTTCGCAAACGGCGGTTCGGCCCAGGGTGCGACCGCCAGCGCGCCGGCCACCCAGGCCATCAACACGCTGCGCCGCAGCCGCAATGACCGCTGGATCGGCGGCGTGTGCGGCGGCATCGGCGAGATCACCGGCATCGCCTCCTGGGTCTGGCGCCTGATCTTTGCCGCGCTGATGATGTGCGCCGGCACCGGCGTGCTGTTCTACATCCTGCTGTGGATCTTCGTGCCGGAGGAGTGAGGCCTGCGCCGCGCCGCTGATGAGCGAGCGCGGCGCGGCGCGCGTGTTCGCGGCTATGCTGCCGCGCATGGACGGCGCGCTTGAGTTCAATCCCACCCTGGCCGGAGCCACGGCCGATGACGGCGTGGCCATCGCGCGTCTGGCCGGCTCCTGGACCCTGCTGCTGCTGCGCGATCGCTTCGATGACCTGGCCGCCGAGGCGACCGAGCTGGCCGGTAACCCCCAGCGGCTCTGGGACCTGCGCGAGGTGCAGCGCCTGGATCATGCCGGCGCCCTGCTGCTCTGGCAGGTCTGGGGCCGCAAGCGGCCGCAGCAGGTGCAGTGGCTACCCGAGCATGACGCGCTCTTCAAGAGCATGGACGTGCCGGCGCTGCCGCGGCCGCGCAAGCGCCGTGCGCGCGAGAGCCTGGCGCCGCACCTGGTCGGCCTGGCCGGGCATCTGATCGACGGCACGCGGCTGCTGGGTCAGCTGGCGCTGGATTGCGTGAGCCTGATGCGCGCGCCCAAGCTGATCGCCTGGCGCGATATCTCGGCGCAGATCTTCCGCACGGGCGCGCAGGCGCTGGGCATCACGGCCCTGGTCGGTTTTCTGGTCGGCATCACGCTTTCCTACCTGACCTCGCGCCAGCTCAAGGCTTTCGGGGCCGATATCTTCGTGATCAACATCCTGGGCCTGTCGGTCTGGCGCGAGCTGGGCCCGCTGCTGGCGGCCATCCTGGTGGCCGGGCGCAGCGGTTCGGCCATGACGGCGCAGCTCGGCGTGATGCGGGTGACGCAGGAGCTGGACGCGCTCTCGGTGATGGGCATCTCGCACACGATCCGCCTGGTGCTGCCGCGGCTGGCGGCGCTGGCCGTCTCGCTGCCGCTGGTGGTGGTGTGGACGAGCTCGATGATCCTGCTGGGCGGCATGCTGGCCGCGGGCGCGATCCTCGGGCTGGACTATGTTCAGTTCCTGCGCGGCATTCCGGCCGCGGTGCCGATTGCCAATCTGTGGCTGGGGCTGGCCAAGTCGGTCGTGTTCGGGCTCTTGATCGCCTTCACGGCCTGCCACTATGGCCTGCGCATCAAGCCCAACAGCGTGAGCCTGGGGGCGGGCACGACGGAATCGGTGGTGAGCTCCATCACCCTGGTCATCATCGTGGACGCCTTGTTTGCGGTGCTGTTTTCGGATGTCGGCATATGAACGAAACGGTGATCGATGTCAGCCACGTCACGACCGTGCTCGGCCGGGTGGTGATCCACCGCGACATCAGCCTGGCGGTGCATGCCAATGAGGTGATGGCCGTCATCGGCGGCTCGGGCAGCGGCAAGACCACCTTGTTGCGCCTGATGCTGGGCCTGGAGCAGCCCACGGGCGGCGAGGTGCGCGTGTTCGGCCAGCAGCTGGGCGACTGCGATCCGGCCGAGTTCGATGCCGTGCGCCATCGCTGGGGCGTGCTGTTCCAGCAAGGCGCCTTGTTCTCCTCGCTGACGGTGTTCGAGAATATCGCGCTGCCGCTGCGTGAACTCTCCTCCATGCCCAAGCCGCTGGTGACCGAACTGGTGATGCAGAAGCTTCTGCAGGTGGGGCTGGTGGCGAGCGACGCGCTCAAGCTGCCGGCCGAGCTGTCGGGCGGCATGGTCAAGCGCGTGGCGCTGGCGCGCGCACTGATCCTCGACCCGCAACTGCTTTTTCTGGACGAACCCACCGCAGGACTGGACCCGGCCAGCAGCAAGCAGTTCGTCAAGCTGATCGAGACCCTGCGTACCGAGATGAAGCTGACCGTCGTGATGGTCACGCATGACGTGGAGACGCTGTTTGCGCTGTGCGACCGCGTGGCCGTGCTGGGCGAGCGGCGCCTGCTGGCCTGCGGCACGCTGGCCGAGGTGGTGCGCATCGATCATCCCTTCATCCGCAACTTCTTCCTTGGCCAGACTTCGCGCTGCGAGGAAGAATCGCTGCGCGACTATCGCCAGGTGCTGTCCATGGCCTCTCTTCTGGAACAGGAACCCTGATGGAGAACAAGTCTCACGCGCTGGCCACCGGCCTCTTCGTGCTGTTGCTGGGCGCGGCCCTGGTCGGCGTGATCGCCTGGTTCCAGGGCGACCATCGCAGCACGAACAGCTACACCGTCGTGGCGCGCGCGGGCGTGCCGGGGCTCAATCTGAAGGCGCCGGTCAAGCTTTCGGGCGTGGAGATCGGCAAGGTGGCGGACATCTCCTTCGATCCCGCGGATTCGAGCCAGGTGCTGGTCGGCATCGAGGTGGCCGCAGACGCACCGCTCAAGACGACGACGCGCGCTCGCCTCGGCTACCAGGGCATCACCGGGCTTTCCTTCATCGACCTCAGTGCCGATGATGAGCAAAGTGAGGGCAAGCGGCTCGCTGAAGGCGCGCGCATCGAGCTGCGCTCGTCCAAGCTCGATGAGCTGATGGGCAATGCGCCGCGCGTGCTGGCCTCCATCGACGCCGCCGCGCGCCGCGTGACGGGCCTGCTCGACGAAGGCCACCAGCAGCAGCTGTTCCAGGCCGTCAAGAGCATTGACTCGGCCGCACAGAGCCTGGCCCGGCTGGCCGACGATGCGCGCACGCTCAGGCCCGATGCCAAGGCGCTGATGGCCAAGGCCGGCGGCACGCTCTCCAATGTCGACGCGCTGGCCAGCGAAGGCCAGCAACTGGCTCGCGACTGGCGCGAGCGCGCCGCGGTGCTCGACCGCATGGGCGCGGCGGCCGATCAATTGCAGAACACCGCCAAGCGCCTGGAGCTGTCCATCGCCGGCCCCGACACGGGCGAGCGCCAGGCCCTGGTCGAAGCCGTCAACAAGGCCGCCAATGCCATCGAGAAGGCTGCCCGCACGCTTGAAGAGCAGCCGCAGGGCGTGCTGCTGGGCCGGCCTAAGCCGACACCAGGGCCGGGCGAGCCGGGCTTCGAACCGAACCGCAAGTAAGAAGAAAGAAGAGGCCGAACCATGCGCACATTGCTGCTGCTTCTGTTGACCACGACCCTTCTCGCGACGCTCCTCGCTGCGTGCTCGGTACTACCCGCTGCGCCGCCGAAGCCGGCGGTCTACGACCTCGGCCCGCCGCCAGCTGCATCAGCCCAACCGGCGCCGCTGCAGCTGCAGGTCCAACCCGATCCGGGCCTCGCAGGAACGGCGATCGTCTACCGGCTGGCCTATCAGGACCCGCATCGCTACCAGAGCTACCGTGACAGCCAGTGGCTGGCGCCGCCGGACGACCTGCTGGCCAGCCGCTTGGCCCAAACGCTGAAAACGATTGGCGCGCTGCGGCTGCAGCTCAGCAGCTTCGAGCAGGTGTTCGCCTCGCCCACGCAGGCCAGTGTGCACCTGCGCGTGCGCGCCACGCTGGAGCTCGCGGGCCAGCGCCGCCAACGCGACTTCGACCTCGTGCTGGAGGCCATGCCCGACGCCGCCGGCGCGGTAGCCGCGCTGGCGCGCGCTACCGACCAATTGGCTGCGCAATTGCAGGATTGGCTGAATACTCAGACTTGAGTATCCGTGCAGAATTAACGAATTGATCCCAATGCCCCCGAATCTCGGGGATTCGGGCCTTTGCGGAACCCCCTCGCCCCGGGTGTTTTGAATTGCCGGCGTGATCTTCGTCATGGCGGCTGGTTTGCTCGTGCCACACACTTCGCTGAGAATTTACACAACGCCGGGATGGTGCGGTGGAGCTCAGGAGTTCAATACTCCAATTCAGGAATTCCACGCGCCATCGCGCCGCAAATTCATCTCGACTCACGTTTGAAAATCTGCTGAGGAGCAGCCATGAAGAAGTATTCCAAGTTTCTCCGTATTTCCGCCTTCCTGGCCAGCCTGTGCGCGGCCGGTACGGCCCTGGCAGCCGGGCCGAATCTGGTCACGAACGGCGGGTTTGCCGATGGATTGACGGGCTGGTCTGAAATCAATCCGGGCGCGCATTATGGCGCTGTCGATTATCAGAATCGGTATCTTGACAATCCCTGCGGCGGCGTTTCCGTCGCAGGTTCAAATGGTTGTGGCGGCGACAACTATGGCTTGTCTGTACTGCAGGGAAAATATGCTTCGGATAAGGCTGATAATACGGAAGGCCTGAAGCAGACCATTGCCGGCCTGGTGGTTGGGCATGAATATACGCTGCGTTTTTCCACCACCGGATCCGATTTCATCTGGGTCGGCCAGAATGTCTATTGGCAGGTGAGTTTCGGCAGCGATACCCAGGACGGCGTCCTCTGGAATGTGTCGGGTGGCGACAAGAATTACCTGTGGGACCGCAACTGGAATCGCACCAGCGCCGACGGCGACAGCATCAATGCCAACTTCCGCTGGGTTTCATCGGCCCTGACGTTCACGGCGACGGCGGCCACCCAGGTCCTGAAATTCCAGCAAAAGACATCGCTGGACAGCGCGTGGGACACCTCGGTCACACCGTACGCCACGCCCTCGGCCCTCCTGCTCGATGGCATCACCCTGACCGACAATAACTACACCGCGCCGGTCCCTGAACCGAGCACGGCGGGCCTGGGTCTGGCCGGCATCACCTTGCTGGGCTTTGTCATCTCGCGCCGCCGCCGCCGCAACAAGGCCTAAGGCGCTGACGGTCGGGAGGATCGGATGGATGTCTCGCACCTGCTGAACGAACTGACCCGGCTGGTCTGGATCGGCTTGAACAAGTTCCAGACCCTCTTCCTCTGGCTGGTCGTGGTCGGCGTGGCCTTCATCGTGCTTGAACGGCTGTGGCAGCGGCGCCCGCAGGCGATCTGGCGCGAGGGCATGCGAGACGATCTCGCGCTGTACTTCATCGGCGGGCTGGTTCCGCCCGCGATCGGCGTGCTTGTCACCACCCTGTGCCTGTGGATCTCTGCCAGCCTGATGCCCCGGGCCTGGTTCGACTGGCTGGCGGGCTGGCCGGTGGTGCTGAGCCTCTGCTTTGCAATGTTCTGTGGCGAGCTGACCTACTACTGGGCGCATCGGCTCAGCCACGAGATCCCCTGGCTGTGGCGCTTCCATAGCGTGCACCACAACCCCACGCAACTGGACTGGCTGGTCAACACCCGCGCCCATCCGCTCGACTTGGTCTTCTCGCACGTGATCAGCAGCGTGCCACTGCTGATCCTGGGCATCAAGCAGCCCGATTCGCCCTTCTTCTCGAAGCTGATCTTTGCCGTGGTGATCTTCAACGTGGTGTGGACCTTCTTCGTCCACAGCAACTGCGGCTTGCGCCTGGGCTGGCTGGAACACCTGATCACGACGCCGGCCTTTCATCATTGGCACCACACCAACGACGGCCCCGAGGTGATCAACAAGAACTACTCGGCGATCTTCCCGTGGATGGACCGGATCTTCGGCACGCACATCCTGCCGGACCACTATCCCAAGACCTACGGCATTCCGGAACCGCTGCCCGAGGGCATTGGGCCCCTGCTCTGGTACCCGTTCAAACGGCGGGCTTGAAGACGCCGCCGCGCTGCTCGCAGCGCTGGATGAAATCACGCGCGAGCTGCGAATCGGGCCGCAGGCGCTGGCCGATGTAGATCTCCTGGCGGCGTTCGGCAATCTGGCTTTGCAGCCGGGCGGCCATCACGCCCAGCGGATCGAGGCCCTGAGCCTCCGCACTCTCGACTGCAGCGCAGAGCTTGTGCACCGGATGGGTCTCAAGCAGCGCATTGTGTGCCTGCACCACGCGCATCCGCCCTTGCACGGCCGTCTCGCTGCGACTGAGCCAGTGGCGCATCGCATCGGCGTTGCCGCCCGTCACCTTGACCGGGTCTTCGCCGGCGGCCAGCAGCAAGCGCTCGATCGGCTCCCGGTCCCCACGCGCGTAGGCTTGGTTGATGGCCATCATCTGCTGCTCGCGCTGGTGGCGCTGCGCGTCGCTGCGAGCGAGGTCGGGATGAAAGCGCATGGCCGCCCGTCGATAGAGCGTCTTCAGCGGCGGCGGGCCGAGTTCGACCATGCCGCCGGCGGGTTCCTCGGGCATCGGCGAACCTGCCGGCAGGCTGGGCAATGGGGGCAGGGCAGTGGCCTGCGGCAAGCGCGGCATGCTGGCTTCAACGCCATTGCGGCGCAGCGCTTCAACGAGCAGGGAGGTGGCGCAGTGCAGTTGCGACTCCAGCGCATCCAGCTCCAGATAGAGCGGCTCCAGCGCCATGGTGTAGCGGTCCACAAAGCTCTGCAGTTTCTTGTGGAGCTCTGCGAAGTCGTGCTCTTGGCGATTCAGGGAGCGTTTGCGCTCGTCGAGTTGGGTACGGCGGCAGGCCAGATCGTGCTTGGTGATCGCCATGTTGCTCATGGCCGAATTGTGCTTGCTATCGACAGCGCTCCAAAGAAAAACAGCCCACTTGCGTGGGCCGTTTTACGTCGTTTGCGGGCTTTCCCTGATCAGGGTGCCGAAGCCGCCGAAGCCGCTGTTTCAGGCATCGATGCAGCATCGGAAGGCGCCGTCATCGGTGCACTGACTGCGACCGGTGCTTCCGCCTTGGCGGCCGGGGCCGAAGCCATCGGCAGCAGCGGCACGATCAGCAGGGCCACGATGTTGATGATCTTGATCAGCGGATTGATGGCCGGGCCGGCCGTGTCCTTGTACGGGTCGCCCACGGTGTCGCCGGTGACGGCAGCCTTGTGCGCCTCCGAGCCCTTGCCGCCATGGTGGCCGTCCTCGATGTACTTCTTGGCGTTGTCCCAGGCGCCGCCACCCGTGCACATGGAGATGGCGACGAACAGACCGGTGACGATGGTGCCCATCAAAAGGCCGCCGAGAGCCGCGGGGCCCAGCAACAGGCCGACCAGCACCGGCACGATGACCGGCAGCAGCGAGGGGATGATCATTTCCTTGATCGCGGCGGTGGTCAGCATGTCCACGGCCTTGCCGTACTCAGGCTTGCCGGAGCCGTCCATGATGCCCTTGATGTCGCGGAACTGGCGGCGCACTTCCACCACCACTGCGCCCGCTGCGCGGCCGACGGCTTCCATCGCCATCGCGCCGAAGAGATAGGGAATCAGGCCGCCAATGAAGAGGCCGACGATCACGGTCGGATCGCTGAGGTTGAAGTCGACGGACATGCCGCGCGACTCGAGCGAGTGCGTATAGTCGGCGAACAGCACCAGGGCCGCGAGGCCGGCCGAGCCGATCGCATAGCCCTTTGTCACGGCCTTGGTGGTGTTGCCCACGGCGTCGAGCGGATCGGTGATGTCGCGCACGCTGTCGGGCATCTCGGCCATCTCGGCGATGCCGCCGGCGTTGTCGGTGATGGGACCGTAGGCGTCGAGTGCGACGACGATGCCGGCCATGCTCAGCATCGAAGTGGCCGCAACGGCAATGCCGAACAGGCCGCCGAGCTTGTAGGCCGCCAAGATGGCCGCGCAGACGAACAGCACTGGCCATGCGGTGGAACGCATCGACACGCCGAGGCCGGCAATGATGTTGGTGCCGTGGCCCGTGGTCGAGGCCTGCGCGATGTGCTGCACCGGCGAGTACTGCGTGCCGGTGTAGAACTCGGTGATCCACACCAGCGCGGCGGTCAGCACGAGGCCGACGGCGCAGGTGCCGAACAGGGCCATGTTGGAGACCACGCCACCGGACTTCAGCATCACGCCCTCGGGGAACATATGGGTCGTCACG
>FSVW01000638.1_pt1 | contig 10410 bp, 7 predicted proteins | sample 1637551 | NCBI WGS metagenome assembly FSVW01 (sample SAMEA3914814, study PRJEB12502) | metagenome | biome: forest; material: soil | place: USA | collected 2011-09-16 | depth 0.1 m | reverse complement strand
GGCGCGACTGGCCTGCGGGCAGCCAGTGACGACGATCGCCTTCGACGTCGGCTATGAAAGCCCGAGCGCGTTCACCGCGGCATTCCAGCGCGCCTTTGGCGTGCCGCCGAGCAAGTACCTGCGCTGATCGCGCTGCCGGCGCCGCTGGCGCCGCTGGTTACGCTGGTTGCGCTGGTTCCGATGAGGCGACGTAGCGCCCGCGGCCGGACGCCTTCGCGCGGTACAGCATCGCATCGGCCCGCTCGATCAGTTCATGCCAGTCGCGCTGCGCCTGGACGCAGAAGGCCACGCCGACGCTGGCGCCGATGTCCAGCCTCAGCTCGTCGGCATCAAAGGCGCGCCCGAGTTCCGCGACGACTTTCGCGGCCACGGCTTCCACATTGGACTGCATGCCCGAATCCACCAGCAGCACGGCGAACTCGTCGCCGCCCAGGCGCGCCACGGCGTCTGTCGGGCGCACGAGGCCGCTCAGGCGTTGTGCGGCCATCTGCAGCAGCTTGTCGCCGACCGGGTGCCCGTGTCGATCATTGACGGCCTTGAATCCATCGAGGTCGATGTAGAGCAGGCCGAGTGCGGCGCCGCGCCCCTCTTGGATCATTCGTTCAAGACATAACTCGAAGCCTGCACGGTTGAGCAGGCCGGTCAGCGGATCCCGCTGGGCCAGCTCGGTCAACCGGGCCTCTTCGCGCTTTTGCGGCGTCACGTCCTGCGCGATGCCGACGAAGCCATCGACGGCCCCCATGCCCAGCCGCAGCGGAATGCAGGTCAGCTGCAGCCAGCGGGTGCCGCCGGCCTCGACGTAGTCGAGCTCGAAGCTCACCACTTCGCCGGCCAGCGCACGGGCCATGTACGGGCGCCGCCGCGCCAGTTCCTGCTCGCCGATGATTTCCACGGCGGTGCGGCCGATGATCTTTTCGCGGGGCAGGCCGTAGTGCGCCTCAAAGGTCTTGTTGGCGAATCGATACCGCTCTTCCGCGCCGACGACGACGACCGTCGCCGGGATGGCATCGGTGACCAGGCGAAGGATGTCGGACTGCCGTTGGGCATCGAGCGTCACGTCGCGCAGCGCCTGCTCGGCGCGTGCCCGCGTCGTCACGTCCAGCCCGGTGTAGAAATAGCCGCGCACCACGCCATCGGCCCCGACGTCCGGCACCAGCTGGACCTCGATATGGCGCAGCTCGCCACCGACCGGCTCGTCGTACTCGAAGCGCTGTGCCTCGCCGTCGAGCACCGCTTCGATGTGGGCATGGATGGTCAGCGGCGTGCGGGTCCCGAGCAGGTCTTCGCGGCTGCGGCCAAGCACTTCCTCGCGCGGCCGATTGAAGCGCTGGCAATGGGCCTCGTTGACGAAGCGATAGCGCAGCTCGCGATCGACATAGGCGATGCGCAGCGGCAGGCTGTCGGTGATGTTGCGGACGAAGGCTTCGCTGTCCAGCAATTCCTGCTCCAGCGCCTTGCGCTCGGTGACGTCCCGGCCCACGGAACGCAGCAGCGTTTCGCCGTCCTTGAGCAGGATCCCGTTGGTCCATGCGATCCAGCGTAGTTCGCCGCCGCGGCTGATGATGCGGTTCTCGGTGGAGAGCGACCTGCCGCCCGCAAGCACCTCGTCGATGACGCGGCGCACGCTCGGCCGGTCGGCTTCCGGCACGTGGTCGAAGAAGCTCCGGCCGATCATCTGCGCGGGCATGAAACCGTAGTGGCGCGCGTAGGCCGGGTTCACGTAGAGCAGTGTGCCGTCCGCCCGGGCGAGCGAGACGAACTCTTCCTGCGCCTCCACGATGGCGCGGTAGAAGTCCTCGAAGCCATCGGGGTGCGTGTCGGGTGGGGACATGGCGGGCTGGCGAATGTGGCCGGGATGTGGTGGGGTCGGGGCAATGATAGGACTGGCCCGATTGGACCGATTGGACCGATTGGACCGATTGGACCGAGTGGCCCATCTACGCAAGTACGAGGCCCAGACTCGCGGGCTGAGGGGCGGGCTTGCACCGTAGCCTTGGGGCATGAACAGCCCCACGCCTTCCCACACCCGCAAATACCCCGCCCGCGACGAGCGCCAGGACCTGGTCGACCTGGTCGCCGGCCATCCGCTGGCCTGGCTTTGCAGCGCCAGCCCGTCCGCCGGCCTGCAGGCGACGCCGCTGCCGCTGCTGCTCAAACATAACGACCAAGGTCAGCTGACCACGATCGAAGGCCATTTCGCGCGGGCCAATCCGCAGGTCGATGCGCTGCGGCAGAACCCGCAGGCGCTGGTGCTCTGGATGGGCGTGCAGGGCTATGTCTCTCCTTCGTGGATGGCCGACCGCACGCAGGCGCCGAGCTGGAACTACGCCAGCGCGCAGTGCCGCGTCGCGGTGGAATTCATGGAGGGCGAGGCCGATCTGCTGCAGCACCTGCGCGATCTGGCCAGCACTCACGAAGCTGGCCGCCCGAAGGCCTGGAGCCTCGATGAAATGGGCCAGCGGCTGCATTTGTTGGCCCAGCGTGTGATCGGCTTCCGGGCCAAGGTGATCCAGCTGGAGCAACGCTACAAGCTCGGCCAGGACGAACGCGGCGACGTGCTGGCCGACATCCTCGGCGGCCTCGCTGGCCTTGGCGCCGATCCACAGGCTGCCCCGCTGGCCGACTGGATGCGCCGCTTCAATCCGTCGCGTTCCTGAACAGACCTTTCGTTGCTTGTTCCCCGATTTCTCTTCTTCTCAAGACAAGGCATCCGACATGACCCGCAACTCCTCACGCCAAGCCGTCCGCCGCGCAGCCCTGTTCGGCGGCCTCGGACTCGTCACCCTGCAAGCCGCGTTCGCCCAGGCAACGGCTGACGGCACACCGCCCGTGCAGCCAAAAGCCACCGCGGCCGCCTCGCTCGAGAGCGTTACCGTGATCGGCAAGCGCGCAAAGCAGGCACGCGACATCGCCGGCGCGGTCTCCGCCGTCTCCGGCGAGCAACTGGAGAACATCGGCGCACAGGATCTGGCCGACTACATCCAGCGCGAGCCGGGCGTCGTGTTCAACAGCTACCAGCCGGGCGTGAGCCACGTGGTGCTGCGCGGCATCGCCACCAGCTCGGGCAATGTGCAGGGCCAGGCGACCACCGGCTACTTCCTCAACGAGATCCCGCTGACCGAGCCGGGCTGGACCATCGTCGTGCCCGACATCGACACCTTCGACCTGGCGCGCGTGGAAGTGCTGCGCGGCCCGCAGGGCACCTTGTTCGGTTCCGGCGCAATGGGCGGCGCGATCCAGTACGTGGCCAATGTGGCCGACTCGCACGGCTTCGACGCCGCGGCAGAGACCACGCTCAGCAGCACCCATAACGCCAAGCTTGCGTATACAGCGAAGGCCATGATCAACGTGCCGATCAAGGCGAACGTGCTGGCCGTGCGCGCCGTGGCCGAATACCGCAAGGATCCGGGCTATCTCGACAATATCGGCACCGGCGTGAATGGCTCGAACACCACGACCTTGAGCGGCGGCCGCTTCTCCGCCGTGCTGACGCCCTCGCACGACACCACCGTCACCTGGCTGAGCCTGCTGCAGAAGACCGATGCCGACGACAATGGTTACCGCATCCAGGGACTCGGCGGCGATGACGGGTTGGAGCGCGACACCGCGATCGCCGAGCCCACCAACACCAAGGTCACCGTACACAGCCTGCGCCTCGACCAGGAACTCGGCTTTGCCAAGCTGACCGCGCTGGCCGCCTACCAGACCAAGGAGCAGTTCTGGCAATGGGACTACACGCCGGTCCGCGGTGCGTATAACTCCGATCTTCAGCTGAACCTCACCAACCCGCTCTACATCAACGACGGCGGCAAGAGCCACAGCAAGAGCCTGGAAGTGCGGCTGGCTTCGCCCAATGGTGGCAATGTCGAGTGGCTGATCGGCGCGATGGTCTTCGATACCGACAAGGACCTCTTCGAGCAGCTCGGCTCCAAGGGCGCGGCCGCGGCTTTCGATGCCTCGCCGCTGTACGGTGCCGGCACGGGTGCCGTGATCTCGCCGGACGGCGAAATCTTCAACGCCTTCTACACGAAGATCAAAGGCAAGGAATCGGCGATCTTCGGCGAGGCCACCTTCGCGCTGAACGATCAATGGAAGCTGACGGCCGGCGGCCGCTACTTCCGCACCTCGCAGGACGTGATCGCCACCACGGTTGGCTTCTCCACCTATCCCGGCGCGCCGGCCGTCAGCCCCTCGTCGGCGTCCGAGCAGCACTTCAACCCGAAGCTGTCGCTGGCCTACATCGCGAGCCCGGACATGATGGTCTATGCGTTGGCCTCCGAGGGCTTCCGTTTCGGCACGCCGAACACGCAAGGCATCAGCAAATACCCGGTGCCGGCCGGTTCGAACAGCGACAGCCTGCGCAACTACGAGCTCGGCATGCGCTCGCGCTGGGCCGATGGCAAGGTGCTGTTCGATGCAACGCTGTTCTACATCGACTGGAGCGACATCCAGCTGCGCCTGCAGACGCCGGACTTCATCGCCTACGCCACCAACGGCGGCAAGGCCTACAGCCGCGGCCTGGAGATGTCCTTCCAATGGCATCCGACGAACACTTTCGATTGGTCGACGACGCTGACCTTCCAGCACGCGCGCCTGGATGAAGACCTGGTGATCCTCTACGCCGGCACCGCACCGAAGGGCTCACGCCTGCCGGGCACGGCCGATTGGTCGATCAACAACAGCGTCGGGTACCACTTCGGTGGCGCCTATGCGCCGGTGTTGAGCCTGTCGCACCAGTTCCTGTCCTCCGGCGTCAGCGACCTGAACTCCGACGTGACAGGCGCAGTGCCGAGCCGCCAGGGCAACTACAACCTGTTCGACCTGCGCTACCGCATGAACCTGAACGAGCACACGACCCTGAGCGCCTTCGTCAGCAACCTGACGGACAAGCGCGGCATCACCCGATCGGTGCCGGAGACGAACGGCACGGGGCAGGGCCTGGTGCGGCCGCGCACGGTCGGTGTGACGGCACACTGGCAGTATTGAGCCAGCGAACCGAATGGAGCGAGACCGCCGTGCAGATCTTTCATAACCCTCAGCACCAGCGGCATGCCGGCCGGCATGAGATGTTCCGCGGCCGGCTGGTCGATTGCCATGAGGTGCCCGAGCGGCTGGAGCATGTGCTGGCCGCGCTGCGCCGGCGCGGTATCGGGGATCTGAGCGAGCCAGCTCGGTTGAGCCCCCTCGATATGGCGCTGCTCCGGCGCGTTCACAAGCCGGCCTATCTCGACTTTCTGGCCCGCGCCTGGGATGACTGGGTCGCCCTCGATCCGGCCAACGCGGCGCTCGACATCCTGCCCTCGGTCTGGCCGAACCATGGACTGCGACGCGATGTCGAGCCGCTGAACTTCTCCGCTCAAGTCGGCCGTTATGCCTTCGATGCGGGCTCGCCGATCACGGCCGGTACCTGGGAGGCGGCGTTGGCCGGCGCGGCCTGCGCGCTCGACGCCGCACGTGCGGTGGGCGCAGGTGCGCGCGGCGCGATGGCGCTGACCCGGCCGCCCGGCCACCATGCCGGCGCGGACTTCTACGGCGGCTATTGCTTCGTCAACAACACGGCGCTGGCCGCGCAGGCGCTGCGCGACGGCGGCGCCGAAAAGGTGGCGGTGATCGACGTGGACTACCACCACGGCAACGGCACGCAAAGCATCTTCTACGAACGCGCGGACGTGTTCACCGCCTCGCTGCACGGCGACCCGCGCACCGAATATCCGTTCTATCTCGGCTATGCGGATGAACTCGGTGCAGGCGCCGGCCTCGGTGCGAACCTGAACCTGCCTCTGCCCATCGGCACCGGTTTCGACGCCTGGCAGGTGGGCTTGCGGCAACTGATCGGCCAGGCGCAGAAGCATGGCGCCGATGCGCTCGTCGTGGCGCTGGGCGTGGACACCTTTGAGGGCGATCCGATCTCGCGCTTCACCTTGCGCGGTGCCGACTACGCGCGGGTTGGCGAGATGCTCGCGGCGATGGACCTGCCCACCGTCTTCGTGATGGAAGGCGGCTACGCGGTCGAGGCCCTGGGCGACAACGTCGCAGGCGTGCTGGAGGGTTTCCTCGCAGCTTGATAGGCTCGGGCTCGCACCCTGGCGGAGTAATATTCCGTCGGGAGAAAACGAAGAGGCGAGGCAGCGATGTTCGAGTGGAAACGAGGCGCCGCGGCACTACGCAAGGACGCTGAACTACCAAGTTATCCGAGCGTTCAGTCCGGGCAGGCATCGCTGGACGTCGTGAGAGGTCTCTACAAGGCCATGTCCTCGGTTGGCAAGGACGCCGCCGAGGTCCGCGGCGCGCTGGAGGACACGCAGCGCGTCGTCGTCGGCCAGGCCGAAGCGATGAACGCCCTGGGCGCACAGCTCAAGGAAGTCCGCCAGTCCCAGGACGAGATCCGCCAGGCCACGCGCCAGACCGGCGCCGCGGTCCAGCGGGCGCGCGAGGCCCTGGGCGGCGTGGGTGAGGAGGTCGGCGGCATCGTGCAGACCTTGCGCCAGGTGACCGATGCGGCCGGCCAGATCACCAAGATCGCGCTGCAGACGCGGCTTGTCGCCTTCAATGCATCGGTGGAGGCCAAACGTGCCGGCGAGGCGGGCCGCGGCTTCGGCGTGGTGGCCGATGCGGTGAAAGCCCTGGCGGGCCAAGTCGAGACCTCGTCGAAAGCCATCATAGGCGCGATCGCCACGCTCGACGAGCGGGTCGAGCGCTTCAGCCGCGAACTGCGCAGCGACGAGTCCAAGACGACGGCCCAACAGAGCGCGATCCACCAGGCCTTTGCCGACGTCGAGGGCGACGTCCAGCAGATCAGCAACTCGGCCGATCGCAGCGGCCAGACCATGCTGGCGCTGAACGACCGCGCGGCGGCGCTGGAGAAAGAAGTCCAGCATGCGATGCAGGGCCTGAAGACCGCGTTCGCCTGCAGCGATCGTTTCCTGCGCCTGTCGGAGGAGGTGATCGAGCAGATCGCCGAGACCGGCCTGGAGATCGACGACTCGCCCTACATCCGTGGCGCCCAGGAAGCCGCGGCCGAGATCGCCGCACTACTCGAGCAGGCCCTGGCCAGCGGCGCGATCAGCATGGCGCAATTGTTCGATGAGCAGTACCGGCCTTTGCCGGAGACGAATCCGCCGCAGCATATGACGTCTTTCGCGCCGCTGGCCGATCGACTGTTCCCCCAGGTGCAGGAGCGCATGCTGCAGCTCAGCGACAAGGTGGTGTTCTGCATCGCCGTCGACCGAAACGGTTATGTCGCTGCGCACAACAAGAAATACAGCCAGCCACAACGGCCCGGCGACGTCGTCTGGAACACGGCCAACAGCCGCTACCGCCGCATCTTCAACGACCGCACCGGCCTGGCCTCGGCCCGCAACCAGCGGCCGTTTCTCCTGCAGACCTACCGCCGCGACATGGGCGGTGGCAAGTTCGTGCTGCTGAAGGAAGCCGGGGCGCCGATCTCCGTGCGCGGCCGGCATTGGGGTGGGTTGAGGTTGGCGTTCGGGTTTTGAGGATCGACGGATGTGCGCGGTCCGGTGCGTCCTGCGCACCCGACATGCGAGTCATCGCGGTTAGCCCGGGGCCGCCGCGCAAAGGGCTCTGCTAGGATTTTCGTTTGGCCCCTCGGGGCCGTTCCCATTCTTCATTCTGGTAGCCCATGTACATTCGTTCGCCCCTCTTCTTTTCATTGCTCCTTCTTCTGGCCGCTTGCAGCAGCAATTCGCCGGCGCCAGAGGTGAAGGATCAGGCTTCGGCCGAGATGGAGTGTGAGATGGTGACGCCGACCGGCAGCACCATGATCAAGCGTGTGTGCCGTCAGAAGATGACGCCTGAAGATCGCCAGCGCATGCAGGATGAGTTGAACCAGAAGGTGCGCCCCACAGCGAGCGGCACCAAAGGCTGAGCCGGCTGAACCATGCGGAAGTCTGCCGGCGCCTCAAGGCGCCACGCAGGCCCTGTTCTTCCCCGTGTGCTTCGCCTCGTACAAGGCCACGTCCGCGCGGTCCAGCGCGGCTTCCAGCGTCTCACCGCTGCGATAGAGCGTTACCCCCGCGGAGAAGGTGACGAAGACCTCGTTGCCATCGTGATTGAACAGGCTTTTGGTCAGCGAGCGCTGCAGGCGCTGCAGCACTTGTTGTGCCTCGTCGAGCGGCGTCGCCGGCAGCATCAGCACGAACTCCTCGCCGCCGTAGCGGGCGACCAGGTCACCGGGCCGCAGCGATTGCGAGACCCGTTCGGCCAGTGACTTCAGCGCCACGTCGCCCGCCGCGTGGCCGAGCGAATCGTTGAGCCGCTTGAAGTTGTCGATGTCTAGCAGGGCCAGCGCGATCTGCTGGGCGGCGCGCTCGGCCTTGGCCTGCTCGGTCTCGAAGGCGGCGATCAGACCCCGGCGATTGGCGATCTGGGTCAGCTGGTCGGTCTGCACTTCGCTGGAGAGTCGGCGCAATTCGTCTTCGAGCTTGGTGACCTTGACGGACAGTTCGCTGGCGCGGTCGTGCTCCAGGGTCAGGCGCTCCTGCGTTTGGCGCACCAGGCCCTGCACGCTGCGGCTTTCCTCGACCATCTCGCGCACGGTGCCGGCCAGGCTTTCCAGCGAATCGGCCTTCTCGACGGCTTCGGCATAGCGGCCGACGTTGTTCTGAAAACGATCCGTGTGCTGGCCCAGTTCACCCAGCTCGGCCAGCATGCGCTGGATCAGTGACTTCAGCGCATCGCGCGCCTTGCCGCGTTCGTCGCGCAAGGTGCGCTGGCGCGTGCGCGTGCCCAGCAGCATCTCGGAGACCGAGCGCACCCCGCGGCCGCTGAGGCCCTGGTTCAGCGTGTCGTTCATCACCTCGGCCTGCCCGCGCGCCCAGGAGTCGTCTTCCGCGAGCTCGACGATGCTCGCGCTCAATTCGCGGCACAGCGTGCCCAGTTCGCCAAACAGATGCTGGCGATGGTCGAGCATGTTCCGCGCGCGCAGGCACAGCCCGCGCATCTGCTCTGCGCGTTCAGGCGTGGCGCCTTGTTTCAGCAATTCGGCCTGTGCGGCGTCGAGTTCGTCGATCAAGTCCTGACCGTGTTCGAGCGGGTTGCGCAGCGCATGCTGGACGGTGCCGTGCAAGGCCTTTTCAATATCGGGCCAGTGTTCGGCAGCGGGCGGGCCCAGATCCATCAGCGGCATTGCGGTGGAGACTGCGGGCTCCTCGTCGCCGAAGCGGCTCGGCGCAAACTCATCCGGCGTGAAGAACTGGCTGGGCGTACCGCCGGCTTCATCGTCCGACGGGTTCAGTGGCGTGCCATTGCCATCGGAATCCCAGCTTGTGACGAGCTGACCGAGCCGATTGATCAGCCGCTGCAGATCGCTGCGGTTGCCCTGCAGCACGCGGGCGACGCCGTCCTTCTTGCGCGCCACTGTCCAGGCCTTGCCGCCGCGCTCCAGGCCGCGCAGCAGGCGCTCGATCAAGCGCGAGACCTGCTCGGCCTGTTGGCGGTCGGGCTGCGTTGCAGGTGCCGCTGGTGCTGCCGGTGCCGGCTGGCCGCCCTCGATGGCATAGGCGCGGGCGTAGTTCTCGGGCGTGGGTTCCTGCTGAGACTGCGCCAGGCGGCGCAGCGCCTCCTTGGCGATATGGGCCGGATTGCGGCGTTCGTCCATGATGGGTGGCGCTTTCAGCGAAGGCCGACGGGTCGCACGAAGTCGGGTTCTCCATCGGGGCCGGCGCCCGGGTTTGCGCTGCCGGCGGCCTTGATGTCGGCGCTGGCCTGCGCGATCCACGGCGCCTTGCGCGGCAGCACGGTCTGCGCCAGCCACAGCTCCAGGTCGTCCGGCGGGAGCGGCTTGCTGAACAGAAAACCTTGCATCAGGCTGCAACCGAGGCGGTGCAGCACTTCCATCTGGCGCAGCGTCTCCACGCCCTCGGCAATAACTCTCAAGCCGAGCGCACGGGCCAGCGCGATGATCGCGGTGACGACGGCCGAGCTTTGCGGCGTGATGCCGAGGTCGCGGACGAAGGTGCGATCGATCTTCACCTCCGAGATCGGCAGGGTCGTCAGATAGGCGAGAGAGGAGTAGCCGGTGCCGAAGTCGTCGATCGAGATCTCGACGCCCACTTCGTTCAGCCGGTGCAGCGCCGGGATGACGTTCTGCAGGTCCTTCATCAGGTTGTTCTCGGTGATCTCGAGCTGGATCGCACGGTGCGGCACGCCATAGGCGCTGACGCACTGGTGGATGTGCTCGACCAAGTCGGAGCGCTCGAACAGCCGGCTCGGCAGGTTGACGGCGATCGAGTCCGAGAAGCCGAAGTTCAGCTGCCAGACCTTGGCCTGACGCGCCGATTCGCGCAGCGCCCATTCGGACAGCGGCACGATCAGGCCGGTCTCTTCCGCCAGCGGAATGAAGTCGCCGGGTGGGATCAGCCGGTCGCCGCGCTTCCAGCGCATCAGCGC
>FSVW01002628.1_pt1 | contig 10411 bp, 8 predicted proteins | sample 1637551 | NCBI WGS metagenome assembly FSVW01 (sample SAMEA3914814, study PRJEB12502) | metagenome | biome: forest; material: soil | place: USA | collected 2011-09-16 | depth 0.1 m | reverse complement strand
CGGCGACTACACCAGCGTCACCACGCTGGCGCACGAGTGGGGCCACGCCATGCACACGGTCTACACGACGGCCAACCAGCCCTTCGAGAAGGCTGACTACGCCACCTTCATCGCCGAGATCCCGTCCACCGCCAACGAACTGCTGCTGGCCGACTACATGGTTGCCAACGCCAAGACCAAGCAGGAAAAGATCTTCGCGCTGAGCCAGGAACTGGAAGGCCTGCGCGGCACCTTCTTCCGCCAGGCCATGTTTGCCGAGTTCGAACTGGCCGCACACGAGATGGTGGAAAAAGGCGAGGCCGTCACCGGCGAGGCCCTGAGCAAGCTGTATCTGGACATCCTCAAGCGCTATCACGGCGATGCCCAGAACGTGGTGAAGATCGACGATCTCTACGGCATCGAGTGGGCCTACATCCCCCATTTCTACAGCGATTTCTATGTTTACCAGTACGCCACCTGCGTGAGCGCCGCCGCCTACTTCGCCGAGAAGCTGGGCCAGGGCGACGCCGCGGCTCGCGAGCGCTACTTCACGCTGCTCAAGGCCGGCGGTTCGGACGAGCCTTACAAGCTGGTGAAGGCCGCGGGCGTGGACTTGGCCTCGCCCGAGCCCTACCGCGCCGTGGTTCGCCGCATGAACCGCGTCATGGACGAGCTTGAAACGCTGAACGCATCGAAATAAAGCGCTCGAAGCTTTGCCAAAGCGGCTCGAAGCCTTGTTCGCCTTCGAGCCGCTCCAGCGCGAGCAAAGAGGCTTCCAGCGTTGAAAGCTGGCCCGGCCGGTGCGCTCGGCGCAGCGCCGCATAACGCGCAGGTTCGACGTCATCAAGCGCCAGCCGCGGCAGGTTCGCCAGCCAGGGATTGGCCAGCATCAGCTTGCGGCTCTGGCGCCAGGTGCCGTCGAGCACGATCAGGCGAATGTGCTGGGGCACTGGAAAAGCGGCGGGGCTGGTCGGCGAGCCGGGATAGAGCAGCACGTTGAGGCGCTCGTCCTGCGGCGGCACGAATACCTCGCCCACCAGCACGCGGCAATTCGCCAGTCCCAGGCGCAGCAGCGGCACCGTGCCCTTGGCCTGCAATCGCTCGTCGGGATGTTGAAGGATCAGCAGCTCGGCGGCGTTTGCCACGGCCGGCTTGGGCAGCAGCTCACACAAGCAGGCGGCGCGCTCGCAGCGCAGGCAAAGACGGGACGCAGCGGGCCTGTTGTTCAAGCCATCGCGGGGCGGCTGCGGTGGCGGCGCGAGGGCGGCACGGTGCGCAGAGCCCAGGCGCCGGCGACTGTCACCGCTGCCACCACAGCCAGAATGTTCACCGGGCCCCAGAAGGGCGCCGCATTCGGAGACAACAGAACATCAGCGACGAAGAGCACCCTGTCGCCACGGGTGGCGGCGAGATTGAACGTTCCGACCATCGTGGCGCCCAACCAAGCCAGGCCCACGCCCGACAGGCACCAGCCCGTCATCGGCCGACGGCTGCCCTGCGGCACTTTCAATACGGAGTAGGCCCAGGCCAACGCCAGGCTGAAATTGATCACCGCCACCACGCCCGTCACGGCAATGCGGGCATTCATGCGGCTGCCCAGCTGAGACGTGAGCATCTCGACGAGACCTGTCTCGAAAATCAGGATCGCCAGCATCACAGCCGCGCCGTACATCATGAGGCCGGACACAAAGGCCATCAGTCGTCGTCTGGTATGCATAGGGAAGGGCTTGCTCCGGGGGATGCCCACAGTATGCGGCGCTGGACCCGGCGGCGTCGATGCCTCGAATAGGCGGTGGCAGACAATCGCGCCGCCATGAATGCCACCCCGCCCCACCTCGAACTGCGCACACTGGGGCGAGGTGACGGCCTGCTCGGCATGCGTGCGAATGGGCCGTTAGGTCCGCGCGGCGCGCCGGTGACCGTGGTGCAACTGGCGTCGGCAGGCCCGATTTCGACTGTGGCGCGCGCCCAACTCACCGCTGCCGGCCTGGTGACGCTCGACGCCCGCCGCTTCCAGTGGCGCAGCCCGGCCGGTGCGCCGGGCTTCAGCGAGTTGTGGACGCTGAGCCACGAAGAACGCTTCCCCGCGTTCTGGCTCGAAACCGTGCCCGATCTGCGCGCGACCGGCTGGACCGTCACGGCCCTGCCCGGCTTTGCCCATCTGCCACTGGAGGTGCAGGGCTTTTCGATGAACGTCGAGCGCCTGTCCGGGGACCGGCGGCGCGGCTCCTGGCTGCTGAGCCTGGGCCTGCAGGTCGAAGGCGAGACGCTGGACCTGGCGCCCATCGTGGCCGACCTGCTGCGCCGCGAGCAGCGCTGGCTGACGGCCGAAGGCATCGCAGCCATCGACGACGAGGAACTGGTGATGTTGCATGTGCCCGGCGGCCGGCGCATCGAGGCGCGTGCCGAGCCGCTCAAGGCCGTGGTCGGCGCGATGGTGGATTTGCTGACCGAGGCGCGCCCCGGCCCCGTGCCGCTGTCGGACTGGGACGCCGCTCGCCTGGCCGGCTTCGAGAGCCGCGCCGGCTGGCAATTCCATGGCGATGCGGACCTGCGCCTGCTGGCCGAGCGGCTGCTGCGCGCCGGCCCGCCGCCGCCCGTGGCCGCGCCGCAGGGCCTGGGCATCACGCTGCGGCCCTATCAACTGGCCGGCCTGGCCTGGCTTCAACACCTGCGCGCCCAGGGCCTGGCTGGCATCCTGGCCGACGATATGGGACTCGGCAAAACCGCGCAGGCACTGGCCCATGTGCTGATTGAGAAAGAAGCCGGCCGGCTCGATGCGCCGGCTCTGGCCGTGTTGCCGAGTTCGCTGCTGTTCAACTGGGCCGCCGAAGCAGCGCGCGTGACGCCGTGCCTGCGCGTTCTGGTGCTCCAGGGCCCGCGGCGCAGCCAGCATTTCGGCGCGATGCCTAACGCCGATCTCGTACTGACAAGTTATCCGCTGTTGTGGCGTGATCTCGACCATTACCGGCGTCAAGCCTGGCACTTGCTGATCCTTGACGAAGCCCAGCTGGTGAAGAACCCTTCCGGCCGTGCGGCCCGTGCCGTGCGCCGCGTCGACGCCCGCCATCGCCTGAGCCTGACCGGCACGCCGATGGAAAACCACTTGATGGAGCTGTGGGCGCAGTTCGACCTGCTGATGCCCGGTTTCTTGGGCGACGCACGCAGCTTCCATCGCCGCTGGCGCAAGCCCATCGAAGAAGGTGGCGAGACGATGCGTGCCCAATTGCTGGCCGAGCGCATCCGTCCCTTCGTACTGAGACGCTGCAAGACCGAGGTGGCGACCGAGCTGCCGCCGCTGACGAGAATGGTCCGCCAAGTCGAACTCAGCGGCTCCCAGCGCGAACTCTACGAGAGCGTGCGCGTGGCGGCCGACAAGCAGGTGCGCAAGGCGCTCTTGCGCGCCGACTTCGACGGCAGCCTCATCACCGTGCTGGACGCACTCTTGAAGCTGCGCCAGGTCTGCTGCGACCCACGCCTGGTGAAGGGGCTGGAAGGCGGCGCCGCGATGGAGCGCGCCAAGCTGGACCTGCTGATGGAGATGCTGCCCGAGCTGGTGGCCGAGGGGCGGACGGTGCTGGTGTTTTCGCAGTTCACCGAGATGCTGGCCCTGATCGAATCAGAGCTCGCAATTCCACATCTGATGCTGACCGGCGAAACCGCGGTGGCGGAACGCGGCGAGATCGTGTGGCGCTTCCAGGCCGGCGAGGCGCCGATTCTGCTGGCCAGCCTCAAGGCCGGCGGCCTGGGCCTGACGCTGACGGCGGCGGACACCGTCATCCATTTCGACCCCTGGTGGAACCCGGCCGTCGAGGCCCAAGCCAGCGCGCGGGCGCACCGGATTGGCCAGGACAAGCCGGTTTTCGTCTATCAACTGGTGGTGGCCGGCAGCATCGAGGAGCGGATGCTGGAGCTGCAGGAGCGCAAGAGAGCGCTTGCGGGGGCCGTGTTGGGCACCGATTCCGGTGCGACGCTGAAGTTCAGCGCGGAAGAACTGGGGCACCTGCTGGCGCCCCTGGATCTTGTTTGATGTTAGCGCTTGCTATCGAGGCGCAGAGCCCGGGCCATTGGGCGGCGGTCACAGCCGTAGCCAAAGCCTTCAAAGGACTCGTGCTTGCGGCCCTTGCCGGCGTCGTCGGTCTGGGCGGTCCAGCCGGTCGGCGGGGTGCGGCGCGGTTGGGTTTCTGTGCGGGGTTGGGTCTTCATGTCTCTGTTCCTTTTCCTAGCGGGCTGACCCGCTTGGTACGTGTGACAACGCGGCCTCGACAGGCCTGGTTGACCTTGATATGCAACAAATCTTTGCAGCGACGTCATCGACAATGCCGGCCTCGAATCAGGAGTGCCTGCCATGACCGTTCAGCTGAAGAAGACCGTTAGCACCACCCGCGGTGCCATTCCCATCACCGTGGTCGACCGCGCCAGCTTCCAGGCCCTCGCCCCGAAGCTGCCGGCGGCGACCCGCCATTGGCTGGCCGTCAACGGCTTCAAGGGCGCGGCCGACAGCTTCGCCCTGGTGCCCGGCCCGGACGGCAAGCTCGGCCAGGTCTTCGCCGGCGTAGCGGGCGTCAATCATCCCTTCGCGCTCTCGGCCCTGCCGCTTGGCCTGCCGGAAGGCGACTACCGCCTCGATGAAGAAGCCAGCCTGGCGCTGGACGCCGAAGCCGCCGCCCTGTCCTGGGAACTGGGCGCCTATCGCTTCGACCTCTACAAGAAGGCGCGCCGCGCGCCGGCGGCCCTGCTGCTGGCTGACTCGCCGCTGGCCGAGCGTGGCCTGGCGCAGGCGGCCGTGATCTCGGCCACGCGCGATCTCGTCAACACGCCGGCCGAGCACATGGGCCCCGAAGAGCTGTCCAAGGCTGCCGAGATGGTTGCCAAGCAGCACAGCGCCAAGTTCAAGCAGATCGTGGGCGACGATCTGCTGAAGAAGAACTTCCCGGCCATCCACGCCGTGGGCCGCGCCAGCCACCGCGCGCCGCGCCTGATCGAGCTGAACTGGGGCAGCGACAAGCACCCGCGCCTGACCCTCGTCGGCAAGGGCGTGTGCTTCGACACCGGCGGACTGGACATCAAGAGCCCCGACGGCATGCGTCAGATGAAGAAGGACATGGGCGGCGCCGCGAATGCCCTGGGCCTGGCCACGCTGATCATGGCCTTCAAGCTGCCCGTGCGCCTGCAACTGCTCATCCCCGCGGTGGAGAACGCCATCGCCGGCAATGCCTACCGCCCCGGCGATGTGTTCAAGACCCGCGACGGCACGCACATCGAGATCGGCAACACCGACGCCGAAGGCCGCGTGATCCTCTGCGACGCGCTGGCCTATGCGGCCGAGAGCAAGCCCTCCCTGCTGATCGACATGGCCACGCTGACGGGCGCCGCCCGCCTGGCCCTGGGCCCGCAGTTGCCGGCGCTGTTCGCCCGCCACATGGACGAGGCCCGCGACCTGGTGGACCTGGGCCTGAAGATGGACGATCCGATGTGGCACCTGCCGATCTGGCAGCCCTACAAGGCCGGCATCGAAAGCACGCTGGGCGACCTCGTCAACACGGGCAAGAGCCCGATGGCCGGTGCGATCAACGCCGCGCTGTTCCTCGACCATTTCGTGCCGGCCGACATGGACTGGCTGCACATCGATCTGTTCGCCTGGAACAGTGAATCGCGTCCGGGCCGTCCGGCGGGTGGTGAAGCGCAGACGATCCGCACGCTGCTGGCCTATCTGGAGCAGCGCTTCTCCGCTTGATTCATTCAGCCTGACGTTGACGCGGAAGGACTTGGGCGCGACCATCGGCTCCGTTTGAATTGTCCGTTAGGTCCTTTCCATGAACCCGCTGCTCGCCGCCCATCCCCACACCAAAGACAACCGCGACGAGCTTGAGGCCAGCAACATGTGCGGCTGCTGCGCCTGCATGGAGATCTTCCCCACGCTGGAGATCACCACCTTCACGGGCCTGGACATGGACAGTTTCAACAACCCCGACGCGCCCATTCCGGCCGAAACCGGCGTCTGCCCACGCTGCGGCAGCGAGGCCCTGATCGGCGAGAAGGCAGGTTTCGGGCTCTCGCCGGATTTTCTGAACCGCATGAACCAGGCTTGGTATCAGGTGACCCTGATCCGCAAGCCGGCGCCGAAGACCTAACTCCTGATCCAGGCGGCAGCCTTCTCCGCAATCATCAAGGTTGGCGAGTTGGTGTTGCCGCGGGTGATGGTCGGCATCACGCTGGCGTCGGCCACGCGCAGGCCCGTCACGCCGTGCACGCGCAGGCGCGAATCGACGACGGCCATGGCGTCATCCTCGCGGCCCATCTTGCAAGTGCCGACCGGGTGAAAGATCGTCGTCGCGATATCACCGGCCAAGCGCGCCAGCTCTTCGTCGCTCTGGTACTGCGGGCCGGGCTTGTATTCCTCGGGTTGGAAGCCTGCCAACGCTGGTTGGCCGACGATGCGGCGCGTGAGCCGAAGGCTGGCGGCGGCCACATCGCGGTCAGCTGAAGTAGCCAGGTAGTTCGGCGCAATTGCCGGCGCCTGGGCGGGGTCGTTCGAGCGGATCAGCACCGAGCCGCGGCTGGTGGGCTGCAGATTGCAGACGCTGGCCGTGAAGGCATTGAAGCGGTGCAGCGGCTCGCCAAAAGCATCGAGCGAAAGCGGCTGCACGTGGTACTGCAGATCAGGCCCGTCCAGGCCCGGCGCGCTGCGTGCAAAAGCGCCCAGCTGCGAGGGCGCCATGCTCATCGGGCCGCTGCGCTTGAGCGCATATTCGAGGCCAATCATGGCCTTGCCCCACCAGTTCGCGGCGCGCGTGTTGAGCGTTCTCGCGCCACGCACCTTGTACACGGCGCGAATTTGCAAGTGGTCCTGCAAATTGGCGCCGACGCCCGGCATATCTTGCCGCGGCTCGATGCCCATCGCTTGCAGATGCGCAGCGGGGCCGAGGCCCGAGAGCTGCAGGATCTGAGGCGAACCGATGGCACCGGCCGCGAGGATCAACTCGCCGCCCGCGGCCAAGTGCACGACCTCGGGACCATGCGGTGTCTGCACCACGGCGCCGCCGCAATGCGAGCGGCCTTCTACCGTCGTCAACAGGACGCGCTGAACTTGCGCGCCGGTCCAGAGCTCGAAGTTCGGCCGCCCAAAGCAGGTGGGCCGCAGAAAAGCCTTGGCCGTGTTCCAGCGCCAGCCGCGGCGCTGGTTGACCTCGAAGTAGCCCACGCCTTCGTTGTTGCCGCGGTTGAAGTCGCTGCTGGCGGGAATGCCGGCCTCGACCGCAGCCTTGGCGAAGGCATCGAGGATGGGCCAGGACAGGCGCTGGCGCTCGATGCGCCATTCGCCGCCGGCGCCATGGTGTTCATCGGCGCCGCGCCAATGGTCCTCGTGCTTCATGAAGAAGGGCAGGCATTGATCCCAGCGCCATGCGTCGTCGCCAAGCATCTCGGCCCAGCCGTCGTAGTCGCGCTGCTGGCCGCGCATGTAGATCATGCCGTTGATGCTCGACGAGCCGCCCAGCACCTTGCCGCGCGGGTAGCGCAGGCTGCGGCCATTCAGGCCCGCGGCGGGTTCGGTCTGGTAGAGCCAGTCGGTGCGCGGGTTGCCGATGCAATGCAGGTAGCCGACGGGAATGTGGATCCAGTGATAGTCGTCGGCGCCGCCGGCCTCCAGCAGCAACACGCGCTTCCTCGCGTCGGCACTGAGGCGATTGGCAAGCAGGCAACCGGCTGTGCCGGCGCCAACGATGATGTAGTCGAACATCCGGAGCATCCCTCGATAGTGGGCGGCCCCTTGTCTGCTGATGCTGCTCTTGGTCAAGCGCGGGGTCCGCGCCCGCCCCGGTGAAGGGGCGGGTTGCCGCGCATTATTGAGCCCGATTGCCAAGCCCGTACCAATCGAGCTTGCGGGTCACCATCATCACCAGCGCCAGGCCACCGAAGAGCAGCACGCTGCCGACCAGCAGCGATGCCTGCTCCAGCGTCAGCAGCACATACAGCGTGCCGTAGAGCAGGGCGATGCCGGCACCGAACATCGCACCCGCGCGCCAGCCGCCGAGCACTGCCGCGCCGTAGTAGGTCAGCAGTCCCACCAGCGAGCCCGCGGCGATGGCATAGGCGATGAAGAAATCCAGATGCTCGGACAGGCTCAGCAGCAGCAGGAAGAACAGGCTTTGCGCCAGACCGACGAGCAGGTATTGCACCGGGTGCACGCGCGCGCCGGCCAGCAGTTCGACCAGGCCCACGCTGAGGAAAGTGAGCACGATGAAGAGCAGGCCGTACTTGATCGCGCGGTCGCTCATCACGTAAGGATTCACGGGGTCGATCAGCGAGAGTTCCAGCTTGTCCACCGGCTCGTTGCCTACGCCGCCAAGGCCCGGCACGAGCTTGCCTTCCAACACTTCGCGCAGGGCCGAACTCGCCAGCTCGGAAACCTGCCACTGGGCGCTGAAGCCTTCTTCGGTGATCGTGCGCGTGCTCGGCAGGAAGCGGCCGAAGAAGCTCGGGTGCGGCCAGTTGGAGTTGATCTTCAAGGCGGTGGACGCGGCGGCGGGCACGAGAGAGAAACTTTGAGCGCCGGAGAGTTCCAGATCGAGCTGCAGGCGCAGCGGCGCCGCATAAGCCGGCGCTGCGATCACCGCATGCAGGCCCTTGGGATATGCGCTATGCGTCGTGCCGGGACGCACGGTCAGCGCGCCATCGTTGGCGATCAAGCGCGCGCTGCGCAGGCCGCGCACATCGCTGTCGGCCAGCATCACGCGTGGCTCCTCGCATTCGAGGCGGCCGCCCTCGTGTTCCGCCTTGGTTTGCAGCGCCTGCAGATCGGCCCAGGCCGCGGCCAGGCGCAGCTGGCCCGCATAGCCATTGACCTTGAAGAGGCCGCGATAGCGCGCTTCCTGCTGCAGCGTGCCGTTCACCTCAAGCTGCGCCGGCAGGCTTTGCAGATCGATGTCGCGCTGCTGGTTGATCAGCTTGCGGTCCTTGCCTTCGCCGCTGACTTCCGTCCAGCGTTCCACGCAATGGCGCAAGAGCATCGGGCCGAGCAGAGTCTGCGCATCGGCTTGCGATTGCGCCACGCTCGCCACCGCCTCGCGCTGAAAACCCTGTCGTTCATCCACCACCCAGCCAATGCGCATCAGGCAGACGCACAGCAGCAAGGCCACACCGGCCAGGATGAGTGCTTTGACGAACAGGGATTGCGGCATGCAGGGCTCCTCAAAAATAGAAGAGTGCAGTCTCTGCAGTGACCGTGTGGTCAGGACGAAGTTTGTGTGGCGAGCGTGAAGTCGAGAATCACGCGCAGGCCGGGCTCCGCGCGCTCGAAGCGCAGCTCGGCGCCGTGCAGCTGCGCGATCTGGCGCACGATCGCAAGGCCCAGGCCCGAACCCTTGGCCAGGCTGCCGGGCCGCGCGGTGGAGAAGAAGCGTTCGCCCAGATGCGGCCAGGCCGCTTCGGGCACGCCGGGGCCGTGGTCGCGCAGCTCGAAGCGATGGTCGCTGACGCTCAATTCAAGCGCCGTGCCGGCCGGCGCGAAGTCCACCGCGTTGCCCAGCAGATTGCTGATGGCAAAGGCCAGCAGCTCGGGGTCGCCGCGAAGGCGCACCACCGTGCAAGCCTGCCATTGCAGACTCAGCTGCGCCTGATCGAGCCGGTCTTTCAAGGCGTCGAGCTGGGCTTGCACGAGCAGATCGAGGCGCAACTCCTTTGGATGCGGCAGGCCGGTGTGCATCTCGAGCTTGGAAAGTTCGAGCATCCGCTCGACCAGTGCATGCAGGCGCTCGCTCTGATCGACCACTTGCTGCGCGAAGCGTGCGCGGTCGGTGGCCGACAGTTCTTCCTGCAGGAACTCGCCACTGGCGCGCAGGGCAGCGAGCGGGCTCTTCAATTCATGCGTCAGCGCGCGCACTGTGCGTTCGATGTGTTCGCGGCCGTCGAGACGGTCGCGCATGGAACCCATGGCCTGCGCCAGATCGCCGAGTTCGCCGGGCATCTGCGGTGCCGCTTCGCGCTGACCGAGCTGCACGCGTCGCGCGTAGTCGCGCAGACGGCGCACGCTCCACACCAGCCACAGCGTGACCGCCACGCCGATCGCGAGCGACAGCGTCAGCAGCAGCACGCCGGCCCAGAAGATGCGCCGCTGCGCGCGACCGACAAAACGCTCCACCGCCACCAGCGGCTTGGCCACGCTGACGACACCGATCAGCTGACCGTTCTGCCGCACCGGCGCAGCCACGAACATCACGCCGCTGCGGTCGTCGGTCTGCACCTCGCGGGTCAGGCGCGCGCCGTACTCGCCGCGCAGCGTGCGCTGCACATCGTTCCAATGCGAATCGTCGCGGCCCGCAGCATTGGGCTCGGTGGTGTCCAACAGCACGCGGCCCTGCGCGTCGGTCACCACCACGCGCAGATCGAGCGTGTTCTTGCGCAGGCCCCAGATCGGCGCGTCGACCGAGCG
>FSVW01001583.1_pt1 | contig 10411 bp, 7 predicted proteins | sample 1637551 | NCBI WGS metagenome assembly FSVW01 (sample SAMEA3914814, study PRJEB12502) | metagenome | biome: forest; material: soil | place: USA | collected 2011-09-16 | depth 0.1 m | reverse complement strand
CGACCCAGCTGAGCCAGATGTTCGGTGTGCGCTCGATCCCCTTCTGCGTGATGTTCGTCGGCGGCCAGCCTGTGGATGGCTTCGTGGGCGCGATCCCCGAGGCGCAGATCCGCGAGTTCCTCGACAAGCATGTGCCGCCGGGCGAAATGCTCGAAGCCGAAGAAGAGTCGGTCGAAACACCGGGCGATGACGGCGACCTCGAAGCGGCACTGGCTCGCCTCGCGGCCAAGGTCGAGGCTCATCCCGAAGACGAGGCCGCGCGCTTCGACCACGTCAAGGCCCTGCTCGAACTGGGCCTACTGCAGGACGCCAAGGCCGCCTTCGCGCCCGTGGCCGCCCTGGCCGCCAGCACCCTCACCCCGCATGCGCGTTTTGCAGCCCTGGCGACCTGGATCGCGGCTTGCGAGAAGAGCGCCGCCGGTTTCGATGCGGCCGCTCTGCAAGCCGCCATCACCGCCAACAAGCGAGACTTCGACGCCCGCTTCGCACTGGCGCAAGGGCTGATGGCCCAGCAGCGCTTCACCGACGCGATGGACGAGCTGCTGGAGACCATCATGCGCGACAAGGCCTGGAACGGCGAGGCGGCGCGCAAGACCTATGTGGCGATCCTGGAGCTGCTGGCCAAGCCGGCGCCCAAGCAGCAGGCTGCCGAAGCCAAGGGCACGCTGGAGCTGTCGGGCAAGGCCGTGGTGCCCAACAGCGATCCGCTGATCGACCAATACCGCCGCAAGCTCAGCATGGCGCTGTTTTGAGCGTGTCGACTGGCGCTGCCGGCAGCAGCGCTTCGAGCGCCGCGACATCGACCGTGTCCACCTGAGCCGGGCCGAGGAAGCGCTCCGCATAGGTCGCCCAGAGCCTGCGCTGCAGGAAATAGCGGAACAGCTCGGTGTCCAGATGCTGGTCCTTGCACAGGCCATGATGCGCAGTGATTCCGACAGCGTCTTGGGCGGCTTGTAGGGCCGGTCGGCGGCGGTGAGCGCCTCGAACACGTCGGCCATCGCCATGATGCGGTCGGTCAGCGGGAGCTGGCCGGCGAGCAGCCCGCGCGGGTAACCCTTGCCATCCATCCTCTCGTGGTGGTTGGAGGCAATGTCCGGCACGCGCGCCAAATGCGCCTGCCACAGCAGGTTTTTGAGCACGACGAGCGTCTGCACGATATGGTTGTTGATTGCGAAAGATCGGCAGCATAGGAGAAGCGGCCGAGCATCGAGCCCTGTTCGCCGTAGCGCGCAGCGCTGTGCATCTCCTGCACCTCGCTCTTGCAGAGATAGACCGCGCCGCCCTCGCAGTGCATGGCCTGCACGAGTTTTTCCAGCACTTTGGCCAGCATGTCCTCGACGCGGACTTCGCTGCCCAGCGTCTGGCTGATATCCAGAAAGGCTTCGACGGTGGTGCCGACATGACTCACCACACCGGTCAGCGCATTGAGCTCGCGCCAAGGGCCGGCCGGCGCCGCACGCTGGCTGAAATCGAAGCGCGACATGTGGCCGGCCCGAAGTGCCGTCTGCTCCAGGCGCCGGCCGATGGCGTTGCCGGCCCACCAGCCCAGAGGCAGGAAGAGCAGCACGACCAGGCGCAGGGTGCGGCCCGCGAAGGCATCGAAAGGTATCGAGATGCCCAGCCACTCGCGCCCGTCGATGTCGCGGGGCTCGAAGCGATCGTTGGCGCTGGCGCCGCGCTTGAGCCAGCTCAGGGCGCCCACGCCCAGCTCACCCAACGAGCGCAGACGGACCGACGCTCCGTCCACCACGAGCACGCGCTTCATGTCGCGGTAGGCGATCACGTGGTCACGCTCGTCGACGAGCGCCACCTCTGTACTGGCCGTCAGACGCAGGTCGTCGATATTGCTGGCGATCACGTCCAGCGGCATGTCCATGCCGAAGATGGCCTCGCCCACGCTCGAAGCTTGTGACAGGCTGATGCCGACCTGGCCCGTGCTCAAGAACACACAAGGATCGGACAGCACCGTGCCCGACTGACCCAAGGCCGCCGGTACCAGGGCCGCGTGCGCGGGTCGTAGTGCGAGGCGGGCATGGAGCGGGTTTCCAGCAGGCGCAGGTCGGTCGCGTAGAACCGGAACTCGCGGCGCACCTCCCCCGAACGCTCATGGAAGATCGTCTCCACCATGTATTGCGCCTGCGGCGGTGGAGAAAACTTCTGCCACAGCGTGCCCCGATCCAAAGCGCGCATGGTCAGGAAGTCGCCATTGCCAAGGCCTTTTCATGGGGGCGCGATTGGCCGCCGTTGTCCCCGATTAGTGCCACTTGAATCGGCAAACAAATCGGCTTAGCGATGAGCTTTCAGGCTAAGGCTTCAGCAGGCCCGCAGCCGTGAGCACGCCGGTCCATTCGGCCTGCTCGCGCTTCACTTGACTCCATTCGGCCGCGGCCCGCTGGGTCAGGCCGTCGGCCTGCTCCCGCCGCCCGAGCGCGACGTAGACCTGGGCCAGTCGGCTCAGGCTGGCTGCGCGGTCGTCGGCGTCGGTGGCGAGGTCCAGCTCCTGTTCCGCATCCTGCGCCTGCTGCAAGGCGAGTTCGGGCTCACCCAGATTGACGCGGCACCAGGCGACTTCGGCCAGCAGGCTGCTGCCCAGCCGCGCCAGGCCGCGAGCGCGGGCCGGCGGCAGGTGTTCGGCATAGAGCGCCTGGGCCTGCGCATAGTCGCCCTGCAGCACCAGCAACTGCGCCCGCAGCAGCGGCGTGAGATCGGGCAAGACGGCCACGTCCACGGCGGCGTCGTAATGCGCCACCGAATCAGCGCCCAGCAGATGCTCGGGCATGGCCTGCGTGGGGCTGTCCAGGTGCTGGCGGCGCAGGCGGGCCACGCGCATCGCCGTCATGTTGTAGATCAGGGCCGACTGGCTGGCATCGTCGCCTTCGGCCGAGGCATGGCGGCGCGCCTCGGCGTACCAGGCCGGTGAATATTCGGTACCGGCGAAATCGTGTGCAATGCCCAGCACGATGGCCAGGCGCCCCAGCGCCGCGTGATGGCCGGGCACAGCCAGCCTGCGCGCCCCCTGGGCATGCGCCGCGAGGGCCTTGACGTCATGCCGCACGAAGGCCATGTAGGCCTGCCAGGCGGCCGCGAGCGCCTGCAACTCGGCCAGGCCCTGGGCCTGCGCGGCGGCCTCGGCACGACGCAGCTTGTCGGCCGCGTTGGAACCCATGTCGCTGAAGTAACTGGTCAGGCCCTCGGCGTAGTGGAGCCAGGCGCTGAGCGCTGAGTTGGGGCTCTGGAAGGCCTGCATGTGCAGGGCCGAGAGCTCGTCGCGGGCCTGGTCTTCGCGGCCATGGCGCGCCATCAGCACGGCGCGTTGGGCACGCAACGTCGCGCGCTGCAGCGGTTCGGGCGCGGCTTCGATCGCCGCATCCAGTTGCCGCCACAGGCGCGATTTCAGGCTCATGTGCGGTGCCTCAACGGGTCAGGCGTTCGAGCGCCTCTTGGTATTTCGCGGACGTGCGGGCAATCACCTCGTCGGGGAGCCTGGGCGCGGGAGCGGTCTTGCCCCAGGGCTTGCCGTCCACCGTGGCCTGCTCCAGCCAGTCGCGCACGAACTGCTTGTCGTAGCTGGGCGGATTGCTGCCCTCGGCGTAGCTTTCGACCGGCCAGTAGCGCGAGGAGTCGGGCGTGAGCACTTCGTCCATCAGCGTGAGCGTGCCGTCGGCATCGAGGCCGAACTCGAACTTCGTGTCGGCAATGATGATGCCCTTGGTCAGCGCGTAATCGGCGGCGCGCTGGTAGAGCTGGATGGCGATGTCGCGCACGCGGGTGGCCAGATCGAGGCCGATGATCTCGGCCATCCTGTCGAAGGAGATGTTCTCGTCATGGTCGCCCATCTCGGCCTTGGTGGCGGGCGTGAAGATCGGCGCGGGCAGCTTGCTCGCGTTCTGCAAACCAGCCGGCAGCTTGACGCCGCAGACTTCGCCGCTCTTTTGATATTCGGCCCAGCCGCTGCCGGCCAGATAGCCGCGCACCACGGCTTCCACCGGCAGGGGCTTGAGGCGCTTGACCAGCATGGCGCGATCACGCACCTGCGCCTTCTCGGCCTCGCTGCTGACGGCGGAAAGCGGGTCATCGCCGGTCAGGTGGTTGGGCACGATGCCGGCGAGCTTGTCGAACCAGAACAGCGCCATCTGCGTGAGCAAGGCGCCCTTGCCGGGGATGGGCTCGCCCATGATGACGTCGAAGGCCGAGAGCCGGTCGCTGGCGATCATGAGGATGCGGTCGGCGCCGACGGCGTAGTTCTCGCGCACCTTGCCGCGGGCGATCAGGGGGAGCGAAGTGAGGGTGGATTCGAGGAGAGCGGCAGTCATGCCGGGATTGTAGACAGCGGCCTGTGAGAAGCCGCCGTAGAGCGCAAGGAAACGCGCCTTGCCTTCGAGTTCGAAATGCTCGGGCGACCAGGTGTCGGACGTCAGCTGATACGCAAATTCAGGCCGGACGCGATAGGCCCAGGCATCGAGCGAAGCGCCATCGGCCGCCTGCACCTGCACGGCCACGCGCTCATAGGCCTCGCCCTCGAAGGCATCGAGGCGCTGCAGCGCTTGTTCGCTCACATCGAGGTAAAGCCGCCCAGCCAGCAAAGCGCCGGCCGCTGTCACCATGCCCGGATAGTCTTCACCGCGAACGGCAAAGCGCGCATGGCCTTCCAGCACGGCATCCACGGCCACATGCGAGCCGCCGCAGACCCGCTCCATGATGTCGGCCCACATCAGCGAGCCGTAGGTGAAGCAGTTTGCCAAGCGTCGGCTTTACTGGACCTTCTGCGCCAGCTCGCCGCGCGCATAGGCGGCGGCCGTGTCGACCAGGCTGCGCGCCTGGATCTTGCCGGCCTGGCCTTCGCAGCCGAACTCCACATAACGCTGCTTGCAGATGACCTTGGCCGCTTCGCGCGCGGGCTTGAGCCACTCGCGCGCGTCGAACTTCTCGGGGTTCTCATGCAGGAACTGGCGCACCGCGGCCGTCATCGCCAGGCGGATGTCGGTGTCGATGTTGATCTTGCGGACGCCGTACTTGATCGCTTCCTGGATCTCCTCGACCGGCACGCCGTAGGTCTCGCGCATCTGGCCGCCGTACTGGTTGATCTTGGCCAACAGGTCCTGCGGCACGCTGCTGGAGCCATGCATCACCAGATGCGTGTTGGGGATGCGTGCGTGGATCTCCTTCACGCGGCCGATGGCCAGGATGTCGCCCGTGGGCTTGCGAGTGAACTTGTAGGCGCCGTGGCTGGTGCCGATGGCGATGGCCAGGGCGTCAAGCTGGGTGCGCTTCACAAAGTCGGCGGCCTGCTCGGGGTCGGTCAGCAGCTGGTCGTGCGTCATGGTCGCGTCGGTGCCGTGGCCGTCTTCCTTGTCGCCCTTCATGGTTTCGAGCGAGCCGAGGCAGCCGAGCTCGCCCTCGACGGTGACGCCGAGCGCATGGGCCATGTCCACGACCTTGCGGGTCACGTCCACGTTGTAGTCGTATGAGGCGATGCTCTTGCCGTCGGCTTCGAGCGAGCCGTCCATCATCACCGAGCTGAAACCCAGGCCGATGGCACCGCGGCACACGTCGGGGCTCTGTCCGTGGTCCTGGTGCATCACCAGCGGGATGTGCGGATAGGCCTCGACGGCCGCCTGGATCAGGTGCTTGATGAAGGCCTCGCCCGCGTACTTGCGAGCGCCGGCGCTGGCCTGCAGGATCACCGGCGCGTTGACCTCGTCGGCCGCGGCCATCACGGCCTGCACCTGCTCCAGGTTGTTGACGTTGAAAGCCGGAATGCCGTAGCCGTGTTCAGCGGCGTGGTCCAGCAACTGGCGCATGGAGACGAGAGCCATGGGAATTCCCCCGAGAAGTTAAGAATCCGCGGCGCAGCGTACTCCGATTTGTCGATGTAACCGCGCCGTAACTGAAGGGGATTCTAGGCGGCGACAAGAATCAGGCCCTGCTCTCGAACTTGCTGACGATGTCGGTCAGGGCGCTGTCCTTCCCGATATCCATCAGGGGCTGGCGAGCTGGCGTTCCAGCGCCGTGAATTGCCGACGCCAAGGCGAGTCGGCCACCTGCTGCTGCAAGGTCCTGCGCAACTCGGGCAGGAGCGCACGCGCCGCGTCCCGCTGCTGCAGCGCCACGTGCGCCTGGGCCAGGTCGAGCAGGGGCTCGGCCAGGCCCGGGTGATTCACGACCTTGTATTGCTCACGGCACAGCGCCAGCTCTCGTTCAAATTCAGACGCGGCTTGCTCGTATTGCCCTCGGCGGCTCAAGAGGCGCCCGCGCGCCTGATGCAGCATCGTCTCGCCTCCCGGCCCCAATGGCGCCAGGAAGGCCTCCAGTCTTTTCAGCTGCTGCCCCGCTTCGTCCAGGCGCCCCTGCTCCACGTTCAGCGCCGCGTCCTGCACTTCGGCCTGCAGGCGATTCGCGTCGCCTTCAGGCAGATGCCGGCGCTGCGCCAGCACGAGATCAAGCGAGGCGCGGGCCGCCGCCGTCTCGCCAAAGACCATCAATGTCTCGACCAGGTCGAAGCGCATGCGCTGCTGCGTGAAGCCGTCGTCGGGATTCAGCCGCAGCGTGATGGCCATGATCTCCTGCGCATGCGCCAGGGCCGCGCGCCGATCGCCCAGCATGCGCGTCACCCGGTTCAGGCTGCGCTCGATTTCCCGCAGGTGGGCCAGGTCCTCGCCGGGGTGCTGGCGAAAGATGACGCCGGCCTTTTCAAGAGAAACCTGGGCCTCGACATACCTGCCCAGGGCCTCCAGGGACCGACCCTCGGTCACCAGGGCCCCGGCGTAGCGCAGGCCCGTCGGGCCGAAGACCTTGAGCGTGTCCGCCACCAGCGTCTGCGCCAGGCTCAGCGCTTCCTTGGCGTCCCCGCCAAAGCTCAGTTGCGTGATCAGGTTGTCCCTGTACTTCAGCGTCGTCGGGTGGGCCTCGCCGCGCAACTTGCCCTGGATCCGCGCGGCCTCGCGGAAGTGCGCGATGGAGTCGGCGATCTTGTCCTGGTTGTCGTCCACGATGGCCATGACGTTCAGGATCTTCGGCAGCTCTTCGCTGGTCTCGCCCTGGCTCTGAAGAATCTGCTGGCGTGCCAGTTGCAGCAGGCCGGCGGCTTCGTCGGATTTGCCGAGATTGGTCAGCGAATAGGCGAGGTGGAAACGCGCGATCGCCAGGGCATCCGCCTTGGCCGGATCGCGCGCCAGCGGCTGAAGCAGCTCAACGGCGCGGCGCGCAAGCTCGGCGCCTTTCACATAGCGCCCGAAATTGCCGTTCACGCGCGATTGGCGGCCCAGCAACACGCCTTCGTTGAAGGTGTCGCCCAGTTCGCGATACAGCGCCGCTGCCTGGCCATAGGCCTCGCCCGCAGCCTCATAGCGGTTCAGGTTTTCATAGATCCCGCCCAGCGTCTGGTAGAGCTGTGCCCGCAGGACCGGACGCAGGTTCCGGTCCTCGCCCAATCGCTTGCGGCCGGCATCCACCAGCGCCTCCGCGCTCATGCCGGCACTGCCCCCATTGTTGACGTCAGCCGCGTCGAACAGGGAGGTGAGGAAGGCGCCTGTCTGGCGCGCCGCATCGGCTTCTTCCTGCGCCCGCTGCTCGGCTGCCAGCGCGCGGTCGCGCTGATGGACGAGGCCGAGCGTGAAGGCCACGCTCAGCCCCAGCGCCGCCCCGCCCGCCAGCACCCACGGCCACTGCCGGCGCAACAGCTTGGCCACCACGTGGCCGCGGCGGTCCTTGAGCGCGGCCAGCGGGCGATGGTCCAGCAGGCGGTTCAGCTCGGCACGCAGCGCGCCGACCGACTCATAGCGCAACTCGGGCACGGTCGCCGTCGCGCGCTTGACGACGGCATCCAGTTCGGCCGCGCGCCGGCCAGCCACCGGCTCGGTCAGCACCCGCAGCAGGCGGCCCAGGCTGTAGACGTCGCTGAGCGTGCCCGGTGCCTGGCCCATGCTCTGCTCGGGGCTGGAGAAGCCCGGCGTCATGGCGGCGTGGCCGGGCTCGCCGTCTTCCGCGCCCAGCAGCCGCGAGATGCCGAAGTCCAGCACCAGCACGCGGCCTTCGCCGTCGACCAGGATGTTGGCCGGCTTGATGTCGCAATGGACCACGAGATGCCGGTGCGCACAGGCCAGCGCCTCGGCCACCGTGCGCACGAGCGCCAGCCGCGCCGGCAAGCCGAGATCGCGCTTCATGCAATAGCGGTCGATGGGCTCGCCGTCGGAGAACTCCATCACCAGATAAGGCTGGCCCGCGGGTGTCGTACCGCCGTCGAACAGTCGGGCGATGTTGGGGTGGTTCAGCTGCGCCAGGATCTGCCGTTCGCGGCTCAGGCGCTGCAGGGCCTCGGGGCTCGCGTGCCCGCTCAGCAGCTTGATGGCAGCGAGCTGCTGGTAGTGGCCGTCGGCCCGCTCGGCCAGCAGTACCCGGCCCATCCCGCCCTCGCCCAGCGTGCCGACCAGCGTCCACGCGCCGAGCCGGTCGCCCACCTTGAGCTCGCTGCCCAGCAGCTCGCCCGCCACCGCGGCCACCGGGCCGGAGAAATGCGTGACGCTGTCGGCATGGCCGAGCAGTTCCAGCACTTCGGCCAACTGTGCTTCGCTCAGGCCCAGTTCATGCAGCGCTTGTTCCTGCGCCGCGCGATCTGGCAGATCGCAGACCGCGTTGAACCACTGCTTGAGATCCGCATAAGACGCACTGGCCATTCAGGCCTCCAAAGAAGACCGACCCAGCTCGGCCGACAGCCAGGCGCGGGCAAAGCGAAGCTCGCGGTCCACGGTCGGCACCGAAAGGCCCAGGGTGAGCGCGATGTCCTGGCGCTCCAGGCCGGCGAAATAGGTCAGCTCCAGGATCTCCGCCGCCCGCGGGTCTTGCACGGCCAGCCGCCGCAGCAACGTATCCAGCGTCAGCAGATCGGCCACCTGGTCTTCCTGCCCGTGCGCGCTGAGCGTATAGGTCAGGCGCCGCCAGTCACCGCCGCGCTTCGCCGACATGCGGGCGCGCGCATGGTCCACCAGCACGGAGCGCATCGTGAGCGACACCGAGGCGAAGAAGTGTGCGCGGTCGCCCCAGTCGGGGCGGCGCTCGAACAGCTTCAGCAGCGATTCCTGCAGCAGATCGTCGGGCGCAAGCGAAGGCGTGTCGGCGCCCTTGAGCCGGCTGCGCGCCATGCGCTGCAGCTCGCCGTGCACGAGGGACAACAGTTGGTCCAGCGCCCCGGCGTCGCCGGCCTGCCACGCGTGGAGAAGGGTGGTCAGCGGCGTGGCGGTATCGAGCATGGCGGCGAGTGTTTGCCGCGGGGCGGGGAACGCCAAGCCGGATTCGATGCCTTCCTGCGATGTGGCAAGGATTCAGAGCTATTCGCGCCGGCCTAGGGATTAGCCCGCCGCGCGAACGCGGGGGTGCCGCGGTGATAGGTCGGCTCAGCGATTCCGTTTAGCACAGTGAAGCCGGCCTTTCGGTGACGCCCCAGCCTGCCCCCGAGCAAGCGTCAGCGTCCAGGCCGGCACCAGGGGCGGCGCCCATTGGAGTTGCCAAAGCCACGAATGGAGACCTTGAATGACCAACGAGTTTGACGCAGGGCGCGAGGATAGAAGGGGCCTGGACGATGACGACGACATCACGGATGCGCATGGAAATCGTCTTCCCGGCGCAAGCGCTCCCCGAGTGGCGGACCCGGCGGCCAGGATCGAGCAAGACAGCCTGCAGCGAGACCAGCAGGTCGTCGAGAGCTTGCGGTCGCAACAGTCGAGCCGGTCAGGGCTGGGCCCAAAGGCCGAGGTTGCGAGAGTCCCCGTCGATGCCCTCCCGAGCGGAGCACAGCCGTCCGGCGAGTACGGTGTCGTTCGGGTCATTCCGCTGGGGGAGGTGGCCTACGGCGAGACAAAGTTGGGCAGGGACAGTACACGGCGCACCGGGAAGGAAAGCTACGGCAAAGCCAGCACCAGCCTGGGCCAGGACGCTACGGGGAGAGAAAACGACGGCGAGACCGAACTCCGGCCTCTCGGCGAGCTCAACGAAACGGTCCGCAGGACAGGGCAGCCTCTGGATGCCGTCATCGACCAGCAACGGGCCGCCGCCAACGAGCGCGCGCGGGAGCGGGGTGAGCAAGCCGCCAACGTCAATGACGGCCATAACCAAGCGCGCGAAGCGCTGAAGCCGGGCGTGAACGGCAACTACAAGATCGCGACTGTCGTCCTCGCGTTCCTGGCCCTTGCCGGGGTCGTGGGCACCTTGGTGGGTTTTCTCTATTGGAAAGGCGGGGCGGCCAACAACCCGTCTGCGCAAAATCCTGATGACGAGCCCTTGGAAGTCAATCCGCTCAAGGCAAGCGGCTTCGGAACGGGTCTGCCGGCCCGCGCAAATGTGCTCGCTTTTGACAGCGGCTATCAGCAGGACAGCCTGCTCATCGTGGGCGCCGATTCTGTGAAGCACGAGCTGGTGG
>FSVW01003018.1_pt1 | contig 10425 bp, 7 predicted proteins | sample 1637551 | NCBI WGS metagenome assembly FSVW01 (sample SAMEA3914814, study PRJEB12502) | metagenome | biome: forest; material: soil | place: USA | collected 2011-09-16 | depth 0.1 m | reverse complement strand
CTACTGCATCGCGCCGAAGGGCGAGTCGCAAGAGGCACGCACGCGACGCCTGCGCCAGTACGAGGACTTCTTCAACGCCACCGGCATGGCCACGCCGGACGACCTGGAGGAATTCCGCTCCTGCCAGCTCGGCTACAAGGCCCGCGCCGTCAAGTGGAACGACATGAGCCGCGGCGCCACGCACTGGGTCCAGGGCCCGGACGAGACGGCCGACCTGATCGACCTGAAGCCCGAGCTGAGCTGCGTGAAGACCGAGGACGAGGGCCTCTACATCGGCCAGCACGAATACTGGCTGCAGACGATGAAGAAGGCGCTGGCCCCGGCTGCGCAAGAAGAAGCACAAGGAGCCCAATCATGATCTCCTACCAGGCACTCCAATCCTTCGTCTACGCGGAGGCCCGCGCCCTTGACGAGAACCGCTGGGCCGACTGGCTCGCCTGCTATGCCGACGACGCCGAGTTCTTCATGCCCTCCTGGGACGACGATGACGCGCTGACGAGTGACCCAAACAACGAGGTCTCTCTCATCTACTACCCGAGCAAGCAGGGCCTGGAAGACCGCGTGTTCCGCATCCAGACCGAGCGCTCCAGCGCGACCATGCCGGACACACGCACCGGGCATGCGATCAACAACCTCGAGATCCTGGAGCAGGACGAGACGAGCGCCGTCGTCACCTTCAACTGGACGACGCACAGCTTTCGCTACGACATCGTCGACGTGTATTTCGGCAGCTCGCAATACACGCTCGACACGAGTGGCCCGAAGCCGCTCATCAAGCGCAAGTACGTCGTGCTGAAGAACGACCACATCCACCACCTGCTCGACATCTATCACATCTGAAGCTGTGACAAGGAGACAAGCCATGTCATTCCACATCGCCCTGCAATTCGAAGACGGCGTCTCTCGCATCATCCCCTGCGAGCCCAACGAACTGGTGGCCGACGCCGCCTACCGCGCCAAGATCAACGTCCCGCTCGACTGCCGCGACGGCGCCTGCGGCACCTGCAAATGCCACTGCGAAAGCGGCAGCTTCACGATGGGCGACTACATCGAGGATGCGCTCGCCGACGACGAGGCCGAGAAGGGCTTCGTGCTCACATGCCAGATGAAGCCGACCTCCGACTGCGTGATCCGCGTGCCGGCTTCGTCGGCCGCCTGCAAGACCGAGGTCGGCGCGCACGGCGGCAAGCTGGCGAAGATCGGGCGCGACTCGGCGACGACCGTCTCGTTCACCGTGCAGGCCGAACGGCCGTTGGCCTTCCTGCCCGGCCAGTACGTGAACCTGATGGTGCCGGGCAGCAAGCAGACCCGCTCTTACTCGTTCAGCTCCGCGCCGAACCAGGCCGAGCTCGCCTTCCTGATCCGCGACGTGCCCGACGGCTTGATGAGCACCTATATGCGCCACAAGGCCCAGCCCGAGGACTTCCTGATGTTCACCGGCCCCTACGGCAGCTTCTACTTGCGGCCTGCCGTGCGGCCGATCCTGATGCTCGCCGGCGGCACCGGTCTCGCGCCCTTCCTCTCGATGCTGCTGTGGCTGAAGAGCAATCCGACGACGCAGCCGATCCGCCTGGCCTACGGCGTGAACGCGAACGCCGACCTGGTCGAACTGGAGACGCTCGCCGAGATGAAGGAGACCTTGCCGGACTTCGATTTCTTCAGCTGCGTGGTCGACCGCGAGAGCGGGCATCCGAAACTGGGCTATGTGACGCAACACCTGCAGGCCGAGCACCTGCATGACGGTGAAGTAGACGTCTATGTGTGCGGCCCGCCACCGATGGTGGACGGCGTGCGTCGCTGGATGAACGAGGTGGCGATCACGCCGAAGAACTTCTACTTCGAGAAGTTCTCGTCGGCGAACGAAGCGGTGGCGGCATGAGTGCCGATCGCTTTGCCGGCAAGGTGGTGATCGTCACCGGCGCGGCGCAGGGCATCGGCCGCGGTGTGGCGATGCAGGTCGCGGCCGAGGGCGGCGCGGTGCTGGCGGTGGACCGGTCGGACATCGTCCATGAAGTCGTCGCCGAGATCGAGAGCGCCGGCGGCACCGCAGCAGCATTCCAGGCCGACCTCGAAACCTTCGCGGGCGCACAATCGGTGATAACGCAATGCCTGGCGGCTTTCAAACGCATCGACGTACTCGTCAACAACGTCGGCGGCACGATCTGGGCCAAGCCCTTCGAGCACTACGAGGAAGCGCAGATCGAGGCCGAGATCCGTCGCTCGCTGTTCCCGACGCTGTGGTGCTGCCGGGCCGTGCTGCCCCAGATGATCGAGCAGCGGCGCGGCACGATCGTCAACGTGTCGTCGATCGCCACCCGCGGCGTGCACCGCGTGCCCTACTCCGCGGCCAAGGGCGGCGTCAATGCGTTGACCGCCTCGATCGCGATGGAGCACACGCGCAACGGTATCCGCATCAACGCGACGGCTCCCGGCGGCACCGAGGCTCCGCCGCGGCGCGTGCCACGTAACCAGTCGGTAACAGGGGCCAGCGAACATGAAGCCGCCTGGTACCAGGGCGTCGTCGACCAGACCGTCGACTCCAGCCTGATGCACCGCTACGGCACCATCGCCGAGCAGGTCGCCCCGATCCTGTTCCTCGCCTCGGACGAGTCCTCGTACATCACCGGCACCGTCGTGCCCGTGGGCGGCGGCGACCTCGGCTGAACAAGCGCTCATCCACACAACACATCGAGACAAACACCATGCGCGACATCCCCCTCCACCAACTCGCCGATCAAGCGAAGTTCGGCCCGCTGCACCGCCTCGTCCTCTTCTGGTGCTCGCTGATCATCATCTTCGACGGCTATGACCTGGCCGTGGCCGGCATCGCCCTGCCGTCGATCATGAAGGAGATGGGCGTGAGCCCGACGAACGCCGGCTTCATGGTCAGCTCGGCGCTGTTCGGCATGATGTTCGGCGCGATCTTCCTCGGCACGATCGCCGACCGGATCGGCCGCCGCCGCGCGATCGTCATCTGCATCGGCTTCTTCAGCCTCTTCACCGCCGCCGCGGGCCTGACGCACGACCCGCTGAGCTTCAGCGCGATGCGCTTCCTCGCCGGGCTGGGTATCGGCGGCGTGATGCCCAACGTCGTGGCGCAGATGACCGAGTACTCGCCCAAGCGCATCCGCAGCACGATGGTGACGCTGATGTTCAGCGGCTACGCCGTCGGCGGCATGCTGGCCGCGCTGCTCGGCAAGGGACTGATGGAGGCCTACGGCTGGTCCTCTGTGTTCCTCGCGGCCGGCTTGCCTGTGCTGCTGATTCCCTTCATCCTGAAATCGATGCCGGAGTCGATGCCCTTCCTGATCAAGGCCGGCCGCCTGGCCGAACTGCAGCGCATCGCCGCGCTGCTGGACCCAGCCTACCACCCAAGTTCGACTGACACCTTCGCGCTGCCGCGCGAGGACAAGGCCGTCAGCGCGCCGATCGGCCGGCTGTTCCAGGAAGGCCGCGGTTTCAGCACCGTGATGTTCTGGATCGCCTTCTTCATGTGCCTGTTCATGGTCTACGCGCTCAGCTCCTGGCTGACCAAGCTGATGGCCGGCGCGGGCTACAGCCTCGGCTCCGCGCTGACCTTCGTGCTGGTGCTGAATTTCGGCGCGATGCTCGGCGCCATCGGCGGCGGCTGGCTGGCGGACCGCTTCCACATCAAGCATGTGCTGGTCGGCATGTATGCGCTGGCGGCAGTGTCCATCACGCTGTTGGGCTTCAAGGTGCCGAGCGAACTGCTGTTCCTGCTGGTGGGCCTGGCCGGCGCATCGACCATCGGCACACAGATCGTCACCTACGCCTACGTCGGCCAGTTCTACCCGGCGGCCGTCCGCTCGACAGGCATCGGCTGGGCCTCGGGCGTCGGACGCAGCGGCGCGATCCTCGCGCCGATCGTGATCGGCAGCCTGGTCGGCCTGGCCCTGCCACTGCAGCTGAACTTCATGGCCATCGCCATCCCCGGCGTGATCGCGGCGCTGGCTGTTTCGCTGATCGACCATGGCCGGAGCACCGGTGCCCCGAAGTCGGAGGGCCGAGAGGCCGCGCCGATCGGTGTGGCATCCGCGCTGGCCGTCGAGTGAACGCCGGCTAACGCCGCTCCCTGAACCATGACGCCGCTTCGCCGCGCGAGCGGGCGCCGGTCTTGTCGAGGATGTTGGCCACATGCCGCTTGACCGTGTGCGGGCTCAGCGCGAAGGCGCGGGCGATCAGCTTGTTGCTGTCGCCCGCCGCGATGCGAGCGAGCACCTCACACTCGCGGCTGCTAAGGGCCGGACCGTTGCCCTGAGTGGGCAGCGACGCACGAGGACCGAGCGCGGCCCGAACGCTGTCCGACACCGGTGCGGGTACCGGGGGCGCCACGATGAACTGCGCTGCCATCCGCCCCAGCATCTGGACGGCCTTCTGCGGGAGCCGCGTTCCCCAGTCGGCATCGGCCAGACGCGCCACCATCCGCGGCCCGGCCAGCAGGCCGCCGCCGAACAGGCCGGTCTCCGACGCCTCCTGCAACCAGGGCCGCAGCGCGGCGGCCGCGGCGTCCGGCTCACCCAGCTCCAGTTGCACGCAAGCCAGCATCACGCGTGCCTGTGTGGCCGGGAAGAACATATGGCGGTTGACGTCGTCGGCCAGCGGCGTCAGCAGCCCCACTGCATCGGCGCTCCGCCCTTCGGTCAGCGCAATGAAGGAGCAGCTCAGCGAGCGGCAGCGCGCTGCGCCCAGCCATTCGAAACGGTTTTCGGCGCGCTGCAAGGCCTCGTCCATGCGGCGCAGCAGCACTTCATCGCCCAAGATCCAGGCCGCGCGCACCGCCGCGATCAGCAGGTCCGCGCCGTGCACGAGGCGGTGCGAGCGGGTGCTGCATTGCTCGGTGTCCTCCCAGGCTGCCTCGATCGCTTCGCGACAGGCTTCGCCCTCGCCGCGCAAGGCCAGCATCAGGATCTTGATGAAGCTGTTGTGCATCGAAAGCAGGCTCGGCATGCCCAGCCAGCGGTCGTCGGCATCGCCGCGCTGCGCCCAGCGCCAGGCGCCGGCCAGGTCGCCGCATTCGAGTGCCAGCGCGGCGCGGCTGTGCAGCGCGCCGGCGCGCACCAGCGTCGGCGGCTCGGCTGCGTCCAGCGGAATCTGCTCGACCAGGCGCTCCAGCACCGGGTGCATGCCGGGCAGCCCGACGAACAGGCAGAGGTTGATCGAGCGGTACCAGCGGTCCTCGCCGGGCAGACGCATCAGGGTGTCGAGCAGCGCGCTGAGCTGCGGCGCCACGCCCTCGCTGCGCTCGCGGCTGAACTCGTGCCAGGCGCTGATGTAGCAGACGTCGGCGCGCACGCTGTCGGGCAGCGGCATGGCGCGCAGCGCGGCCAGCTCGGCTTCGGTCTCCTCGATGCGGCCGACGTGATGCAGTCCCGCGCAGGCATAGGTGCGCGCCATCGCGGCCTGCATGCCCTGGCCGGCGGCCGCATAGAGCCGCGCAGCTGTCTGCATCGCCTGCAACAGCGCCTCCCAGTCGTAGCCATTGAAGGCCACCAGGCCGCGCAGCAGGTGCATGTCCGGCAGGCGCTCCATCGCCTCGGGCGGGATGTGCGTCAGCATGCGCTCGACGCTGGGGCCGCCGCCGCGCGCCAGCAGCGCCGGCCCGCCCAGCAGCAGCGCGCGGGCCGCTTCATCCCAGGCGCCGGCGCGGGCCAGGTAGGCGAAGGCGCGCGCCAGGTCGCCCTCGCCTGCCGCTGCGCGGCGTAGCAAGGCAGGCAGTTCCTCGGGACGCTCGCGCGCCAGCCGGTCCTGCAGAAAATCGCGGAACAGGTCGTGCAGGCGCAGGGTCAGGTCTTGCGTCTCCAGCACGCTGACGAAGGCGCCGCGGCGTTCGATCTGGTCCAGCAGCTCCGCAGCCTGCGCATCGCCGCTGACCTGGGCGCAGCGGGCGGCGCTCATCTCCGGCAGGATCGAGCAGCGCAGCAGGAATTCGCGCAGCCGCTGCGGCATCTCGTCGAGCACCTCGGCGGTCAGGTAGTCGAAGACATGGCGAGCGGCCGGGTCGCCCGGGCTCAGCACTGAAAAACCGGGCCGGACCAGGTTCTTGAGCCCGACGCTGAGGCTCAGGCGCAGGCCGACCGGCCAGCCGTCGGTGCGCTCCAGCAACTCGGTGGCGCGGCGCGGTGCCGGCCCCTCTCCACCCGCTTCGCCGGCGCCAGGCAAGCGGGCCAGCAGTGCCTGCACGGCGGTCTCGTCAAAGCGCAACTCCGCTCGGCCGAACTCGGCCAGCTCGTCGGCAGCGCGCAGCCGGGCCAGACGCAGCGGCGGCTCCAGGCGGCTCGCCACCACCAGGCCCCAGGCCGGCGGCAGATGGTCGAGCACCGCCTGCAGAAAAGCCCAGACTCGCGGATCGGCGATCCGGTGCGCGTCGTCGATGACGATCAGGCCGCGGGCAACGTCGGCCCCGGCCAGTGCGTTGACGAACTCGCCGGCCGCATCGCGCAGACCGTGCTCCGACAAGGCCAAGGTGGCCAGCGCCTCCGGCGCCATGCGCCAGGCCAGGTCATGCGGTTCGACCGCGGCGCCCAGGCATTCGAGGAAGCGCTGCAACTGGTCGTTCTCGTCGGCGGAGATCCAGGAGAAGACGAGCGGCTCCTCGCCGCCCCGTTGCGCCTGGCGGATCTGCTGGGTCAGCGCCACCGTCTTGCCATAGCCTGCCGGCGCCAGCAGGAGCACCAGACGGCGGGTGCACAGCGCGGCCTGAAGCAGCAGGTGCAGGGACGGACGATCGACCAGATCGGTCCGCAGTCGCGGGGGCTGGATCTTGGTCAGGGCGAAACGGCCCGGCGGCGATGCAGTGGATGCAGCAGGCATGCGCCGATTTTGCCGCGCGGACTCCGATGTGAATAGACGTTAGGCTGCGGTGAATATTTTTTGCTACGTCTCGTTTTTGCCGACAGACCCGGCCTGGCGACGCACTTGGGCAGCCTCGTCCTACCTCTGGAGGATGCCAGCAGCCGCTCCTGCCCGTAGCGTCCGACATGCAAGCCCCGCCGCCCCGGCGCTGTCTTCGGTCCTCCTACATCCACAGACACAGATGGCCATAGTCTTCCTCAGCTACCGGAGAGCGGACGCGACCGGCTGGGCCGGGCGGCTGCACGATTCGCTGGTGCGGCAGATGCCGGGCGTCAAGATCTTCATGGACATGGAGGAGATCCCGCCCGGGGTCCGCTTCGCCGACTACATCCACGAAGCGGTCGGCGCCTGCGACGTGCTGCTCGCCTTGATCGGGCCCTCGTGGCTGAGCTTGACCAACGAGGACGGCATCCGCAGGCTCGATGACCCGGAGGATTTCGTCCGGCTCGAAATCGCGGCAGCACTGGCGCGCGGCGTGCGGGTGATTCCGACGCTGGTGGGCGGCGCGGCCATGCCGAGCGCCAAGGCGCTGCCGGAGCCGCTGAAGGCCCTGTGCGATCGCCAGAACTACGAGATCACCGATCGCGCCTGGGAGGACGGCTGCGCCCGGCTGGCGAAGGCGCTGAACAGCCTGGTCCACGAGAAGAGCGGCCCCGCGAAGCCGCAACGCGGGAAGGCCTACGCCGCAGCCGGCGTGCTGGCCGCGCTGGCGCTGGCGGGCGGCCTCGGCGCGTGGCTGCACAAGCCGGGCGATGCATCGTCGGGCGGGCCGCCCAAGCCGGACGACGGCACGAAGGTGGCTGTCGTCGCCCCGGTGCCCGCGCCGGCGCAGGCCTCGGCCGCGTCGAGCCCTGCAGTTCCCGCGGAGCCGGCGGCGGCCTCCATGCCATCGCAAGCGGATGCTTCCGGCCCGGCAGTGAAGGTCGTCAAGCCCGCCCGGATCGCGTCGACTCCCGCACCCGCAACCACCGCGACCGACGCCCGCAGCGCCGCGGCGATGGACGAAGAACTCTGGGCCGCGGCGAGCGCGTCGAATCGCCGATCGGCCTTCATCGACTATTTGTTCCGCTTCCACAACGGCATCCACGCCGCCGCAGCCAGCACGCGGGCGGGCGGCTTCTGGGCCTTCGATCCGAAAGGCGGCTGCGGCCTCTGGGTGATCGGGCAGCAAGTGGCCGACATCAGCGCCAGCTGGAGCGGTGCCTGCAGGGGCGGCAAGGCCGACGGCGGCGGGCGGCGGGCGGTTGACGCGCCCGCGCAAAAGCTCCAGATGCAGGAAGAGACGACGCTTGCGGCCGGCCTGTCGAACGGAGCCTGCAGCAGCGAGGACAAGATCGAAGGCACCTTGCGCCGGCGCCAACGCGGCACCTGCCATGCGTTCACCGACGGCGACGTGCTCGGGAAGTTCGACGGCACCATCGAGACCTTCGGCACCGACGGCTCGCTGGACAACACCTTCGTCGGGACGATGACCATTCCGTTTTCCGGTGCGCGCAGCTATCGCGGCGAGCGCACGTTCAGCAAGACGGGAACGGTGTTCACCGGTGCCGAAAAGGGCGACGAGGGCGACGGCTCGGTGAAGTACAGCAGCGGCGTCATCGTCAAGTGCAAGTTCATCAAGGGCAAGGCCAATGGTCCGGGCTGCGAGCTGCAGTTTCCCAATGGCAACAAGTACCAGGGCGAACTGCTGGACGGCAAGCAGAGCGGCCAGGGACTCCTGACGCTCGCCGACGGCAGCGGGATCATCGGCCGATTCGCACGCGGCAAGCTCGATGGCGATGTGGTGATCGTCGCCAGGAACGGGCAGCGGACGAACGCCCATTTCGTCGCCGGCACGCGAGACAAGTAGCACGCGAACTCCGCCCGCACCTTCAGTTGCGCGCCACCGCCGGCAGCGCCTTCAGGTGCAGGTAGAGCGCCTGGACGTCGGTGTCGTTCAACTCCTTCAAGGCCAGGAAGGGCATCACCTTGCTGACCTCGCTGCCGTCGGGACGACGGCCGCTGTGCAGCATCGCTGCGAAGGCCTGGGCATCGGGGTAGCGATGCATTGCGCTGCCTTCGGCCGGCGTCAGGTTGGCGGCGGCTGGCCAGTCCGGCGGGGCGCCCGGAATCCTGCCGCCGGCCATTTGCGCGCCGTGGCATCCCATGCAGGCGTTCGCCACATAACGCCCATGTTCAGCGGTGATGGCCTCCGGCACCGGCTGCTGCGGCGGCAGGCTGTGATCGATCTTGCTGGCCGCATCCCCGATCAGGCCCAAGCCGTACAAGGCCTTGACCGCCAGCGGGAAGCTCAGCTCGGCGCGCTCGCCGAGCTGAGCGGGCATCTGGCGCAGGAAGGCGACCATCGCGGCCAGGTCGGCATCGGTCAGCCGGGCGTAGTCCTCGCTGGGCATGATCATCAGCGGGCGGCCGTCCGGCTTGACGCCGTGACGCAAGGTGCGGGCCCAGTCGGCCTCACCGTAGGCGGCCACGACGCCGCCGGGAATCGGCGTTATGTTCGGCGCCCGCGCCCGCATGCCGTGGCCGTCATCGATGAAGACCTTGCCCGCGCCGTTCACGCCATGGCATTCGGTGCAGCCGCGCGACAGGAAGAGATAACGCCCACGCTCGACGCGCGTCGCATCGTCCAGCGCGGCCAGCGACGGCGCCGCGACGTCGCCGAGCGGCACCTGCCTTTGCATCTTGCGCTCGCCGTACTGCGCAGCGCCGACGACCACCGCGGCGGCGAGCGCAAGCACGGCGCCGAGGCCGATCAGACTGTTCCTGAACCAGCGTTTCATGAGGGAGGGCTCCTTTTGACGATGCCGCAGTGTTCCTGCCGCGCGGGCCGCCGCCATCGCCCGAAAGAGCCACCGGGCCGGCCATGACGGGCCATCGCCGTACCGAAGCTCATGCGGCCTCATCGGGGACAATGCTGTTGTGGCGATGGCCGATTTCACGGACAGTCGCCCCCTTCAATCCGGAATCAAAGAGCCTTATCCGTGTCCACCGTTCTCCCCGCTGACGGCGCCCTGCCGCTGCCCCCTAACGCCAAGACCGAGCGCAGTGACCGCGCCTTCCTCGGCCATCCCGTCGGCCTCGGCTGGCTGTCCTTCTGCGAGCTGTGGGAGCGCTTCTCCTACTACGGCATGCAGGCGCTGCTGGTGCTTTACCTCAGCAATTACCTGTTCAAGCCCGAGAACATCGGCCACGTTGCCGGAATCGAGGCCTTCCGGCGCTTCGTGGACTTCATCTTCGGCCCGCGCCAATCGCCCCAGGCGCTGGCCTCGGCCGTGTTCGGCCTCTACGCCGGCCTCGTCTACCTGACCCCGCTGTTCGGCGGCATGGTGGCCGACCGCCTGCTCGGCCGCACGAAGACCGTGGTGATCGGTGCCACGATGATGGCGCTGGGTCACTTCCTGATGGCCTTCGAAGTCAGTTTCCTGTTTGCCCTGGCCTGTCTAGTGATAGGCGTCGGCTGCTTCAAGGGCAATATCGCCGCGCAGGTCGGCGACCTCTATGCGCCGGGCGACACGCGCCGCGCCAGCGCCTTCCAGATCTTCATGCTGGCCG
>FSVW01003312.1_pt1 | contig 10428 bp, 4 predicted proteins | sample 1637551 | NCBI WGS metagenome assembly FSVW01 (sample SAMEA3914814, study PRJEB12502) | metagenome | biome: forest; material: soil | place: USA | collected 2011-09-16 | depth 0.1 m | reverse complement strand
GGGCAAGACCTGGCCCTGCGTGTGCTCGCTGGACCGCGAGACCCACGGCGGCATCTCGATCCATTTGCTGAGGACTTTGCCGTTGTCGCTCAGGGTCAGGCGCACATAGCCATCGCCGCCGGCTTCCTCCTCGAGGGTGTAGCTCCAGCTGAGATCGGGCCGACCGGGCAGGGTCGTTTGCACGAAGGTCGGCCCCAGCCATTCCTCGCGATCCGCATTGGCAAAGGGATAGGGCGCATAGAGCCCGCCGGCCACGATGCTCGTGGCCGTCACGGCGCGCAAGTCCTTGCCCGTGACCTTGTTCTTGCCTTTAGCCTGGATCGTCATGCCGCAACGTGCGTAACGGTGATAGTCGCCAGCGAGGAACAGCACGTTGTCGATCTCGTGGTCGGCGATCCAGCCGAGTAGTTCGGCCTGGCTCCCGGGGAAGCGTTGCCAGCCATCGCCGTCGAGCACCGAGGGCTTGCGCGGCGCGTCCGCGAACAGCGGCGCGAACGGACTGGCGACGACAACGATCTTGGTTCGCGAGCCGTAGCCGGGTTTGGCCTGGAGGCCGGAAAGCCACTCTTGCAGCGCCCGCATCTGCTTGTCCGACATGATGCGCGCGCTGGCCCGGTCCACGCTCATCGCATCGCGGCGCTCGGAGCGGGTGTCCGCCAGGAAGATGCCGAAACCGCGCAAGCTGAACTGGCGCCAGGCCGCGTCGACGTTGCCGCCGTCCATGCGATCTGGGCCGGCCGCGAACTGGTAGGCCTGCCAGGCCTCGCGGGCGGCGTCGAATTCCTCGAGGCGGCCGTGGGCGATGGCGTCGTTGTAGTCGTTGCGGAACTCATGGTCGTCTACCACCATGTAGACCGGCCGGCGCCGCAGCACCTCGCGCTGGCCCGGCGCCGACCAGGCCTCGCGGCAGGCATCGAAGAAGCGGCTGCCGGAGGTGCCGGGATGGGTAGCATCGGCGCGAGAGTCGCCGTAGATCTGATCGCCGGCGAGGATCACGGCGTCGATCGGCGCGTGACCTGGCAGCGGCGCCGCCTCGTCCCCTAGCTGGGCGTTGAGGTGGACCATGCTGCGGTCGGCCATCTCGCGGTCGATCAGCAGCGGCCGTTGCCGGCAGGCGCCCAGGACCAGGCCGAGATCCGTCGGCGCCACGTCGAACTGGCGGCGCAGCCAGCCGCCGTCCAGCAGCAGGCCCGGCACGGCGACAAGCGGCACGCCGCGGCGCTGCGCATCAGCCTTGAGCGACTCGTACTTGGCCATGACTTCGCCGCGGAAGTCGTCGAGCGGTGTCAGTGGCGCGTCGTGCACCGGGCTCATCAGAACCTCGAGCGGTGCGGTTGGCGCAGCATCGGCGGCAGGCTTGGCGAGGAAGGGCGCCAGCGTGGCTGCATCAAGCGTCAGCTCGACGATGCTCTCCTGGCGCAGCTGCATGAAGCCATCCGGGAGCAGCGCTTGCGCGGGCTGCGTGGGCCCGGCGCTGGCATAGACGTTCTGCAGACTCTGGCCGAGATCATCGATCCGCATGCCGGTGCGCAGGTGCAGCGAGCCGGCCGCAGCGTCAACCGCGAAGTCACCGATCCAGGGGCCGACCGAGGGCAACCGCACGCTGAACTTCGGCGTTAGCGGCCCGGCACCGGGAGCCGTCATGAAGTCGACGACGTGCGCGAAGACCTGGTTCACCGCGTCCTTGCCGACCACGCAATCCAGGTGCCCGTAGCCCTCCACCCGATGTTTGGCGAAATTCAGTCCCAGGCGCTGTGCCAGGGCGACGTTCTTTTCAAAGGTGCGGAACTGAAAGGTCTGGTTCTCCTCGCCGTGTAGGAACAGCACCGGGAACCTGAAGAAGGTCTTCATGCGCTCGTCGGTGACGTAACTGTCGTCGCCACGCTGGTCGGTGAGGCGGCCACCGAAGGCGTACTGCGCCGTCTGCGCATAGGTGGTGAGGTTGCAGTCGCCGAGCAGGTCATCCATCGCATCCAGCACCTGCGGCGACATGTTCTGGTACTGGAACAGCTGACCGAAGATGCCGGCCGAACGGTTGGCATTGGTGCGGCGGGTGTTCTTCCTGTGATCATTGCCCAGGCGATAGAAGGGGCGCTGGTCCTCCTTGTAGAGGTAGGTGCCGAGCAGGCGGTCCATCAGCGCTTCCATGTCGCCAGGGGCCTGGCTGGCCACGCTGCTGGCCTTCGCCATGCCGAAGACCTGCTGCAGGCGCAGTCCGATGTAGCCGCGCGCGCGGCTGATGCGCGGCAGCTCCACATAGGGCCCGACCTGCATCAGCGCCGCGCTGGCAATGCGCGAACCCTGGCCATCCTTGCGCTGCAGACGACCCGCGAGCACGGCCATGCAGAACATCGCCGAGCCGATGCAGTGGGCGATCACGTCCACCCGCTCGCTTCCCGCGTGCTTGCAGATGGTCTCGACCAGCAGGGGCACGTCTTGCTTGGCCACGTCATCCATCACCCATTGGCGGTCCACCGTGGGCAGGCCGATGCTGGTGCGCAGCTCGGCGACCCAGACGTCGCGGTCATGGGCCTGCGCCAGCCAGGGTGCCAGCGGGGTGTCGATGTCGGGATGGGTGAACTGGATGCCGCCGGAGCCGAAGCCGTGCAACAGCAGCACCGGCAGGCCGCGGCTCGGGCGGGACTTGTCGCGCAGACGGGTGAGGCGCAGATGGATGGTCTCGCGTGGGTCCGGACCGGGCAGAACTTGCGGCACATCGATCACGGTCACATCGATGCTGGCATAACGCCCCGTCTCAGCGTACCCGGCCGGCGGCAGGCGCTTCAGTTCGCGCCGGCCGATCTGCTCCGCCGGGTATTCCGCGCGCCGGAAGTTCAGCATGTGCAGGCCGAACATCACACGGCCGAAATACAGCGCCAGCGAGGCCAGGTCGCGCATGCCAGTCAGCATGTCGGCCTGCTTGTCCATCTTCAGCGGCATGTCGTAGCGGTCCAGCATGGCCATGGTGTCGAACTCGAGCCGGCCGAGTTCGCGCGGTTCGCTTGCGCCGGGCAGGCGCGCGTAGAGCCAGAGGTTCGTCAGCTGGTACCAGGGGTTGGCCGACTCCGGATTCAGCGCCGCATCCTCCGTGTGCAGGTAGCCCACGCGCTTGGCGCCGAACAGGACGGTGCCCGCGGGCAGGCGCAGGCTGCCGGCGCCGAGCGCCGGGTCGACCAGTTCCCAGTCGGTTTTCAGGGGATCGAATTCGTAGGCCAGCCGGCGCACCGCGCCGAAGTGCGTGCCGGCGCGCGCCAGCTCGGGCTTGGGCAGGATGGTGGACGGCCGGCCGTTGGCCCGCGCATCCCGCTCCTCCGCGTCGTCGGCCTGCCAGCGCGAGCGCAGGTAGGTCCAGAAGCTGCGCCACAGCCGCTGGCCTACGCAGCTCTGCTCCGCCACCATCCACTGCACCTGGCCCCGCACGGTGAAGTGCTGGCCGGGCGGTGAGAGCGGAACATCGAAGCGCGGCAGGTTCGAGACGGAGCCGGGCGGCTGCAGCGCCAGATCGAAGCTGGCCTCGAGGCCCAGCTGCTTGACCGGCAGCTGCAGGAAATCCTGCACCGATTCGACGGGGTCGAAATCCACCTTCATCGCCAGTCGGTACCTGCCTCGGGAGGCCTCCAAGGTGTTCCAGTGATCGACGAAGCCGGTCATGCGCTCGCTGAAGCGCACGTTGGTGGGCGAGTCCGGGGCGAGATGCGGCGGCTTCGCTTGCGAGTCAGGCAGTGGCTTCGCATCGGGCTGGGCGGGCTTCCAGCCGTACTCCTGCTGCCACTGGTCGATCGCTCCTTCCGCCAGGGCGGTGATGGTCAGCAGCGGGTTGATGCCCAGCGCGGTCGGCACGATGGAGCCGTCCAAAACGTACAGGCCTTCGTGCAGCGCCTTGTCGACGCAGTGGTCGTAGCGGGCGCGCAGCAGCTCGGTGGCGGGATCGCACCGATCGCTCAGGTCGATGCCGGCATCGAACACGCGGCCGAAGGCATCGACCACGCCCTTGTCCGCGCTCTCGCCCATGCGGCAGCCGCCCAACGGATGCACGGACAGGAGCCGGCTGGAGGTCTGCGCGATGCCGAGGTAGTTGGCCTTGGGCATGAACTGCGTCAGCGGATTGCGCAGCAGGAAGCTGCCCTCGGGCGCACGGCGGGCCAGGCGCTGGTCGGCCGCCTTGAACCAGGCGCCCTCGGCGGGCTTGTCCCAGCGCACGACGACCGAGCCGTCGCGCAGCGCGCCGCCCCAGCCGGGGCACTGCTCCATGCGGCCCAGGGCGCCGTCGTCCACATAGCTGACCGTCAGCAGGCTGCGCTTGATCTTTTCCTCGTCGACGGCGAAGCGATCGGTGTCGTCCGGGTGATGGACGCTCAGGTCGAAACGGGTCCAGCGCTGCGGCACCATCATGGTGGTCAGTGCCTCGCGGAAGATCCAGCCGAGGGCGCCGGGCACGCCGAGATCCTGCATCGCATCAGCTGGGATGTCTGCGGCGCGAGCCGGCCATTCGATCTGCGAGGTGATGGTCGGGCCGACCTTGCGCTTCTCCAGCGGCTCCGTTTCAGCAGGGCTCGGCTTGACCTCGGCGCCGGTGTCGTAGAAGGCGCCCAGCATGTCGCCGTTGGCCGAGAAGCCTTCGCCCAAGCGGCCGGAAACCTGGAAGGCCGGGCTGCGCGAGCGCATCAGGATCTCGGTACTGCCGAATGTTCCGGCCGCCAGCACCACGTGGCGCGCATGGATCTCGAAGGGCTCGGTGCGGCCGGGCAGCAGCATCGGCTCGGTGAAGGCATAGCGGACTGCCCAGCGCGGGCCTCCTTTCGTCGTGACCGTCAGCGGCGCGATGCCCACTACGGTGGCGCCACAGAAGAGCTTCGTGCCCTGCTGGTAGGCCTGGCTCAGGTAGTTGTGCGAGAGCGTGCGCTTGGCGCCGACATTGCAGCCGGTGAAGCAGTCGCCGCATTCGATGCAGGGCTTCTCCGCCACCACCGTGGCGCTGCCGGCCACCGGCGCACTTCCCGGCAGCGCGATGGTCAGAGAGACGGGCCGGCAATGGCCACCAGTCTCGCGCGCCAGTCGCTCCATGGCGTGCTGCCGGGGCACGCGCAGCCGGGGCCAGGGCTGCGCGCCCAGCTTGCGGCTGGCGCGCTCATACAGCTCGGCCCATCGTGTACGGCTGCAGCGGCCGCGCCAGGGTTTGGGCCAGTCCTCGCGGTCCAGCGCGGCATCCTGCGCAGGTTCGCATACGCCGGCGTTGATCAACGACCCACCACCCAGGCCGTTCGCCACCAGCGCCCAGACGTCCCCGCCGACGTGCCAGTCCATCAGACCCTCGGGCAGCGATTGCCCGCCGAGCGCCGGCGCGCCGCTGACGCGTTGATGGCCGACCAACTCGGAGAGCCCGGCAGGAAAGTAACCGGCCGGATACTCCAGCCCCCGCTCCAGCACGCAGACCTTGAAGGCTTCGCCGTCGCCTTCGGCCAGCGCGCTCAATCGCGCCGCGGCCACGGCGCCGCCGTAGCCGCTGCCGACGACGAGCACGTCAAAGCTCGGCGGCCTTTTCTCTTCCTCCTGGCGACGGGCCAGTTCCTCCACGTTCCTCGACAACCACTGGGCGCCTCTTTTCATTTTGGTCTCCCCGTTCTGTTGCACGTTCTATGGCGTTGACGATGGCCGTGACCAGTCGCTCTCCCTGGACGGGCTTGTGCAAGACCGGCAGGCCGGTGGCGCCGAGCGTGGCCAGTTGCTCGGGCGAGGTGTCGCCGGTGACGATCAGCGCCGGCGCGTGGCAGCCGGCGCGCCGCAGTTCCTCGATCAGCTCGGCGCCGCTCAACTCGCCATGCAGGCGGTGGTCCACCACCAGCGCATCGGGCCGGAAGCCACCCTGCAGCGCGGCCATCGCCTCGCCCAGACCGCTGGCGGTGCTGACTTGCCAGTCCACCGCTTCGAGCATCAGGCGCAGTGCCGTGCGGACCTCGGGCTCGTCGTCGACCACCAGCAGCCGCAGGCCCGGCGTGGCGATGGCGCGCATGCCGGGCACGGTGTGTTCGTCGACTCGATGGGAAGGCTCGGCAGCCGGCAGATCGAACTCGAAGGTCGAGCCCACGCCGGCGACGCTGCTCAGACGCACCGCCGTGCCCAGCAGCGCGGCCTGCCGCCGCACGATCGCCAGGCCCAGGCCGAGCCCGCGGCTGCGGCTGCGGTCCGGATTGCCGAGCTGGTAGAAATCCTCGAATACGCGCTCCTGTTCGGCTGAGGGGATGCCGACGCCGGTGTCCTGCACGGCGATGCGCACGAGCCGGCCGGCCCGCCCGGGCGGCCCATCCGTCACGCCCGTCACGCCCGTCACGTCGATCAGGCCGGCGCGCAGCACGACCTCGCCGGCCGCCGTGAACTTGAAGGCATTGCCGACCAGGTTGTCCAGGATGCTTCGCAGCAGGCCAGCGTCGCTGACGACCTGCAACTGCTCGGCCTTGGCATCGAGCAGGATCCGCAGGCTCACCGCGCCGCTCTCGGCCTCGTGGGCGAAGGCATCGTGCACCTGCTCGAACATCTGGGCCAACTGCAGCGGGCGCAGGTTCAGCTCCAGCGCGCCGGCCTCGATCTTGGCGATGTCCAGGTACTTGCTGACCAGCGGCTCGGCATGGGCGAGTGCCCGGCCGATGCCTTCGCCGATGGTCTTCAGCGCTTCGTGCCCGAGCCGCTCCGCGTGCACGCAGACCGCATCGCCGTACCAGCGCAGCACGCCCAGCGGCTGGCGCAGGTCATGGCTGGCGGCGGCGAAGAAGCGGGACTTGGCCAGCACCGCGATCTCGGCTCGCTGGCGCTCCTCGTCGGCTCGGCGCCGCTCGGCCTCGGCGCGGTCGCGCTCGTCGCTGGCGCGCAGGATCTGCTCGCGCAACTGCGCCAGCGTGTGGCCGAAGTTGCGCACGTTCGAGCTCAGCAACGCGAACATGACGACCAGCAGCGCCGCCGTCGAGTAGCCCTCGAAGGTGCCGCGCGAGATCCAGCCGACCATCAGCGCCAGCGCCACCGGCATCGCCCACCAGAGGTAGGCGCGCAGCATGCCCGCGGCGGTGCCCACGCCGCCCGCGGCCAGGCCGACCATGATGATGGTGATCAGGTAGTCCGCCTGGCCGCCATTGCTGGCGAAGGCCACACAGATCGGCCAGATGCGCGTCAGCCCGTTGGCCAGGAACCAGAAGTCGATGGCGCGCAATTCGCCGGCGACGCGGTCTGGCTCGTCCAGCCGGATGCGCCGGAAGACATGCACCCGGGCGAACTGGATCGCTGCGCTGCACAGCACCCAGGCAATGATCCAGGCCGAGCTGCCGCTGGCGATCAGCAGCCAGGCGATCACCGAGTCGATGAACAGCAGCGCATAGGGGCTGCGGCGCAATTGCTCGCGCACCAGTTCGACCTGGGGCCGCGGTGCCGAACGCCTGCGCCGCGCTTCGCCGGCGGGTGCCGGGTCAAGCATGAGGGCCGCCGCCGGTGATCTCGAACACCGCTTCGCCGCGGCGCCTCACGCCCACCACCGTCAGGATGCCGCGCACGTGCGTCTTGACCGTCGCTTCCGAGATGCCCAGCTCCCGGGCGATCTGTTTGTCGCTGAGGCCGCGGATCATCACGTTGAAGACCTCGGCCTGGCGCGCGGTGAGGTCCGGAAAGCGCTCGCGCGGCTCCTGCGGCCTGGCCGGCGGCGCGGCGCGGTAGGACGGTTGCACGCGCAGGCTGCGGGTCTGCGCGGGCAGGTAGATGCCGCCGCGCGTGGCGACCTGGATCGCGTCGACCAGCGTGCTGCCTGTCGAGCATTTGGGCACCATGCCGGAAAGGCCCAGCTCCAGCAGGGTGCCGGGCCAATCGGTGCGATCGTCACCGGAGACGACGATCACCGGCGCGCTCGTGCCCGCGTTGCGCAGCGCATGGACGACCTCGCGGCCGTCTACGGCGGCGCCCTGGCTGTTGACCAGGTGCCAGTCCAACAGGATCACCTCGTAGCGCACGCTGGCGGCCAATTGCAGCGCGGTGGCTACGTCGGCGGTCTTGTCCAGAGAAAGCTCCGGCAGCATCGCTTGAAGCAAGGCCTCCAGGCCTTCGAGCACCAGTTGTTCGTCGTCGATGACAAGAGCACGCATGGATCCCCTCGCTGATGTCCGCCGTCTGTCCCGGGACTCAGTGTTGCATTGCAGACAGGGCGGCGAATCCTCCGAAAGATGGAGGCCTCGGCGGGGTGCAAGGCGTTAACCCGAAGCGCTGAGGCCACCCGCCATGGCCGGGTGGCCCACAGTGGGTCACTTCACTTCATTGCATTCCACTCAGCGGCCGCGGCGGGCGCGGTACAGCACTTCGAGCGTGATGTGCCGCACCTCGAGCTTGCTCTGCTCGATGTGCGCGCGCAGCAGGCGCTGCGCTTCGTCGGCGCGCCGGCGCAGGATCGCGCGCAGGATGCGGGCGTGTTCGTCGTAGGTGGTGGCGATGCGGGCGGCCTTGGTGAAGTCCAGCCGGCGCACGATGCGGATGCGGTCGGTCAGGCCCAGGTGCACGCGCGCCATCTCTCGGTTGCCGCTGCTGTTGACCAGCTCGGTGTGAAAGGCCTCGTCCATCGCGCCGACCTCGATCGCATCGCTCAGGCGCTGCTCGGCCGGAACCATCCAGGCATCGACCAGCGGCTGCAGGTCGGCGCGTGATTCGCTGGTGGCGAGCATGTGCGCGGCGTGGCATTCGATCAGCATGCGCAGGTCGTAGAGTTCGTCGATAACGTCGAAATCCAGCGGAGCCACCTGCCAGCCCAGCTTGGGGAAGACCTGCAGGAAACCTTCGCGCGCCAGCCGCTGCAGTGCTTGGCGCAGCGGCGTGCGGCTGACCTGCACCTTCTGCACGAGATCCGACTCCGAGAAGCGGTCACCCGGCATCAGGCTGAAGTCGAAGATCATCTGCTTGACCTGCGCATAGGCCTGGTCGGCCAGCGAGGAGGGCTCGGCCAGGGTCAGGTCGCGCAGGGGAAGCAGGGCGGAGGTCATGGTGGAAGGTTCGAATTTAACCGTGAATTTCGGGCCGAGCGCCGGGCCGCTCCCTAGCCGGCCCACGGTGGCGATGTGCTTGCCGGTCGATCCGGCAAGCATCGCCGTCCCCTCGGGGGAGAGAGTGCCGCGGCTCCAATCCCGCCTGCGCGGGATTGGACGGCACGAGCGCTATCGGCCTCTGGCCGATGGCCGGCCAAGGTACGCCTTGGACGAGGGGCTTCATTTCAGCCCTTGAAGTCGATCATGCTCACATGGGCCGCCACGATGCGCCAGCCCTGCGGCAGTCGCATCCAGCTCTGCGTCTGGAATCCGCGCAACGGCGTGTCGCTGCGCACGAACTCGACCTGCGCGACGGCGGCATCCGGCCCGAAGCACTGGATGCGCAGGTTCTCAAGCGTGCGGGTGAAGTTCGGCGCGGGCGTGCCGGCGCGGAAGGCGCGCATCTCGTCCATGCCGAGCTGCCGGTCGGCGATGCCATAACGCGTCAACCGAGCGTCATCCCAGAAGTAGCCGATCAGCGCTTCCACGTCGTTGCCCATCAAGGCCGCTTCGTAGGCATGGAACTGCGCCGTGACTTCGGCGAGCACGTAGGGCAAATCGATGCTGTCGTTCGTGATGCTGCTCATGCTGCTTGTGCCGTCAAGGATTTCATGTAGTTGCGCCAGCCGCCATGCTCGCTGACATCCGGCGCGCTGGCCAGCGCCGCCGGTTCGCAGATGAAGCCCTTGACGCAGGTTCCATCCGCCAGCTCGACCGTGCCCAGGCCCAGCGGCGCCGGGATCAAGGCGAGGAAGGAGCCCACATCCGCCAGCGGCATCTCGTAGACCTCGACCTCGATCGAATGGCCGGGCGTGCCGTCCGGCGTGCGAGCCAGGCCGGGTTTCGGCGGTACGGTGCCGGGCAATGCGTGCAGCCGGTAGTGTGCGGCGGTGTGAGTCCTGGCGAGCAGCCGGCAGCTGCGTTCGCTCAGTTGACCGTGCAGCGGCATGCCGGCCAGGTGCGCGCCGACGACCGCGATCGCCATCGTCGGCGCCGCGGCCGGTGCCTGCTGGAGGGTCAGGTCTTGCTTGTTGCGCTGGCGCAGGCGCGCGCCCAGCGGCAGCTCCGGATGCGCTTGCTCCCATTGCAGGCCCCATTGCAGCAGCGCGGCGTCGGTGCCTGGCGGGGCGACGAAGGTGACGCCGAAGGGCAGGCCCCAGGCGGTCATGCCGCTGGGCATCGCCAGCGCCGACAGGCCCAGCAGGTTGACGAAATTGGTGAAGCGGCCGAGTTCGCTGTTGCGCAGGATCGGCGCCTCGTGCACGGCCGCGCGGGTCGGGCAGGTCGGCGAGGTCGGCAGCATCAGGAAGTCCACGTCCTGCCACAGCGGCGCGATCTGCTGGCGCAGGTGTTCGAGCCGGTAGCGGCCGGCGAAGGAATCGGC
>FSVW01001112.1_pt1 | contig 10434 bp, 8 predicted proteins | sample 1637551 | NCBI WGS metagenome assembly FSVW01 (sample SAMEA3914814, study PRJEB12502) | metagenome | biome: forest; material: soil | place: USA | collected 2011-09-16 | depth 0.1 m | reverse complement strand
GTGCCCGGTGGCGTGATTTGAGTGCAGCGCTGGTTGCCGGACTGGACAACCGAATGCTGAACGGTGGGGCTGGCCGGCGGCGGCGCTTCGTGGCCGGTGACGATTGCCATGGCGCTCTGCGCAAGCACCAACAAGCCCGTCGCCAATAGAGCGATTGCCGCAAAGCTGCGCGCATGCGCTGCGTAGTTCATCTTCATCTCTTCGCCTCCCCGGCGCGGTGAATGGATCGCGGCATTGCGACAGAGTTCTTATTGCTCGCAAGCCACCTGACAGCGGCGCGATTCTGGCTACGGCACAAGACACGTATGAAGACATGTGATCTTGTGTTGCCAAAGGCTAACGTCATCTCTCAGCGGCATTTTTCACAATAACGCGCACACCTCCCATGACGACATGCCGTTTGGAGGGCCTTGCCGGCTTCACCTGTGGAGATTTGCTATTGCGTGATCGGCGGGTCTTCGGCTGCTCGCGAATCGCTCTTGCCTCTGCGGACTTAATAGCAGAGGCCTGCGCATTGATTCCTCGTCGGAATACCGCGTTATTTCGGCGCATATCGCCCCGGTGGCCGCCCGAGCCATCCGATATGCTGCCGGGATGTCCCAGACCGACACTCCACGCGACCCCGCCAAGCCGCTGGTCAGCATCGTCATCCCCACGCATGACCGGCCCGATTACCTGACCCTGGCGCTCAACAGCGCACTGGCGCAGACCTACGAGAACCTGCAGATCGTCATCAGCGACAACAGCGGCAACGATCTGGCGCGCGAGGCGATTGCCGAGCATCTCGCCCGCGACCCGCGCATCGTCTTCACCACGCAGACGGGCGGCGGCTTCATGGAGAACTGGTTCAACGCCCTCTCCCACGCCACCGGCGACTATGTGAACTTCCTGATGGACGACGACCTGTTCGCGCCCACCAAGGTGGAGCGCATGGTGGATTACTTCGTCAAGTACCCGACGGTGCGCCTGGTCACCTCCTTCCGCGAGCTGATCGACGCCGATGGCAAGACCCTGGCCCCGCTGCCGGGCACGCAGCGCCTGTTCGAGACCGACACCGTGCTGGCCGGCACCTCGATGAGCGAGTTCATCCTCAAGGCCGGCATGAACCTGATCGGCGAGCCGACCACGGCCATGTATCGCCGGCAGGACGTCGGCGCGGGCCTCGGCCGCTTCTGCGACAAGCAGTACTCCGTGCTGATCGACCTGGCCACCTGGATGGAAGTGATGCACGGCCATCACTGCGTGTACATCGCCGAGCCGCTGAGCTATTTCCGCATCCACGGCGGGCAGGATCAGCGCAAGACCGGCACCGCGCTGCGCGCCAACCTGGAGTGGCTGCAGCTGCTGCTGGACGGCCACATGTCGGGCCGCTTCTTCACCGACAAGGCGGCCTTCCGCGAAGTGCTGGCCGGCAAGGTCTCGGTGCTGTTGCCGCACCTGGCGCAGAATCGCGACGATCTGCGCGGCGGCGACTTCGACACCGAACACATCCTGGCCCTGGTCCGCAAGGCCATGCGCCTGCTCCTTCAGTGACGATTGCTGCAATGAAGACCCGCCCCTACATCATCGTCACGCCCACCTATTGCGTCAGCGCCGGCGTGCGCGTCATGCACTCGCTGTGCCATGAGCTCAACGCCCTCGGCCTGGATGCGCGCGTACTGCTCACCACCGACCTCTCGCGCGGCTCAGGCGTGTTCCTGAACCCCGCCCTCAACACGCCGAACGTCAACGCGCTGATGACCGAGAACGGCCCGGCCTGGGCTGCGCTCTTGGAACAAGCCATCGTCATCTACGCGGATGGCGTGCAGGGCAACCCGCTCGGCGCCAAGCGCGTGGTTCGCTATGTGCTGGGCAAGGAAATGCCCAAGCCGACCGACGACCCGAGCGACTTCCGCATCTATTACTCACGCGCGTTTCCGGTCAAGCGCGAGGCGCATCACCGCACGCTGTTCCTCTTCCCGGTGGATCTGGGGATGTTCAACGACAAGGGCGTGGTCACGCGCGACCAGGACATGCGCTGGCTCGGCAAGGGCGCCAAGTACTGCACCGAGCCCGAACAGAACGTCGTCGACATCACCTACAGCTGGCCGCCCACGCGCGAGGAACTGGCGGCCAATCTGCGCCGCACGCGCTACCTCTACTCGTACGACGGCCTCAGCTGCACCAACCAGGAAGCGATCCTCTGCGGCGCCACCGTGATCGTGAAGCACCTCAGCTATCACGACTGGGAATGGACGCGCGCCGACCTCGCCGCCATGGAGCACGGCATCGGCGGCTATGCCTTTGGTGATTCCGACTTCGAGATCGACCGCGCGCAGCGCACCCGCATGGAGATGGTGGAAAGCCTGCGCTACCACGTGGCCACCTTCCGGCAGAAACTGCTCGATTTCGTGGACGAGAGCCAGCAGCGTTTCAAGCCGTGAGTCACACGGTTCAACTCCTGCAAGGCGCCAGCTTCACGGCGGCTGAAGACCGCACCCTGCTCGACGCCGCGCTCGCCGCCGGCCTGCACCTGGAGCACAGCTGCCGCACCGGCCGCTGCGGCACCTGCAAGACGCGGCTGCTCTCGGGTTCGGTCAAGACCGTCGCCGCCGACTCCTGTCTGAGCGCTGCAGATCGGCAAGCCGGCTGGGTGCTGACCTGCGCCGATGCCGCTGTGGGCGATGTGAGCCTGCAAGCCGAGAACCTCGCCCGCCTGGCCGGCATCGACGCCCGCACCCTGCCCGCGCGGCTGGACAGCATCACGCACCTGGCCCACGACGTGGTGCATGTGCTCTTGCGCCTGCCGCCGGCCTCGCCGCTGAAGTTCCTGCCCGGCCAGTACATCAACGTGATCGGCGACGGCGGCCTGCGGCGCAGCTACTCGCTGGCCGAAGCACCGCGTGCGGACGGCAAGCTGGAACTGATGATCCGCCGCGTGGACGATGGCGCGATGAGCGCGTATTGGTTCGACAAGGCAAAAGCCAACGACCTGCTGCGCATCGACGGTCCGCGCGGCAGCTTCTTTTTGCGCGACGTGGCCGGGCTCGACCTGCGCCTGCTGGCCACAGGCACCGGCATTGCGCCGATCCGCGCGCTGCTGACCGAACTGGCCGCGCTGCCCGCCGAAGCCCAGCCGCGCTCGGTGCGCCTGTATTGGGGCGGTCGTGTGCCGCAAGACCTGTTCTGGCAGCCGCCGCATGGCATCGACTATGTGCCCGTGCTCTCGCGCGCCGACGAGCAATGGGCGGGCGCACGCGGCCACATCCAGGACGTGATGCTGGCATCGATGCACGAGCAGGGCGAGGACCTCAGCAGCACCCAGGTCTACGCCTGCGGATCGCCAGCCATGATCGACAGCGCGCGGTTCGCGCTCACCGGCGCCGGTCTGCCCGAAACAGCATTCTTCTCCGACGCCTTTGTCAGCTCGGATTGAGCGTTAGATGACCACCGGCTCCGGCTCCAGCCGGATGCCGAATCGCCCGTACACGCTCTCCTGGATCGCCCGCGCCAGCGTCACGACCTCTGCGCCGCGGGCCTCTCCGCGGTTGACCAGCACCAGCGCCTGTTTCTCGTAGACGGCGGCGCCGCCCACGCTCTTGCCCTTCCAGCCGCAGGCGTCGATCAGCCAGCCGGCGGCGAGCTTCACCGTGCCGTCGGGCATGGGGTAGTGCACGATGTTGGGCTCGCGGCCGATGATGTCGCGGCACTGGTCTTCGCTCACAACCGGGTTCTTGAAGAAGCTGCCGGCGTTGCCGATCACGGCCGGGTTGGGCAGCTTGGCGCTGCGGATGGCGACGACCCAATCGAAGATCTGCTTTGCATCGGGCGCGCTGATGCCGGTCTCGACCATCTTGCGCTCCAGGTCCAGATAGCCCAGCACGGGCTTCCAGGGCTTGGGCAGGTGCATGCGCACGCGCGTGATCACGCTCTTGCCCGCGAGGCCGCCAAAACCCGTGTGCTTGAACACGCTGTCGCGGTAGCCGAACTTGCAGACCCCGGCCGGCAGCACGGCCGCGCGGCCCGTCACCAGGTCCACCACTTCGACGTTCTCGAGCCGGTCCTGCAGTTCCAGCCCGTAGGCGCCGATGTTCTGCACCGGCGCGGCGCCCACGGTGCCGGGGATCAGGGCGAGGTTCTCCAGGCCACCGTAGCCGTGGTCCACGCACCAGGCCACCAGCTCGTGCCAGACCACGCCGGCACCGGCCTCGACGATCCAGGCGTTGTCGCGTTCCTCCAGCAGGCGGATGCCGGGGATCTCGATCTTGAGCACCACCGCTTCCACGTCCTTGGTCAGCACGAGGTTGCTGCCACCGCCCAGCACGAACTTGGGCGCCAGGCCCAGCTCGGGGTGGTCCACCACACGGCGAACGTCGGCCACCTCGCGGATGCGCACCAGGCGCTTGGCCGTGGCGGGCAGGCCGAAGGTGTTGAAGGGCCTGAGGTTGACGTCGCGCTCGATGACCAGATTTGGCAAGGCTGGCGTGTGGTGGGAATGATCCTGCATGAGAGAATTTTAGTTCCGCTCCATTGACTCCCTTACCTGGTAAGCCGACATGCCCAGCTTTGACACCGTCCTCGAACCCGACATGGTCCGCATCAAGAATGGCGTGGAGAACAGCGCCAAGGAGATCGGAACGCGCTTCGACTTCAAGGGCACCTCGGCCAAGATCGAGCTGAAGGAGAAGGACAAGTCCATCGAGGTGACCGGCGACAGCGAGTTCCAGCTGGAGCAGGTCGAGGTCGTGCTCTACGGCAAGCTGACCAAGCAGGAGGTGGTGATCAGCTTCCTCGACAAGGCCGAGAAGATCGAGAAGCTCGGCGGCGACAAGGTACGCCAGGTCTACAAGATCAAGGCCGGCATCGAGGCCGAGCTGGCCAAGAAGATCACCGGCGCGATCAAGAACGGCAAGCTCAAGGTACAGGCGTCCATCCAGGGCGATACCGTCCGCGTGACGGGCAAGAACCGCGATGACCTGCAGCAGGCCATCGCCCTGCTGAAGAAGGAAGTGGCCGACGTGCCGCTGAGCTTCAACAACTTCCGCGATTGACGAGAAGAAGAAGCGGCAATATGCGCGGCGCGCCGGGCCTGGCCTTGCTGCTTGCGGCCTCGGCCGCGCTGGCGCAGGACGAAGCCCCGGCCACCCTCGGCTTCAACGGCAGCCTCGGTACGCAGGCCGCGCTGCTGCTGATGGACGGCCAGCCGCAGTCCGTGCGCGTCGGCCAGCGCGTGCATGGCGTCAAGCTGCTGGCGCTGGAGGGCGACCGCGCCACGGTGGAGGTGAACGGCCAGCAACGCGTGCTGCTGATGGGCGCCAGCCCCGGTCGCGTGGGCGGTTCTGCAGGTGCCTCGCGCCAGATCGTGCTCAGCGCCGGGCCGGGCGGGCATTTCACGGCGGCGGGCAGCATCAACGGGCGTGCCACGCAGTTCCTCGTCGACACCGGCGCCACCGCCGTGGCCATCGGCCAGCCCGAGGCCGAGCGCCTGGGCCTGCGCTATCGCGAGGGCCGGCGCGTGATGACGCAGACCGCCAACGGAGCGGCGCCGGCCTATCTGGTCACGCTCACGACATTGCGCGTCGGCGAGGTCGAGGTGCACAACGTCGAAGCCATCGTCGTGCCAAGCCCGATGAGCCACATCCTGCTCGGCAACAGCTTCCTCACCCGCTTTCAAATGCGCAGGGACAACGACATCCTCACGCTTGACCTCCGTTTCTGACGCCCCGCCCCTGTAGGCATAACGGTATATTCATGCGTCACATTCCGTGGCGCTGCGCCGTTAGCCCTTCATGATCCGTTCCTCCTGGAAATCGAGGCCGCAGGCCTTGCTGCTCGCCCTGCTCATCGCCGGCCCTGCCTTCAGCCAAGGCGATTCATCAAGCAAGATCGGCCGCTTCTACGACGACGCACAAAAACGCTATGACAAGCGCGACTACGCCGGCGCCGCCATCCAGCTCAAGAACGCGCTGCAGATCGACAAGAACCAGCTGGCCGTGCACCTGCTGCTGGCCAAGACGCTGCTGGCCAATTCCGAGGTGGCCAATGCCGAGTACGAATTCGGCGAGGCCCTGCGCCTGGGCGTGAACCGCGGCGAGGTGGCCGTGCCCCTGGCCCAGGCCCTGCTCTCACAGGGCAAGCCGCAGCAGGTGCTGGATGACCGCCGCCTGCGCATGGACGAGTTGCCGCGCGGCGTGCAGTACCAGCTGCGCCTCGTGCGCGTCTCGGCCTATGCGGACCTGGGCAATGCCCGCGGCGCCATGGACGAGCTCACGGCCGCCCGCGCCATCAACGCCACCGACGCCGCATCCTGGCTGGCCGAAGTGCCGCTGCGCGTGCGCACCGGCCAGTTCCGCGAGGCGCTGGCCGCTGCGGAACAGGCGCGCAAGATCGAACCCAACAGCGCCGATGCGCTCTACCAGCAGGCCTCGGTGCTGCACGTGATGGGCCAGTTGCCCGCGGCGCTGAACTTGTATGGACAAGCGCTGAAGGTCGACCCCGGACAGGTGGACGCCCGAGTCGCGCGTGCCGGCATCCTGATCGACTTCAATCGCGACAAGGAAGCGCAGGCCGATGTGACCGAGCTCGGCACCCTCACCGGCGGCGATCCGCGCGTGGCCTATCTGCGCTCGCTGCTGGCCCAGCGCGCGGGCGATGCCGCGGCCACCCGGACGGCGCTGAAGGAAGTCACCGAGTTCCTCGACCCGGTGCCCATCGAGTACGTGCGCTACCGCGTCCAGACGCTGATGCTCAACGGCATGGCCCACTTCGGCCTGGGCGAGATGGAGAAGGCCAAGCCCTATCTCGAACTGGCCTATCGCCAGCAGCCGGCCAGCCCGCTGGCCAAGCTGATCGCGCAGATTGCCATCGCCGAACCCAATATGCCGCGCGCCGTCGAGGTGCTGGAAGACTATCTGCGCGCCCGCCCCGGCGACGGCCAGGCCATGCTGATGCTGGCCACCGCGCACATGAGCCAGGGCCGCTACGCCAAGGCCACCACCCTGCTCAACGAGGCGCTGCGCGCCAAGGACGTGCCGGCCTTCCACACCGCGCTGGGCGTCTCGCTGATGCGCAGCGGCCAGAGCCGCAATGCCGCGGAGGAGCTGGAGAAAGCCTTCAAGAAGGACCCCAAGCAGACCTATGCCGGCCTGGCCCTGGTGGACCTCTACGTGAAGTCCGGCGACGTTGCCAAGGCCCAGGCCATGGCCGACGGCCTGGTGCGCGCCAATCCCAGCAACGCCACCATGCTGGTCGTGCAGGCGCAGGCCCACGTCAGCGCGGGCGACCTGGCCGGAGCCCGGCAGTCGTACGAGAAGGCGCTCAAGATCGATGGGACCATCCTGCAGGCCAAGATCGGCCTGGCCCATGTGGACCTGCTGAGCCGCAAGTTCGACGACGCCGACAAGCGCCTGCGCGCGCTGCTGCGCGAGAACGAGCGCAACGTGGATGTGCTGTTCGAACTGGCCACGCTCAACGAGCTGTGGGGCCGCGAGGCCGATGCCCTCAAGTGGCTGGAAAGCGCCGCCGAAGCCAGCGACGCCAAGCAGACCCGCGTCAACTTCGCCCTGGTGGCCTGGCACCTGCGCAAGGGCCAGCCCGCCAAGGCGCTGGAGGCCGGCAAGCAGCTGATGGCCAAGGCCCCGGACGACGTGGAAGCCCTGCAGGCCTACGCATCGGCCCAGGCCGCCAATGGCGACGCCAACGGCGCTCGCAGCACGCTGGCCAACGCCGCGCGGCGCGCCGCCTTCGAGGCGCCGGTGCTGGTGAAGATCGGCCAGGCGCAGCTGCGCATCAATGACATCAACGGCGCCGCGTACTCGGCCGACAAGGCCGTCTCGGGCAGCGCCGACTACCTGCCCGCGCAGATCCTGATGGCCCAGACCGAGGTGGCGCAGGGCGCGCTGGACAAGGCCGAGCGCCGCGCGCAGGCCATCGTGCAGGCCAACCCCAAGCTGGCCGTCGGCTACGAGCTGCAGGCCGACGTTGCGCAGCGCCGCGGCCAATCGGCCCAGGCGGCGGAATCGCTCAAGCGCGCCCACGCCATCGAGAACTCGACTCGCTCGCTGATGAACCTGTTCCAGGCCCTGCTGCCCCGCGACAAGGGCAAGCCGGCCATCGAGCTGGGCGAGGCCTGGCTGCACACGCACCCCAAGGACGGCGTCGTGGTCAAGGCCGTGGGCGACGCCTATGCCCGCGCCGGCAATAACGCCCAGGCTCGACGCAGTTACGAGGCCGCGGTCAAGCTCAGCCCGGACGATCCGGAAGCGCTCAACAACCTGGCCAATGTGCTGTTGCTGCAACACGACCCGGCCGCCACGGCGGTGGCCGATCGAGCCCTGGCGGCAGCGCCGCGCAACCCGCTGGTCATCGACACCGCCGGCTGGGCGGCCTTCATGGCGGGCAACAAGGACCGGGCGCTGCAACTGCTGCGCGACGCCCGGCTGAGGGCACCGGACAGCCCGGTGATCCGTTACCACGTAGCCGCCGCGCTGGCCCAAAGCGGGCGCAAGAGCGAGGCGCGCGACGAGCTGAACGCCGCCCTGGCCTCGCTCAAGCCCGGCCAGACCTTTGCCGGAGAAGCCGACGCCCGGGCCCTGCTCCTCTCCCTCAAGTGAGTGGACATAACGCGTTACTTGCACGTCGATACTTTTTACAATCGTGCAAAGGCCACATCCGGCGGCAGTCAAAACACCGGGCAAGCCTTTGATCTGCAAGAAATATTTTTAGCTGGCACCAGAATTGCTTTATTCCATGCAACGGCAAATGGCTGGCGATTCAAGCCGGGCAAAGGGAATCAGATATGAACAAGACATTCGTTCGAAGCACCGCGGCGCTGTTCCTGGGCTTGGCCTCGGCATTCGCAGCACAAGCGGCTGACAGCTGGACCTACACCGGCGTGACCGGCACCCAAGGTACGGATACGGCCAGCTCGGGCGCAGCCTCGCTGACCACGACCGGCGCCTTCGTCACCAACAACGGCAGCAACGGCGTGACCGGCAACTGGTCCACCAACACCAGCGGCACCCCGTCGGCTGCACTGCAGTTCTACTCGGGCGGCGGCCTGGGCATGGGTTCTGACGGCACCAGCACACCCAACCACGCGCTGGACAACAACGGCGTCTACACCGAAGCCGTGCTGCTGAGCTTCTCGTCCAGCACGATGCTGACCGGCATCGACATGGGCTACGTCAGCGGTGACGCCGACATCTCGGTGTTCCGCTACACCGGCTCCTCGGCACCGGCCCTGAACGGCACGGGCGGCTCGCTGGCCGCCATGCAGGCAGCAGGCTGGTCGCTGGTCGGCAACTACGCCAACCTGACGCAGGACAGCAGCTCGCCCTTCGCCTACAACCTGATCAACGGCGCGACGGACAGCGACGGCGGTTCGGGCGTCACGCCGACGGCGGGCGGTTCGAGCGTGGGCTCCAGCTGGTGGCTGGTCACGGCCTACAACACGGCCTACGGCAGCGGCACCAACCTGAATCAGGGCGATGACTACTTCAAGCTGCTGGCCGTGGCCGGCACGGCCTGCACGGGCAGCACCACCAAGTGCGGCGGCGGTGGTGGCGGCGGCAAGCCGGCTCCGGAGCCAGGCTCCCTGGCCCTGGCCGGCATCGCACTGATGGGCCTGTTCTACTCGCGCCGCAAGCCGCGCTGAGCAGCAGCTCGCACCCAGCAAACAAGACGGCCCTCACGGGCCGTTTTTGTTTTTGTGCCCGCAATGCCATGAACGCTCTGTCGGGCTTGCGACAGTCGGGCCGGTGAGCACATGCTAAAAATCAGGCCCCGCGAGGAGACGCCATGGATTTGAATTTCACGCCCGAAGAGCAGGCCTTCCGCGCCGAGGTCCGCGCCTGGGTGGCCGCCCATCTGCCGGCCGCCACGGCCCACAAGGTCCGCCGCGGTCTGCGCCTCACGCGCGACGACCAGCAGGGCTGGGCGCGCATCCTGGGCAAACAGGGCTGGCATGGCTGGGCCTGGCCCAAGGCTTTTGGCGGCCCGGGCTGGACGGCCGTGCAACGCCATCTGTTCGAAGAGGAATGCGCCCTGGCCGGCGCGCCGCGCATCGTGCCTTTCGGGCCGGTGATGGTGGCGCCAGTCATCATGGCCTTCGGCACGCCCGAGCAGCAGCAGCGCTTCCTGCCCGGGATCATGAGCGGCGAGGTGTGGTGGAGCCAGGGCTACAGCGAGCCGGGCTCGGGCTCCGACCTGGCCTCGGTCAAGACGCGCGCCGAGCGCAGCGGCAGCCATTACATCGTCAACGGCCAGAAGACCTGGACCACGCTCGGCCAGTACGGCGACTGGATCTTCTGCCTCGTGCGCACGGATACGAGCGTGAAGCCGCAGGCCGGCATCTCATTCCTGCTGATCGACATGAAGTCGCCCGGCGTGACCGTGCGGCCGATCAAGATGCTGGACGGCGAGTGCGAGGTCAACGAGGTCTTCTTCGACAACGTG
>FSVW01003094.1_pt1 | contig 10437 bp, 8 predicted proteins | sample 1637551 | NCBI WGS metagenome assembly FSVW01 (sample SAMEA3914814, study PRJEB12502) | metagenome | biome: forest; material: soil | place: USA | collected 2011-09-16 | depth 0.1 m | reverse complement strand
GTGGGCCGCGCCACCGCGGTGGTGAGCCCATAGCCGCAGCCGAGCAGCGCGCGATCCTCCTGCGGCGCCAGCAGCCGCGGCGTGAAGCCGGCCTGGTGCAGCGCCGGCCAGAAGCGGTTCTGCCGCCCTTCGAAATGATGGCCGCTCGCCGCGGCCCTGTTGCCCGGATTGAGCCCGCAGAAGATGGCCGTTAGGCCCGGCGCCAGCAAGTCCGGCAGCGCACGCGTGTCGCCCTCGTTCATCCATCCACTCCGTCGTCGCAAACCACGCCCAGTTTGGCCCAAATGCAGCCATGGCTGGCCACCCGCTCCGCGCCCGGAAGCCTAGAGTTTCTACAGCACAAATCGAACCACACAAGAGAGGAGCAAGCACCATGGACAGGATCCCCGACCAGATCGACCTCGACCCGCAGGAAACGCAGGAGTGGCGCGACGCGATGCACAGCGTCGTCGTGCAGGAAGGCGCGGGCCGCATGCATTTCCTCCTCGATGAACTGCTGGCGCAGGACCGTGCGAACCGCGGCGGCTATTCGGCCCCGATCACGACGCCGTATGTCAACACCATCGACGCGAGCCAGCAGCCGGCCTTTCCCGGCAATGTCGAGATGGAGCTGAGCCTCGACTCCTACCTGCGCTGGAACGCGATGGCCCTGGTGCTGCGCGCGGGCAAGCATTCGGGCGTGGGCGGGCACATCGCCACCTATGCCTCGGCGACCACGCTCTATGAAGTCGGCTTCCGTCATTTCTTCCGCGCGGCCACGCCGAGCTTCGGCGGCGACATGGTCTTCATCCAGGGCCATTCCTCGCCCGGCATCTACGCGCGGGCCTTCATGGAAGGGCACTTCAGCGAGGCGCAGATGGACCTGTTCCGGCGCGAGACCCTGGGCGGCATGGCCTCGTACCCGCACCCGCGGACCATGCCGGATTTCTGGGAGTTCCCGACCGTCTCGATGGGCCTCGGCCCGCTGATGGCGGCCTATCAGGCCCGCTACACGCGCTACCTCGAGGACCGCGGGCTGATCGCGCGCCAAGGCCGCAAGGTCTGGGCTTTCCTCGGCGATGGCGAGCAGGACCAGCCCGAGACGCTGGCCGCGGTGGCCATGGCCGGGCGCGAGAAGCTCGACAACTTCATCGTCGTCGTCAACTGCAATCTGCAGCGCCTCGATGGCCCCGTGCGCGGCAACGCCAAGATCATCCAGGAGCTCGAAGGTGTCTACCGCGGCGCGGGCTGGAACGTCATCAAGGTGATCTGGGGCAGCGGCTGGGATGCGCTCTTGCAGGCCGACCACGACGGTCGTCTGCGCCGCCGCATGATGGAAGCGGTGGACGGCGAGTACCAGGTCTTCAAGGCCCGCGATGGCGCCTACGTGCGCGAGCATTTCTTCGGCGCCGACCCGGTGCTGCTGGCACGGGTGGCGCACATGAGCGATGCCGAGATCGGCGCGCTGGGCCGTGGCGGGCACGATCCCGTCAAGGTCCATGCCGCCTATGCCGCAGCGATGCGGCATCACGGTCAACCTACCGTGATCCTGGCCAAGACCGTCAAGGGTTACGGTATGGGCGCGGCCGGCGAAGCCGCCAACGCGAGCCATCAGCAGAAGAAGATGAACACCGATGCGCTGCGTGCATTGCGCGACCGTTTTGCGCTGCCGCTGCCGGACGATCAACTGGAGGAAGTGCCGTACCTGAAGCTGCCCGCGGGCAGTGCGCAGGCCGCCTACTTCGAGGCCGGCGTGGCGCGGGCGGGCGGCCACATTCCGCGGCGCCGTGCTGGCAGTGAAGTTCTCGCCGTGCCGCCGCTCGAAGCGTTCTCACCGCACCTGCAATCGAGCGAGGCACGCGAGTTCTCCTCGACCATGGCCTTCGTGCGCGTGCTCTCGCAGCTGCTCAAGGACCCGGCCCTCGGCCCGCGCATCGTGCCCATCGTGCCCGATGAATCGCGCACCTTCGGCATGGACGGCCTGTTCCGCCAGGTCGGCATCCACTCGCACGTGGGCCAGCTCTACACGCCGCAGGACGCGGGCCAGGTCAGCTACTACAAGGAAGAGCGCCAGGGCCAGATCCTGCAGGAGGGCATCAACGAATCGGGCGCGATGGTGTCGTGGATCGCGGCCGGCACGGCCTACAGCACGCATGGCGTGGCGACCGTGCCCTTCTACATCTACTACTCGATGTTCGGCTTCCAACGCACGGGCGACCTGGCCTGGGCCGCCGGCGACATCCGCGCCCGCGGCTTCCTGATCGGCGCCACCGCCGGCCGCACCACGCTCGAAGGCGAGGGCCTGCAGCACAACGACGGGCACAGCCATGTGCTGTCCTCGGTGATCCCGTCCTGCATCTCCTACGACCCGGCCTATGCCTACGAGATCGCCGTCATCGTGCAGGACGGCCTGCGCAGGATGGTCAAGGAACAGGAGGACGTCTTCTACTACCTCACCGTGGGCAACGAGAAGACCGCGCACCCGGCCATGCCCGCGGGCGCGGCCGAGGGCATCGTCAAGGGCCTCTATCTGCTGCGCGAGGCCAACGTCGTCGGCCACAAGCCGCGCGTGCAGCTCTTCGGCAGCGGCGCGATCCTGAAGGAAGTGATCGCCGCGGCCGAGCTGCTGCGCAGCGACTTCGACGTGATCGCCGACATCTGGAGCGCCACCAGCTACACCGAGCTGCGCCGCGAGGGCCTGGAGATCGAGCGCTGGAACCGCCTGCATCCGACCGAGCCGCAGCGCACGAGCTTCGTGCAGCGGCAGCTCGCCAACACCGCGGGCCCGGTCATCGCCGCCACCGACTACATGAAGTCCGTGCCCGACCAGATCCGCGGCTTCATGCCGGCCAAGCGCCGTTTCGTCACGCTCGGCACCGACGGCTTCGGCCGTTCGGACACGCGCGAGGCACTGCGCGATCACTTCGAGGTGGACCGCCGCCACATCGCCGTGGCCGCGCTCAAGGCGCTGGCCGACGACGGCCTGCTGCAGCCACAGGAGGTGGCCCTGGCCATCGTCCGCTACGGCATCGACACCGAGGCGCGCTCGGCCGCTCTCGCCTGAATCCCGTCGCCCTCGATGCGACATCCCCTATCGGACCTCCATGAAAATCTTCGACGACCTGTCCATCTCCGCCAAGCTCTGGGGCCTGACCCTGGCGCTCGTCCTCGGCCTCGCCGCCACCTCCACCATGACGCAGCGCCTGCTGGCGCAGGCCTCGGCCGACGAGCTGGCGCAGATCCAGGACTATGACGCGCGCATCGCCGACACGCTGCAGTGGCGGCGTCTGGCCGAGACGAACATCCAGCGCGTGATCGCGATGGCGATCAGCAAGGATCCGCTGATCGCGCACAACTTCGAGAAGAAGATTCCCGACGCGATCCAGGCCACGGCCGACATGCAGAAGAAGGTGGCCGAAAAATCCACCTCGGACGCGGACCAGCAGCAGCTGGCCGAGATCTCGCAGCGCCGCGCCACCGTGCTGGCGGACATCGGCAAGAGCAGGAAGATCAGCCAGTCGGCCGACGAAGCGCAGGCCCAGGCCTTCATCGACACCGAGCTCATGCCCGCCGTCGATGCCTACATGAAGGCGCTGGAGGAGTTCGGCGATCTGCAGCTCGCGCAGCGCGCCGAGGCGCTGGCGCAGTCCGAGGCCGCCAAGCAGCGCCAGGGCCGGATCGAGCTGGCGCTGATCGCGCTGGTCGCGGCCCTCGGCCTGTCGTTCGCCGCCGCGGTCGTCCGATCCATCGCCCGGCCCTTGAAGGAGGCCGTCGAGGTCTCGACCGCGATTGCCGCCGGCGACCTCACGATGGCGGTGCAGACCGGACGCCGCGATGAACTCGGCCAGATGCTGCGGGCGATGGGCACCATGGTCGAGCGGCTGCGCGCCACCGTCAGCGATGTGCGGGCCGGTGTCGATGCCGTCGGCACGGCCTCGGCCCAGATCGCGAGCGGCAATCTCAACCTCAGCCAGCGCACCGAGGAGCAGGCGGGCAGCCTGCAGCAGACCGCCGCATCGATGGAGCAGCTGACATCGACCGTGAAGCAGAACGCCGAGAGCGCCGTCGAGGTCTCGCGCCTGGCCACGGGCGCGGCCGACGAGGCCCTGCGCGGCGGCGCGGCCATGCGCCAGGTCGTCGACTCGATGAACGGCATCCGCAGCGGCGCCCACCGCATCGCCGAGATCGCCACGGTCATCGACGGCATCGCCTTCCAGACCAATCTGCTGGCGCTGAACGCGGCCGTGGAGGCGGCGCGCGCCGGCCCGCAGGGGCGCGGCTTTGCGGTGGTGGCGGGTGAGGTGCGGACGCTGGCGCAGCGCTCGGCGGTGGCGGCCAGGGACATCAAGGCGCTGATCGATTCGAACGTGTCCGATGCGCTCAAGGGCGCGGAGCGCGCGCAGCAGACCGAAGCGGTGATCGGCAGGATCGTGCAGCAGGTGCAGGCCGTCAACGGCCTGATCCAGGACATCTCGACGGCCAGCCACGAGCAGGCGCAGGGCGTGGCCGAAATCGGCGTGGCGATCGCGCAGCTCGACACCATGACGCAGCAGAACGCCGCGCTCGTCGAGGAATCGACGGCGGCCACGGAAAGCATGGCCGAGATGAGCGTGCGGCTCTCGGGAACGATGTCGGTGTTCCGGCTCGCGCACTGAGGCGCAAGAGACAATCGCGCCTTTCCCATCCGGAGCGCAGCCATGAGCATGAAGAAGACCGACCTCGAGAAGAACATGGCGAAGAAGCTCGACGGACGGATGAAGTCGAGCGCCGTGCCGCAGCGCTTCGGGCAGGGTTCGGCCAAGCCCAAGGCCACGGCCGAGGAGAGCGCGCGTCCGGTGGCCGCCAAGCTGGTGCCGATGTCCTGCAGGCTGCCTGCCGAGCTGGTCAATCGCATGCGCGAGCGGGCCATGGGGCTCGAAGGCGGCATGAGCGCGCTGGTCGCCCAGGCCGTGGAGCGCTGGCTCGCGGCACCGGGCGCATGAGCCTGCCGGCCTGACGCGCTGTTCGGACGGAGCCATTGACGTCTGCTTACGTCTGCTAACAGGCCTCGTCCTACTTGAGCGCGTGCGCGGGGCTGACGAAACCGATCTGCTGAAACTCTTAAATTGAGTTCCAGGCAGGGGCCTTTCTCTTCGATGAGGTTCCCGTCTCTTTTGTTCCTGGCCTCCTTCGCGGGGCTCAACACCAAGGAGTAGATCTCATGAAACAGTACATCTCCACCGCAGCCGCCGCCTTCACCCTCGTGGGCGCCATCGGTCTCGCTTACGCCCAGGGCGAACAGCAGCCGGCCGACACGAACGCGACCACGCCGCAAACCCAGCAGGACCCCGCCCAGCCGCCGGTGACGGACCCCGCCATCACGCCGCTGACGCCGACCAGCGCCGCGTCGGCCAACACGACCTCGGTCAGCACCAGCACCGACGTCGTGCCCGCGGCTGACACGCAGATGACCAACAACCCGACGGGTTCGATGGCCAACGACACGACATCGACGACCGAGCGCGCTCCGCAGGCCGACCGCAACTGATGTCGCGGCCGCTGCTGCATCGCTGAGAAGCCGGGCCAGCCATGACCCCCACCTTCATCCGTTGGCGTGACGGCTTGAGCCGGCGTCTCGGCGAGCGCAGGACGCAGGGCTGGATCCGCGGCTTGCTGCTGATGGCCGCGGCCGGCGTGCTGGTCGTGCCCATCCGTCCCGGGTGGAAGCCGGTCATTCCGCTGTTCGACTTTTCAGCGCCCGCGCCGTTGCGCCGCCAGGTGCCGACCCTGCGGGCCGCAGCCGCGCCAGGCCCGGCCGCCATTGCGCGGCAGCTCGATTTCGCCGATGAACCTGCCTCGGCCGACGCGCACCGGCTGGCCCAGTGGGTGGTGGACACCGCCGACAACGGGCCGCTGAACTTCGCCATCCTGGACAAGCGCGAGGCCAAGGTCTTCGTCTTCGCGCCGGGCGGCAAGCTGATCGGCGCCTCGCCCGTGCTGCTCGGTTACGCGGCCGGCGATGACTCGGTCGTCGGCATCGGTAAGCGCCCCATCGCGGACGTCCAGCCCTTCGAGCGCACCACGCCGGCCGGGCGCTTTCGCGCCGAGCCAGGCCGCAACGCCCTGCCCGAGGACGTGGTCTGGGTCGACTACGAAGCCGCGGTGTCCATGCACCGGGTGCGCCTGACCAATCCGGCCGAACACCGCGCCGAAAGGCTCAAGTCCCCTAACGTCAAGGATCGGCGCATCAGCTACGGCTGCATCAACATGCCGCCGGTCTTCTTCGAGCAGGTTCTGTGGCCCAACTTCCGCCAACGCGGCGGCTACGTCTACGTTCTTCCCGAAGTGAAGACGCTGGACGCCGTTTTCCCGGCTCTGGCGCCAAGACTGCCTTCGACAAGCACCTGAAGTAACGAGTTACTCAAGTGCCAAATTTCGCACGCTGCGAGCGCGCGCGCTAAGCCGCGCCTAAGCGCCGCCGCACCCTCTGCCTTTATCCTCCCGGCCAGAATTTCCCGCTTGCAGGCCATCGATCGACGCCGCGCCACGGGTAGTTGGTTGTCATCGTTGTTGGAGCGGCGGGTCAGATGGATTGGGCACGGGGAGCTTGGCGCTTCGGAGCGCTTTTGTGTTTTGCCTGGAGCTGGGCGGCGCTGGCGCAGGGTGCATCGGCGCTGTCGCCCTCACCATCGGCGGCGCCGCTGCCGGCGCGCATTGACAAGCTCGATTTCGCCGGCCAGCCTTCTTCGGCCGATGCGCGCCAGATGGCGCAATGGGCCGTCGACACCGACCATGTGCTCGGCAAGCCCTTCGCCGTCGTCGACAAGCAGCAGGCCCGCATCTACGTCTTCGACGCCAGCGGCCGCCTCGTCGGCTCCGCGGCTTCCCTGCTCGGCCTGGCCAAGGGCGACGCTTCGGCGCCCGGCGTGGGCGCCAAGGTCAGCACAGGCATCCCGCCGGGCGAGCGCACGACGCCGGCCGGCCGCTTTGCGTCCGAGCCCGGCCACAACGCCAAGGGCGAGGCCATCGTCTGGGTGGACTACGACGCCGCCGTGGCCATCCACCGGCTGCGCCCCGCGCCGGCGGCCGAGCGCCGCCCGCAGCGGCTGGCCTCCGGCAATCCGGAAGACCGGCGCATTTCCCTCGGCTGCATCGTGGTCGAGCCCGAGTTCTACGACGCGGTCGTTGCGCCCACGCTGGGCAGGCAGCGCGGCGTGGTCTATGTGCTGCCCGATTCGCCCGAGGCCGAGCCGCTGTTCAGCCGCGGCAAGCTGGTGGACCAGGTCGCCGCGCGCTAGGACGCAGGCAGCGGCTCAGCAGGGCGCCTGCCACTCGCGCAGCTCGGTGGCGAGCACGGGATGCCTGCCCTCATCCGCGAGCTTGATCAGCGCCTCGACATTGCCGTCGTTGACCAGCTCGTGCCCGAGCCCTCGAAGCAGCTTCTGGTAGATCTGCTCGATCGAATCCGGTTCTTGTTCCATGCGGGTCTCCTTCTTTGAGCGCAGCTGTCACCTTAACGGTAGCAGCACCTGCGCCTGTCGGACAAGGCCGCATTCGGCCAGTCGGTCGCTCAGGCCTTGGTGGATGCCGTCGCCAGCCGGCGGATGGCTTCGCGGGGCACCGAAGCGACGAGCGTCGTCCCGGCGCCGGGCACGGTCCGCACCTTGAACTCGCCGCCGATCGAGGCCAGGCGCTCGCGCATGTTCCGCAGGCCGATGCCGCGGGTGGCGTCGCGCTGCGTCAGCGCGAAATCGAAGCCGTGGCCGTCGTCGGCAATCTGCAGTTCCACGCCTGGCGGAGCGAAGTTCAGCTCGATGTGGATGTGCTGCGCGTGGGCATGCTTGGCGATGTTGACCAGGGCCTCCTGCGAGACGCGGAACAGCGCGGTCTTGACCTCCTCCGGCAGCTCGCAGGGCGTGCCGGCAATGCGCACGTCGATATCGCCCTGTCCCGTGTCCGCCGCCTCGCGGCTCAGCAGCTCGAGCGCGGCGGGCAGGCCCAGCTCGTCCAGCATGGCCGGGCGCAGGCGGTGCGAGATGCGCCGCACCTCGTTCAGCGATTCCTTCAGGCCGGCCAGCGCCCGTGCGAGTGCGGGTGGCGCGGCGTGCTCCTCGCGTTCGAGCTGGGCGATCGCCGACTCCACCAGCAGCTTGGCCGAGACCATGGTCTGCGTGGCGCCGTCGTGCAGCTCGCGCGCGAGGTGAGCGCGCTCGTCCTCCTGGAAGCGCACGACCTGGCGCGCCAGCAGCTGCAGCTTGGCATCGGCCACGCGGTGCTCGCTGAGGTTGAGCCACAGGCCCGAGGCGCTGATGAGGCCGAGGCCGCAGCAGGCGATGGCCGCGATCCAGAGCAGCGTGGTGGCGATATTGGACGAGGCCTGCGCATCGAGCTGGCTGGTGGCGGCATCGATGTCGTCGCGGTACAGGCCGGTGCCGACCATCCAGCCCCAGCGCGGGATCTCGACCACATAGCCGAGCTTGCGGGCGACCTGGCCGGTGGAGGGCCGGCGCCACAAATACTCGACATAGCCGCCGCCATTGCGCGCCCGCGCCAGCAGGTCCTGGATCGGCGCGCCGCCCAGCGGGTCGCGCATGCCTGACAGATCCTGGCCGACCAGGTCGCGCTGGCGCGGATGCATCAGCACCTTGCCGTGCAGGTCGTAGACGAAGAAGTAGCCGTCGCTGCCGTAGTCGAGCGACTCCAGCAGGCGCATCGCCTCCTGCCGCGTGCTGGCGTCCTCGCGGCCCGAATCGACGAGCGGCTTGACCATGCTCATCGCCAGTTCCACGTAGTTGCGCAGCTCGATGCGGCGGGCGCTGACGTAGCCGCTCTCGACGAGCGCGTGCTCGCGCTGGGCGAGCTGCCGCTGCTGCGAGAGCACCGCCGCGGCGATCAGCGCGAGCGAGAGCAGCAGCGGCACGGCCGCGACGAACAGGAGCTTGGTCTTGAGGCGGCGCATCGCGTGAATTGTGAGCCCCTCGTCCAGCGAGTACGCTGGCCTGTCCCCCGGGGGGACGGCGATGCTTGCCGGATCGACCAGCAAGCACATCGCCAGGCGGGCCGGCTTGGGAGCGGCCCGGCGCTCGGCCCGAAGACCGATCAACACGTTCAGGCTTGCACGGTCTTCGGTGCCGGCGTGCGCAGCAAGGCCTGCACCGCCAGGGCCACGACGATGTTCACCGCCAGCGCGAGCAGGCCCGTGTACACGGTGAACTTGTCGCCGTCGATCAAGATCGAGTGCACGGGCTTGATGCCGTCCGCGAAGGCCGTCCAGGTGCCGAACACGATGCCGACCAGCCAGCCCATGAACAGCGCCGGTGCCTGCAGGCGCTTCCAGAACAGGCCGAACACCAGCGCCGGGAAGGTCTGCAGAATCCACACGCCGCCGAGCAGCTGCAGGTCGAGCGCGAACTTGGTCGGCATCAGCAGGATGCACAGCAGCGCGCCGACCTTGACGACCAGGGAGGCGTACTTGGCGACCTTTTCTTCCTGCGCCGGCGTCACCTTCGCGTTGACGTAAGGCTTCCAGAAATTGCGCGTGAACAGATTGGCCGCGCCGATCGACATCACCGCCGCCGGCACCAGCGCGCCGATGGCCACGGCCGAGAACGCGAAGCCCGCGAACCACGAGGGGAACAGCGCGTTGAAAAGCGCTGGCACCACGTCGTTATTGCTCTTGACGGCGATGTTGGCGGCGTAGGCCATGTAACCGAGCAGTGCGATCAGGCCCAGCAAGACCGTGTAGGCCGGCAGGAAGATCGCGTTCTTGCGGATCGTGTTCGCGTCCTTAGCGGCGAAGATGCCGGTCAAGGTGTGCGGGTACATGAAAGCCGCCATCGCCGAGCCCAACGCCAAGGTGGCGAAAGGCAGCATCTGGCCGGGGTGCAGGACCAGGCCGGTGGCGCCGCCTTTGAGAGCGAAGGCTTCGCGTGCCGAAGTGAACACGTTCGCATAGCCGCCGACCTTCATCGGCACCCAGACGATGGCGACCAGCACAACGATGTAGATCATCACGTCCTTGACGAAGGCGATCAGCGCCGGCGCTCGCAGGCCGGCGGCATAGGTGTAGAGCGCCAGGATCACGAAGGCGGCGGCCAGCGGCAGCTCGCCGGTCAGGCCCAGTGCCTTGATGACGACCTCCATGCCGACCAGCTGCAGCGCGATGTAAGGCATCGTCGCGACAATGCCGGTCAGCGCCACGGCCGACTCCAGCGCGCGCGAGCCATAACGGCCCAACACGACGTCAGCTGCAGTCACATGGCCGTGCTTCTTCGCCTCGCCCCAGAGCTTGGGCATGATCAGGAAGACGATCGGGTAGACCAGGATCGTGTAAGGCAGCGCGAAGAAGCCGTAGGCGCCGACCGCATAGACCAGCGCCGGCACGGCGATCACCGTGTAGGCGGTATAGAAGTCGCCGCCGACCAGGAACCAGGTGATCCAGGTGCCGAAGTTGCGGCCGCCCAGGCCCCATTCATCCAG
>FSVW01001503.1_pt1 | contig 10447 bp, 6 predicted proteins | sample 1637551 | NCBI WGS metagenome assembly FSVW01 (sample SAMEA3914814, study PRJEB12502) | metagenome | biome: forest; material: soil | place: USA | collected 2011-09-16 | depth 0.1 m | reverse complement strand
GGCCCATCGGGCTATGCGACTGTTGCACGATGCCGACCAGTGCCCCATCGCCGCGCTGGTCTTCGACCGCGGCCTGCTCGACGCCGGGCCGATGCGCGGGCCTGGCTTTCGCGTCGCGGGCCGGCTCCCCTGCCGCTGACGATGACGGCCTGTGTTACCATTCGCTTCGCTGTGAAAGTCATCGACGACACGGCAAGAGATTCAAAAAAGAGCCGCCGATCCCTGGTGGCTTTTTTGTTCAGTTCAGTCGCGGGGTGGAGCAGTCTGGTAGCTCGTTGGGCTCATAACCCAAAGGTCGTAGGTTCAAATCCTGCCCCCGCAACCAATAGTCAAGAGGCCCTCCCCGTGAGGGCCTCTTCGCTTTCCGGAGCCGATTCGTCACTGTGACGACCTCTGTGCCAGGGCTTGTGTAGACATGAGTCGTCCTTCGGACGGATGTCTGATTGCTGGAGCGAGCATAGACTCGATCTGGGCTTCGGAGGCGGCGATGCAGGACGGCGGCGGTTTCGTGACAAGCGCCAGGGTCATGCGCGACATGCTGGCATCGCTGCTAGCTGGCGTGTTGTTGATCGGCTGCGCCGCAGCGCTGGCGTTCGAGCTGCCGATCAGGATCTTCGAGCAGGTGCACACGCTGACCGGCCAATCGCTTCGCGAGGAGACGCTCGGCAACCCGTCGCTGGCGCTCAAGAACATCACGGCAGCACAGCGCCTCGTGGCCGAAAACGAGCACTTGTTCTCCCAACTGGAGAAGCAGCAACTCGCCGACATCGCGCAGCAGCTCTCCAAACCCTCATTGACCGATGCCTCGGCCACTCCGCATCCGTCCTATGAACGGATGCTGAAGTCGCTGGATCCGCAGGCCAAGGCCCGGCAGTTTCACGTGGCCCCGATCCTGAGGGCGCCCACTGTCGCCGAGACACTCGCGCGCACCTTCAACTTCGTACCGAGGATCGTCATCGTCTCAGTCGCGGTCAAGAAGTTCAGCGAGGCGTTCCGCAGGGGGGCTCGCGATCCCACAGCTTATTTTCAGACCGAAAAGCAGTTGGCCAAGCTGATGGGGCTCAACGTCTCGCTCATTGACAGATGGACCGCCGCGCCGGAAGACAAACGGATCTTCATCACCGGCGCTCGCAGCGACGAGCCTTACGCGCGCATCCTCAGCGAGCGCTATGGGCGCGAAGGCTACGTGCCGTACTTCTACCAGGACTGCAAGCCGCTTTGCCTGGAATCCACCGTCGGTGCCTTCTTCGGCAGCGCAGGCGAGGTGGTCCATGTCGATTCGACGGACGCCTCGAAGAGCGACTTCATTCCCGTGGAATTGGGCTTGATTTCCGAACTCAGATCCGGCGGGCGGAGAATGCTCGTCATCAAACGCAGCGAGTTCGGTGACGTCGAAACCCTAGGCACCATGCTGATTGCCGCGACCTTGCTCGAATGCGCGAAAGAGGCCGTCCAGTTCAAGGATGTGAGTTGCCATCTGCTGAATGAATGATGACGGCACACCCGAGATGACGAGGGGCAGGACGCCCGGCGGCTGGCGCCTCAGCGAACCGCAGCCTTCAATGCGTCATTGACCTCGACCCAATAGCCGTCCGGGTCGCGGAAGAACATCTGGCGCACGCCGTCGGGCCGGGTCTGCATCTCACCCTGCACCCCTTCGAAGTTCTGCCACGGGATGCCTCGGGATTTCAGGAAGTCCGTGACTCTCGACATATCGGGAACTGCGAAGGCGATGTGGCGCTCGTGCTCATTCTCGATGTCTGCGGCGCGACCGCCGAAGACATGCAGGGCGATACCGCCACCAAGATCGAGCCAAACGACATCCGCGCCAGATCCGAATGGCGTCTTCAGCTCTGCAAAGCCGAACGCGCCTCGATAGAACGCCGCGCTGGCTCGGGCGTTCGGGACGCTGATGGCGACGTGATCGATCCGTGACCGGGGACCTGCCGCCAGGGGGACGGCTGAACAGCCCGAGAGAAAGAGTAATGTGACAAGGATGAACTTCAGCATGGTCCGCACTGCGTCCCCTGGAGCTTCGACGATTGATCCGGAGTATCGGCGTGCAGGTCAATCGGCTGCTACAGGCGGGCGCTTTCCATCGCGAGCCGGGCCATGGCGGCGACCGCCGGTCAATTTCTTGCAGCGTCAAAGGCACTCACTGGCGAAGCGATGGCCCGGATTCAGCGCCGCCTTCAGGCAGGTGATGCACCGGCCCAGCTAGGCCAGCTCATCCGCATTCGCGGCCCTGAGAGGGTCCGACACCTCGAGCCAGTCGAGGTCGTTCTCCAGCGTGTGGAAGGCGTCGTCACCAATGCTGCCGGTTTCGCGCATCGCCAGCAGGGCCTGGCGCGCGGCCTGGAGAGCGGCGGCGTAGCGCTGATCGTATTCAGTGCCGAATGCGGTGAAGGGGCTGCCGTCGCCATGCAGCGGCCGCCCCAGATGCAGCTTCAGATTCTTGCGCACGAGGTCCATGGCGGAAGAGCTGCCCGCGTCTCCCGACGGGAGTTGGGCAAAGGCTGCTTCCAGCATCCGCAGGCGGGCCGCGTGTTCCTCGTGGGCCACCGGGTCGCCGTCGCGCAGCTTCAGCGCGCGCAGCAGCGGTTTCAAGGTGAGCCCCTGGATGAGCAGGGTGCCCAGCACGACGAGGAAGGCCGTCAGGACGATAAGGCCGCGGTCCGGAAAGTCGCCCGGAAGCGCTAGCGCCGCCGCCAGCGTGACGATGCCGCGCATGCCGGCCCAGGAGATCACCAGGCCGCTGCCGACCGTGGGTCGCAGCATGGGCCGCGGAGGACGAAAACCGTGCCGGTTGTCGCACAGGCGGAGCACCGCGTTGAAGCTCATGTGCCAGACGATGCGCACCGCGATGACGGTGGCCAGCACGGCGGCGGCGACGCCGAGATATTGCTCGCGTGCGCCTGGCGCCAGCTCCACCAGGATCGGGCGCAGCTGCAGGCCGATGAAGATGAAGGCAAAGATGTTGAGCGCAAACACCACGGTGGCCCAGACCGCGTTGGTCGGGATGCGGATGCGCGCGGGAATGCGCGCCGGGGCGAGGCGCGCCAGCGTCATCGCGAAACAGACCGTGGTGAGCACGCCGGAAAGTCCCACGTGCTCGGCCAACTGCCAGACGCTGAAGGTCCCGACGAACTGCAGGATGATGGCCGTGGGAACGTGTTGCACGCGCTCAAGCAAGCGCTGCAACAGCCAACCCAGCGCGGGGCCGGCGATCAAACTGCCCAGTACTGCCAGCAGGAAGGTGGGTGCCAGCGCCTGCAGCGAGAAACCGCCAACGGCCACGGCGCCGACAGCTAGGCGATAGATCAACAGCGCGCTGGCATCGTTCAGGAGGCTCTCGCCTTCAAGAATGCCGAGGATGCGTTGCGGCGGGCGCAGCGGGCGCAGCACCGCGGTCGCAGCCACCGCGTCGGGTGGGGCGACGATCGCGCCCAGCGCGATGGCAGCCGCCCATGGCAGGCTGGGCGCCATCGCGCGCGTCACCACGGCCACGGCGGCCGTGGTAAGACCGACCGCGACGACCACCAGGCTCGCCAGCGGCAGCCAGTTGTCCCGCAGATCGCGCAGGGACGCGTCGTAACCCGCGTCGACCAGGATGGGCGCCACGAACAGGGCCAGCACCAGCTCGGGCGGCAGCGTCAGACGGGGCGCGCCGGGAATCAGCGCCAGCACGGCGCCGCCGATGGCCAGGAACACCGGGTAGGGCGCGCCTGAACGCCGCGCGGCGGAAGCCAGCACCACCGCTGCCGCGAACAGGACGAGGACTTGTTCGAGAGCCTGCATCGGTCGGAGTATGGCGTGGCCGAGCCGCCGGTCAACCGTCGCTGCTAACGGTCCGGAGCGCTCCCCAGCTCCTCGATCTCCGCGCCGAGCTGGGCGATGCGCGCGGCTGCCTCCGCTGCGCCGTGAAGCCGCCATGCCAGGTGCGGAATGGCTGCAAGCGCCAGCTCTTGCTCGGTGCTCAGCGCGAGCGCAGGCGGCACCGTCGAACTCACGGCCAGCGCCAGATCCATCGAATGGGCCGCTTCGGCGATGGCGGCGGCCAGCTCCGAACCGCGTTGTTCCTGGGCGCCCAGGGTCAGCGCAAGCCGCATATTGGACAGATGCGCCATCAGGCCGTAGGCGGCGGCCAGCCACGAGCTCAGCTGCGCAATGGGGACGCGCACGGCGGCAGGTTCGGCCAGGCTGCGGGAGCGGATCGCAGCCAGCGCCCGGATCGAGTCGTAGGCTTGCTGGCGTGCGAAGCGGGGAAGGCCCGACGTGGTCTTTTCCTTTTCTTCACGCTGTCCGGTGGCCTCCGCGGCGTAGGCGCGCAAGGCGTTGACGGCCCGCTGCATCACCATCGGCAGCGTCCGTCGCTCCCAGGTCGGCAGCAGATACGTGGCCGCCCAACCCAGCATGGCACCGGCCACGGTATCCCCGAACCGTTCGACCGTGCTGAAACCACCCTCGGGCGACACCAGATGCGCTTGCAACACGGCCATCACGGCCGCGGCGCCGGCCGTCACCGAATAGCGGATTCCGAAGAAGGCGTGGGCGATGCCGGAGGCGACGAGAAAGCAGGCTGAAAGAAAGAGGCCCGAGGGGTAGGCTGTCAGCAGGGCCACGACCAGGCATCCGACGAGTGTCCCCAGCACGCGCGCGTTCCTGCGCAGCAGCGTCTGCGCGAGGCTACCCTGCATCACGGCGGCAATCGTGAGGACGATCCACTGCGGGTGCGGGGTCCATGGAAATGCGAGCGTGAGGGCGTAGGCCACGGTCGCCGTGATGCTGGTGCGCAGCGCATGCCGAAAGACCGGCGTGCCGGGTCGCAGATTGGCCGTCAGCGCCGCAAGGCGCCATTCGTCCGGCGTGATGTAGCGCCGCAGGTCGCTGCGCCGGCAGGCGAGGCGCAGCTCGCGGTCCGGCTCCAGCGTCTGCTGGATCGACTGGAGCAGGCTCAGCTTGTTCTTCAGGACACGGCTTGCGCCTAGCAAGCGCTCGACTTGATCGCCGGCGGCCGGCAACTGCTCCAGCTCGGCAAGCAGGCTTCGAAACGACAGCTCCACCTGCGGATCGACCCCTAGTGGGCGCCCGGTGCGCCGCAACTGCCTGGCGATCGTCTGCAAGGACTCGGCCATCTTCTCGATGACAAGTGCGGTCAGTTCGGCATTGCGGCGTGCGGCCGGTTCGAGCGATGGGGCGGGCAGCAGACCCGCGCCGAGCCGGCTCGCCATCGCCATGTCCCGCAGGTCGATCAGGTGCAGGAGAAGTGTCGTCTCACGGCGGGCGGCGGGTCCCTCGTCGTTGTCGAAGACCAGATCGCGGGCGCTTTGCAGCCGCTCGGCGAGCGCGGCTTCCTCGTCGAGGATGTTCGATTGGCAGGCGACGCTGGCGGGATCACGCATCTGGCGGCCGATCGCTGCGAGCAGCCGGGCCATGCCCTCGAAGGCCGAGGCCAGGGCGAAGTTCCTCCAGGTCGGCTGCAGCAGCCACGCCGTTGCAACGGCCCAGACCCAATACCCCAGCGATCCAGCCAGGCCCCATGCGAAGCGGTCCCAGCTCAGCGACTGCCCAGGCGGCAGCGACATCGCGAACACCAGCGACAGCGCCGCCGCAAACGCGACCGAACCGGCCTTCGGCCCCCAGGACATCAGCAGCATCGTCCCGAACATGATCAGCGCCACTGCGGGCACGAGCAGACCGTCGAAAGGGCGGATGGCCAGGAACAGGGTCGCGGCAACCGTGCTGGCGATGACGGCCGCCATGACGCGGCGTGCGACTCGCTTGGTGCTGGTCACCACATCGGCCAGGCTAGCGCAGACCGCTGTGGCGATCGCGATCTGCGCGGCCTGAGGGCCAGCCACGAGGCTGATCGAAAACTGGACCCAGGCCAGCCCGAGCGTCACCGTCACCCCGTTGACGACCCAGGCCGGCAGGAAGCGGATGGCGAACGACGGGCTCATGGCCCGTATGAAAAACTTGCGGCCTCCGTTGCAAGCGCCAGGAGAGGTCGATCGCGGCTTCCAGGATCGATGGGCATGGTTTTCATCCGGCATGGCAAACAAGTTGAAGAGGCCACCGCGAAGTGCCTCCGGCCCGATGGCGTGCGTCCGCAAGCGCCGTCGAGTCATTGTCTGCGAACGCCGACGCAGAAATCCCTTGCCCTGATCCTCGTGCCCGGTCCCAGGCACGGCCCGCGCTGCCAGACGCGGAACGCGCGGCGAATCACCCGCATCTGTCGCGCCGCTGCGCGGTCAGCGGGCCCCGTCCGCCTGCTCCCAGCCGCCGCCCAGCGCCTTGTACAGGGCCACCAGGTCCACCACCGATTCGACGCTGGCCTGCGCCAGCTGTGCCTCGGCCTGCTGCGTGCCCCGCTCGGCGTCCAGCACTTCCATGAAGCTGCCGAGGCCGGTGCGCCAACGCTCCTGCGACAGGTCGCGGCGGTGCCGTGCCTCCTGCCATTGGCGGGCCAGCGCGGCGTCGCGGCGCTGCGATTCTGCGTAGGCCTCGATCGCATCGTCGACCTCGCCAAAGGCGACCAGCACCGTCTTTCGATAGGCCAGCAGCGCCTGCTGCGACTGCAGGTCGGCGATGCGCACCTGCGCCTTCAGCTTGCCGCCCTGAAAGATCGGCATCGACACCTCGGCGCCGCCGAGCAGGAAGCGCGAAGCCCAGTCGCCGAGATCGCTCCAGTGCGTGGCTTGCAGGCCGCCGGCCAAGCCCAGCGTGATGCCCGGATACAGCCTTGACACCGCCACGCCGATGCGCGCGGTGGCGGCATGCAGGTCGGCCTCGCTCTTGCGGATGTCGGCGCGCCGGCGCAGCAGTTCGCCCGGCACGCCGACCGGCACCACGGGTGGTAAAGCGGCACTTGTGGAGAGTGCGGGCGAAGCGGCAGGGTCAGGTCTTGCCAGTCGTTCGGCCAGAGCGCCGGGCGGTAGCGCGAGCAGCAGCGCCAGGCGGTTGCGCGCCTGCGCCGCTTGCTGGCGCAAGGGCGGCAGCTGGGCCAGCGCGGCCTGCACCTGCGCGGCCTGCGCGGCCACGTCGGACTGCGGCGTGAAGCCGGCCTCGTGGCGCGAGTTCACCAGTTGCCGCAGCTGCTGCTGCGTTCGAACCTGCGCCTCGGCGATCGCCAGCAGCCGCTCGGTACCGCGCAGGCCGAGGTAGGTCCGCGCGATCTCGGCGCTGAGCGAGACCAGCGCGTCGCGCCTGGCGAACTCCGCGCTTTCGCGATCGGCATTCGCAGCCTCGACGCTGCGCCGCACGCCGCCCCAGAGATCCAGCTCCCAGCTCGCGTCGAAGCCCACCTGGTAGAGGTTGGTGACGAGGCTCGGCTGCTGCTGTTGATCCTGCTGCGACGCATCGCCGCCGCTTGATGCCCCGCCGCCGCCCAGAGCCCCCAGCGGCCCATTCGGGCTGGACCGCGAGCGCCCGGCCAGGCCCATCGCGCTGCCGCTGGGCCAACGCGCGGCCTCGGCGCTGCGGGTCTGCGCGCGGGCCGCCTCGATGCGCAGCTCGGCCGTTCGCACGTCGAGGTTTTGCGCCGCGGCATCGCGCACGAGGCCATCGAGCACCGGGTCGCGGAACACAGTCCACCACTGCGCGTCGAAGGCTGCGGCGGGGTCGACGCCGCTGGTCACGTCGGCATCGCGCCGGGCGTGGGCGCCGGCGGGCCACGCTTCGGGCGCCTCGGCCGCCGAGCGATGGAAATCCGGGCCGACGGCCTTGCAGCCGGTCAGCGCCAATGCCAGCGCAGCAAGCGACAAGGCGAATCTGGTGCGGCGATCAGTGCCCAACGGCGGCTCCCTTCGGCGGTGTCTTCAGCAGCAGGGCGAAGGGCGCGACGAACAGCGCCACGTACGCCCAGACGTGAAAGATGTCGAGGTAGCTCAGCAGCTGAGCCTGGGCCTGCACGGCCTGCTGCAGCGCGGCCAGGCCGCCCTGGGCGTGTTGCATCGCCTGCTGCACCAGGTTGTCGAAGGGCGTCACGTGCTCGGCCAGCCGCACGTGGTGGAACTGCGTGCGCCAGGCGATGCCGGTGGTTGCCGCTGCCACGCCGACGCTGCCGCCCAAGTTGCGCATCAGGTTGATGATGGCCGAGGCCTCGCTGTTCTTGTCCGGCGGCACGCCGACGTAGCCAGCGGTCGTCAGCGTCACGAACAGGAAGGGCAGCGGCAGGCTCTGGTATACGCGTGTCAGCGACAGCGTGTGGAAGGAAATGTCGTTGCTCAAGGTCGAGGTGTGGAAGAAGGCGAAGGCGGTGGCGACGAAGGCGCCGACCAGCAGCAGCTTGCCCGGCACCTTGTTGCTGACGATGCCGGCCAGCGGCATCACCAGCGCCGCCGTCAGGCCGCCCAGCGCCAGCGCCTTGCCAGCCTCCAGCGCGTCGTAGTGCAGCAGGTTCTGCGCGAGCTGCGGAATAATCTGCGTGGTGCTGTAGAGCGTGAAGCCGAGCAGGAACATCAAGAGGTTCGCCACCGCGAACGAGCGCACCTTGAACAGCCTCACGTCGAACACCGGCTGCGGATGCAGGCGCTCCCACCAGACCAGCGCGATGCCGCTGAACACGGTGACCATGAAGAAGATGTCGATCGTCGTCGAGGCGAAGCCGTCGTCCTGTTCGAAGCGATCGAGCGTGACCTGCAGCGCGCCGAAGGTCATCGCCACCAGCACGAAGCCCAGCCAGTCCGGCACGAAGCGGGCGCGGAAGTCGCGCGTGTCCTGCACCACCGCCGGCGGCTCGTCGACCAGCATCCAGATCAGCATCAGCGCGACCAGGCCCACCGGCAGGTTGATCAGGAAGATCCAGTGCCACGAGTACGACTCGGTCAGCCAGCCGCCCAGCACCGGGCCGACGGCCGGCGCGACGACGACGGTGACGCCATACATCGCAAACGCGGTGGCGCGTTTCTCGGGCGGGAAGGAATCCGCGAAGATCGACTGCTCCGTCGGCGCCAGGCCACCGCCGCCCAGGCCCTGCAGGATGCGGAACAGGATCATCCATGGCAGGCTCGGCGCCAGCGCGCAAAGTAGGGAACTGCCGGTGAAGATCGCCACGCAGATCATGTAGAACTTCTTGCGCCCGATCAACATCGACAGCCAGCCACTGACCGGCAGGATGATCGCGTTCGAGATCAAGTAACTGGTCAGTATCCAGGTGCTCTCGTCCTGGCTCGAACCGAGCCCGCCGGCGATGTGGCGCAGCGAGACGTTGGCGATCGTCGAATCCAGCACCTCCATGAAGGTCGCCAGCGAGACGACGATGGCGATCAGCCACGGGCTACGGTCGCCAGCCGCGGAACGAGGAAGCGAAGCGTCGGCGCTCATGTATGCCCTCTTCGGCCTGCGGCCTGTCCCCCCGAGGGGGAGCGAGCTTGCTCGGGACGGCCCTGTGCGGCGCTCACGGAATATTCACGTCCGGTTTCACCGACAAGCCCGGCCCGATCGGATAGCTGCGCACGCGGTCCTCGTTGTCGAACACGATCTTCACCGGCACTCTCTGCACCACCTTCACGTAGTTGCCGGTCGCGTTCTCGGCCGGCAGCATGCTGAAGAAGGCACCGGTGCCGCGCTGGAAGCTCTCCACGTGCGCGTCGAAGCTGACGTCGGGGAATGCGTCGACGGTGACCGTGACGTGCTGGCCGGGCTTCATGCGCTTGAGCTGAGTCTCCTTGTAGTTGGCCGTCACCCAGATTTGCGGGCTGACGATGGCCATGATCGGCTGGCCGATGCTGATCACGTTGCCCAGTTCGACCGCGCGCTTGGTGACGTAGCCATCGGTCGGCGCGACCACGCGGTCGTAGGAGAGCTGCAGATCGGCCGTCGACACATTGGCCCGTGCCGCCTGCAGCTGGCCCTGCGCGGCACGCACCTGCGCCAGCGCGGCGCCGGTCTGCGCCTTGGCCGCGCGCAGATTGCTGCGGGCGGCGTCGACATTGGCGCGCGCGGTTCGCAACTGCGCCGCGGCGGCATCGACCTGCTGCTTGGCCACCGCCTGCGCGTCGACCTGGCGGAAGCGCTCGAAGTCCTGAGCGGCCTTGGTCAGCTCGGCCTCGGCCTGGCGCACCGCCGCCTCGGCCTGCAGCTCGGCGGCGCGCCGCACCTGCACCTGCGCATCGGCCGTCTCGACCTGGCCCTGCGAATTCGCCAGCTGCGCCCGTGCCTGCTCGCGCCGCGTCTCGCCCTCGCGCGAATCGATGTCGACCAGCGGATCGCCGCCGTGCACGAACTGGTTGTCGTTGACGTAGAGCTTCATCACGCGGCCGGCCGTCTGCGCGGCGACCGACGCGGCATGGCCGTCGACGAAGGCATCGTCGGTGGTCTCGTGATGGCGGCTGTGGCGCCAGAAGAGCAGGCCCGTCACCAGCAGCGCGAGGATGACGAGCAGGACGATGAAGACGAGCAAGGGCCGCTTGTAGAGCGGGGGGTTGTCTTTGTCTTTGTCCTTGTC
>FSVW01001144.1_pt1 | contig 10449 bp, 9 predicted proteins | sample 1637551 | NCBI WGS metagenome assembly FSVW01 (sample SAMEA3914814, study PRJEB12502) | metagenome | biome: forest; material: soil | place: USA | collected 2011-09-16 | depth 0.1 m | reverse complement strand
GTAGGCGTCGGGGTCGTCCTGCGCATAGGTCTCGAGCTTGCGGATGTCGACCTTGCCGACGAGGCTCGAGATGTCCTGGTTGTTCTCGTCGCCGGGCTCCGTCTTGGCCACGCCGGTCTGCTTGAGGATGCTCGGGAAGCGCTTGACGACCTTGAAGCGGCGGATGTCGCCACCGTATTCTTCGAGCCGCTTGACGGCCCAGGGCGAGAGGATGCGGTTGAGGTAGCGGCGCGGAATGCCGAACTCGCTTTCCAGCACCGGCCCATCCTCCGCGGCGTCGAACAGGCCCAGTGGAGATTCGTTCACCGGCGAGCCCTGGATCGCATAGAAGGGCACCTGTTCCATCAGCTGCTTGAGCCGCTCTGCGATGGAGCTCTTGCCGCCACCGACCGGGCCCAGCAGGTAGAGGATCTGCTTCTTCTCCTCCAGCCCCTGCGCGGCATGGCGGAAATAGCTAACGACCTGTTCAATCGCATCCTCCATGCCGTAGAACTCGGCGAAGGCGGGATAGATCTTGATCGTCTTGTTGGCGAAGAGCCGCGAGAGCCGCTGGTCGTTGCGCGTGTCGACCATCTGCGGTTCGCCGATCGCCTGCAGCATGCGCTCGGCCGCGGTTGCGTAGGCAAGGGGGTTGCGCTTGCACTCGACGAGATAGTCTTCGAGCGACATCTCCTCGACTCGCGTGCGTTCATAGCGCGCGGTGAAATTGCTGATCACGTCCATGGGGCCCTCCTGTCGGTTTCCTGGCCCGGCGCCCTGCGCGTTTCGCAGAGGTCGAGGAGCAGGGAAGTTGTGATGGCGCCCCGGGCAATTCAGTGCGGGGCCGAGACGTCATCAGAGCTTTCCGGAGGGTTTGGCGTGCCTGTTCAGCTTCTTCGTTTGTGTGGCAATCAGTTCCGTTAAAAAGCGCGGTCTTGGTCCTTCAAACATCGGCGACTCGTGCCAGGTTGACACCATGCTACGCCGATAGCTCGTTCAGTGGATGTGACTTCAGCCGCGATTCAGCATTCGTCCCCCGCACTTGCGAGGGTGTGATTTGTGAACGAGCTTATGCATGCGGCGTGCCAGTGCGCGCGCAGCAACAAAAAAGCCGTGAACGATGCACGGCTTTTTTGGGAGTCAACGCAATTGGGCGTTAGTGCGCTTTAATTTCGGCCACGCAGTTTGTCGATCAGGCCGTTCAATTCGTCGAGCGAGCCGAACTGGATCGTCAGCTCGCCCTGCTCGCCGCGCTTGGTTCGTTTCTTTACCTGGATGGCCACTTGCGCGGTCAACAGGTCGGAGAGTTCTTCTTCGAGCCGCAGCACGTCGCGGCTCTTCGCGCTCTTCACACGCAGCAACGGCTTCTGCCTTGAGGAGCCGTTGCGCGCCACCAGCTTCTCGGCCTCGCGCACCGAAAGCTTCTTGGCCACGATCTCGGTGGCCGCGGTGATCTGATGCGCACCATCGAGCGGCAGCAGCGCACGCGCATGGCCCATGTCGATGTCGCCGGCCATCAGCATGCTTTGCACGGGCTCGCTCAGGTGCAGCAGGCGCAGCAGATTGCTGGCCGCGCTGCGCGAGCGGCCGACTGCTTGCGCAGCCTGTTCGTGCGTCAGGCCGAACTCGTCGACGAGGCGTTGCAGGCCTTGCGCTTCTTCAAGCGGATTGAGGTCCTCGCGCTGGATGTTCTCGATCAGCGCCATTGCCGCGGCGGCGTTGTCGGGCACGGCCTTGACGAGCACAGGCACTTCGCGCAGGCCCGCGAGCTTGGCGGCGCGGAAGCGGCGTTCGCCCGCGATGATTTCGTAAGCCACCTTGCCGTTTGGCGCGATGGGCCTCACGAGGATCGGCTGCATGATGCCCTGCGACTTGATGCTCTCCGCCAGCTCGTACAGCGAGCCCTCGTCCATGCGCGTGCGCGGCTGGTACTTGCCGGCCTGCATCTGCTCGAGCCTGAGGCTGTGCGGCGCGCCATCCTCGCTTGAGGCGGGCGCTTCGCTGACTTTGGGGCCGAGCAGGGCTTCGAGGCCCATGCCCAGGCCCTTGGGTTTTTTGGTGACCATAGGGGCGCGATTATCTAGGAAGGAGTTGAGCGAGCAATTCCTGCCCTTGCGGCCAGTCGCCCAGGCCGGAGGCGGAGTTGATGTGGCCGAGCGCGCCGGCTACGAAAACATCGGCGCCCCAGTCCGCCGCAAAGCCCGCGGCACGCTCTTGCGAGCAGAAGCGGTCGTTCGTGCTGATCACAGCCAGTGCTGGGAAGGGCAGGCGGCTGCGCGTGATCGGCCGCCAGTTGTGCAGCTGGGGCGGGAAATCCTCTCGCTCGGTATCTGCGGGCGCCACCAGCAGTGTGGCGAGCACGCGCGTGGTGTGCTGCGAGTGCGCCGCCCAGCTCGCCACCAGCTGGCAGCCCAGCGAATGGCCGATCAGCACGACCGGGCGGTTGTCCTGGAGCAGCACCTCGTCGAGCCGCGCCATCCAGTCGCCACGCCGCGGCCAGTCCCAATCGGCCTGCTCCACGCGCTCATGACCTAACTCTGTCTCCCAGCGGCTTTGCCAGTGTTCGGGGTCGGAGTTCTGCCAGCCCGGCAGCAAAAGATAACGTGATGGCTTTACGATGCTCATCTTTCGGATTTTGCAGGAGCGGCGACCATGGCCTTCAAGGTGTATGTGGATGGACAAGAGGGCACGACGGGCCTGCGCATCAACGAATACCTGGCCGCGCGCAGCGATATCGAGGTGCTGCGTATCGATGCCGACAAGCGCAAGGACGCGGCCGAGCGCGCGCGCCTGCTGAACGCTGCCGACGTGGCCTTCCTGTGCCTGCCCGATGCCGCCTCACGCGAAGCGGCGGCGATGATCACGAACCCGAACACCTGCCTGATCGACGCCAGCACGGCGCACCGCACGGTGGCCGGCTGGGCATTCGGCCTGCCCGAATTGGCCCAGGGCCAGCGCGAGGCGATCCGCGCGAGCAAGCGCATCGCCAATCCGGGCTGCCATGCGAGCGCCTTCATCCTGGCGGTGCGTCCGCTGGTTGACGCCGGCCTGCTGCCGAAGGAAGCGTTGGTCAGCGCCACTTCGATCACTGGCTACTCGGGCGGCGGCAAGTCCATGATCGCCGAATACGAGGCAAAAAGTGAGCCCAAGCTTACGTCGCCGCGCCCGTATGCGCTGGGCTTGGCCCATAAGCATTTGCCGGAAATGATGGCCCACACCGGGTTGACGAATGCCCCGGTCTTCATGCCCATCGTCGGCAACTTCTACAAGGGCCTGGCCGTGACCTTGCCGCTGCATCTGGCCAGCCTGCCAGCCGGCACGCGTGCCGAGCATCTGCATGAAGCGCTGACCGCGCACTACGCAGGCGAGCGCTTTATCCGCGTGATGCCGCTGCGCGATCCGGCCACGCTGGCCGAGGGCGGCTTCGATGTGCAGGCATGCAACGATACGAACCGAGTGGACCTGTTCGTGTTTGGCAGCGAGACCCAGGTGCTCGTCATGGCCCGCTTGGACAACCTCGGCAAGGGCGCCAGCGGCGCGGCCGTGCAGAGCATGAACGTGCACCTCGGCATCGAGGAAAGCCTCGGGCTCTGAGCGCTCGCGTCAGGACTCCGTAGCGGCCTTGTCGTCGCTGCGGTAGTGGTAGTGGTAGCCGAAGTGAAAACCCAGCCGCGCGTAGAGCCGGCGCGCGGCGTGGTTGTCGGTGGACACCTGCAGATAGGCCTCGGTCGCGCCCTGGCTGCGCGCCGTGCGCAGCAGCGCCTCGCACAGTGATTGCGCATGACCCTGGCCGCGCCGCTCGGGTGGCGTGAAGATGTCGTAGAGGCCGACGATGCCGTCCTCCACCACGATCTGGCCGCAGCACAGCAACTCCCCCTGCGCGCCCTCCAGAACATAACCCTGATATTCGACGGTGGCGTGATGCATGCGCTCCGCGTGGGCGGCAATGGCATGAGGGCTGGAGCCGCGCAGTTCGCCGACGATGCGCGCGTAGTGCGCTGCGTGCACATGCCTGAGCGCTGGCCCGTGCGGCAGGCCATCCAGCGAGGGCCGGATCAGCACCTGTGTGGAGTCGAACTCGAACCAGCCCAGGTCCGCCAGGCGCTGGTCAAGATCCGATGGCTGGCTGTAGGGCGTGATGCGGATGATCAGCGGCAGGCCGGCCGCGGCAAAGGTATGGCGGCAGCGGGTGATCAGATCGGGCAGGGGCAGCGAGCCGGCGGCCAGCGCGTTGACGCAGCGCGAGCGCTTGGCCTTGCCCGGTGAGAGGCGGATCAACCAACCCTCGACATTCGCCTCCTGCGGCGGCGCACTGGCATTGAGGCCGGCCAGCTCGGCGCGGCGCGCCAGCTTGTCCGTCATGGTCACATCGACTTGACGCGCTCGACCATCTCGCGGGCGAAATCCACAAAGGCTTGCGCGCCCTTGGAGGCGGGGTCGAACACCACGCCGGGCAGGCCGTAGCTCGGCGCTTCAGCCAGGCGCACATTGCGCGGGATGACGGTGTTGAAGACCTTGTCGCCGAAGTGCGCCTTGAGCTGCTCGCTGACCTGGCTTTGCAGCGTGATGCGCGGGTCGAACATCACGCGCAGCAGGCCGATGATCTGCAGGTCCGGGTTCAGATTGGCGTGCACCTGCTTGATGGTGTTGACCAGATCGGTCAGGCCTTCAAGCGCAAAGTACTCGCACTGCATGGGCACGACCACGCCATGGGCCGAGCACAGGCCGTTCAGCGTGAGCATGGAAAGCGAAGGAGGGCAGTCGATCAGCACGAAGTCGTAGTCGGCTGCGGCCGCGGCGATGGCGGTATTGAGGCGCTTTTCGCGTCGCTCCAGATCCACCAGCTCCACTTCGGCACCGGCCAGCTCGCGATTGGCACCCAGCACGTCATAACCGGCCTTCTCGCTGTGGGTCTTGGCCTCGGCGATGGAGGCGGACTCCAGCAGCACGTCGTAGACTGTCAGCTCCAGCTTGCGCTTGTCGATGCCCGAACCCATGGTGGCGTTGCCCTGCGGGTCCAGATCGATGACCAGCACGCGCTGGCCGATCTGGGCCAGGCCGGCGGCCAGGTTGACCGTCGTCGTCGTCTTGCCGACGCCGCCCTTCTGGTTTGCAACGCAAAAAATCTTCGCCATGGTTTCGTTCTGAGTGGGGCATGTGATGGTAGCCGGCCCAGATGGGCCACACGACGGTTCAGGCACGAGGCTTGAGCCAAATGAGACAGCGTTGCGCGTCCAGGCCCGGTACAGCGAGTTGTTCCACGTGAAACACATCCACGTTCGCAGGCAGGGCGGCTAGTTCGTCGGCGGGGTGTTGGCCCTTCATCGCCAGCCAGATCGCACCGGGCTTGAGGTGCTGGCGGGTCAGGGTGGTGAAGTCCAGCAGCGAAGCGAAGGCGCGTGAGGTGATCAGATCAAAAGGCGGGGCCTTCAGCTGCTCGACGCGGGAGTGCTCGCCATGCAGATTGGGCAAGCGCAGCTCGGCCGCCACCTGCTTGACGAAACTCGCCTTCTTGGCGACCGCATCCACGCAGGTGACGTCGATACCCGGCTCGCAGATCGCCACGACCACACCGGGCAACCCGCCGCCACTTCCCACATCCATCAGGCGCAAGGGCTGTCCGTCGGCATGGCGGCGCAGTGCCGGGATCAGACTCAGACTGTCCACCAGATGCTGGGTCAGCATGGCCAGCGGGTCACGCACGGCGGTCAGGTTGTAGACCTTGTTCCACTTCTGGATCATGGCCAGATAGGCCAGGAGCCGATCCAGCTGTATGTCCGTCGGTGCCAGGCCGAGTTCGGTGGCGGCGCCGGCCAAAGCCGGCTTCATCTCATCAAGCGGCATCCGCGAATCCCTTGAAACGGCCCTTCTTGAGGTGGACCAGCAGCAGCGAGATGGCGGCCGGCGTCACGCCCGAGATGCGCGAGGCCTGGCCCAAGGTCTCGGGCCGGTGCTTGTTCAGCTTCTGGCGAACCTCGAATGACAGGGCCTGGACCAGGCTGTAGTCCAGGTCCTCGGGCAGGCGCAGATGTTCGAAGTGCGCGGCACGAGCCACGTCTTCCAGCTGCTTGCCGATGTAGCCGGCGTATTTCGTGCTGATCTCTACCTGCTCGATCACGGCATTGGCCATGTCGTGACCCAGCTCTTCAGCCAATGTTTCACGTGAAACAGCGGCCTCGGGTTTGGCAATGGCGGTCACTTCGGCCAAGGTGTCGTACTGCACGCCGGGTCGGCGAAGCAGATCGATCAGGTTGTATTCACGCTCCAGCGCCTTGCCGACCAGGCGTTCAGCGTCAGCCGCGGGCAGGGTGTTTGGATGCACCCATGTCGATTTGAGCTTGGCTGTTTCACGTGAAACAGCGTCGCGCTTGCGGTTGAAAGCGCCCCAACGCGCATCATCCACCAGGCCCAGCTCGCGACCGACGTCGGTGAGTCGCACATCGGCGTTGTCCTCGCGCAGCTGCAGGCGGAACTCGGCGCGGCTGGTGAACATGCGATAGGGCTCGGTCACGCCCTTGGTGATGAGGTCATCCACCAGCACGCCCAGATAGGCCTGGTCGCGCGCCGGCAGCCAGGGCGCATCGCCGCGGACCTGCAGCGCGGCATTCAGCCCGGCAAACAAGCCTTGCGCCGCAGCTTCCTCATAGCCCGTCGTTCCGTTGATCTGCCCGGCGAAGAACAAGCCATCGATGTCGCGGGTCTCGAAGCTGGACTTCAGCGAGCGCGGGTCGAAGTAGTCGTACTCGATGGCGTAGCCGGGGCGCAGGATGTGGGCGTTCTCCAATCCCGGGATCGAGCGCACCGCGGCCAGCTGCACGTCGAAGGGCAGGGAGGTCGAGATCCCGTTCGGGTAGAACTCGTGCGTCGTCAGGCCCTCCGGCTCCAGGAAGATCTGATGGCTGTCCTTGTCGGCAAAGCGGTTGACCTTGTCCTCGATGCTCGGGCAGTAGCGCGGGCCCACGCCCTCGATCACGCCGGTGAACATGGGGCTGCGGTCGAAGCCGGAACGGATGATCTCGTGCGTGCGCGCGTTCGTGTGCGTGATCCAGCAAGGCAGCTGCTTCGGGTGCGCAATGCCGTGGCCCATGAAACTGAACACAGGCACAGGGTCCAGGTCACCGGGCTGCTCCTCGCACTTGGAGAAGTCGATGGAGCGCCCATCGATGCGTGGCGGTGTCCCGGTCTTGAGCCGGCCTTGCGGCAGCTTCAATTCCTTGAGCCGCGCAGACAGCGAGATGGCTGGCGGATCGCCCGCGCGGCCGGCCGAGTAGTTCTCCAGGCCCACATGGATACGGCCATCGAGGAAAGTGCCCGCCGTCAGCACGACAGCGCGGGCGCGGAAGGCCAGGCCCATCTGCGTGACGGCGCCCACCACGCGCGAGCCTTCCACCATCAGGTCATCCACGGCCTGCTGGAACAACCACAGGTTCGGCTGGTTTTCCAGCATGCGGCGGATCGCGGCCTTGTAGAGCACGCGGTCGGCTTGAGCGCGCGTGGCGCGCACGGCCGGGCCTTTGGATCCGTTGAGGATTCGGAACTGGATACCCGCCTCGTCAGTGGCCAGGGCCATGGCGCCGCCCAAGGCATCCACTTCCTTGACCAGGTGACCCTTGCCGATGCCACCGATCGAGGGGTTGCAACTCATCTGGCCCAGCGTCTCGATGTTGTGCGTCAGCAGCAGGGTGCGGGCGCCCATGCGCGCGCTGGCCAGCGCGGCCTCGGTGCCGGCATGGCCGCCGCCGACGACGATGACATCGAATTCACTGGGGAAAAGCATGGTGAGGCCTAACGATCTGGTTCAGCGGGCAAACCCTGAATTTTACGGGCGGCCTGTGGATAAGTCACGAGAGAATGTGGGCCTCATGAACTGCCGACCTCACTGCGCCGCCTGCTGCATCGCGCCCTCGATCAGCTCGCCGATTCCGGGCATGCCGAACGGCAAGCCGGCCGGCATGCGCTGCATTCAGCTGGACGAAGAAGACCGCTGCAGGATCTTCGGCCAGCCGGAGCGTCCCGCCGTCTGCGGCTCACTGATGCCGAGCGAAATCATGTGCGGCGAGAGCCGTGAGCAGGCGATGCGCTGGCTCGGCTGGATGGAAGAGCAGACCGCGCCCTGATGGGACTGGCGTCGCTTGCGTCTCAAGCCTGCACGCTGCGCAGATCCTGTGCCACCCGCCCGCCGTGCAGGGCGACCACCCGCTGCGCCGCCGCAATGGTCTCCGGACGGTGAGCGATCACTATCCGTGTGAGCGAGAGCTGGCGGAGCGAGGCATTCACCTGCCGCTCTTTTTCAACGTCCAGTGCGCTGGTCGCTTCGTCCAGGAAAAGAAAGGCCGGCCGCTTGTACAGCGCACGGGCCAGCAGCACCCGCTGCCGCTGGCCGCCGGAAAGGCTGGAGCCCATGTCCCCGATCAGGCTTTGATAGCCCATGGGCATGGCGTTGATTTCTTCGTCCACGCAGGCCAGGCGGGCGCATTGCGTGATCCATGCGGGATCGGCGTGGGGGTCGAAAAAGCTGATGTTGTCGGCGATGGAGCCGGTGAAGAGCTGGTCGTCCTGCATCACCGTGCCGATACGCGCGCGCCAGGCCGCCAGGCCCAGCTTGGCCAGCGGCTGGCCGCCGACGCGGAGTTCGCCCTGCTGTGGCGTGTGAATGCCCAGCAGCAGCTTCAGCAGGGTGGTCTTGCCGCAGCCCGAGGGGCCGACGATGGCCACCGACTCGCCGGGCTCGATCCGTAGCGAGCAGTTGGCGATCACCTCGGGCTCGCCGTCGGCGTAGCGGAAATGCAGGCCTTGCAGCTCCAGCGCCTCGGCGGCAACCGCTGCCGTGGCGGGCGCGTCTTCCAGCGGCTCCGGCGCTGTCAGCACGATGTCGGCCAGGCGCTCGCCCTGCAGGCGCAGCATGCGCAGCTCCACCAGCTTGTCGATCAGGCCGGCCAGCCGCGTGCTGAACTGTTCCTTGTAGGCCAGGAACGCGAACAGCATGCCGACCGAGAGTTGGCGGTCCAGCACCAGCGCCGCGCCGAGCCAGACGATGGCCACGCGCTCCAGGCCGAAGAGCAGCTTGTTGGCCACGCCCATCCACAAATCGAGCCGGCGCGTGGCGATGCCTGCGTTCATCTGCTCGACCACGCGGTTGGCAAAGCCCGAGGCGCGCTCGGCTTGTGCGTTGAAGAGCTTGATCGCCTGCGCCCCGCGCAGCGATTCGAGGAAATGCGTGTTCTGCCGCGCCTCGTGCACGAGTTGCTCCTGCGAGGCCTCGCGCAGCGGCTTGAAGAAGGCCCAGCGCAGGCAGCCATAGCCGGCAACGGCGAGCAGCGCGATGGCCGAGAGCCGCGGGCTGTAGACGGCCATCATGGCGAGCGTGAGCACCACCATGCAGCCGTCGAGCAGGGCCTCGGCAAAGCGGGTGGAAAGCGTGCGCTGGATCTGCTGGACGGCGGAGAAGCGCGAGAGCACGTCGCCGATATGGCGCTTCTCGAACCAGGCCAGCGGCAGACGCAGCAAATGCGCGAACACCTGCGTCAGCCACTGCACGTTGAGCGAGCTGCTGAGATACAGCACAGCCCAGGAGCGCAGCGCGCCCACCATCACCTGCAGCAGCACGAGCAGGCCAAAACCCAGGCCCAGCGTGACCAGCAGGTCGCGGTCGGCGCTGACGATCACGCCGTCCACCGTCCATTGCAGCAGGAAGGGCGAGAGCAGGTTCAGCAGCTCCAGCCCCAGCGCCAGCATCAGGATCTGCGCCAGCGAGCGCTTGAGCCCGACCACATGGCCGAACAGATCGCGCCAGCGCAGGGCGGGCTTGGGCGCGATCGGCGCAAAGGCGGCTCCGGGCTGCAGCTCCAACGCCACGCCAGTGAAATGGCGCGACAGCTCGGCCAGGCTGACGCGGCGGCGGCCGTGCGCCGGATCGTGCAGCACGGCCTCGTCGCCTCGCACCTCGGCCAGCACGACGAAATGGTTGAAATCCCAATGCAGGATGGCCGGCAGCTGCAGCTGCGACAGCTGCTCGGGCTCGGCCTTCAGCGCGCGCGCCGTGAGGCCCAGCGTGCCCGCCATGCGGACCAGGTCGGCCATGGTCGTGCCCTTGAGCGAGACCGAGAAGCGCGCACGGGCCTGCGGCAGGTCGAGGTTGGCGCCAAAGTGGCTGGCCACCATGGCCAGGCAGGCCAGGCCGCACTCGGCGCCCTCGGTCTGCAGAAGCATCGGCAGGCGGCTGCGGCCGCGCCAGCCCAGGTTCAGGCGTTGGAGCAGATCAGACACGGTGCGCGAGGCTCAGCAGGGGTTCAAAAATCCACTCGATCAGGCGGCGCTTCTCCAGCAGCACGTCGGCATCGAGCTGCATGCCCGCGGCGAGGCCTTGCGGCTGGCCGTAGGCCTCGACCGTCTGCTTGTCCAGCACCACCGTGATGCGATAGAGCGGCTCGCTCGCGAGGCTCTGGCTGACGCTGACGGGCAGGTTCAGCG
>FSVW01004045.1_pt1 | contig 10458 bp, 7 predicted proteins | sample 1637551 | NCBI WGS metagenome assembly FSVW01 (sample SAMEA3914814, study PRJEB12502) | metagenome | biome: forest; material: soil | place: USA | collected 2011-09-16 | depth 0.1 m | reverse complement strand
CTACCAGTACATCCTCTACGGCATGGGCTTCAAGACCGACCTGAGCTCGGGCCGGGATGATTTCCCGCAGGTGGAGGAAGCCGAAAAACTGTTCGCAAAAATCCGGCGTTTCAGCGAAAGGGCGCTGGTGGATCTGCCGAGTCATCGGGCGCTGGTGCAACAGATCAACAGTGCAGCGAATGTTCCCCGCTGAAGCGCCGGGCTGGCTCGCCGCGCTCTACCTCGCCGCCAGCTTGCTGTGCTTCATCGCCTACGCCATCGACAAGTCGGCCGCCATCGGCGGTCGTCGGCGCATTTCGGAACGCACCTTGCTAACGCTGGGTTTCATCGGCGGCTGGCCGGGCGGGCTCGTCGCGCAACAGCTGCTGCGGCACAAGACACGCAAGGCCTCGTTCCTCATCGCCTTTTGGCTGAGTGTTGTGGTCAACGTGATCTTGCTGATCGTTCTCTATCGCCTCTTCACGCATTAAGCTCACGCCACTCCACGTTCACGAGGTAGAAGAACCATGATCCTGTTCGTCGTCGGCCTTGCCTTCCTCGCTCTCGGACTTTTCTCCGGCGCATCCCTTGTGGCCGCGCCTCTGGGCTGGTTCACTGCGCTGAACCCAGGCGTGTCGATCTGGTTCTTCTTCCCGGCCTTCAGCATTCTTGGGCTGGCCCTGGTGATCATCGGCGGCAAGGCGGCGCACATCCGCAAGCTGTCGCTCGCCGCCTCTTCCTTCCTGCTCGGGCTCGCGCTGCTGTCAGCGGTGGGCCTGGTGCTGGCGGGCATGTCCAGCGCAGCCGTGCCCATCGGCACGATCTCGCTTTGGTATGTGTTTGCGGTGGCGGGAGTGCTCGGCGCGGTAGGCGTGGCGGCTTGCAGCCGATCAGAGGATTCAGTGCAAGTCAGTGCCTAGGATGGTGCCGTGGTGAGGCCGTTGTTCACGGAAGAGGACTTGCTCGCAGTTCCCGACGCGCCTTGGGGCGTTTGGCGCATCGTTCGCGCCTTGGTTCTCATCGCTATCGTTGTCCTCGCTGCTCAGTTCATCGCTCTGCGGATCGCTTGGAACGTGAAATGGGGGGGACGCGCCGAAGATGCACTTCGCCGACGTGGCTGGTCGCGGGGCATTCGCGGGCATCAGCTTGACTGTGACTGCCTGGGTGGCTGCGCTGGTCATGGTGCCGCTCCTGAGGTCGATGGTGAACGAGGAGACGCGGCCCTGGCAGTTCCTTGGGTTCAAACGCGTTGGCACAAAGCAGGTGCTTGCCTGGTGTGGGGCGGCCCTGCTGTTGATCGTCGTGACGGCGGGCCTGATCAGCTTCGTTAACGACTACTCGTACGTCGCCGGCATGCTGAAGGCGTACGCAACCGTTCCCCCGGTTCTGCTTTTTACCGCCTTCGTGATCGCGGCGCCCGTCAGCGAGGAACTGCTGTTTCGCGGCCTCCTCCTCAGCGCCCTGGACAGCCGCGGCACGCCCGTGTGGATCAGCGCATGCCTCTCCTCGGCCCTCTGGGCTGCCCTCCATGTCCAGTACGACCTGTTTTTGATGGGGACGATCTTCTTCTCCGGCCTGCTGCTGGCCGCGGCCAGACGGAAGACGGGATCGATCTATCCCTGTATTGCGATGCACGCCTTGAACAACGCCGTGAGCTTTGCGGAAATGGCCTACTTCGCCGCGAACGGCTCACCCTGAGCGCCTCATCGTCTACGTCTAAGGCCAACGCCTAACGCCATACCGCAGCGGCATCCCCGCCGCCCCAAATCCCTGTTTCAATTCCGTCTCCAAAACAAGGTAAACACGACTCCGCACCCTAGAACAGGCGCTCTATGATCCGCGTCCCTAACGTTCAAATTGATCGGAGTCCGCGATGGCCGACAAGTTCCTCACCGAGGCCGAATGGAAGAAGTTCGCCAAGGGGCGTGACCTCAAGGATGCGGCGCTGCTGAAGGCCCTGGCGGCCTTCGAGAAGGCCCACGACGGGGCGGCGCAGGTGGATGCGCTGGCGACGATCGAGAAGGAGATTGACGGGCTGCGCAAGTTCGTCAAGGGCGACCGCGATTTCGGTGCGCAGCTGGACGCGATGGAAAAGGCCCAGGGCAAGGAAGAAAAGCTGGCCAAGGCCGCGGCGGCCAAGGAGAGCGAGGCTTCGGAGGACGAGGAAGAAGATTCCCCCGCTCAGCTGACAGGCAAGCTGATTCCGCTGCTGCGCGAGCTGAAGAAGGGCGAGATCGAGCTGCCGGTGATGATCGCCGTGGGCGGCAAGGAAGCGGCGGTGCTGATCTCGCGCCGCGCGATCTCGCCGTCCAAGCGCAAGATGCTGGCCGAATACCTGGGCGACAGCGGCACGCCCAAGTACGTGATCGGCCATTGCGTGTGGGAAGCCAACAGCTACACCTTCGTGGTGCAGACGCAGGCCGGGGGACTGGCCAAGAAGCTGCGCGCTGCGATCTACAAACAGACCGACCTGCGCGCCAAGGTGCGCGTGCGCGGTGAAGACGGCGCGATGGACGATGACGGCGAGGAAGCCGAAGCGGGCGAGCACGAGGCCGGCGAGGCGCCTGGCGCGCCACCGACCACGCCGTCGACGACGCCGCCGACGCAAGCCGCCACCGGCAACATCCCGCCGGCGCCGCCGCTGCCGGACGCGCTGAAGGCGCAGTTCGACAAGCGCTGGGCCACGCTGGAGCCGCTGGCGTTGGCGGCCTTGCGCGCTGGCACGGGCGATGTGTCCAAGATCCGCGCCGTGGCCGAGTTCGTGCGCGAGAAGGCCGACGCCGCCAACTACAAGGCGGCGGTGCAGGCTTCGGACACGCTCGAAAAGCTGCTGTCGCCAGGCCAGCCGGGCGAGCCGCAGCAAACCACGGCGCCCAAGACCACAGGCGCCGACCCCGCCGCAGCTTTCAACGCCCGCCTGGCCGCTCTGCTGGGCCGCGCCAAGCCGGTGATTGCCGCGGGCGGCGCGCAGGGGCAGGACCTCAAGCTCAAGCTCAGCGAGGCCGGCATGACGGCGCGCAAGCAGGAGTTCGGCCCCGCCAATGCCTTGCTGGATGCGGCCGAGGCCCTGCTGGAGAAGACAGGCGGTGCGCCTGAAACCCAGCCGGAGGGCAAGCCCGAAGCAGGCGCGGCCGCCGGCGGTGTGTCCAAGGTCGCCTTCACGCAGTCGCGCCTGGCCTGGATCGGCACGCGCAAGCAGGTGCAGGCCGAGCTGAAGAAGCTGGAGCTGAAGATCCAGGCGCTCACGGTCGAGGAGGACGATTTCGGCGAGATCCGTGCGGGCACGGGCCAGCTGTACGAAATCATGGAGGTGCTCGACGAGCGCCTCATCGACAAGCTCGACGACGCGCTCAACGCGGCCGAGCCCGCCCGCATCAAGGCGCTGCATGGCGAGGCGCGCGAGATCATCGACGAGTACCTCGACTTCGTGAACACCGACGACCTGATGAAAGACATCGACGACAACGGCTTCGTGAATGTGAAGATCCGCTCCGCCATGTCCGATCAGCTGAAGCAGATGTCCACGCTGCTGGGCGCGAGCTTCGCGCGCTACTGATCGCTGCTGCCGCTTGCCGCCGCCGCCTGAATCAACGCTTGTCCTGGAGACCCCACCATGGCCCTGACCCCACAGCAACAGCAGTTTCTCGACAACTACGTGCGCAAGCATTCGGTGAAGGGCAAGGGCAAGCGCAAGCGCGCCGATGGCTTTTCGGCGCAGCGCGAGGCGGCCCTCGATGCGCTGTTCGCGATCCCGAAGGCGCACCCCGACCGCGCCATGCTGGATCAGGCGCTGGCGGACGCCGACCAGCTCGGCGAGGCCTTGAAGTTCGGTCGCGCGGCGGACGCGATGGTGCAGCTGGTGGCCGCTTGCAAGCAGGCCGCCGCCTCGTATGACCCGACGCCCGACTTCGGCAAGGTCCGCGATCAGGTGGACACGATCCGGCACCACGACAGCGAGCTTCGCACCCACTCGGGCATCGTGACCGCGCTCTGCGGCCCCGGCCGGCCTGCGCTGGCACAGCAGCTGCGGCCAGTGGACATGCAGGCCGATCTGCCCGACCGCGCGCTGGTGGGCGACAAGGCCTGGACGGACGCCGCGCTGGCGCTGATCAAGCAGCGTTCCGCAGACCTGGTCAAGGCGAACCAGCGCATGAGGGCGGGGCGCACCGCGATCGGACAGCTCAGGACGCACATCAACGACCTCACGAACGAGCGCGCGACCGTCGAGGCGCTGGTGGGCGACGTCTCCAAGGGCCTGCGCGCGCCGATGCAGAAGGAACGCCTGGTGCAGGAGATGGCGCGCATGTGGCAGATGCTGGATGCGCCGGAACTGGCGGTGTTGCGGGTCGGCAAGCGCCTGGACCCGGCGGCGCTGGGCCAGCAGATGGACGATCTCGACGCCGAGTTCCTGCCGATGGTGGTCCCGCTGAAGCAGCAGCTCGAGGGCCTGCGCGGCCAGGTGCTCGCGCTGGTGGAGCAGAAGCGTCCTGCGCAGCAGGGCCCCGACGCCGACAACAAGTACGCGGACAACGACGCGCTGGAAGACGAGCGCTTCGGCGACGCATTCGCTGCCGTCACCAGCCTCTTCGACGACGCCGCCTCCGCCGCGCCGCGCCGCGGCAAGGCGAAGACCTTCGATTCGTCGGACGTGTTCAAGGGCGTCAAGCTCGGCGCCAGTGCCCTGGGCGATTCGGCGCAGGACGTGCCGCCCGACGATGCGGCCTTCAAGTCGGTCGTCACGGTGGCGCGCAATCTGCTGAAGCAGGAGCTGGCCAAGCGCAATCTGTCGCCCGACAGCGACGAGATCTTCGACCTCACGCTGCAGTCGGCCGCCGACTTCGGCAAGGCCTATGCGCTGTCGCAGGGCTGGGACCTGAAGAAGCTCAAGCCGGGCCAGCGCTCGCTGATGGCCGCGCTGGGCCAGGGCATGTACGAGCAGGCCAAGACGATGAGCCAGAACCGCCTGGACGCAAACGCCAAGCAGGTGCACCTGGGCGGCCAGCGCTACGGCAAGCCCAAGCTGCTGGCCAAGGGCGGCATGGGTGCCGTCTACCGCTACGAGAGCGAAACCAATCCGGGCCAGTTCATCGTGCTGAAGAGCCTGCTCGACGACGACCCCGAGCGCCGCGAGGACATGGTGCGTGAACTGCGCGGCCACCGCCATCTGATGGAAGGCATGAAGGGCAAGTCCGAGGCCGAGCGCAAGAAGATCGTCGGCGCGGACAACGTCGTGGGCCTGAAGGGCGCGGTGGTGGGCGAGGACGGCAGCCTGCACATGGCGATGGAGATGGTCAGCGGCGGCGACATGGAAGACAACCGCCATGCGCTGGACGCGGCGAGCGACCTGGGCGTGCTGCCCGAGGAAGTGCGCAGCCTGCTGAACCGCTCGCGCATGAAGCAGGCCGTGGAAGGCCTGATGTACATGCGCGACCAGAACGTCGTGCACTTCGACATCAAGGGCGCCAACTTCATGGTCGCGGACGACGGCACGGTCAAGGTGGCGGACTTCGGTTCGGCCAGCGTCGGCGCCGAGGAAGACGGCTCTGTGAAGGTCGGCTTCGAGAACGTGACGACGGCGGGCTACGCCGCACCCGATGCCGACAAGGCCGATTCTTCGCAGGACATCTTTGCGCTGGGCAAGATGTTCGAGGTGGCGCACATGAAGGCCTCCACGCCGCAGAAGGCCAAGACCGGCGCCGTCACGCACAAGCCGCTGACCGGCGCGCTGGCACGCGTGGTGGAAGGCATGACCAAGGCCAAGGGCGAGGAGCGCAGCTCGCTGGAAGCCGTGCTGGGTTCCAGCTATCTGGACGACGTGGAAACGGGCGACCCCGAGACGCTGAAGAAGCTGTCCATCGCCACGATTGCCTACGGCAAGGCGCTGAAGGCCGAGGCCGCCGAGGTCCGCAAGGCGCTGCCCGATCAGCTCGTCGATACCGCGGCGTCCCGCACGCAGGTCAAGCCGGAGAACGTGGGCTTCACGGCGCTGTCGGGCGCCATCCGCCTGGTCATCGAGGAAAGCCAGGCGGCCCTGCTCCTCAAGCGCAGCCAGATCGCCAAGGCGACGACCGATGAAGACCGTCACGACATCCATGCCGAGATGGAAACGCTGCAGCTGAAGATCACCGAGCACAAGGGCTACCTCGCCAAGTTCGGCCAGTCGCCCGAGGCCAAGAAGCTGGCCGCCGAACTGCGCCAGCTGTCCGAGGAAGTGCTGCGTCCGCAGGATCCGCCCACCGACAAGACCAGGGCCGATCTGCTGCACACCTTGAAGAAGTCGGCTTCCAGCCCGGCCGAGTTCTGCAACCTGATGAGCCTGCGCAGCAACGATCGCATCCTGCGTGAATGGGGCGTGGAGCCCGAGCACATGCGCCAGCTCGCCAAGCTCTACCAGATGGACCTTTCGCCGCGCAATGAAAAGGCGCTGGACATCCTGGAAACGGGCAACGCGGGCGTGCAGGAGCTGATGGCCACGGTCACCAACGAGGACGCGCATCTGGTGCTGTCAAAAGGTTTCCTGCGCATGATGCGGGCCTTGTTTGCGCAGTACCGGATGAGCCGCGACACCGTGACGCAGTGAGCTTTTGATTCAAGAAAAACAAGCGGAGTGTGGCGATGGCAGCAGACAAGTTCCTGACCGAAGGCGAATGGAAGAAGTTCGCCAAGGGGCGCGACCTGAAGGACGCTGCGCTGATCAAGGCGCTGGCGGCTTTCGAGAAGGCGAAGAAGCCTGACGAGCAGCTTGAAGCGCTCGCGGCGATCGAGAAAGAGATCGACGGCCTGCGCAGGTTCGTCAAGGGCGACCGCGAATTCGGCGCGCAGCTCGACGCGATGGAGAAGGCCCACGCCAAGGAAGAGAAGCAGGCGAAGTCCGCGCCCGCTGAAACCGGCGACGGTGGCGATGACGAGGAAGACAGCCCCGCGCTGCTGACCACCAAGCTGATCCCGCTGCTGCGCGACGTGAAGAAGGGCGAGCTGACGCTGTCCGCGCTGATCGTGCTGGGCGCCAAGGAGGCGGCCGTGCTGATCTCGCGCCGCGCAATTCCTCCGGCGCGCAAGAAGCTGCTGGCCGACTACCTGGGCGAAAGCGGCGCGGTGAAGACCGTCGCGGCCACCTGCCTGTTCGAGGAAAACGCCATCACCTTCGTCGTGCAGGCGCCGGCCGCGGGCCTGGCCAAGAAGCTGCGCGCCGCGCTGTTCAAGCAGACCGACCTGCGCCAGAAGGTGCGCGTGCGCGGCGAGGACGGCGCGGTGGATGACGACGGCGCGGACAGCAATGAAGGGGCCGAGCATGAAGGCAGCGAACACGAGACGGCGGAAGACGCCGCATCGTCTGGCCCTGACTTCAACCACCGCCTGGCCGACGTGATGGCCCGCGTCAAGCCGACGCTGCTGGCCGGCGGCGCCACGGCTGCGGCCGTCAAGCAGAAGCTGCTCGATGCCGGCAATGCCGCGCGCCAGCATCAGTTCGCCGCGGCCAATGGGGTGCTCGATGAAGTCGAGACGCTGCTGAAATCAGGCGTTGGCAGCGCTCCCGCTCATGCAGGCAACTGGAAGCAGGCGCGCCAGCAATGGCAGGACGCGATGGAGAGCGTCGACGCGCAGCTCAACGCCTTGCGCGCTGCGATCCTGCAATGGCTGGACAGCGGCGATGCCGAAGTGGCCGAGTATGGCGACGGCATGCGCCAGATCGCCGAGCTGGGCCTGAGCGCGATGACGGCGGACCGCCGCGTCAAGCTGATGGCCAGCCTGATGGAACTGGGCAGCGGCGAGCCCGCGCAGCTGAAGGCCGGTGGCGCGAAGGCGCTGCCGCTGATCCGCGACTTCGAGGCTTTCCTCGGCGAGAGCGAGCGCGTGGCCGCTTGCGACGAAAACGACCTGAACGTGGCTGTCTCCATTCGCGCCACGCTGACGCCGCCGCTGCGCGCGATGGCCGCCGCGCTTGACTCCGCTCTTGCTTGAAGAAGAAGGTTGAAAAATCATGATTGACAACGCCACAAGCAAGAAGCGCGGCAGCTGGAAGTCGCGCATGGTGTCGGCCTTCGACGTGGCTGCCAAGCCGGTGAAAAGCCTGGTGCGCGATTCGCGCACGCAAGAGGCCTTCGACCAGATGGAGGCTGACACGCTGCTCGAAAGCTCGAGCGCGATGCTCAAGCACAGCATCGTGGTCGGCGGTGCCAAGAACGCGATCACCACCGGCTTTCTCAAGCGCTATCAGGAGATCGTCGACCCCAAGAAGCTGGGCGCGGCCGAGCGCAAGCGCGCCGCTGCCAAGCTGGAGCGCGAGGTCAACGACTATGCCGCCGAACTGGCCGAGCACCTGCAGGCGCTGGATGGCCTGAACAAACACCTGGCGCTGGTCTCCTCGACGCTGGAGGACGTTGGCGCCGACCGCTTCAACGAGGTCAAGTCCTTGGTCGGCGAGATGATCAAGGCCGAGGAAATCATCAAGCGCCTGGCCGCGAAACTGGCCCGTGACGGGCGGCTCGCGCCCGACGACGACCGCGACATGGCCCTGGCCAAGTCGGTGCTGGGCAGCATCAGTGCGGCCTCCCTGTCCAACTTCACCACGCCCGGCGAATACACGGCCCGTGCGATGGCGGTGGAGCAAAGAGCGATTGCCGATCCCCGCAGCGAGTCGGGCCAGCTTGCCGTGGCGCTTGGCAAGCAGTTGCGCACGCGCGCCCTGGGCATGTACGCGCGCGAAGCCGAGTCGGGCCAGGACTTCAAGAAGCTCGGCGAGAAGGTGCCGCTGACCGACGAGGAATTGATCGCGCTGTACACCTACACCGACCATGACTACGAGGCGATGAACCTGCTGCTGATCACCGGCGGCAAGAACCTGACGGCCGAGCAGCGCAACATCCTTCAAATCAAGATCGACTTCTGCAAGCGCGGCCTGGCCAAGCTGCCCAACTATCCGAATGCGCTCTATCCCGTGGTCCGCTGGGAGAACGACAGCTACGACTGGCGCAGCTTCTACCAGGTCGGCAAGGTCTTCCGCAACATGCAGTTCTGGAGCTCCGGCGCCACGGCCGGCGCCGCCACCGGCAAGGGCACGCCAACACGCCTGGTCTTCCGCATCTATGGCCAGAGCGGCAAGGACATCGCCATGCTCTCCAGCAAGCAGGGTGAGGGCGCCCTCAAGGATCAGACCCGTCCCGAGGCCTATCTGAAGAACCTCGGCAAGGGCGAGGTTCTGTTCGCCCCGCAGACACCGTTCAAGGTCATGTCGATCGCCGAAACGCCTCAACCCAACGGCATGACCTTCGTCTACATCACGGTCATGGAACAGCCGCACTGACGCGCTTGTTCAGCTGACTTCTTCGGCTGGGCAACGGCGCACGGCGGCGCTGCTGACAAGGCCGGCCGCGTCATCCGCTACGCTTGCTGCTTTGTCGCGTCCCGGAAATCTCATCGATGTTCAGCTGGTTCGAAAAGCGCCTCCCGCCCTTTCCTGAAACGCCCCCGCCGCAGCCGCCGCTCGGCTTCTTCCCCTTCGTGTGGGCGGCCACCGCGGGCCTGCGACCCATCGTCATCGGCCTGATTGCGTTCACGTCCCTGTGCGGCGTGTTCGAGGCGCTGCTGTTCAGCATGCTCGGCTCGGTGGTGGACTGGCTCAGCACCGTGCCCGCCAATCAGCTCTGGGCCACGCAGAAGGACAAGCTGCTGCTGCTCGTGCTGATCCTGCTCGCCAGCCCGCTCTTGATCGCGCTGCAGACCATCACCAAGCACCAGGGCCTGGCCAGCAACTTCCCGATGCGGCTGCGCTGGAATTTCCACCGCCATCTGCTCGGCCAGAGCATGGCCTTTTTCGCCGACGAATTCGCCGGCCGTGTGTCCGCCAAGCTGATGCAGACCGCGCTGGCCGTGCGCGACGTGGTGCTGATCATCACGGACATTTTGGTCTTCATCACCATCTACTTCGTCACCATGATGGGCGTGGTGGGCCGCTTCGATGCGTTGCTGCTCCTGCCTTTCCTCGGCTGGCTCGCCTGCTACTTCCTGGCGCTTTGGTTCTTCGTGCCGCGCCTCGGAAAAGCCGGCGCTGCGCAGGCCGACGCACGCAGCCTGATGACGGGCCGCATCACCGATGCCTACGCCAACATCAGCACCGTCAAGCTCTTCAGCCACAGCCAGCGCGAGGCCGGTTTTGCGCGCAGCGCCATGCAGGATTTCCTCGCCACCGCCTACCGCCAGATGCGCCTCGTCAGCGGCTTCGAAGTCATCAATCACGCCTTGAGCATGCTGCTGATCGCCAGCACCGCCGGCGCCACGCTGTGGCTGTGGCTGCAGGGCCAGCTGGGCATCGGCGCGGTGGCCGCGGCCACCGCCATGGCGCTGCGGCTGAACGGCATCTCGCACTGGATCATGTGGGAAATGGCCGGCCTGTTCGAACACATCGGCACCGTGCAGGACGGCATGAGCACGCTGGCCCGATCGGTCGCCATCCGCGATGCCGAGGATGCGCAGGATTTG
>FSVW01000852.1_pt1 | contig 10464 bp, 6 predicted proteins | sample 1637551 | NCBI WGS metagenome assembly FSVW01 (sample SAMEA3914814, study PRJEB12502) | metagenome | biome: forest; material: soil | place: USA | collected 2011-09-16 | depth 0.1 m | reverse complement strand
TAGTCGAAGGGGAACTTCTGCGCGTATTCCTCGAGGAAGAAATCGAAGGGGTTGTAGACGGCCATCTCGGCAACGAGATCGACGGTGACCTCGAAGACCGTCGTCTTCTCATGGAAGACCAGCCGCGCCAGGTAGTTGGCGAACGGGTCCTGCTGCCAGTTGATGAAGTGGTCGGCCGGCTCGACGCGCAGCGAGTAGCTGAGGATGTTGGTGCGGCAGTGCGGCGCAGGCCGCAGGCGCACGATCTGCGGGGACAGGGAAACCCGCCGGTCGTACTGGTAGCGGGTGACGTGCTTGAGTGCGACGTGGATGGACAAGGTTGACCTCTCAGGATTCGGGCATCAGGAAATCGCGGCTGACGTTCATGCCGAGCGTGTTGATGCGTTCGAGGAAGCGGATCAGATAGGCATGCAGCCCTGTCTCGATGATCTCCTCGATGCGGGCGTATTGCAGTTCGGCGCGCAGGCGGCCGCCTTGTCGCATGGTCTGGCCGTTGGGGTCGTTGGCCACACGCTCGAGCGAACTCATCAGCCGCGCCACGCAGCTGTAAAGCGAGCGCGGCATGTTCTTGCGCAGGATCATCAGCTCGGCCACTTTCTCCGGCTGGATCACATTGCTGTAGACCTTGCGATAGACCTCGAAGGCCGAGACCGAGCGCAGCACCGCAGACCAGTGATAGAACTCGCGGGCGGTGTCGCCAGCGATTTCTCCTTGTGATTGGCTCTGCTGCGATGACGACTGGCCTTGGGACTGCGACTGGGACTGCTGGGATTGGGGCTGCGACGCCTCATCCGCCGGCACCGCGTGGAACTTCACGTCCAGCAGGCGCGCGGTGTTGTCCGCGCGTTCGAGGAAGGAGCCGATGCGGATGAAGTCGAAAGCCTCGTCCTGCAGCATCGTGCCCATGGTCACGCCGCGCAGCAGGTGGGCGCGGAACTTGACCCATTCGAACAAGGCGGACGGATCGCGCTTGAGCAGGCCGTCTTTAAGCAGTCGCTGGAATTCGAGCCAGGTCGTGTTCGTTGTCTCCCAGACTTCCGTCGTCAAGGTGCCGCGCACCGCACGCGAGTTCTCGCGCGTGGCCCGCAGGCAACTGATGATCGACGACGGGTTGCTCTCGTCGCGGACGATGTAGTCCTGCACGCGCTTGGCATCGAGCGCGCCGTAGCGCTCCTCGTAGCCACCGTCTAGTTCGGAGATCGATAACAGGCTGCGCCAGCCCTGCTCGGCCTGCGCGGCGGTCTGCGGGAGCAGCGAGGTCTGGTAGTTCACATCGAGCATGCGCGCGGTGTTCTCCGCGCGTTCGACGTAGCGCGACAGCCAGAAGAGGTGATCGGCAGTTCTTGACAGCATTTGTTCGTCTCCGTCCTCTGAATCAGGCCTCGAGGACCCATGTGTCCTTGGTACCGCCGCCTTGGCTGCTGTTCACCACCAGCGAGCCTTCCTTCAGCGCCACGCGGGTGAGGCCGCCGGGCACCGTCTGCACGGTCTCTCCGGACAGCACGAAAGGTCGAAGGTCGATGTGCCGCGGCGCGATGCCGGACTCGACGAACGTCGGGCAGGTGGACAGGCTCAAGGTCGGCTGCGCGATGTAGTTATCGGGCCGCGCGACCAGCACCTTGCGGAACTCCTCGACTTCGGCCTTGGTCGCCGCCGGGCCGACCAGCATGCCGTAGCCGCCAGCGCCGTGCACTTCCTTGACGACCAACTCGGCCAGGTTCGCCAGCACGTACTTCAGCTGCTCCGGGTCGCGGCACATATGGGTCGGGACGTTGTTCAGGATCGGCTTCTCGCCCAGATAGAACTCGATCATCTTCGGCACATACGGGTAGATCGACTTGTCGTCCGCGATGCCGGTCCCGATGGCGTTCGACAAGGTCACGTGGCCCGCTTTGTAAGCGGCGACCAGGCCGGGGCAGCCGAGCGTCGAATCGCTGCGGAAGACCTTCGGGTCGAGGAAGTCGTCGTCCAGCCGGCGGTAGATCACATCCACCCGCTTCGGGCCGCGCGTCGTGCGCATGTAGACGAAGTTGTTCTCGACGAACAAGTCCTGACCCTCAACCAGCTCGACGCCCATCTGCTGTGCCAGGAAGGCGTGCTCGAAGTAGGCCGAGTTGTACATGCCCGGGGTCAGGACAACCACGGTCGGCTCGTTGATGCCCGAAGGCGCGACGCTGCGCAGCGTTTCGAGCAGCAGGTCAGGGTAATGGGCGACCGGCGCGATGCGGTGCTGCTCGAACAGGTCGGGGAACAGCCGCATCATCATCTTGCGGTCTTCCAGCATGTAGCTGACGCCGCTGGGCACGCGCAGGTTGTCTTCGAGCACGTAGTAACTGCCCGAGCCGTCCGGATTGGCGGCACGCACGATGTCGACGCCGGCGATGTGCGAGTACAGATTGCGCGGCACGTCCACGCCCATCATCTCCGGCCGGAACTGCGCGTTCTTCAGGATCTGCTCGGAGGGAACGACGCCGGCCTTGAGGATCTCCTGGCCGTGATAGACGTCGTGAATGAAGCGGTTCAGCGCGGTGACCCGCTGGCGCAGGCCGGCTTCCATCTCGCGCCATTCGTGGGCCGGGATCACGCGGGGAATCAGGTCGAAGGGGATCAGGCGCTCGGTGCCCTCGCCGTCGTCCTTGTCGCCATAGACGGCGAAGGTGATGCCGACGCGCCGGAAAATCATCTCTGCTTCCTCGCGCCGCGCCTGCATGGTCTCGAGCGGCTGCTCGGCCAGCCAGCGCTGGTAGCTCAGGTAATGCTCACGCACCTTGGCGCTGCGGCTGTCCGCGCTCGAAGCGCCCTGGGTATGCATCTCATCGAAACTGGGTCTCATGACAACTGCCTCCTGATGCCGTCACAGCAATATACGCACCAGCCCCGGCGGGGTCATGCGGGCAGTTGTTTTTCCAGCCAAGGGTAGGACCCGATGGCCGGGGTGTGAACTATTGCGCGGATGTGCACCAACTAAGCCGGTCTTGCGCCGGTTAACGCACCAGTGCGGCGCACCAGAGGTCAATGGTCGCTGCCACAATGAGCGCCACCGCCGAAATTCGTCGCGTTGCGGGTCCAACCTTTGATGCTATCGTCTCTCCACGCAGAATTGCACCTCTTATCGAGCTTCAAGTTTGGGGGTATCGCCGCGTCATCCCCAATTCGTAGGAACCTCCTTGAACCAGCTTGCCGAATCGGCCGCCCGCCACCCGCAGTCCCGGGTTCAAGCGCCGCCCTGCGGCGGCCGGAACTGAACGGGTGAGGTCAGATTGAGCCGTAAAACCTCCACCAGTTCGCTGTTCGTCGCCATTGCCCTGGCCGGCAGCATCGGCCTGTTGTTGCCGGCATTGATCGTCGGCGGATGGTTGACCGGCCTGCGCGAATCCCAATCGGCCGCAGCCGAGCTGCGCCGCGACCTGGAAGCCAAGCTGGACGTGCTGGCGAGCAGCCTGCCCGAGCTGCTCTGGAACCTCGACAACGTCGCGGCCACCGAAGTGGTGCTGGCCATCATGAAATCCCCCGACGTGGTGCTCGTCAGCGTCAGCGACGCCTCGCAGGGCACGCCCTTTTTCGAGAAAGAGAAACCCGAGCGGCGCCTCGGCCATCCGGTCAAGGGCGAGCGCGACATCTTCCGCGGCACCACCCGCATCGGCCACATCCGCATCGAGATCGACGACCACCTCAGCACCGCCGCGCTGGCCCGCCAGCGCTGGCTCTATGGCGTGACGGTCGGCGGCCAATTGCTGGCTTCATTGGCGCTGATCCTGTGGTTGCTCAACTCCCGGCTGATGCGGCCGCTGCGCGAACTGGGCGGCTTCGCCAATGACCTCGCGCAAGGCCGGTTCGACGCCGAATTGGCGCCCGGCCGCAAGGACGAAATCGGCCTGCTCGGCAGCCACCTCGAACACATGCGCGACGCGCTGCAGCAGCAGTTCGGCGCGCAGCGCTCGCTGATCGAACGGCTGCGCGGCATGGCCGAGACGGTGCCCGGCGTCGTCTACCAGTTGCGACTCACCGCCAAGGGCAAGTACCACTTTGCCTACGTCAGCGAAGCGGTGCGCGACTACTTCCGCCTGACGGCCGGCGAGCTGAGTGACGACGCCGAACCCTGGTTCGAGCAGATCCACGCGGAGGATCGCGCCGCGGTGCGCGAGTCGCTGCAGGTCTCGGCCCGCAACCTGGCACCCTGGCAGCAGGAGTTTCGCACCCGCAACAGCGACGGCAGCGAACGCTGGCTCTACGGCAACGCGATCGCGCAGCGGGTCGACAGCTCGGCCGGCGGCGGCGTGCTCTGGCACGGCTTCCTGACCGACATCTCGCGCCAGCGACGCGATGCACTGGAGCTGGGCCGCTACCGTCATCATCTGGAAGAACTGGTCGAGGCGCGCACCGCCGAGCTGGCCGATGCGATGAAGGCGGCCGAAGCCGCCAGCCTGGCCAAGAGCGCCTTCCTGGCGAACATGAGCCACGAAATCCGCACCCCGATGAACGCCATCATCGGCCTGACCTACCTGGTGCGCAGCGACACCCACGAGCCCGAGCAGCAGGAACGGCTGCAGAAGGTCGCCAACGCCGCCGAACACCTGCTCTCCGTCATCAACAACGTGCTTGACTTCTCCAAGATCGAGGCTGGCAAGCTGCAGCTCTCGCGCACCGAATTCACCGTCGGACAATTGCTCGACAACATCGCCGGCATGCTGGCCCACCGGGCCGCCGAGAAGCATCTGCCGGTGCAGATCGTCATCGATCCGCGGCTGACCCAACAGCATCTGATGGGCGACGCGCAGCGCATCTCCGAAATCCTGCTCAACTTCGCTGGCAACGCGGTCAAGTTTACCGACGCCGGCTTCGTGCGCCTGAGCGCCGGCATCGAAGGGGACGACAGCGGCCAGACCCTCAACCTACGCTTCGAGGTCGAGGACAGTGGCATCGGCATCGCGCTGGAAGCGCAGGGCCGCCTGTTCCAGGACTTCGAGCAGGCCGACAGCTCCACCACGCGCCGCTACGGCGGCACCGGCCTGGGTCTGGCGATCTGCCGCCGCCTGGCCGACCTGATGCAGGGCACCGTTGGCGTCAAGAGCACGCTCGGCAAGGGCAGCAAGTTCTGGCTGAACCTGACCTTGGACAAGACTGTAGCCGCCCCCCCGGCACCCGCCGCTCCCGCTGCAACGACAACATCGACGTTGGCGCTCGAATCGACCGCGGCGCCAGCCCGCGCGACACCACGCATTGCCACCGCCCGCGAGAAGCTCGAGGAATTCCGCGGCACCAGCATCCTGCTGGCCGAGGACAACGCGGTCAACCAGGAAGTGGCGGTCGCCCTGCTGGGCAGCGCGGGCATCCAGGTGGACGTAGCCAACGACGGCGAGGAAGCGCTGCGCATGGTCAGCGAGAACGACTACGCGCTGATCCTGATGGACGTGCAGATGCCGGTTATGGACGGCCTGGACGCCACCCGCGCGATTCGCAGCCAGCCCTTCGGTCACGACATTCCGATCCTCGCGATGACGGCCAACGCCTTTGCCGAGGAACGCCAGCGCTGCCTGGACGCCGGCATGAACGACCATGTGGCCAAGCCGGTGGTCGCCGAGCAACTGTTCGCCACGCTGCACGCCTGGCTGACCAAGAGCGCCGAGATGCGTGCTCAGCGCGTCAGCTGAGATTCAGCGTTAGGCGCGAAGCCGGGCCTATTGCGCCTATTGCGATTCCTTGATCAGCCGCCCCGCGACGGCCTGGATCGGCCGCGCATTCATCGGATAGAGCTTGGCGAAGATCGCGATCTGGCTGGTCGTCAGCAGCACCGGCTGGCGCATCACCATCCACAGCACGCCCTCGGTACAGGGCGGCTCGGTCAACGAGCCCATGAAGGTGAAGTAGCTGCGGTCCTCGGGCAGGAGCTGGCGCAGGTCCATCGTGCCGGGCCCGGTCAAGGCTTCGAACTTCTCCAGCGGCAGGTTGTTCCAGACCTGTTGGACGAGCGGCTGCGGTTTGTTGTCCAGGTCGCGGTCGAGCAGGATCGCGACGACGGCCAGATGCCCTTCCGCGTCCTTGTGGACCAGGTGCGCGACCATGTCGAACTGGCGGCCGTTCAGGCGCTCCTCGGCCGGCCGATGAAAGTGGAACTGCACCAGCTCGTAGCGCCGGCCCATCACCTGGATCGAGCTCCCCGGCGCGATATTCACCTGCACCGTGCGGCCGTTGTCCAGCACCGCGAAGCCGCCGGGCTGGTAGTCGAAGCGGATCTTCTCCAGGTCGACCTTGATCGTGTCCTTGATGTCGATCGGGCTCTGGCGCTGGCCGCTCGCGCAGAGCCTGTTGTCCGGGCCTAGATCCGCCCAGTGCTCGGGCGCGCCCTCGCCTTCGTAGGCCCATGGCACCGGGTCGCGCTTGACCGCGGCAGTCTTCCTGCCGGGCGGCGTCTCGGCCTTGTCGCCCGACTTGGACTTGCCGACAAGCTTCACCTGGCCGGCCGGCTCCTTCGTGCTGAGCTTGTCCGACAGGCGTTGGCGCAGCACGTCCAGCGGCTCACCGCTGGCTGGCGTCTGCGCGCGAACAACGCTGGAGCTGCACGCAAGCAGGCAGGCCAGCAGAACGGCCGGGCGGGGATATCGACGAAAAGGCATCTCCTGTCTTCGGCCGATCAGGGTGGAATCTTTAATTCCGCAGTCAGTAGGCGACGGCGCGCTTGACCCAGACCCAGGCGACCAGGCCGATCGCCATCATCGCCATCGAAGCCAATGCCAGCGCGATCGTCGAATGCATCACCAGCGGCACGATCACGCCGGCCACCAGGCCGTTGGCCAGGCTGCCGATGCAGGCCTGCAGCGAGGACGCCATGCCGCGCCGCTCGGGCGCCTGGTCCAGCACCATCAGTGTCACGACCGGCACCATCAGCGCCCAGCCGAAGGCGAACGTGAAGATCAGCGGGAAGGCCCACCAGGGGCTTGGCGCTAACAGCAGATTCAAGCTGACATTGACGATCGACGTGATCGCCATAATCACAAAGCCATGGCGGATCTGGTGGCGCTGCTTGATCTTGCCCGCCAGGCGCCCGCTCAGGAAGGCGCCGCCCATGATCCCGCCGATCGAGAACAGGAAGAAGATGAAGAAGTGCTCGGGGGGCAGATGCAGGTGGTCGCCCAGAAACACCGGCGCGGCCAGCACGTAGAGGAAGAGCCCGTTGAACGGCACGCCGCTGGCGAAAGCCAGCAGCAGGAAGCTCGGCCGGCTGGTCAGCCGCCAGTACTCGCGCAGCAGGGGCACCACATGAAAGGGCTGCTTCATGCTCGCGTGCAGGGTCTCGGGCAGCAGGCGCCAGTTCAGCAGGAACAGCGCCGCGCCGACGGCGACCAGGAACCAGAAGATCGAGTGCCAGCCGACGTTGACGAACAGGAAGCCGCCGACCATCGGCGCGATCGCAGGCGCGACGCCGAAGAAGATCGTGATCTGGGACATCACCCTCTGCGCCTCCGACGGCGCGAACATGTCGCGGATGATCGCTCGCGAGACGACGATGCCGGCGCCGGCCGAGATGCCCTGCACCGTGCGCCAGAACACCAGGTGGCCGATCGTCGTCGACAGCGCGCAGCCGAGCGAGGCCACGGTGAACAGCGCCATGCCCCACAGCACGACGGGCCTACGCCCGAAACTGTCCGACAAGGAACCGTGGAACAGGTTCATGATCGCGAAGCCGAACAGGTAGCTCGACAGCGTCTGCTGCATCTGTACCGGCGTGGCATCGAGCGCCTGCGCGATACCGGTGAAGGCCGGCAGGAAGGTGTCGATCGAGAAGGGCCCGATCATGCCCAGGCAGGCCAACAAGACTGACAATGCCCAACGAGGCGCGCGCCAAAGGCGGCTGGCTTCGGGATTCATGAGTGGCTAGGGAAGACTTGGAGGTGATGCGCCGAACGGGTTGCCCGCGCGCAATCAGCTCAGTTTAGCGGGGGGCTCGGAACAGCATGACAACGATCAGACGGATACCGCACAGAGCCGGTGAGACCTTGAAAGTCGGGGTGATCGGCCTGGGTGTCATGGGCCAGCGCATGCTGGCTCGCCTGGCCACGCAAAAGCGCCTGCGCGCCGTGGCTGTCTGGGACGCCGATCCGGCGGCAATGGCCGCCACGCTGAAAGCCCATCCGCAGCTGCAGGCCGCCACCAGCGCCGAGGCGCTGATCGCGACCAGGGGCCTGCACAGCCTGTACATCGCCACGCCGCCGTCGCCGCACATGGCGCTGAGCGAACTCGGCTTCGACGCCGGCCTGGCCGTCTTCTGCGAGAAACCGCTAACGGTCGACTTCGACGCAGCGCGCCGCTGCATCGCCCGCATTGCCGGCGAGGGCCAGCGCGCGGCGGTGAACTTCGCGCTGGCTTCGTCGCCGGGGCTGTCGGTGCTGCAGACCAGCTTCGGCGCCGCCTCGCACCAGCCGCTCGGCACGCTGCGCGAAGTGCAGATTGAACTCGCCTTCGCCCATTGGCCGCGCGCCTGGCAGTCGGCCGCCGGCGCCTGGTTGGCCGAGCGGGCCGAGGGCGGCTTCACGCGCGAAGTGCTGTCGCACTTCATCTTCGTGTTGCAGCGCGTGCTCGGCCCGGCGCGGATCGGCGCCCATCGCGTCAGCTACCCGGAAGACGGCCTGAGCGCCGAGAGCGCGATGCGCGCGGAACTGCACGTGGGCGAAGTGCCGATCCGCATCGACAGCCGGGTCGGCGGTGACGAGCGGCCGGACTACAACCGCATGCTCTGGCGCGCCGATGGCGGCGAGGTCGAGCTGAGCGGCTGGTTCGGTCAGATCGAACAGCGTCGACACGACGGCAGCTTGCCCGTCGACGATCCGGACATCGTGCGCAGCGCGAGCCAGGCCGACCAGATCAATCAATGGGCCGCGATGATCGAAGGCCGCTCGCACAGCCTGCCCGGCTATGCGGAATCTCTTGCTGTGCAGGAGACGATCGAGGGCATGCTCAAGACCTGACCCCCGATCGCTGCAGGCTCAAACGAGAACCCGCTCGATGCCGCCGTTGTTCGCCTTCTTCACGTACTCCGGCATCCAGTCCTTGCCGAGGATCTGGTTGGCCATCTCGACGACGATGTAGTCGGCTTCGAGCAGGCCGTTCTGCAGGTCGTTGCCATAACGGCTCAGGCCCTGCAGGCAGCTCGGGCAGCTGGTCAGGATCTTCAGGTTCTCGGCCGCGGCGACCTTGCCGCTGTCGCGCAACTCCGTCTCCATCTTGCGCAGTTCTTCTTCCTTGCGGAAGCGCACCTGCGTGGAGATGTCCGGCCGGGTCACGCCCAGGGTGCCGCTCTCGCCGCAGCAGCGCTCACTCTTGACGACGTTCTCGCCGACCAGCGCCTTCACCGTCTTCATCGGCTCCTGCAGCTTCATCGGCGTGTGGCAGGGGTCGTGGTACAAATAGCTGGTCTCAGAGCCGAGCGTGATGCCCTTCTCCAGCAGGAACTCGTGGATGTCGATGATCCGGCAGCCGGGGAAGATGTCCTCGAACTTGTAGCCTTGCAGCTGGTCGTAGCAGGTGCCGCAGGAGACGACGACCGTCTTGATATCGAGATAGTTCAGCGTGTTGGCGACTCTGTGGAACAGCACCCGGTTGTCGGTGATGATCTTGTCGGCCTTGTCGAACTGGCCCGAGCCGCGCTGCGGGTAGCCGCAGCACAAATAACCAGGCGGTAGAACGGTCTGCACGCCGGCATGCCAGAGCATCGCCTGCGTGGCCAACCCGACCTGCGAGAACAAACGCTCCGAGCCGCAGCCGGGGAAATAGAACACCGCTTCCGTCTCCGAGGTCGTCGCCTGCGGGTTGCGGATGATCGGCACGTAATCCTTGTTCTCGATGTCGAGCAAGGCACGTGCGGTCTTCTTCGGCAGGTTGCCTGGCAGCTTCTTGTTGATGAAGTGGATCACCTGCTCCTTGATCGGCGCGGTGCCGACCGTCGCGCGAGGCGCCTCGGTCTGCTTGCGCGCAATCCGCTTGAACAAGTCGTTAGCCAGGCGCTGCGCCTTGAAGCCCACGCCGACCATCGCTGTACGCGCCAGCTTGATCGTCTCCGGGTTCGTCGCGTTCAGCATCAGCATCGCCGCCGCATTGCCCGGGCGGAAGCTCTTCTTGCCCATCTTGCGCAGCAGATTGCGCATGTTCATCGTCACGTCGCCGAAGTCGATCTTGACCGGGCAGGGATTGGCGCACTTGTGGCAGACCGTGCAGTGGTCGGCCACGTCTTCAAATTCTTGCCAATGCTTGATCGACACGCCGCGGCGCGTCTGCTCCTCGTACAGAAAAGCCTCCACCAGCAGAGACGTGGCGAGGATCTTGTTGCGCGGTGAATAGAGCAGATTGGCGCGCGGCACATGCGTGGCGCAGACCGGCTTGCACTTGCCGCAGCGCAGGCAGTCCTTGATCGACTCGCTGATCGCGCCGATGTCGCTCTGCTGCATGATCAGCGACTCGTGGCCCATCAGG
>FSVW01000808.1_pt1 | contig 10466 bp, 8 predicted proteins | sample 1637551 | NCBI WGS metagenome assembly FSVW01 (sample SAMEA3914814, study PRJEB12502) | metagenome | biome: forest; material: soil | place: USA | collected 2011-09-16 | depth 0.1 m | reverse complement strand
GGCTACACGCCCTACCCCAAGTCGATCTGCACCTCGATCAACCACCAGGTCTGCCACGGCATCCCGAATGACCGGCCGCTGAAGAACGGCGACATCGTCAACATCGACGTCACCGTCATCAAGGATGGCTGGCACGGCGACACCAGCCGCATGTTCATCGTGGGGGAAGGCTCCATCGCAGCCAAGCGCCTGTGCGCCTTCACGTACGACGCCATGTGGAAGGGCATCGCCAAGGTCAAGCCCGGCGCTCGCCTGGGCGACATCGGTCATGCGATCCAGACCTTTGCAGAAAGCAACGGCTTCTCGGTCGTGCGCGAGTTCTGCGGCCACGGCATCGGCCAGGTCTTCCATGAAGAACCGCAGGTGCTGCACTACGGCCGCCCCGGCACGCTGGAAGAACTCGTGCCCGGCATGATGTTCACCGTCGAGCCCATGATCAACGCCGGCCGCCGCGAGATCCGCGAGACCGGCGACGGCTGGACCATCGTCACCAAGGACCGCTCGCTCTCCGCCCAGTGGGAGCACACGGTGCTGGTCACGGACACGGGCTATGAAGTGATGACGCTTTCCGCCGGCAGCCCGCCGCCGCCCGCCTTCATCACCGGATGAACACTTCGCTGCTTGCCGAGAGGCGCCAGGCGCTGAAAGCCGGCAAGCAGGCGCTGATCGAGGCCTTCCGCAACGCGCCCCCTAACGTCACGCTTGCACGGCGTCTCTTGCGGGAGTTGGCGGCCCACGTGGACGCGCAGATCGGCGCGCTGTGGGCCCAGGCCGGCATGCCCGCCGGCTGCGCGCTGGTGGCCGTGGGCGGCTACGGCCGCGGCGAGCTCTTTCCCTATTCCGACGTGGACGTGCTGGTGCTCCTGCCCGACGGCATGGAAGCCCACCAGCCCGGCCCGGCCAAGACCAGCATCGAGGCCTTCATCACCGCCTGCTGGGACATCGGCCTGGAAATCGGCTCCTCGGTCCGCACGCTCTCCGAATGCCTCAGCGAAGCCGCGGGCGACGTGACCGTGCAGACGGCGCTGCTCGAATCGCGCTGGCTGGCCGGCGACAAGGCCGTCCACAAGCTCTTCGAGCGCAAGTTCGCCAAGACCATCGACGCCAAGGCCTTCCTGCGCGCCAAGACGCTGGAAATGCGCCAGCGCCACACCAAGTTCGAGGAAACGCCCTACTCGCTCGAACCCAATTGCAAGGAAAGCCCGGGCGGCCTGCGCGACCTGCAGGTGCTGATCTGGATCGCCCGCGCGGCCAGGCTCGGCAAGACCTGGAAGGCGCTGGCCGCCAAGGGCCTGATCACCGCGTTTGAGAGCCGCCAGCTGCAGCGCAACGAAGGCGTGCTGACGCTGATCCGCGCGCGCCTGCACGTGATCGCCGGCCGGCGCGAGGATCGCCTCGTCTTCGACCTGCAGACCGCCGTGGCCGAGAGCTTCGGCTACCGGCACAGCGACAGCCAGCGCGCCTCCGAAGTGCTGATGCGCCGCTACTACTGGGCCGCCAAGGCCGTGAGCCAGCTCAACCAGATCCTGCTGTTGAACCTGGAAGAGCGCATCAACGGCTCGCAGCAGGACCTGATGCGGCCGATCAACGAGCGCTTCCTTGACCGCGCCGGCATGCTCGAAGTCGCCAGCGACGACCTCTTCGAGCGCGAGCCGCACAGCGTGCTCGAAGCCTTTCTGCTCTACCAGCAGACGCCCGGCATCAAGGGCTTCTCGGCCCGCACCCTGCGCGCGCTCTACAACGCCCGCTTGAGCATGAATGGCGCATGGCGGCGCGACCCGGCCAACCGCGCGATGTTCATGACCATCCTGCGCCAGCCGGTGGGCCAGACTCACGTGTTCCGCCTGCTCAACGCCACCTCGGTGCTGGGCCGCTACCTGTGGGTGTTCCGCAAGATCGTGGGGCAGATGCAGCACGATCTTTTCCACGTCTACACGGTGGACCAGCACATCGTGATGGTGCTGCGCAATGTGCGCCGCTTCTTCATCCCCGAACACGCGCACGAGTACCCTTTCTGCTCGCAGCTGGCCGCCGATTGGGACAAGCCCGAGCTGCTCTACATCGCAGCCCTCTTCCACGACGTGGCCAAGGGCCGCGGTGGCGACCATTCCGACCTCGGTGCCATCGAAGTGCGCCGCTTCTGCCGCGACCACGGCATCGGCAAACAGGACACCGAACTGGTCGAATTCCTCGTCAAGCACCACCTCACGCTCTCGCGCGTGGCGCAGAAGGAGGATCTCTCCGATCCCGAGGTCATCACGAGCTTCGCCCAGTTGATGGGCGACGCGCGTCATCTCACGGCGCTCTATCTGCTGACCGTGGCCGACATCCGCGGCACCAGCCCCAAGGTCTGGAACGCGTGGAAGGGCAAGCTGCTGCAAGACCTCTACCACGTCACCCTGCGCCGCCTCGGCGGAGCCAAGCCCAATCTGGCGGCCGACATCGAGGCGCGCAAGCAGGAGGCCCGACAGACCCTGGCCCTGCGCTCAATGCTGCCCGACACCGAGACGCCGCTGTGGAACACGCTGGAGGTCAGCTATTTCGCCCGTCACGAGGCCGGCGACCTGGCCTGGCACGCGCGCGAACTCTGGCGCCATGTGGAGAGCGCCGTGCCCGTCGTGCGCGCCCGCCCGTCGCCCATCGGCGAAGGCCTGCAGGTGCTGGTCTACGCGCCCGACCAGCAGGATCTGTTCGCTCGCATATGCGGTTACTTCGACGGAGCCGGCTTCAACATCCTCGACGCGAAGGTGCACACGACGCGCAAGGGCTACGCACTCGACACCTTCCAGGTCATCAGCCCCGACCCTGAAGCGCTGCACCGCGACCTGGTGAGCCTGGTGGAAACCAAGCTCAGCCAGGCGCTGGCCAGCAGCGGCCCCCTGCCCGAGCCGCGCCGCGGCCGGCTCTCGCGTCGCGTCAAGTCCTTCCCCTTCACGCCGCGCATCGCGCTGCGGCCCGATGAGCGCGGCCAGCGCTGGCTGCTCTCCATCAGCACCAGCGACCGTGCCGGCCTGCTCTACGCCATCGCCCGCGTGCTCGCGAGGCACCACATCAACCTGCAACTGGCCAAGATCTCCACGCTGGGCGAGCGGGTGGAAGACACCTTCCTGGTGGATGGCCCGGCCCTGCAGCAGAACAAGAGCCAGATCCAGATCGAGACTGAGCTGTTGGACGCCGTATCCCTGCCCGCTTGAGTGTTTCGCCTGATCGGCAAGCGCGGGCCCGTTGCTATACTTTTTGCGCAGTGGGGGGGTAGCTCAGCTGGGAGAGCGCCGCGTTCGCAATGCGGAGGTCGTGAGTTCGATCCTCATCCTCTCCACCACGCATCAATTCAAGCGCCCACCTCGGGCAGCGCCACACCGGTTTCGCTGGCCAGACGGCTCAAGCTCTGCCAGGTCTGATCCGCCAACTCGACGCCCAGCCGGCCATGCTTCTCTGCGTTGCGGGCCTCGATCTCGCCCGGGAAGAAGATCTCGTCGACGCCCTCGACACGCGGCACGGCCTTCATCTCCGAGACCAGCGCCTCCATGCGCGACTCGAACTCGTCGCGTCGCATCATCGCGGCTACGTTGATGGTCAGCAGCATATGGCCGCAGCCGCTGCGCTTTTCGGCCTGATAAGGGCCGGCCACGCCGGTGCCGAACTGGCTGCCGGTGAGCACGCCGGCCAGCACGTCCATCATGAACGAGATGATGTAGCCCTTGTGGCCTGCCATCGGCTGGATCAGGCCATGGATGGCGTCCTGCGCCTTCGTGGTGGGCAAGCCGTTCGCATCCGTCGCCCAGCCGGCCGGGATGTCCTGGCCTCGCTCCGCGGCGAGGTAGATCTTGCCGCGGGCCACGGCGGTGTTGGCGATGTCCATCACCGCTACGCCGTACTTGCCAGCCGGCGCTGCCAGCGACCAGGGGTTGTTGCCGAGCGCCTTGGCCTTGCCGCCCCAGGGCGGCATGGACGGCGAGGCGTTCGTGCACATGAAGGTCACGAAGCCAGCTTCAGCGGCCTCGCGGGTGAAGTAGGCCACCGTGCCGAAATGGTTGGAGTTGCGCACGCCGACGGCGCTAACACCGAACTTCAGCGCACGCTCCATGCCGATGTGCACGGCTTTGCGCGCCAGCACCTGGCCAATGCCCTCATGGCCGTCGATCACGACCACCGCGCCCTGGTCGACGGCCAGACTCGGCGCCGTGACGGTCACCATCGCGCCCGAACGCAATCGTTCCACATACCAGGGCAGGCGCAGCATGCCGTGCGAGGAGTGCCCCCACAGCTCGGCGACCACCAGGCTGTCGGCCAGCAGCTGTGCATCCTCTTCAGGAACGCCATGCGCTTGCAAGACTTGCAAGCCGAAGCGGGTCAGCGCTTCGGCCTTGAGCGTTTGGGGCATCGAGAACTCCTGATTGAACGGCGTTGCGGCTGTTCAATCGTAGAGCCTCGCAAGCCCTCAGCGCGCCACCAGGTACACGCCGGGTTCCGCTGACAAACCCTGCTTGACCTGCTGCGTGATCTCATCCGCCAGCACTTCCTCGGCACCCGCTTCCAGTGCATCAAGCGCGCGTTCGACGATCTGTTCCGGCGTGGACTTTGGCATGTCGATGCCGTGCGTCAGCTCGGTGTCGACAAAGCCCATGTGCAGCGTCAGCACCTGCGTGCCTTGCGGGCGAAGATCGTTGCGCAGACCGTTGCTGAGGCTCCAGGTTGCCGCCTTGGAGACCGCATAGTTGCCGAGCAATGGGCCGCTGATCCAGCTCGCCACCGAAGCCACGTTGATCAAGGCGCCGCCGCCATTGCGGGCCAGCGCCGGCGCGAAGGCCTGGGCCACGCGCAGGACGCCCAGCACATTGGTCTCGAAGTGGCGGCGCAGCACGTCTTCCGCTTCCGGCGTGTTGAAGCTGCCGGTGATGGCGATGCCGGCGTTGTTGATTACCAGCGTGGTGTCACCGGCCAGTTCGGCGGCGTGGGCGATGTCTTCCGGCGAGTTGACGTCCAGCTTCACCGGCGTGACACCGGCCAGCTTGATGCTGGACGGATCGCGGGCACCGGCATAGACCTTGCGCGCGCCGCGGGCGAGAACGGCCCTGGCAAAAGCAAGGCCGATGCCACGGTTGGCGCCAGTGATCAGGACGGTCGCGTTGTTGAGCTTCATGATGCGTTCCTTTAAATGATGATCGTCATATTTTTTGACGACCTGTTGGGCAATCGGGTCAGCCAGGGGTCAGCCGGCCCGCTCGGGTTCGTATTCGGAAATCAGGGCTTCGCGGGTGCGCGCAAGCAATGCTTTGCCGGCCTTACCGCCCAGGGTACGCGCCATCTGCATGGCGCCAATCAGTGTGGCGGCCACAGCATCGGCACGCGCGTTGTCAATGCCATCCGGCAAGGCTGAACGCGCGGCACTGACCATGTTCAACACGCGTTGCCGGGCTTCGTCGCGGACAGCTTCGCCTTGCCGCGACATCTCGGAGGACAGCGCCGCCACGATGCAGCCGCATTCGGCGTTCTCGAGCTCTTCATCCCTCAGATAGGCCTGCACCAGCGCGACAAAACGGCTCTCGCCTTGAGCTTCCCGCCGGGCCACATGTTCCATCAGCGCCCCACCGCTGTCGCGGGCGGCGTGCCGCATGGCTTCCACCAGCATTTCATCGCGCGAGCCGAAGTGGGCGTAGAAGCCGCCGTGAGTCAGGCCGGCTTCCTTCATGATATCGGCCACGCCCACGCCGTGATAGCCGGCACGCCGGATGGCGCGCGAAGCAACCTCGACGATGCGTTCGTGGCTGAGTTCCTTGCGGCTGCGGCTGGTCGACATGATGGAAGAATATTACGATCATCATATTAACTTGTCAAGGGTCGCTGAAAATCACTCTGACGGACAATCGCCCCATGGCCAAACTCCCTCCCCGCCTCAGCCCCGAAGAAACCCAACGCGTCGTTGCCGCCGCCTTTGACGAGCCGCCGCCCTACACCAAGGTCCTGATGGAACACGCCATCAGCAAGGGCGAGTTGATGGCCTTGATGAAGCGCGAGCTGACCTCGCCCGCCTACAAGCTCTGGACTTCCAAGGCCAAGGGCGTCAAGGCGCCTACCGTCAAGGCTCGGTGGCCTTACGGCAAGTGAGCTAGGGCGCGTGGTAGGGAATATCGCCCGCATGCCGGCGCCAGATCTTGGCCGCCTGCCCTGAACGCACCAACTCCAGCAGCGCCTGATTCAGCTGCGGCAACAGGGCTGCGCCCGGTGTGTTGAGTCCCGCGATCAGATGCGCCGCCGGCGCCACGACGCCGGGCACCGGCGCGTGCATCAGCTCGGGATTGGCCAGATAGTCGTTGTTGACGTATTTGTAGCCGGCCACCACTTCGAGCTCTTCGACGAAGTAGTCGCAGCGCCCGATCTTCAGCTTGGCGATCATCTTGTCGTAGGTGTTGACGCCCAGGTCCAGCTGCTTGGCCTGCAGGCCATAGTGCTCGTAGCTCGCGCCCAGCAGGCCGCAGCCTTGATAACGGTGCAGATCGGCGGCATCGCCGATACGCAAGGGCCGCGAGCGCAGATAGAACACCTGCGGCGTGCCGCGGCTGTAGGGCACGCTGTAGGCAAAGCGGCGCGCGCGCTCCTCGCTGTAGTACGCGCCCAGGCCGAAATCGATCTCGCCGCTTTCCACCTGGCGCATGCAGCGTGACCAGGGCTCGACGATGAAGTGCACCTTCAGCCCCAGGCGGGCCGCAGCGGCCTCCAGCATGTCGAGCGAAAAAGTCTTCTCGGTGCGGGTCTTGTTGCCGGCCTCGTCGGTCACCCAGAAGGTCCAGGACGGCGGGTCGGCGCAGGCGCTGAGGCCCTTGTTCTGGGCCAGTGCGGGCGCGGCGTGCAGAGCCAGCAGGAGCAGGCCGCAGCGCAGGAAGGTCGTGAGGGCTCGGGTACTGCGTGGGCCTGCAATAGGCTGCATGAGCATCGGGCTTTTGCGGCGTCGTTTCGTGTGCCCGATGCTACAGCGAGTTTCCGGGCCGAAACGCGCGGACGGTGCGTCTCAGCGCATCGCCCGGCTGGGCTGGGCCGGCAGCAGGCCCACGGCGCCGCGCACGCAGTTGCGGCCGGCCGACTTGGCGAGGAACAGGGCCTCGTCGACATCGCGCAGCAACTGGTCCATGTCTCGATATTCGGCTTTCAGCGCGGCCACGCCAACGCTGACCTTGAGCGGCACGGCGTGGCCATGCCAGTTGAACTCCAGCGCCGCGACGCGCGCGCGCAGCCTCTCGGCCACGTCCAGCGCACCGAGCGGATCGGTGTGCGGCAGGTAGAGGATGAACTCCTCGCCGCCAAAGCGCGCCAGCGCATCACCCAGGCGCAGGCCCTCGGCACAGGCCTTGCCGATGCGCTGCAGCACGGCGTCGCCGCAGCGTCGGCCGTAAGCGTCGTTGACGCGCTTGAAGTGATCGAGGTCCACGAGCACGACCGCGCCGGCCAGCTGATGGCGGCGCGCCAGCGCCCACTCGCGGCCCAGGGTCTGGATGAAGTCGCGGCGGTCGGAAAGGCCGGTCAGCGCGTCACGGCCCGGGGCCGGCACCGGTGCCGTCGGCGTCCCTTGGATGCGCGCCAGCAGGCTCAGCAGGATGTGGCCGAGCCGGCCGGATGCGAAAGATGCTTGTCTCATGTGTGACCCACTCCTCTCTGAAACGAGAGCGTGGCGCATCACATCGCATCCCGGTGTCAGCGAGCACCCCTTATTGCCGGGAAAACGCGCCGGCAGTGACGCGTGTCAAGCTACGACCGTCAATATTCCTCAGCCGGCGCGCTCGTCAGTGAGCGCCGCCCGCGTCCGCCGCCGCGGCATGTGCAGCCGGCCGCTTGGTCAGCCAGATGGTCGAGATCAGGAACAGGAAGATGATGGCCGAGCCGAGGAAGATGTCGTCCGCGGCGCGCGTAAAAGCCTGCTGGTCGATCAGGCGGTTCAGGAAGCCCGATGCCTGCGACGCGCTGAAGCCGGAGTTGCTCAGCTGGTTCACGGTGTTGGCAAAGATCGGATCACCGAGCGTGGCACGCGCCTCCACCAGATGCACGTGATGCAGGGTCGCGCGGTTCTCCCAGATCGTGGTCGAGATCGACGTGCCCATGGCGCCCGCCGTGATGCGCACGAAATTGGACAGGCCGGCCGCCGCGGGAATGCGCTCGGGCGGGATGCCCGCCAGCACCAGCGTCGTCAGCGGGATGAAGAAGAACGCCATCGCCGCGCCCTGGATGATCGTCGGGATCATGATGGTCGCGAGGTCGGTGTCGGTCGTGAAGCTGGCACGCATCCACAGCACCAGCGCAAAGCACAAGAAGCCGGCGCTGGCGATCTTGCGTGGATCGATCCGCGTGATGTTCTTGCCCACGATGGGCGACAGAACAATCGCCAGAATGCCGACCGGCGCCAGGGCCCAGCCCGCATCCGTGGCCGTGTAGCCCATCCACTGCTGCAGCCACAGCGGCAGCAGCACCACGTTGCCGAAGAACAGGCCGTAGCCGACGGACAGCGCAATCACTCCGAAGGTGAAGTTGCGGCTCTTGAACAGGCGCAGGTCCACCACCGGATGCTTGTCGGTCAGCTCCCACACGATGAAGAACAGCAGGGCCACCACGGCCACGATGGCAAGGATCAGGATGGTGTTGCTGTGGAACCAGTCGAGCTCCTTGCCCTTGTCGAGCATCAGCTGCAGCGAGCCCACCCACAACACGAGCAGCGACAGCCCGACGGCGTCGATTGGCAGCTTGCGGATCACGGTCTCGCGCTTGCGGTAGATGCTCCAGCTCATGAAGGCCGCGAGCAGACCCACCGGCACGTTGATGTAGAAGATCCAGGGCCAGCTGAAGTCATCGGTGATCCAGCCGCCCAGCAGCGGCCCGGCCACCGGCGCAACGAGCGTGGTCATCGCCCATAGCGCGAGCGCAGTCCCGGCTTTCGCCTTCGGGTAGCTCGCCAGCAGCAGGGTCTGCGAGAGCGGAATCATCGGGCCCGCCACAAAACCCTGGAGCGCGCGGAAGGCGACCAGGGTTTCCAGCGAATGCGCGAAGCCGCACAGCCAGGACGCGATCACGAAGGCGAGCACGCTGAGCGTGAACAGGCGCACCGCGCCGAAGCGCTGCGTGAGCCAGCCCGTCAGCGGCACCGAGATGGCATTGGCCACGCCGAAGCTGGTGATGACCCAGGTGCCCTGCACGGGGCTAACGCCGAGGTCACCCGCAATCGCCGGCAGGGACACGTTCGCGATGGACGAGTCCAGCACGTTCATGAAGGTGGCCAGCGACAGCGCGATGGTGCCCAGCACGAGGGCTGAGCCACGCAGCGGCTCAGGCGCCGCCACGGCTTGTGGATTGCTCATGACGACGCCTTAAGAGTTCAGGCCTTGGCCTTGGGCACAACGGGAGCCGCAGTTGCAGCGCCGCCGAGGTTCGCCTTGATGATGCCGTTGACGAGCTTGTCGGCGTCCTTGTCGACCGTGTCGTAGACCACGGTCTCGCCGGTCGGCGTGGTGCGCGTCGCTTCGGTCAGCATCTTGCCGTTCTGGTCACGCACGTCGACGGTCACGTCCATCGACAGGCCGACACGCAGCGGATGCTCGGCCACCTGCTTGGCGTCCAGCGCGATGCGCACGGGCACGCGCTGCACGACCTTGATCCAGTTGCCGGTCGCGTTCTGCGCGGGCAGCAGCGCAAAGGCCGCGCCGGTGCCGGCCGAGAGGCCCACGATCGTGCCGTCGAACTCGACCTTCTTGCCGTAGACGTCGGCGTCCAGCTGGACCTTCTGGCCGATGCGCAGGCGCGCGATCTGGCTTTCCTTGAAGTTGGCATCGACCCAGACCTGCTGCAGGCCCACAACGGCCATCATCGGCGTGCCGGCGGCCACGCGCTGGCCCAGCTGCACGCTGCGGCGCGCCACCCAGCCGTCCACCGGCGAAGGCATGTCGCTGCGCTGCAGGGCCAGGTAGGCCTGGCGCACCTGAGCGGCGGCGCGCATCACGTTCGGGTGTTGCGAAGCGTTCGTGCCCTCGGTCAGCGAACGGTTCGAGGTGAGTTGGTCGCGTGCAGCCTGCACGGCGCTTTGCGCGGCGGCCAGGGCGCTGTTGGCCGTGATCACCGCGGCCTTGGCGTGTTCGAGTTCTTCCTTGCCGATGGCACCGCTGGCCAGCAGCGGGGAGCGGCGCGCTTCGTCTTCCTTGGCGCGGGCCAGGTCGGACTGCAGGCGTGTCACGTCGGCTTCGCGTAAGCGGACCTGCGATTCGTAGGTGCTGTTGTTGGCGTACAGGGTGCGCACTTCACGCACGGTCTGCGCCAGCTGGCTCTCGGCCTGGTCGAGCGCCACGCGGGCGTCGGCCGGATCGAGGCTGACCAGCTTCTGGCCGGCCTTCACGAAGTCGGTGTCGTCCGCGTAGATGGCGCGCACGGTGCCGCCCACCAGGGGCGTGATCTGCACGACGTTGGCGTTGACGTAGGCGTTGTCGGTGCTC
>FSVW01003232.1_pt1 | contig 10477 bp, 9 predicted proteins | sample 1637551 | NCBI WGS metagenome assembly FSVW01 (sample SAMEA3914814, study PRJEB12502) | metagenome | biome: forest; material: soil | place: USA | collected 2011-09-16 | depth 0.1 m | reverse complement strand
GGCGTGCAGATCGACCTGATCGTGCGCAGCATGTGCTCGCTGCGGCCCGGCGTGCCGGGGCTGTCCGAGAACATCCGCGTGCGCTCCATCGTCGGCCGTTTCCTCGAGCACCCGCGCGTGTTCTTCTTCGCCAACGGCGGCGACCACGAGCTGTGGCTGTCCAGCGCCGATTGGATGGAACGTAACCTGTTCCGCCGCGTCGAAGTCGCCTTCCCGGTGCTGGACAAGAAGATCCGCGAGCGCGTCGTCGACCAGCTCCAGGCCTACCTCGACGACACCGCCTCGAGCTGGCTGCTGCAGCCGGACGGCACCTACCAGCGCGCCCCCAGCGAGCCGGGCGCCAAGGGCGTGCAGGTGAAGCTGCTGGAAGAGATCCTCGGCAGCGCGTAAGGGTATTACCTGTAGGTCGGTTCAAGCCCGCCCAGCGGGCGGAACCGACGCTTCGGCGCCATGTCGGCTCCGCCTTCGGCTTGAGCCGACCTACGAGGAGCCCTGTCATCCTGGGCGCAGCGAAGGATCTGGCCGGACTCTTCGCCGCCCTCGGGGTAACAATCGAATCCGAAGGCGCCGCTACCTACTCAAACCGCAGCCGGTAATCCGCCGCCACCAGGTACTTCGCCTCCAGCTCCAGGTCCTCCCGCGTCAGCGGATGCCGGTCCAGCCAGCCTGGCCGGAACTGCAGGCGCACGGTCCGCGCCGAGGCCTCGATCTGCAAAGGGATGCGCAGCCCGGGGGTGCGCGAGCGGTGCAGCAGCACCGCCAGCCGGAACAGGATCGCCAGCTTCTGCAGCAGCGGCTTCCAGGCCTCCGGCAGGTCCTCCAGCGCGCTGTGGGCAAACTTGCCGCGCTGCAGCCGCACCAGCGCCGCCAGCAGCTTCTGGTCGGTGAGGGAGAAGCCGAACATCTCGGCGTGACGCAGGATGTATTCGCCGTGGCGATGCGAGCCGTCATGGGCGATGACCAGGCCGATCTCGTGCAGCAGGGCGGCCCAGGCCAGCAGGCGCGGCGCTTCGCCCCCCTGAAGATTCCATGACGGCGCCACCTGTTCCAGCAGCTTCAGCGCCGAGCGCTCGATCTCGCGCGCATGGGCACGGTCGACGCCGTAGCGCTCGGCCGTGGCTTCCACCGAGCGGCTGCGCACATCGCGGTCGGAAAGGCGGCCGAGCAGGTCGTAGATCACGCCCTCGCGCAGGGCGCGCTCCGAGGTCTCCATCTTCTTCAGCCCGAGGCTGTCGAACACCCCGGCCAGCACCGCGATGCCGCCGGCGAACACCGGCCGGCGGTCCTCGCGCAGCCCGGGGAAGTCGAAGCGGTCGATGCGCCCCGCGCGTACCGCCAGGTCCAGCGTCTTGTCCAGGGCTTCGCGGGTGATCAGCTCGTCGGTCCAGCCCTGCCCCATCATCACGCGCCAGGCACCGCGCACCGTGCCGCTGGCGCCGATGGCCACGTCCCAGCCTGCGGCGCGGTAGCGCCGCTCGACGAATTCCAGCTCCACCCGCACCGCCAGCCGCGCCTCGCGCATGCGCGCCCGCGTCACCTCGCCGTCGGCGAAGAAGCGCTGGGTATGGGTAACACAGCCCAGCGCCATGCTCTCCATCAGCCGGGGCTCGCCCAGGCGACCGACGATCAGCTCGGTGCTGCCGCCGCCGATATCCACCACCAGGCGGCGCGGCCGCGGCTCGCCCATGCCGTGGGTGACGCCGCTGTAGACCAGGCGCGCTTCCTCGACGCCGGAAATGATCTCGATCTCGTGGCCCAGCGCCCGCTCCGCCGCGGCGGTGAAGGCCCCGCCGTCATGCATCTTGCGCAGGGTATTGGTGCCGACCACGCGCACCCGCTGCGGCGCGATGCCCTGCAGGCGCTGGCCGAAGCGCGACAGGCAGTCCAGCGCGCGCGCCTGCGCCTCCGGGGTGAGCCGGTTCTTCGCATCCAGGCCGGCGCCCAGGCGCACCGCGTCGCGCAGGCGGTCGATCACCTGCAGCTGGCCGCCGCTTTCGCGCGCCACCATCATGTGGAAGCTGTTGGAGCCCAGGTCGACCGCCGCCACCTCGCCCCCGGGCTCGCCCCTGGAGCGCGTCGCGGAAGCACGCCGCAGGCGCGGCACGATGCCGTTTTTCAAGCGGCCTCCGGCGGGTTGACGGAGTTCCGGACGGAGGGGCCGGGGAGCGACAGTCGAAGCATGACGAAGGCTGTGGGCGGGCTCGCGCGCACTATAACCGAAGCCCGCTGTAGCGCCGGTGACACACTGCCGCGACCCCACCCGACCTGCAAAGCGCTCCATTGCGTGCTTTTACCCGGCCGCCGATTGACTGCAAGCCCCGTTTCCACGAGCATATTGCGACTTCGCGGCCGGGCCGCGCAGCTTTGCCATTGGAGACTCCGAGATGAAAGCAGTGCGATGGGGCATGCTCGCCCTCACCGCCACGTTGATGTGCGCTACGGTCGCGCAGGCGGATGGTGACCCGGCGGCTGGCCGGCAGAAGTTCTATACCTGCGTCGGCTGCCACGGCATCCCGAATTACAACAATGCCTACCCGGCCTACCGCGTGCCCAAGCTCGGCGGCCAGAATGCCGAGTACATCGCCAACGCACTGAAGGAATACAAGAGCGGCGAGCGCAGTCACCAGACCATGCACGCCCAGGCCATGTCGCTGTCCGACCAGGACATCGCCGATATCGCCGCCTACCTGTCGACGGCGCCGGAAAAGAAGGACTGAGGATGAGCATGAACAAGATTGTCCTGGCCGCCCTGAGCCTTGCTGTCGTCGCCTCGGCCCACGCCGAAGCCCCGGCCAAGCCCGACAAGGTGATCGTCTGCGCCGCCTGCCACGGCGAGAACGGCGTCGCCACCCAGCCGATGTACCCCAACCTGGCCGGCCAGCAGGCCAACTACATCGAGCATGCCCTGCACGCCTACAAGAGCGGCGAACGCAAGAACCCGATCATGAGCGGCCAGGTCACCGGCCTCAGCGATGCGGACATCAAGCAGCTCGCAGCATGGTTCTCGTCGCAGCCGGCGAAGGACTACGTGCCGGATATCGACGGACCGGTCGGCGGCAAGAAGTAATTTTTCGATGCAAAAAAAGCCCCGCACTGCGGGGCTTTTTGTTTCTCTCCTGCGGGACCGGCACCATTTCGGAACTGGCATCCCTCCCTCATCGTCATTCCGGCGAAAGCCGGAATCCAGGGACCCAGGCGACGTCTTCCGCCCTCTGAGACTCAAGCCCCCAGCTTCGTCGCCAGCTCTTCCAGGTTCGGCGCCATCAGGTCGAAATAGTCCTCCGCAGCGAGATCGACCTTGCCGTTCGGCCCGAACTCCAGCGGCCGCGGAATGAACGCCACCTTGAAGCCCTGCTTCTTCGCCGCGGCGATGTCGTACTTGTGGCAGGCCACCATCAGCAACTGTTCCGGCCGCAGGTTCAACGAGCTCGCGCCCAGGGCGTAGACCTTCGGGTCCGGCTTGGACGACTTCACCAGCTCGGCGGTGAGGATGCAGTCGAAGCGCAGGTCGCCGTGCTTGGCGATGCTCACCACCGAGGCCATGCTGCCGTTGGACAGGGTGGAGATGGTGAATTTCTTCCGCAGCCGCACCAGCCCTGGCGCCGTGTCGGCCCAGGGCTCCAGCCGTGACCACAGGCCGTTGAGCTGGTCACGGTCATCGGCGCTCAGCTTCGGGGCCCAGTCGTAGTTTTGCAGCAGGTTGTCGAGCGCCTCGCGGTAGATGGCGTCGGTGGTACGCCAGGCACTGCGGCCGGCGATGACCTCGTCGAGCAGCCGCCGGTACTCGGCGCGCCATTGCTCGGCGATCCTGGTCCAGGGCGCCTCGATGCCGCGGCCGTGGGTGAACTTCTCGCCTTCGCGCACGATGGTCGAATAGAAATCGACCAGGGTGCCCTGCACATCGAACAGGATGCCCTTGATGTCCTGCGCCTGGAACGGCGTCTGCGCCGGCTTCGGCGCGGTCGCCGCGTCCGCGGCGTAGGCGGGCGCAACACCGGTGAGCAGGCCCAGAGCGGTAGCGCCCGAGGCGAGCAGGACCTGCCGGCGGGTCAAGCCGTCCATCGCTCTGGCGGCGATTGCTGTTTTATCGAATTGCATGTGCATCCTCCATGGGTATCGTTGAACCGGAAATAATTCACAACGGGAAATCGAATCGCCTCAAACGGCCGGGCGCACCCCGGGCTGCCGCCGCGCCTGCCGGCTGAGCAGCAGCGTCACCGCCGCTGAAACAGCCAGGGTGGCGCCGACCACGTACAGTCCGCCGGCATAGCTGCCGGTTTCACGCTTGAGCCAGCCGATGGCGAAGGGCCCGACGAAACCGCCGAGATTGCCGAGCGAATTGATCATGGCGATGCCGGCCGCCGCGCCCGCGCCGGACAGGAACAGGGTCGGCATTGCCCACAGCGGCGCCTTGGCGGCGCTGATGCCGACGTTGACGACGATCAGGGCCAGCACCACCAGCAGCGCGGTATGCGCCTGTCCGGCCAGGATGAAGCCGGCGCAGGCCAGCAGGCAGGGAATCACCACGTGCCAGGTGCGCTCGCCGCTGCGATCCGAGTGCCGCGCCCACAGGATCATCGCCACGATGGCGATGACGCTGGGGATGGCATTGAGCAGGCCGGTCTGCAGGGCGCTATAGCCGAACTGGCGGATGATGGTCGGCGCCCACAGGCCCAGCGTATAGAGCCCGGCCGAGGTGCCGAAGTAGACCAGGGCCAGGGCCAGCACCCGCCCATCGCGCAGCGCATGCAGGATGCCCGTGGTGTGGCCGGCGTTGGACTGCTTCGCGTTGGCCTCGGCAGCGAGCCTGGCGACCAGCCACTCGCGCTCCTCCGGCCGCAGCCACTGTGCCTTCGCCGGCGCATCGGTCATGTACTTCAGTACCACGAAGCCGAGCAGCACTGCGGGCACCGCCTCGATGAGGTAGAGCATCTGCCAGTCGGCCAGGCCCAGCATCGGCGGCAACTGCATGATCAGGCCCGACAGCGGCGAGCCGATGGCGGTGGAGATCGGCGCGGCGGCCATGAACCAGGCGGTGGCCACGGCGCGCTGCTTGGCCGGGAACCACAGGCTCAGGTACAGGATGATGCCGGGGAAGAAACCCGCCTCGGCCACGCCGAGCAGGAAACGCAGCACGTAGAAACTGCGCGGGCCGACGACGAAGGCCGATACCGCTGAGACCAGGCCCCAGGTCACCATCACGCGCGCGATCCACAGCCGCGCGCCGACCTTGTGCAACACCAGGTTGGAAGGAATCTCGAACAGGAAATAGCCGAGGAAGAACACCCCGCCGCCAAGGCCGAACTGCGCCGGCGACAGGCCGAGGGCCTGGTTCATGGTCAGCGCGGCGAAGCCGACATTGACCCGGTCGAGGAAGCTGACGAAATACAGCAGCATCACGAAAGGGATCAGACGCAACATGATTTTGCGCGAGACCAGCGTCTCGAGATCAGCGGCCATCTCTCCTCCTGCGTGCATCCATCGTAGTTATATTGAATAGCGGAAACATGTTGCGCTTACCCGGGCGCTGCGCGCCCGCTCATGCGGCCCTCATTCGATCTGCGCGATGCGCAGCAGGTTGGTGGTGCCGGAAATGGCGAAAGGGATGCCGGCCGAGATGACGATGGTCTGGCCACGCTCGCCGAAGCCCTCGCGCCGCGTGGTGAGGCCCGCCAGCTCGCTCATCTCCAGCACGTCGGCCACTTCGTGGCACAGCACCGGGTGTACGCCCCAGGCCAGCGCCAGGCGCCGCGCGGTGGACAGGCGCGGCGTCATGCCGATGATCGGCGCCTGCGGCCGCTCGCGCGCCATGCGCAGCGCCGAATAGCCGGAGCTGGTGTAGGCCACCGTCGCCACCGCGTCGAGCAGGCTGGTGACGTGGCGCATGGCGTAGCCGATCGCATCCGCCGCGTTGGCGCGCGGCGCGGCGTGCGACGCCGCAATCAGCTCGCGGTAGTAGGGATCGCCCTCGGTCTGCACGATGATGCGGTCCATCATGCGCACCGCTTCCAGCGGGTACTTGCCGCTGGCGGATTCCGCCGACAGCATCACGGCATCGGCGCCGTCGTAAATCGCGGTCGCCACATCGGAGGCCTCGGCCCGCGTCGGCACCGGCGCCGCCACCATCGAGTCCAGCATCTGCGTCGCCACGATCACCGGCTTGCCGGCGCGGCGGCAGCTGCGCACGATGCGCTTCTGGATCGCCGGCACCTGCTCCGCCGGCATCTCCACGCCCAGGTCGCCGCGCGCCACCATCACCGCGTCGGCCGCTTCGACGATGGCCTCGAGGCTGCCGATCGCCGCGGGCTTTTCCAGCTTGGCCATGATGCCGGCGCGGCCCCGAACGATCTCCTTGATCTCGGCGATGTCCTCGGCGCGCTGTACGAAGGACAGCGCAATCCAGTCCACGCCCAGCGTGAGTCCATAGTCGAGGTCGCGGCGGTCTTTCTCGGTCAGCGCGGAGAGCGGCAGCACCACGCCGGGCACGTTGACGCCCTTACGGTCGGACAAGGTGCCGCCGGTGACCACTCGCGTTTCGGCGAAGTCCGGGCCGAAGCGCAGCACCCTGAGCTGCACCCGCCCGTCGTCCAGCAGCAGGTCCGTGTCCACGGTCAGCGCGGCGAAGATTTCCGGATGCGGTAGCGACACGCGGCTGGCGTCGCCGCGTGTCGCCGCATCCAGTTCGAGGCGGAAGGCGTCGCCGGCTTCGAGCCGTACCGGCCCGTCGACGAAAGTGCCGATGCGCAGCTTGGGGCCCTGCAGGTCGAGCAGGACGCCGATCGGGCGGCCGACATCGCGCTCCACCGCGCGGATGGTGTCCAGGCGCCGCTTGTGATCTTCGTGCGTGCCGTGACTGAAATTAAGCCGAAACACGTCGACGCCCGCGTCGAACAGGGCTTCGATGGTTTCGCGCGCGCTGCTGGCGGGACCGAGGGTGGCGACGATTTTGGCTTTGCGGAGACGGCGCATGGGGATATCAGTGGTCCGTGGCGCCGCGATGCGGCGTGGCCGCAATCAGGATGGCGCGGAAATCGTTGACGTTGGTCAGCGTGGGGCCGGTCACTACCGAATCCCCCAACGCGCCGAAGAAGCCGTGGGCATCGTTATCCTGCAGGCGCTCGGCCGGGCGCATGCCGCGCGCCCAGGCGCGGGCCAGCGTGTCCGGCCGCAGGATGGCGCCGGCGATCTCCTCCTGGCCGTCGACGCCGTCGGTATCGCCGGCGATGGCGTGGATGCCGTCCCTGCCGCCGAGCGCCAGGCCCAGGGACAGCAGGAACTCGACGTTCCTGCCACCGCGGCCTTGCCCGCGCACGGTGACGGTGGTTTCACCACCCGAGAGCAGCACACAGGGTGCCCGGAACGGCTGCCCGCGGTTCGCCACCTGCAGCGCGACCGCCGCCAGCACCTTGCCGGCATCGCTGGCCTCGCCCTCGATCGAGTCGCCCAGGATGTGCGCATCGAAGCCGGCATCGAGGCAGGCCTTCGCCGCTGCTTCCAGGGCCATCTGCGGCGTCGCCACCAGGTGCGTCTCGATCGGCGGCAGGCGCGGATCGCCGGGCTTCAGCGTCTCCGTGCGGCCGCTGCGCAGCAGCGCGGTCACCACCGGCGGCACCGCAACCGCGTAGCGCTCGAGGATGGCCAGCGCGTCCGCGCAGGTACTCGGATCGGCGACGGTGGGCCCCGAGGCGACATCGATGGGATTGTCGCCGGGCACATCGGAGATGATCAGGTTGAGCACGCGCGCCGGATGACAGGCCGCCGCCAGCCGGCCACCCTTGATGGCCGAGAGATGGCGGCGCACGCAGTTCATTTCGGCAATGGTGGCGCCGCTGCTCAGCAGTGCACGGTTCAGCGCCTGCTTTTCCGCCAGCCCCAGGCCGGGTGCGGGCAACGGCAACAGCGAAGAACCGCCGCCGGAGATCAGGCACAACACCAGGTCGTCGGCGCCGAGGCCCGACACCAGGCGCAGCATGCGCTCGGCCGCGGCGAGGCCGGCGGCATCGGGAACCGGGTGGGCCGCTTCCACGATCTCGATGCGGCTGCACGGCACGCCATAACCGTAGCGCGTCACCACCAGGCCCTCCAGCGGACCCGGGTAGTGATCCTCCACCGCCCGCGCCATCGCCGCCGAAGCCTTGCCCGCGCCGATCACCACCAGGCGCCCCTTGGGCGGGGGCGGCAGATAGGGCGGCACGCACAGCGCCGGCTGCGCGGCAGCGATCGCCGCGTCGAACATCCCGCGCAGGAGGCCGTCATAGCGGTACGCGGCGGAACCGGCGGGGGCCGGTCCCGACTGCGGGAATGCGACGGAAGCCGTCATGGGCAGCTCATGCGCGGGCCGTAGCCGGACTCAGCGGGATCAGCCGGCCAAGGCTTTGGCGCTGGCACTGGCGACCCGGGCGCACACTGCCGCGGTGACCTGCGCCGTGGTGGCCTGGCCGCCGAGATCGCCGGTGTGCAGCGCCGGATCGGCGGTGACCTGCTCGATCGCCTGCATCACCCGCTGCGCCGCTTCGTTTTCGCCGAGGTGTTCGAGCAGCATTACCACCGACCAGAAGGTGCCGATCGGATTGGCCAGGCCCTTGCCCATGATGTCGAAGGCCGAGCCGTGGATCGGTTCGAACATCGACGGGTAGCGGCGCTCCGGATCGATATTGCCGGTGGGTGCAATGCCCAGGCTGCCCGCCAGGGCCGCGGCGAGGTCGCTGAGGATGTCGGCGTGCAGGTTGGTGGCGACGATGGTATCCAGCGAGGCGGGACGGTTGACCATGCGCGCCGTCGCCGCATCGACCAGTTCCTTGTCCCATTTGACGTCGGGGAATTCGGCGGCGACCTGAACGGCGATCTCGTCCCACATCACCATGGCATGGCGCTGCGCGTTGCTCTTGGTGATCACGGTGAGCAGCTTGCGCGGGCGCGAGCTGGCCAGGCGGAAGGCGTAGCGCAGAATGCGCTCGACGCCGCCGCGGGTCAGCACCGACACGTCGGTCGCCACTTCCAGCGGATGGCCCTGGTGAACGCGGCCGCCGACACCCGAGTACTCGCCCTCGGAATTCTCGCGCACGATGACCCAGTTCAGATCCGCCGGGGCGCAGCGCTTCAGCGGCGCGTCGATGCCCGGCAGGATGCGCGTCGGCCGCACATTGGCATACTGGTCCAGGCCCTGGCAGATCTTCAGGCGCAGGCCCCACAGAGTGATGTGGTCGGCGATGTCCGGATCGCCGGCGGAGCCGAACAGGATCGCATCCTTGTCGCGCAGGGCGTTGAGGCCATCCTCCGGCATCATCATGCCGTGGGCGCGGTAATAGTCGCCGCCCCAGTCGAAGCTCTCGAATTCGAACCTGAATGCATTGCTGCCGTCGCCCAGCGTCTTGAGCAGCTGCTGGCCCGCGGGGATGACTTCCTTGCCGATGCCGTCGCCGGGAATGGTCGCGATCCGATACGTCTTCATCTGTCCGGCTCTCCGGATTGGGGTGGGTGAGCGACTCTACCCTGCTTCCAGTGCACCTAACGGCTGCTAAACTCAAGGCATCTTTAACTTTTAATTGAAAGTGAGATGCGCGAATCCATCCACCCCTCCGACCTGAGTTTCTTCTCCACCCTGGCCAGCAGCGCCAGCCTCAGCGCCGCGGCGCGCGAGTTGGGCATCACCGCCGCCGCCGTGAGCAAGCACCTCAACCAGATGGAGGCGCGTGTCGGCGTGCCCCTGGTCAATCGCACTACCCGCCGCATGAGCCTGACCCCGGAAGGCGAGCTGTACCTGTCGCATGCGCGTCGCATCCTCGACGACATCGACGACCTCGCCCAGCTGATGGGCAGTTCGCAGAAACGCCCCCGGGGGCTGCTGCGCGTCAACGCCACCCTCGGCTTCGGCCGCAGCCACGTCGCCCCGGTGATCTCGCGCTTCATCCGCCAGCATCCGCAGGTGTCGGTGCAGCTGCAGCTCTCCGTCAACCCGCCGCCGCTGAGCGACGACCTGTTCGATGTCTGCATCCGCTTCGGCGAGCCACCCGACGCGCGCATCATCGCCCGCCGCATCGCCCCCAACCGCCGCCTGCTGTGCGCCGCCCCCGCCTACCTCAAGGCCCACGGCACGCCAGCTACCGCCCACGACCTCGCCCGGCACAACTGCATCGGCATCCGCCAGGGCGACGAGGCCTACGGCGTCTGGCGCCTCACCGTCGGCCGCGGCAGCGCGCGCCGCAGCGAGGCCGTGAAGATCCGCGGCAACCTCACCACCAACGACGGCGAGATCGCGGTGAAGTGGGCGCTCGAAGGGCATGGCATCCTGATGCGGGCCGAGTGGGATATCCGGCCTTACCTCGACAGCGGCGAACTGGTTCCGGTGTTGCCGGAACTGGAAACGCCCAGCGCGGATATCTATGCGGTCTATGCGCAGCGGCACCAGTTATCGACACGCATTCGTGCTTTTGTGGATTTCATTACGGCGGCCTTGAAGGAACGCTGAGCGTGGCTT
>FSVW01003386.1_pt1 | contig 10499 bp, 10 predicted proteins | sample 1637551 | NCBI WGS metagenome assembly FSVW01 (sample SAMEA3914814, study PRJEB12502) | metagenome | biome: forest; material: soil | place: USA | collected 2011-09-16 | depth 0.1 m | reverse complement strand
TGCCAGCAATCTGCTCAAGCCGGCGTTGTCGTCCGGCCAGATGAAGTGCATCGGTGCCACCACCTTCACCGAGTACCGCGGCATCTTCGAGAAGGACGCTGCGCTGTCGCGGCGCTTCCAGAAGATCGACGTCCCCGAGCCCTCGGTGGAGCAGACGGTCGAGATCCTCAAGGGCTTGAAGTCGCGTTTCGAAGAGCATCACAGCGTGAAGTACGCGCTGGGCGCGCTGCAGGCCGCGGCCGAGCTGTCGGCCAAGTACATCAATGACCGGCATCTGCCTGACAAGGCCATCGATGTGATCGACGAGGCCGGGGCCGCGCAGCGCATCCTGCCCAAGAACAAGCAGAAGAAGACCATCACCCGGGCCGAGGTCGAGGACATCGTGGCCAAGATTGCGCGCATCCCGCCAACCTCGGTGTCGAGCGATGACCGCGGCAAGCTCAAGAGCCTGGACCGCGACCTCAAGAGTGTGGTTTTCGGCCAGGAGCCGGCGATCGACGCGCTTGCCGCGGCCATCAAGATGGCGCGCTCCGGACTGGGCAAGCCGGACAAGCCGATCGGCTCGTTCCTGTTCAGCGGTCCCACCGGCGTGGGCAAGACCGAGGTTGCCAAGCAGTTGGCCTACGTCCTGGGCATCGAGCTGATCCGCTTCGACATGTCCGAGTACATGGAGCGCCACGCCGTCAGCCGCCTGATCGGCGCGCCTCCCGGCTACGTCGGCTTCGATCAGGGCGGCCTGCTGACCGAGGCCGTCACCAAGAAGCCGCACGCCGTGCTGCTGCTCGACGAAATCGAGAAGGCGCATCCGGACGTGTTCAACGTGCTGCTGCAGGTGATGGACCACGGCTCGCTGACCGACAACAACGGACGCAAGGCCGACTTCCGCAACATCATCGTAATCATGACGACGAATGCGGGCGCCGAGACGATGAACAAGTCGAGCATCGGCTTCACCAACTCGCGCCAGCAGGGCGATGAGATGGCCGACATCAAGCGCCTGTTCACGCCCGAGTTCCGCAACCGGCTGGACGCCATCGTGTCCTTCCGCGCGCTGGACGAGGACATCATCATGCGCGTGGTCGACAAGTTCCTGCTGCAGTTGGAGAGCCAGCTGCAGGAGAAGAAGGTCGAGGTCACCTTCAGCGATGCGCTGCGCAAGCACCTGGCCAAGAAGGGTTTCGACCCGCTAATGGGCGCGCGGCCGATGCAGCGGCTGATCCAGGACACGATCCGTCGCGCGCTGGCGGACGAGTTGCTGTTCGGCCAACTGGTCGACGGTGGTCGGCTGTCGGTGGACGTGGACGACAAGGGCGAAGTGCAGCTGGACATCCAGCCGACCAAGCGGGCCGACAAGCCCAAGCCCGAGCCGGCGACGACCGACTGATTACGCCTGTTGGTAGAAGCCTGAGAGCAGCCGGTACAAAGCCGGCTGTTCTTTTTTGAGCGCGTCGGGCGCGACGAAGAAAGCTTCGCTGGCCACGGCGAAGAACTCGTCCAGGCTTTGCGCGCCATAGGCGTCGATGACGCTCGCACCCCCGCGGTCGGCGCGCCGGCAGAAGCGCTGCCAGACGGGTTCGATCACGCTCAGCCATTCCTCGCGAGCGGCGTTGCTGGCGAATAGCGGCACGCCATCGGCCTGCCCATCGCGCATGTCGATCACATGGGCGAACTCGTGGATCACGACGTTGAAGACGGCGCCCGGCGGTTTGTCGCCACCGGCTTCGGCCACCGCCTGCCAGGTGAGTGTCACGGGCCCGCCTTCCATGGCTTCACCGGCCAATGGCTCATCGTATTCGTGGACGATGCCATCTTCATCCGCCCAGCTTCGCGGTGCCACCACCTCGTCGGCATGCATGACGATGCCGACGAAGGCGTCGTACCAAGCCAGCCCCAGTTTCAGCACCGGCAGGCAGGCCTGGGCCGCGACGGCCAGGGCCACCTCGTCGGTGATTTCAAACCCCGCCGCGCCGTGGAATTCCTTGGTGGCTAGAAAGAGCGAGGAGAGCCTGCGCAACTCAAGCAGATCGGCCTCGCTGCGCTGCGTGAGAAAAGGGTAGTGCGCCAGCGTCAACTGCCACAAATCGTCAGGGATGGCGTGGCGCTTGAGGGCTTGCGCCTCTCGGCGCCGGCGCAGCCAGCCGAACATTCCTCAAACCAGCGTGATGCGGCGCAGGCCGGCCTGGCGCAGGCGCAAGACCTCGGCGCGCGCCGTGCTCGCTTCGCAGTCCCAGTCACTGAGCACGTAGCGGCTCAGGCCGGGAGCCAGTTCATGCCTGCCCGGACGATGGGTGTGGCCGTGGATCATGGCGTGGCAGCCGGCCGCTTGCAGCCATTCGATGCAAGCAGCGGAGTCCAGATCGGCCCATAACTCTTCGGTGGCCTGCTTCATCTCGCTGGCTGCACGCATCTGCTGGCCAATGGCGCGGCGTTGATCCAGCGGCTTGGCCAGCAACGCCGCCTGCCAGGCCGGGCTGCGCACCTGTGCGCGGAAGGCCTGGTAGGGCTTGTCTTCCAGGCACAGCGCATCGCCATGAGTCAGCAGCCAGCGCTGCCCGAAGGCGCTCAGCACCGTGGGATCGGCAAGGCCCTCCATGCCGCAATCGGCGAGCATGGCGGGGCCGACGAGGAAGTCTCGGTTGCCGGCCATGAAGAAGAGCTTCAGGCGTGAGCTCGCCATGCGGAGCAGGGCCACGCATTGCGATTCGAAAGGGTCATGGCGCGCGTCGTCACCGACCCAGACTTCGAAGATGTCGCCCAGCAGAATGACGGCATCGGCGGCCGTCTCTTCAAGATGGCTGGCCAGGGTGGCGAAGGTGGCCGGCGTGTCAGGCGAGAGATGCAGGTCGGAGATGAAATCGATGCGCCGCCATTCTGGCGGCGCGATCAACTCCCCAAACTCAGGCAACTTCAACGGCCTTCTCGATGATGACGGCCTCGACCGGCACATCGTCATGGAAACCGGAGCGGGCCGTCTTGGCCTTCTCGATCTTGTCCACGATTTCCTTGCCCTCCACCACGCGGCCGAACACCGCGTAGCCCCAGCCCGAAGGGCTCTCCGACTTGAAGTTCAGAAAGCCGTTGTTCGTCGTGTTGATGAAGAACTGGCTCGATGCCGAGTGCGGTGCGTTGGTGCGTGCCATGGCCACGGTGTAGTGGTCATTGGTCAGCCCGTTGTTGGCCTCGTTCTGGATCGGTGCGTCGGAGTCCTTCTGCTTCATGCCGACGTCGAAACCGCCGCCCTGGACCATGAAGCCCTTGATCACGCGGTGGAAGACGGTGCCGTCGTAGTGGCCCTTGCGGACATAGGACAGGAAGTTCTCGGTCGAGATCGGAGCCTTGACGTCGTCAAGCTCGATCTTGATCAGGCCGTGATTGGTGTGCAGTTCAACGGTCTTGCTCATTTTTGCTTCTCCACAATGGCTTTGGTGATGAGGACGGCTGTCGTCGGAAGGTTCTGGAAGGCCTCGCTGACAGCCTGCGTGGGCAGCGCGCGAATCTTGTCGACCACGTCCATGCCGTCGATGACTTGCCCGAAGACGGCATAGCCAAAGCCGTCGCGCGAAGTGGCGGCGTCGAGAAAGGCGTTGTCCACGGTGTTGATGAAGAACTGCGATGTGGCCGAGTTCGGGTTGCCACTGCGTGCCATCGCGATCGACCCGCGCAAGTTCAGCAGGCCGTTGTTCGACTCCAGCGGGATGGGCGGCTTCGTCGGTTTTTGCTGAAGGCTCTGCGTGTAGCCGCCCCCCTGGATCATGAATTCCGGGATCACGCGATGGAAGACCGTGCCGTTGTAGTGGCCGGCCTTCACGTATTGCAGGAAATTGGCCACCGTCTTGGGTGCCTTCTGGGCATCCAGCTGGATGCGGATGTCGCCTTGCGTGGTGCTCAGGCGAACGATCTGGGCTTGCGCGGCAGCGGTCAAGAGCAGGGCGGCGAAAGCGGCCAGGCCGCGGAGCAGGGTCGATGTGTTCATTGCTTCGAGGTGGGAGTGAGCTTGAGCACCAGCGACTGCGTCTGTTGCAACTTGGCGGCAAGGCTGTCGGACGGTGCGATCAATGATTTCTCGGCGCGCTGGTAGGCCCGCAGGGCCAGGCGCAACATCACGTCGCCGAGGTTTTCCTGGGCCTGCGCATGGTCGGGCTGCAGCCGCAGGGCCTGTTCCAGGTCGGCCCGCGCCTGGTCCAGATCGCCCTGGCCGGCACGGATCACGGCCAGATTGTTGTAGGGATCGGCGAGGTCGGGAAAGTCCTGCGTCAAGCTGGTGAAGGTGCTGAGCGCCGTGCCCAGATCCTTCATCTCCATGCTGTAGACGCCCAGGGTGAAGCGCAGCTTCAGATCTTCGGGCGAGCGTTTGAGCGCGGCGTTGACCTCGGCGACGGCCTCGCTTCGGTGGCCCGCCAACCACAGGCTTTGTGCCTGATCCAGTGGCGTGGTGGCCGCTCGGGATGCGCCACAGGCCAGGGCGAAGGCGACAAAAACTAAAAGACACAGTCTCATTGATGGCTTGTTTTGCGTGAGCGGCCGAGTGCCGTTGAAGGGCCGCCGGCTAGGGCTTGTGCGGGGGCTGAACAGCGGGCAACAAAAGGCCCTGCCGCTATACTGGCCCGCATTCTAAGGCGCTTGCATAAGCATGGCCGCCCTGCTGTTATTCCGCGTCGCAAGGCTTGCGGCGCCGGCTCCTGAGTCCTCATGTCCCTGCGCATCTACAACACGCTGGCCCGCGCGGTCCAGCCTTTCGCTGCTATCGAACCCGGCCATGTGCGGATGTATGCCTGCGGCATCACCGTGTACGACCAATGCCATATGGGCCACGCCCGCAAAGAGGTCGCGTTCGACGTGGCTTATCGCTGGTTGCTGGCCACTGGCTATCGGGTCACCTATGTGCGCAACATCACCGACATCGACGACAAGATCATCAAGCGCGCCTTGGAGCGGGGCCTCACCATCAGTGCGCTGACCGGCGAGATGATCGCGGCCATGCACCGCGATTTCGATGCCCTGGGGCTCTCGCGGCCCACACATGAGCCGCGTGCCACCGACTATGTTCCGCAGATGCTCGACATCGTGGGCAAGCTTGAGGCAAAGGGCCTGGCTTACCAGGCCAACGGCGGCGATGTGAATTTCGCCGTGCGCAAGTTCCCCGGCTACGGCAAGCTCTCTGGCAAGAGCCTGGATGACTTGCGCGCGGGCGAGCGTGTCGCTGTGACCGAAGACAAGCAAGATCCGCTGGACTTCGTGCTCTGGAAATCCGCCAAGCCCGACGAACCGGCCGAGGCCAAATGGGCCAGCCGCTGGGGCGAGGGCCGTCCGGGCTGGCACATCGAATGCTCGGCCATGGCTTGCGCGCTGCTGGGCGAGACCTTCGACATCCACGGCGGTGGCCTTGATCTTCAGTTTCCGCACCACGAGAACGAGATCGCTCAGAGCGAAGGTGCCTCCGGCAAGCCATTTGCAAACGTCTGGATGCACAACGGCTTCCTCAACATCGACAACGAGAAGATGTCCAAGAGCCTGGGCAATTTCTTCACCATCGCCGAGGTGCTGAAGAGCTTTGATGGCGAGACCGTGCGCTTCTTCATGCTGCGCACGCACTACCGCAGCCCCTTCAACTTCAGCGATACCGGCGTGGAAGACGCCCGCGCAGCGCTCAAGCGCCTGTATACCGCGCTTGATGGCGTGCAAGCAGAGGACCTCGAGCTCGACTGGGCGCAGCCCCAGGCAGCAGCCTTCAAGGCCGCAATGGACGAAGACTTCAACACGCCCGCTGCCCTGGCCGTGCTGTTCGAACTGGCCAACCAGCTCAATCGCAGCCGTTCATCGCAAGATGCCGGCCTGCTGAAGAAGCTGGGTGCCACGCTGGGCATCCTTCAGCAAGTGCCGCGCGAATTCCTGCAGGCCGGTGCAGGCCTGGACGAAGCGGCGATTCAAGCGAGGATTGCCGAGCGCGCTGCCGCCAAGGCGGCCAAGGACTTTGCAGGTGCCGATCGCATCCGCGCAGAACTGTTGGCGCAAGGCGTCGTCCTCAAAGACTCCGCCACCGGCACGAGCTGGACGAAAGCCTGACCGTGGCGACGCGAGTGAACGCCGAGGGCGTGACGCCCGACTATTGGGACGAGGCCTGTCGCCATCTGGTCAAGCGCGACCGGGTGATGAAGAAGCTCATCCCGCAATTTGCCGAGGCGCGGCTGCAGAACAAGGGCGATGCATTCACGACCCTGGCGCGCTCCATCGTGGGACAGCAGATCTCGGTCAAGGCGGCGCAGTTGGCCTGGCACAAATTCGTGGCCTTGATGGACGGCCCTTCAAGCAGGGTGCCGCCAGCCAGCGTGCTGGCGCAAACCGTGGACGTCCTGCGCGGAGCCGGTCTCTCGGCGCGCAAAGTTGAGTACCTGCAGGACTTGGCCAGGCACTTTGAAGCGGGCAACGTCCACGTTCGCCAGTGGGCCGGCATGGATGACGAGGGCATCATCGAAGAGCTGATTGCCATCCGCGGTATCGGCCGCTGGACGGCCGAGATGTTCCTGATCTTCCACCTGATGCGGCCGAACGTGATGCCGCTGGACGATGTCGGTCTGATCAAGGGAATTAGCGACAATTACTTCTCTGGTGAGCCGGTTTCACGGGCAGAAGCGCGCGAGGTGGGGGACGCCTGGGCACCCTATCGTTCGGTCGCCACATGGTACATTTGGCGCAGCCTGGATCCGCTCCCCGTGGATTACTGACCTTGCGCTGACCCACGACGTCAGCGGCCGGTCCTCTCATCAACGAACCACCAAGCCGGATGAGCAAAAAACATTTCCTCGAATTCGAGCAACCGATCGCCGAACTCGAAACCAAGATCGAAGAACTGCGCTATGTGCAGAGCGAGTCGGCCGTCGACATCACCGAAGAGATCGACCGCCTCTCGCAGAAGAGCCTGCAACTGACCAAAGAGGTCTATGCCAACGTGGCGCCGTGGCAGGTCTATCAGATCGCCCGCCACCCGCAGCGCCCGCAGACGCTCGACTACTGCAGCGACATCTTCACCGAGTTCCAGGAACTGCACGGCGACCGCCACTTTGCAGATGATGCCGCCATCGTCGGCGGCCTGGCCCGCTTCAACGGCCAGCCCTGCATGATCGTCGGCCACCAGCGCGGCTCCGATGCCAAGGAGCGCACGCTGCGCAACTTCGGCATGCCGCGCCCGGAGGGCTATCGCAAGGCCTTGCGCCTGATGAAGACGGCCGAAAAATTCGGCCTGCCCGTGTTCACCTTCATCGACACCATGGGCGCCTATCCCGGCATCGGTGCCGAGGAGCGCGGCCAGTCGGAAGCCATCGGCCGCAACATCTTCGAGATGGCGCAGCTGGAAGTGCCCATCATCGCCACCGTCATCGGCGAAGGCGGGTCGGGCGGCGCGCTGGCCATCGGCGTTGCGGACCAGGTGCTGATGCTGCAGTTCTCGGCCTATTCGGTGATCTCGCCGGAAGGCTGCGCGTCGATTCTGTGGAAGAGCAGCGAGCGCGCTTCCGACGCGGCCGATGCGCTGGGCATTACCGCCCACCGCCTCAAGGCGCTGGGCCTGATCGACAAGATCGTCAATGAACCGGTGGGTGGCGCTCACCGCGATGGCAAGCAGATGGCGTCCAACCTCAAGCGCGCGCTCAACGACGCGCTGCGCCAGGTCAATGACCTCAAGCCCAAGGAACTGCTGGCCCGGCGGTATGAGCGCCTGCAGGCCTATGGTCGTTTTGGCGACACCAAGCCCCGCTAAGACCATCGCTGTCGCGTACAGCGGCGGACGGGACTCGACTGCACTCTTGCATGCCACTGCCGTGCAGGCCGCGCAAGCTGGCCTGCAGGTGCTGGCCTTGCATGTCCACCACGGGCTTTCCACCCATGCCGACGAATGGCTGGCGCATTGCCAGTCGCAGTGCGCCGGCTGGTCTGCCCACGGTCTGCCCGTCTCGTTGGCGTCTCACCGTTTGAGCGGTGCGCCAACCGCAGCCGAAAGCGTCGAAGCTTGGGCAAGGGCAGGGCGCCACGCAGCCCTGCACAAGATGTGCGTCGTTGCGGGAGTCGATCTCCTTCTGCTGGCTCAGCATCAGCGCGACCAGGCCGAGACCTTGCTGTTGCAGGCGCTGCGCGGAGCGGGTGTGGCCGGCTTGGCCGGCATGCCCGCGCAGCAATGGCGAGACGGGGTGTGCTGGGCGCGACCCTGGTTGGCGCAATCGCGCGAAGCCGTCGAGGCTTACGTGGCGCAGCACCGCCTGAGTTTTGTCGAGGATGACAGCAACTCGGACCCACGCTTCGCGCGCAATCGCCTGCGCCTGCAGGTCTGGCCTGCGCTGAGTGCGGCTTTTGGTGCTGCAGAAGCCAGTCTGTCGCAGTCAGCGAACTGGGCGCAGCAGGCCCTGGCCTTGCAAGAGGAGATGGCCGCGGCCGACCTTTCCGTGTTGAGGAACGAGTCGGGCCTCGATCTGTCTGCGCTGCGCGAGTTGTCCGTCGCGCGAGCCAGCAACGTGCTGCGGGCCTGGGTTCACGCGCAAAGCGGCCAGGCCGCACCGGCCAGCCTGATCGAGCGTTTGCTGAAGGAGCCGGGTTCGAGCTGGCCGTGCGCGGGCGGTTCGCTGTACCTTTACCGTGGCCGCCTGCAATGGCGCGCGGCCAGCGCAGCGCCGGTTGGTCCTTCGCAATCCGTGAACCTTGGCTCGCCGGGGCTGTATCCGCAGCCGGCCTGGGGTGGGCAATGGCGCGTCGAGATGACGCACGGAATGGGTGTCAGCGCGCACCTGCTGGCCGGCCTCCATCAGCGGCCGCGCACGGGCGGCGAGCAATTCCAGCGTGGCGCGCGAACCGTGCCGCGCTCTCTGAAAAAAGCCTGGCAGGAGGCCGGCGTGCCGGCCTGGGACCGCGAAGGGCCGCTGCTTTTTCATGGCGAACAACTGGTCTTCGTGCCGGGGCTGGGCCTCGATGCCCGCGCGCTTGCGAGCTCGGGCGAGTCGCGCTTCAGTCTGATCTGGACGAGGATTTCGTAATCCGTCCGAACCCGGCGAGGCCAGACCTGCCGGCTAAAATCGTGGGCTCGACTTGGCAAGAAGCAACCCTGGAACTGTATGGCTCTGATCGTCCACAAATACGGCGGCACCTCGATGGGCTCGACCGACCGTATCCGCAATGTCGCCAAGCGCGTGGCCAAATGGGCGCGCGCCGGCCATCAGATGGTGGTGGTGCCTTCGGCCATGAGCGGCGAGACCAACCGGCTGCTGGGCCTGGCCAAGGATTTGCAGGCCACCTCCAGCACCACACCCGAGCTGATGCGTGAATTGGACATGATCGCCGCTACCGGCGAGCAGGTGTCCGTCGGCCTGTTGGCCATCGCCTTGCAGGCGGAAGGCATTCAAGCGGTGAGCTACACCGGCTGGCAAGTGCCGGTGACCACGGACTCCTCGCACACCAAGGCACGCATTGAAAGCATCGACGACGCCAAGGTCCGTGCCGATCTCAACGCCGGCAAGGTCGTCGTCATCGCCGGCTTCCAGGGCGTGGATGAAGAGAAGAACATCACCACGCTGGGTCGTGGCGGCTCCGACACTTCCGCCGTGGCCATCGCCGCAGCGATGAAGGCGGCCGAGTGCCTGATCTACACCGATGTGGATGGCGTCTACACGACCGACCCGCGCATCGTGCCCGAGGCGCGCCGCCTGCACACCATCAGCTTCGAAGAAATGCTGGAGATGGCTTCGCTGGGTTCCAAGATCCTGCAGATCCGCTCGGTGGAATTCGCCGGCAAGTACCGGGTGCCGCTGCGCGTGCTGTCGAGCTTCACGCCGTGGGACATCGACATTGCAGAAGAAGCCCGATCCGGCACCCTGATCAGTTTTGAAGAGGACGAACAAATGGAAAAAGCCGTCGTTTCCGGCATTGCCTTCAACCGCGACGAGGCCAAGGTGACCCTGCTCGGCGTGCCCGACAAGCCCGGCATCGCCTTCCAGATCCTGGGCCCGGTGGCCGATGCGAATATCGACATCGACGTCATCATCCAGAACGTCTCTCAGGACGGCAAGACCGACTTCTCCTTCACCGTGCACCGCAACGACTATGCGCGCACCATGGAACTGCTGGAGAAGACCATCGGCCCTTCGGTGCAGGCCGCCAAGGTCATGGGCGACCCGCGCATCTGCAAGGTCTCCATCGTCGGCATCGGCATGAAGTCGCACGTCGGCGTGGCCTCCAAGATGTTCCGCTCGCTCAGCGAAGAGGGCATCAACATCCAGATGATCTCCACCAGCGAAATCAAGACCTCGGTCGTGATCGACGAGAAATACATGGAGCTGGCCGTGCGCGCGCTGCACAAGGCTTTCGAGTTGGACCAGGAAGCTGTTTGAACAAAACTGGCTGAGTTTTGAAGTAGTCTTGATTTCTTGAGATAGAATTCAAGGCTGTGCTGGAGTCGTGACCGAGTGGCCGAAGGTGCTCCCCTGCTAAGGGAGTATGTGGGCAAAACCTGCATCGAGAGT